>Ga0209656_10002680_pt1 | contig 11497 bp, 10 predicted proteins | sample BogFormECP12_OM2_FD_188239 | JGI IMG/M metagenome (GOLD analysis project Ga0209656, IMG submission 188239) | Bog forest soil microbial communities from Calvert Island, British Columbia, Canada - ECP12_OM2 (SPAdes) (version 2) | ecosystem: Environmental > Aquatic > Freshwater > Wetlands > Bog ... | reverse complement strand
CTCCAGGCTCGCCCCCGAGCCCCACAGGTGGTGCGTGGCGAGGTTCGCGATCAACGTCACCGGCTGCTCGAGCGCGGCCGCGAGCTCGAACAGGCCGCCGAGTGTCTCCGGGCTCCACGGCCCGCCGTAGGCGATCGCTGCGAGTCTGCCATCTGAGAGCTCGTTGAGCGCGTCGATCAGCCCGCCGGCCGTCGTTCCCGAGATGTCCGGATCATCGACGAGCGCCAGCGGGAGACGGTAGTCGCGCCGGCCGTGCTCGCCCCGGGGCAGCACGCCCGTGTTCGCGTGCCGCGATACCACGCTCCCTGCCGCCACGGCCACGGCGTCCTGGTCGAGCGGCTCCCCGCCGCGACGCTCGAGGCCGGCCGCCGCGAGCGCCAGCGCGCCACAGAAGGCGCCACACAGCTCGTCGCGCTGAGGGAGCTCGCGGGCGTGGCAGGCCAGCAGCCCCCGAGCGCCCGGCAGCAGGGTCGTCTCGAGCGCCGCCGGCGGTGCCATCCCGGCGAGCTCAGGCTTCGGTGGTTCGCGGTGCGTAGCGGTGGTGGAGCATGAGCGCGTTTCCGTCGGGGTCGGCGAAGAACGCCATGTGACACACGCCCGTGTCGAGCGTCTCGCCGGCGAAGCTGACACCGCGCTCCTCGAGCGCGCCCCGCGCCGTCTCGACGTCATCGACGTGCAGCGCGATCGCGTTGCTGTTGACGTGGTGTTCCAGCCCCATCGCCTCCGCGTCGATCAGGCTGAGCGTCAGGTTGCCGGTCTCGAACTCGGCGAAGTTGCGGTCGGGCCGATAGACGGACCGCGGCAGTCCGATCGTGGCGCCGTAGAACTCGACGGCAACCTGCAGATCGCGTGTTGGGATCGCGACGAAGTCGACGCCTGTGACGGTTTGCGGGGCAGTGCTCATGGCCGTGGCTCCTGGCTCGGGGACAGCGCAGCGCGAACTTCTGCGCGCGAGGGTGATTGTAGGTCGCAGCGACGGCGTCGCGCGCCCCGCCGGCGAGCGCGTACGCTTGCCCTCTCACACTGCGTGCTCGACCGAAAGGACGCGACGTCATGGGCTGGGACTTCTCCACCGATCCCGACTTCCAACTGCAGCTCGACTGGATGAGCGAGTTCGTCCGCCGCGAGATCTGGCCGCTAGAGGCGATCTGGCACGAGCTCGGGCTCGACGGGCTGCGACGCGCGATGGCGCCGCTGCAGGAGGAGGTCAAGGCCCGCGGCCTGTGGGCCACGCACCTGCCGCCCGAGCTCGGCGGCCAGGGCATGGGCCAGGTCCGTCTCGGGCTCATGCACGAGATTCTCGGAAGCTCTCCGATCGCACCGCTGGCGTTCGGCAACGCGGCTCCCGATTCCGGCAACTCGGAGATCCTGGCGCTGGCCGGCACACCTGAGCAGAAGGAGCGCTGGCTGCATCCCCTGCTCGCCGGCGACCTGCGCAGCGCGTTCAGCATGACCGAGCCGGACACGCCGGGTTCCGATCCCACGCAGCTGCGTACCCAAGCGGTGCGCGACGGGGAGGAGTGGGTCATCTCGGGACACAAGTGGTTCTCCTCCAACGGGTCGATCGCCGACTTCCTGATCGTCATGGCCGTGAGCAACCCCGATGCGCGGCCCTCCCAGCGCGCGTCGATGTTCGTCGTCCCCAGCGACACGCCCGGCGTGGACATCCTCCGCGACGTGCCCACGATGGAGCACCCGTGGGAGCAGTTCGGCGCCTACGGCGGACACGCCGAAATCCGCTACAACGACGTCCGCGTGCCCGGCGATGCGCTGCTCGGGGGCGAGGGCGAGGGGTTCGTGCTCGCCCAGCACCGCCTCGGCCCCGGCCGCATCCACCACTGCATGCGCTGGCTGGGCGTCGCGCGCAGGGCTTTCGACATGATGTGCGAGCGTGCCACCTATCGCTCGGCGCACGGCTCGCTGCTGTCTGAGAAGCAGACCGTCCAGAACTGGATCGCCGACAGCGCCGCCGAGATGCAGGCGGCTCGGCTGATGACCCTGCACGCGGCGTGGGTGATGGACATGCAGGGCGCCCGCGCCGCCCGGACCGATATCGCGCTGATCAAGTTCTACGGCGCGAAGGTCCTGCACGACGTGGTCGATCGAGCCGTGCAGCTGCACGGCTCACTCGGCTACTCGACCGATCTGCCACTCGAGCAGATGTACCGCTTCGCACGCGCCGCCCGCATCTACGACGGTCCCGACGAGGTGCACCGCCAGAGCGTCGCACGCCACATCCTGGCCGGCTACGCGCCGCCCGCCGACGGCGTGCCGAGCGAACACCTCCCCACCCGCCGCGCGCAGTCACGCGAGCGCTTCAGGGAGCTGCTCGAGATGGCCACGGCCAACGACTGAGGAGCGCCCCGCGGCCCGCTGCCCGCCGCGCCTTCTAGGCTGCAGGCGATGGCAGCCGACGCCAGGCAGCCCCCGCTCACGTTCGAGCCGGGCGCCTATGAGACATTTCGCTTCCTCGCCCGCGAGCTCGACGAGCACGGGCGGGTGACGCTGCGATACGCCCTCGACGAGGAGATCTTCTTCGTCGAGGAGTTCGACCTGCCGCTCGCGCGGGAGCTGGAGGAGGACGAGCGCGAGCGCGTGGACGGCCTGCTGTCGCTGCTGCACTGGGTCGCCGGCGTGAGCTACTTCAAGACCGCGCTGCCGCCCGCGATCGGCTGCGACAGCGGCCTGCCCCCGCCGGCGGTCGCGTCGCTGCTCGAGGCGCTCTATTCCGAGGGCCTCGGCGAGCTCGCCTACACCAACGGCCTCGACGGCCTGCCCCGCCCGAGCTTCCCCTCTGCCACGGCGTCCTCGCACTCGGGCGCCGCCGCGCGCGAGCGAGAGCTCCGCCGCGCGCTCGTGCCGGTGGGCGGCGGAAAGGACTCTGTGGTCGCCCTGGAGATCATGCGCCGCAGCGGCGCCGAGCTCGGGCTGTTCTCGGTCGGCGACGCCGGCCCCATCGCCCGCACGGTCGCCGTCGCGCACCTGCCTCACCTGCTCGCACGGCGGCGCCTGGACCCCGCTCTGGCGGCGCTGAACAACGCGGGCGCGATCAACGGCCACATCCCCGTCACCGCGATCGTCTCCTGCGCGGCGCTGTTGACGGCCGCCCTCAACGGGTTCGACACCGTGGTCATGGCCAACGAGCGCTCGGCGTCGAGCGGCAATCTCAGCTGGGACGGCGTCGAGGTCAACCACCAGTTCAGCAAGAGCCTGCGCGCCGAGCGCCTGCTGCGCGCGGCGCTCGGCGAGCTCGCGCCGGGGGTCCAGCTGTTCTCGGTCCTGCGCCCGGCCTCCGAGCTCGCGATCGCCCGCGCGTTCGCCGGCATGGAGGCCTATCACGGGGCCTTCACGAGCTGCAACGCGCTGTTTCGCAGCGACCCCGCGCTGCGCGCGAGCTCGTGGTGCTGCGACTGCCCCAAGTGCAGGTTCGTGTTTCTCGCGCTCGCGCCGTTCAGCACGCCGGCGCACCTGCGCGAGATGTTCGGGCGCGACCTGCTCGACGACGAGCGCCAGTTCGCGGGCTTCGCCCTGCTCACCGCGACGGGCGGAGACAAGCCGTTCGAGTGCGTCGGCGAGGAGCAGGAGAGCCTCGCCGCGATCCGCATGCTCGCCGCCGATCCGCGCTGGAGCGGGCATCGCGTGCTCGCGCGACTGCTCGCCGAGGTTCTGCCCCAGCACCCGCCGAGCGCGGGCCGACCCGGCGAGGTGCTCGCGCTCAGCGACGAGCACGACGTGCCGGCAGCCGTGATGGCGGATGTGCGTGCGGTTCTCGGAGCTTGACGGCGCCAACATCGGCGTGTGGGGCGCCGGTCTCGAGATCGGCTCCTTCGCCGCGCAGCTGGCTCGCCGCCTGCCGGGCGCCCGGATCGCCGTCGCGGCCTTCGACGCGCCGCCCGCCGGGGACGTGCTCGCCGCGCTGCGCGCGCCCGACGCGCGCGTGGTCGTCGGCGGCGACGTGCTCGCCGCGCTGGCCGCCTGTGACGTGGTCGTGCGCTCGCCCGGCGTCTCCAGCCACCGCCCCGAGCTGCGCGCGCTGCGCCAGAGCGGCGTACCCGTGACGACCGCCACCGCGCTGTGGCTGTCCGAGCGGGGCGGGCGGGGCGTGATCGGCGTCACCGGCACGAAGGGCAAGAGCACCACCGCCGCGCTCGCCTACCACCTAGCGCGCGCGGCGGGATGCGACGTGGAGCTGGCCGGCAACATCGGCGTGCCCGCGCTCGACCTGCTCGACCGCGAGCCGCAGCTCGTGGTGCTCGAGCTCTCGAGCTACCAGATCGCCGATCTGGGGGCCGGCCCGCAGGTGGCGCTGGTCACGAACCTCCACCGCGAGCACATCGACTGGCACGGCTCGGAGGAGGCCTACCGGGCGGACAAGCTGAGGATCCTCGGACTGCCCGGCGTGCGCGCCGTCGTTCTCAACGGCCGCGACGAGGCGCTTCTCGCGGCCGGGCGCGAGCATCCCGCAGCGATCTTCTACGGAGTGCAGTCGGGGTGGGACGTGGAGCGCGAGGGCATCGCCCTGAATGGTCGGGCGATCGTGGTGAGCGGCGAGCTGCCTCTGCGCGGCGAGCACAACGCGCTGAACCTGTGCGCGGCGCTGGCCGCGCTGGAAGCCGCCGGCGTCGCTCCGCCGCCGCTGCCCGCCGCCCTGGGCGGGTTCCGCCCGCTTCCGCACCGCCTGGAGGTGGTCGCGGAGCGCGACGGGGTGCTGTGGGTCAACGACAGCATCTCCACCACGCCCGAGTCGGCGCTGGCGGCGCTCGCGAGCTTCGCCGATCGCGAGGTCCTCCTGATCGAGGGCGGGCAGGACCGCGGGCAGGACTACACGGCGCTCGGGCGCGAGCTGGCCGCACGCGGCGCGAGCGTGATCGGCCTGCCGAGCACCGGGCCGCGCCTGCTCGCCGCCGCGCGCAGCGCCGGCGTGGGGGGAGCGCGTGCGCTCGAGGCCCCCGACCTGGCGGCGGCCGTCGAGCTGGCCCGCACGCTCGTCGGGGCGGGCGGCGTCGTGCTCCTGTCGCCGGCCGGCCGAGCTACGACAACTACCGCAACTTCGAGGAGCGCGGCGAGCGCTTCCGCGCGCTGGTCGCGTCGGGTTAGGCGGACGCCCATCCCCTCGAGGGGATGGGCGTCGACTCTTGCTTTGCGGGGCCCTGCTCCTCAGCGGAGCGTCATGGGCACAGCGGGTTTTTCGGCACGCCTTCGCAGGGGTTGGGCATCGTTTCCTGCGCCGGCGGCGCCGGCTGGTCTTTCGTTTCTACGAATTCGCCGCGGTGTTCGGACACGTACTGCAGTTCGATCAGATATTCGACCGCTTCAAACGGTTCCGTGTAGCCAACGGCGGGGTTGGGTGTGAACTTGTTCTGGCAGCCCCACGTTTCTTCGATGTTCGCCGGGTACGTCGCGGCGGTGAACGTGTTGCCGCTGAGGCAGTTGTTCGTCGAGGTCTGCGAACCGAACAGGCCTCCGGCCATCATCACGTCGCCGGCGAATTTACCCCCGGCGTAGCCGTTGCCGAGGAACGTGTTGTTCGCGATCTTGTTTCCGGACAGCTGGAAGAAGATCGTGTTCTTGAATTCCGGCGGTTCGAACGGATTGGGATACTCGAAGGCGAGCACGCCGTCGGTCGGGTTGCCGACGATTTCGTTGCCTTCGAGCAGGTCGGCATACGTGCCGGGGTACTCGACTCCCGCGCCCCACGGCGCCGCCGCGGCGGATTCGTTGGCCGGCACGGACAGGTTGTAGTTTTCCTTTATCACGTTGTCACGGAAGACCGTGCAGCGCTTGACCTTGGTGTTCTTGATCATGGGTGTCGGGTTGGGTTCTTCGATGTTTTCCCGCTTGCATTCGCCGTCCTGCGGCGGAGGCGGGTCGCCGGGGTTTTCCGAGTTCGGCGCGATGCCGTCGGTGTTGCGCACGAAGTTCGACTTTTCGATCACGAGCTTGCCGCCCGAGTTGGAGCCCGAGTAGCCAAGCGCGTTGTTTTCCATCGTTGCTTCGGTGATCAGCGCCTTGCATTCCTGGCAGGCGCCGAGGTACATGCCCGAGTCGTTGAAGCCCGAGGCGTAGATCTTTTCCCAGGAGCCCTTGATCTCGTTGTTGGTGAAGATGCCGTAGCCGCCGTTTTCGCCGGTGTCATAGGCGGTGAGGTAGCGTCCGTACCAGCCGGACGCGCCGATTTTTTTGGAGCCTTCGCCGCCGTTCCACCAGATCTCGTTGCCGCCCGGCCCGTTGAGCGAGGTGCGTTCGTAATTGGCGACCGTGAGGTTTTCCACGTATACGTCGCTGGCCTTGTTGATTTCGATGCCGTTGCTGCCCCGGTTGCACGGCGAGTATTTACATTCGCCTTTGCCGTCGAGCAGCACCGTGTTGCGGTTCATTCCCCTGATCCAGATGCCCGAGTTCTGCGGTTCGACCTTGACTTCTTCGTCGTAGGTGCCGGGTTCGATCAGCACCCACGAGCCCTTCGTGGCGTTGTTGACCGCGTCCTGGATGGTCTTGAAGTAGGCGGTGTTCTTGGGTATCGGCCCGATCGGTGGCGGGCTCTGGCGGACGATGTCGATCTTGGCCGCGGCGGCGGTGGCGGCGGTGGCGGCGAGCGCCACCAGCGCGAGCGCGAGCACGGCCGCGAGTCGTGGACGCATCCAGGCGCCCCCTGAAGCGTTTCGCGTGGACTGCATTCGCAGTTCTCCCTCCCTCGTCTCGATGGCAGGAGCGATCCGTCGGGAGGTGAGCGGATCCGCGAGTGGCGTCTGCTGCCTGAGTTCGCCCGGCCCCGCCTACGAGGCGCACTGCCTGTGCCTGGGTTGACCCCAGGATCACGCGCAGTCTATCCGCCTGCACGCCCGAGATCAAGCTCGCCGGCCGGGCGCGCGGCGGCGGCGTCGAGCGCCGCGAGCAACCCCGCCCGCGCGGCCGGGTCGCAGTGCTCGCGCTCGAGCGCGAGCTTCTCGGCGTCGGGATCGGCGCCGGCCGGGAAGTCGGCTCCTCCCCCGCACACCGGCGCGAGCGGCGAGCGCCCATCCCAGGGCGGGCCGGGGAGCGTCGCGTCCAGCGGGATGCGCCGTCCGTCGAGCGTGATCGTGAGATAGCGGTGCACGTCGGTGAGCCCCTGCGGGGGCACCGCCGCGCCGATCGCCGGGCCGAACAGCTCGCGGGCGCGGGCGCGATCGAGCCGGTAGACCCGATGGACGAGGGCCGGCTCGGTGTCGGGAAAGCGCTGGGCGAGCACCTGCGCGAGGAACAGGTGCTTCGGCGCGGACGTGCCGCGACCCTCGATCAGCATGCTCTCGACCGTGTCCCCGGCCGGGCGGCCGTAGGGCAGCGTGCGCACCGCTTCCACCAGCTCCTCGAGTGAGGAGTCCGGGCGGAACAGCGCGCCCAGCGCGGCGAGCTCGCCGGCGCTCAGCTGGGGCCACAGCGCCTCATAGCCGATGAACTCGAACAGCCTCACACCCAGCTGCAGCGGGCTGGGTGCCACCAGCAGGCGGTTGGCTCCCACCGCGAACGGCGGCGCGTCGCCGAGGGCGAGCTGCTCAAAGCCGGCGTGCGCGAATGCCTCGAGGATGGAGGGGACGAGGTCCGGCGCGCGGCGGTGGCGCGTCCAGATGACCGTCGCGCCCGGCGCGCAGAGCTGGCCGAGCCCGTCGATCGCGGCGGCGATGTCCCGCGCCGAGATGTTGCCGAAGACCCCGCAGATCAGGATCAGATCGGCCGGCACCGCGCCCGCGTAGGCGTCGGTGAGCGACGCGTCCCCGGCGAGCGCCTCCACGGTCGAAAGGCCTGCGGCGCCCGCGGCGCGTCGCGCCGCCTGCACGTTCCCCGCGTCGAGCTCGACGAGCCGAGCACTGACGTCGGCGCGGCGGGGATGCCCGGCGAGCGCGCCGATCAGGTCGTGCCCCTGCCCGGCGCAGATGCTGATCGCGCGGATCGGGCCCGGGGGTGCGCGGTCGAGCGCGGCGCGCACGTGGGCCTGCACGAGCGCCAGGCGGGCGACGAGCGCGGAGGCGGGGTCCCCGTAGGAGGAGTGCCATGCGCGCCAGTCCACCGCTCCCCGCGGGGCCCCTTCGGCGGCTTCGCCCGCGACCGTCTTCACGGGGCCGACTGTAGCGGGCGCCCAGGCGCGAGGGCGGCGGGCTAGGCGCCCTCGGGCGGCTCGCCCGCCGGCGTCGGGGCGCCCGCCCGCGGCGGGCTCGCCGGCAGCGCGTCTACATCCGCCGCTGCCGCTGCCGCGCGGTTCTCCTCCTTGACCGCGAGCCAGATCTCCTCACGGTAGATCGGCACGCCAGCGGGGGCGGCGATCCCCAGCCGGACAGTGTGGCCGCTCACGCCCATGACGGTGACCAGGATCTCGTCCCCGATGACAACGCGCTCCCCTGGACGACGCGTCAGTATCAGCATTGCGCCGATTATGAACCAAAGCCGACCGGGGTGAGCCGGCGGGCGAGCCCATGGGGGAGCGGGGGGCTCGCTGAGGACTCGCCTCGGGGCGGGCCGGGGCGGGACAGGCGGCCGCCGCGGACCGCGCAGAGGGCGTAGCCCGCTGCTAGGCGGCGTCGGCCGAGCGGGAGCGCTCCAGCGGCTGCGACTCGGCGAGCCTGAATAGCGGGGCCCGCAGCGCAGCCTGCTCATCCATGTTGAGCACCTGGTAGCCGCGGCCGTCGCGGATCACGATCGGCGCGCGCAGGTTGACCGTGATGTCCAGCGGATCGGGCGTGGCGTGGACAGTGACGTACAGCTGCGCGCCGTCGAGGTCCGCGATGCCCGTGCGCTCGCGATCCTCGGCGGCCATCTCCAGCGTGAAGCTCGAGAAGAAGTTGTGCGGCTCGATCACGGGCAGCGCCAGGGCCGGCTCATCGACCGCGTGCAGCCACAGGAAGCCGCTGCCGGGGTTGCGGTCGAGCAGCGCGTAGCGCGAGCCGCCCAGGCCGATCAGCCCGAAGGGGAACTCGACCACCGCCTCGTCGGGAATCTCGACGGTTCCGAAGCGGATGCTCTCAAACGTCACGGGCATGATCGGGTCTCCTTGGTGTTGCCTAGTGAAGGAAGTTGAGCAGGGATTCCTGCACGATCGTTGCGGCGGCGCGCAACGCTGCGCTGTAGGCGGCCTGCTCGTCGGAGTAGGCGACCGACGTGGCCGCGACGTTGGTGTCCTGGGTGTTGGTCAGGCTCGTGGTGATCGAGCTCTGCAGGCCTTCGTTGCGGCTCAGCGCCGTCTGTAGCTGGTCGGTCGCGCTGCCCGCCGTCGCCTGCAGCTGGCTCAGCGTTTCGATGTTGGCGTCGAGCTTCGTCAGGTCGCTCGTGCCGAGCGCGGCCACGTCTTCGGCCGTGCCGCCGCGGAGGTCCACGGCGATCGTGCGCAGCGTGTCGAGGAGCTTGCCGTCGCCGGAGGCTTCGCCGTTGCCGAGCAGGGTGGAGATGTTGGTGCTGATCGTCACCGACGCTCCCGGACCGACCGCGCGGCTGACGGTTTCGGCATTTCCCTGGTATTCGTCGTTTGCGCCCTGCTGGTAGGGGGCTGTCGTGGTCAGCGTTCCCGAGAAGACGTACTGGCCGGCGTACTGGGTGTTGGCGTCCTGCTTGACGCCTTCGGTCAGCTGTTCGACCTCGACCGCCACCGAGCTGAGGTCGCTCTGGTTGTTGGCTCCGTTCGCGGACTGCACGAGCAGTTCGCGCACACGCTCCACGACCGTGCGCATGCTCGACATCGCGCTGCTCGCCGTGTTCTCCCACGCCATCCCGTCCTGGGTGTTCGCTTCGTAGGCGCTCAGCCCGTCGAGCTGGCTCTGGAGGTCGATCACACGGCTGGCCCCATACGGGTTGTCCGACGGTTCGAGGATCGTCCTGCCCGAGGAGAGTTCCTCGCTGGTTCGCTCCATCGAGGCGAAGGACGAGTTGAGATCGTTGAGCGTCGCGGCGGCGATCATCCCCGGGGTGATCCGTTCGGTCGTCATCGCTACAGCCCCACCTTCCCGGTGTGCTCGATCAGGGTTTCAAGCATTTCGTCCATCGCCGAGAGCGTTCGCGCCGAGGCCTGGTAGCCGCGCTGGAAGCCGATCAGGTTGGTCATTTCTTCATCCAGCGAAACACCCGAGACGCTCTGACGCTGGTCGTTGATCGCGGTGACCGTCGTCTGCAGGTTGACCTGCTCGTTTTTCGCGCTCTGCACATCGCTGCCGAGCTTCTCGATCAGCGTGGAGTAGTCCTGTTCGGCCGCGCCGCCGCGCAGGGCGGCGATCGCCTGTGCCACTTCGTTGCCGCCCGGCGCTTTGCTGCCCGAGGCCTGCACTTCGGCGGCGGTGACCGCCACGGCGAGCGTCGCTGCGCTCGCCCCGGAGAAGAACGGTTTCACCAGCAGCCCGTTGACGGTGCCCGCCAGTGTTTCGGCCACGCCGTCGAGGCCCGTCTGCAATCCGGTGAGGGCCCCTTTGGGGCCCGTGAGGCCGAGCAGCGCTCCGAGCTGGCCGCCGGCAGCTTCGGTCAGTTCCTGCGGCCAGTTCACGGTCGTGCCTTCGACCAGCGGTTTGGCGGCGTCGCCCAGGCTGACGGTGTCGGTGTGGTCGGGCTGTTCGGTGACGGCGACGTTGGCGAGGGCCGAGAGCTTGTCGAGCAGCAGGTCGCGACGGTCGAGCATGTCGTTGGGCTGCTGGCCGGCTTCTTCTGAGAGCTTGATCTGGCCGTTGAGCTGCGCGATCTGCTTGGCGTAGTCTTCGACCTGCCCTCCGGCTCCGGCGAGCGCGTTGAACTGTTCAGTGCTCTGGCTGGAGACCGTCGAGAGCGCCCCGCTGAGCGCGTGCAGGGCGCTGGTGAGCTCTTCGCCGGCTGCGACGACGCCCTCCTTCGCCGCTTCGCTCGTCGGCGAGGCGGCGAGGCTGTTCCAGGCGCTCCAGAAGGCCGAGAGCCTCGTGGCGATCCCCGCGCTCGAGGGTTCGTTGAATGCGCTCTGAGCCTGTTGCAGCACTTCGGCCTGCGTGGCGGCGGCGCTCAGCGCGCTGTTCTGCGCGCGGTACTGGGCGTCGAGATAGTCGTTGCGCACGCGCGTGATGTTCGCGACGCCCACGCCGGTGCCGAGCTGTGCGCCCTGGCCGGTGAGGGTCGAGATCGCCGGAATCGCCAGCGGCGGGTTCGGCTGCAGCAGGGCCGTCTCGCGCGAGTAGCCTTCCGCGTTCGCGTTGGCGATGTTGCTGCCGGTGACGTCGAGCGCAGTCTGCTCGGCGACCAGTCCGCTCAGCGCCGTCTGCAGTCCTTGCAGTGTCGGGATCGACATCGGCGTCAGGCCCGCAGGTCGAGGACGTGCAGAGCGCCCTGGGGACGCGACCGCGTGATCGACTTGGAGGAGCCGTGGGTGTCGTAGCCGTTGACCCCGTCGAGCGAGAGCATGCCCATCAGGTGGTCGAGGAAGCCAAGCTCGATCTGCATCAGCGCCTGGTTGCACGAGTGCACCCGCTGGAGCTCGTGCAGAAGGCCCCGGAGCTCTGCGCTGCGGGCGCTCGCGCGCTCT
>Ga0209656_10002678_pt1 | contig 11498 bp, 8 predicted proteins | sample BogFormECP12_OM2_FD_188239 | JGI IMG/M metagenome (GOLD analysis project Ga0209656, IMG submission 188239) | Bog forest soil microbial communities from Calvert Island, British Columbia, Canada - ECP12_OM2 (SPAdes) (version 2) | ecosystem: Environmental > Aquatic > Freshwater > Wetlands > Bog ... | reverse complement strand
TTCAGGCCAAAGAACTTTATATCCCGTTCTTCAAAGAACCGATCATCGAAAATCTTGGATGGTTTACGCTCGTCTTTTTCGCGATCGTGATTGTCGGCACCTCCAACGCAGTGAATCTGACAGACGGACTTGATGGCCTTGCCACCGGATGCACCGTAACGGTTGCTTCGACTTACGCAATACTTGCGTACGCCGCCGGGAATGTCGGGGTTGCGACTTATCTGGATCTCCCCTTTTATCGTGGCAGCGAGGAGTTGACAATCATTTGCACGGCATTGGTTGGAGGTGGCCTCGGATTTCTGTGGTTCAATTGTCACCCTGCAAAAGTCTTCATGGGCGACACCGGGTCGCTCTCGATTGGCGGGACCCTGGGCGTGATCGCGATATGCTGCAAACAAGAGCTTCTGCTCGTAGTGATCGGGGGAATATTCGTGATTGAAGCTCTCTCCGTCATCCTCCAGGTCGCGAGCTTCAAGCTCACCGGCAAACGGATACTTCTGATGTCTCCGTTACACCACCATTTTGAGCTAAAGGGGTGGAAGGAAAATACCGTCATTGTCCGATTCTGGATCATGTCGCTGATGTTCGCATTTCTGGGACTCGCCACGTTGAAGTTACGATGACCCTCGATCACAAAAGAGCGGCCGTATTAGGATTAGGGAGCAGTGGAGAAGCTGCTGCCCGGTTGCTGCAACTTCATGGTGCCAACGTAACGGTGTTTGACAGCGGGAGCCCTGATGCAAAAAAGGCGGAGGGGCTCAGAGAGCTCGGGATTGCTGTCGTGACGGGCGCTGCGGCAGACACCGCAAAGGCCGGCTACGATCTGACGGTCCTGAGTCCAGGAATCGATCCCCGAGTTCCCCTGGTGCAAAACTTTCGCCGGCAAGGGGCGGAATTCATTGGCGAAATGGAACTGGCATTCCGCTTTTGCGATCGCCCGGTGATTGCGATCACCGGCACAAATGGCAAAACAACGACAACCCAGCTCATCGAATCAATGTTGAATGCCGCGGGGTATCGCACGGTTGCGTGCGGAAATATCGGTATGCCGTTTGCCGATGCAGTTCAGCGGCAGAGCGAACTTGACTTTTTCACCGTGGAGGTCAGCTCGTTCCAGTTGGAGACAATCTCGACGTTCCGGCCGCATGTTGCCGTCTGGCTGAACCTGACATCCGATCATCTGGATCGTTATTCGAGCATGGAGGAATATAGGACCGCAAAGCTGCGGATATTTGAATATCAAGACTCCAGCGACTTTGCGGTTGTTAATCACCTGGACGATTTGCCGGGAATCGCAGCCAGAGCGATTACATTCAGCGCATATTCGAACAAAGCCGACATCACCCTGGTGCACGATGAGCTTCAATTCCGGAGTACGCCTGTCCTGGGGATGCAGCGGACGCATCTCTCCGGCATTCATAATGCAGAGAATATGATGGCGGCTTTGGGTACGGCCTATGCCCTTAGCATTCCGTGGGACAAGGCAAAACCGGGACTAACAAACTACCGGCTACTCCCGCACCGTTGCGAGGAAGTTGGCGTGGTGGACGGCGTGACCTACATCAATGATTCGAAAGCGACGAACCTGGATGCGCTTGTCAAAGCGCTGGAATCGCAGTCGAAACCGGTCGTCCTGATTGCAGGTGGCAAAGATAAAGGATTTGAATTCGATGCAATCGCCGGGTTGGTAAAGCGGAAGGCGAAGCACGCTGTTTTAGTCGGCGAGATGGCTGACCGGATTTACCAGAGTTGGTCGGAATTGGTTCCATGCTCTCGCGCCGGGACGTTGCGAGCGGCGGTTGAGCTGGCTCGGGAACAAAGCATTCCGGGCGACGTGGTACTCTTTTCGCCCGGAACATCTTCATTCGACATGTTCAAAAACTATGCCGATCGCGGCAACCAATTCCGCGAAATTATTCAGGAGGCAGCAAGTTGAAAATTACCAAGAAACCGAGTAAACAAACGGCAAAAAAACGACTTCGGACCACTGGGCAAAGAGCCGTTGCAAAGTATGCCAGCGAAGATTGCGGCGCCGATGAGCCGAATGTAAAGCTGTCGCGCGCGTTCGTGGTTGTATTGCTCCTTCACGTGGTTGCAGTCGGAGGAATTTTTGCGTTCAGCGCGCTTAAGGACCGACAAACCGCAACCGTTACTGGAAAAGGTGCGACAAACGGTCAAAGGCCCTCCTTGGCGCAAGGTGCACAGACAGGAGGCGCAGTAAAACCGATTCCGTCCGAGGTGCAGAATCTGGTGGACTCCTCCCATACGTCCGGAAGCGGTGCGGGAAAACCGCAAGCTGGGGGTACCGGACAGGAGAACACCGGTGAATCCGCAATAGTGTACGTGGTTCAGCGGGGTGACAGGCCGGCCGGAATCGCGAAGAAATTTAAAATTAGTTACGAGAGTCTCCTCAAGACTAACAACATCGACGACCCGAAAAAACTACACATCGGGCAGAAGCTTTTGATCCCGACAGTCAACAGATAACGCTCCTTCTTTAACAGTCTGCAAATGCATCGACATAGCGCATACGTTTTGGTGCTTGCAGTTGCTGTATTGCTCACCCTTGGGCTGGTGATGCTTTACAGCACCGGCGCTTTTGCTCCGGACAGCCATGGTGACCAGTTCAACTTCCTGAAGAAGCAAAGCTTTTGGCTTGGAATCGGGTTTGTCTGTTCAGTCTTCTGTGCGTCGATGGATTATCACCGCCTCGAGCGCTCCTGGTACGTGATGTTTCCCGTTGCGCTCGCGCTGCTGGCTCTTTGCTTTATTCGCCCGATCGGAATGAGGCTGAACGGTTCATGGCGATGGATTCATGCCGGATCCATCACGTTCCAGCCGTCGGAACTTGCGAAACTGGCAACGATAGTTTTTATCGCGTGGTGGTTCACGAAATTTGAGGCGGGATCAAAAGGGCTGCTGATGGGATTGATCTACCCGATGGGCGTGGTGGCGTCGCTGCTTGCGCTGATCGTCGTCGAAACGGATCTCGGAACAACTCTCCTGATCGGAGCGACCGTCCTTCTGATGATGTTCGTTGCAGGCGCGAGCCCAAAGTATCTCGGCCCGATGGTTATCATCGGCATTGCTTTGATTCTTATCATAGCGTGGCATATCTCTGAACGGCAGGGCCGACTATTGGCCTTTCTGCATCCGGAGCAGTACGAGGCAAAGGAAGGCCACCAGCAATGGATGGGCCTGATCGCATTCGGTTCAGGCGGGGTCGAAGGCCTCGGCTTGGGCAACGGCCGGCAAAAGATGCTCTACCTCCCGTATGCGCACACCGATTTTATATTCCCGGTTATCGGCGAAGAGCTCGGGTTGCGAGTGACGCTGGCTGTCGTGTTCTGTTACCTGCTGATCGTCACGTGCGGCATTCTGATTGCCCTGAATGCAAAGGACCGGTTCGGCATGTTACTGGGTTTCGGGTGCACCGCGATTGTCGGCCTGCAAGCTGCGATCAATCTTGGGGTTACGACCTCCTTGTTGCCTAACAAAGGACTCCCATTGCCATTTATTAGCTATGGCGGTTCTAACCTCTTTTTCTGTCTCGTTGCAGTCGGGATTCTTATCAACATTTACAGGCAAGGCAAAGAAGACAAAACAACTGGAAACAACCAAGTAATGGTTCGGATCCGGCACGTCTCCAGAATTTAGCGGTTTCTTCCCATGAAAGTTGCAATCGCATGCGGCGGAACCGGCGGACATCTCTTCCCGGGTCTCGCTGTTGCCGAGGTTTTGAAGAGCCGCGGACATGAAGTCCTGTTGCTGATTTCCGAAAAGCAGATCGATACGATCGCAGTAGGAAATAGGAAAGAATTCAACGTCGAGAAGATCCCGTCTGTCGGTCTGACCAAGATGTTCTCGACGCAATTAATTTCGTTTCTTAACAAGTTCGCGAACGGATTGATAGCGTGCCTCAGAATCTTTCGTTCGTTCAAGCCCGAAGCGGTTCTCGGGATGGGGGGCTTTACGTCCACCGGACCGATTCTGGCCGGTCGGATGAATGGGCTGCCGACCTTCATCCACGAATCGAACGCAATTCCGGGCAAAGCCAATCGCCTGAACGCATTTCTTTCGACAGAGGTTTTGCTAGGCTTTGAAGAGTGCTCACGATATTTCCCGAAGAAGGTGGTCAAAGTCACTGGCACACCGATCAGGGAGAGTCTGAAAACGCCGGTCGACCGGGAACGAGCATTGCAAAATCTGCGTCTGAAAAGCGGATTGCGGACAATCCTGGTCATGGGTGGGAGCCAGGGTGCGCACGGTATTAACGAAGCGGTGTTAGCGACGCTGGGGCGGTTTGCCGAAAGGGAAGTGCAGTTTATCCATCTCACCGGCAGAGAAGACGAAAAGTACGTTTACGATTGTTATAAAAAGGAAGGGATTCCAGCGTTCGTCAGCGCATTTTACAGCCGGATGGAAGAGGTGTACACGGTGGCCGATTTTGCGATCTCGCGCTCGGGTGCAGCAAGCCTGACGGAGCTCTCCTACTTTGGTTTACCGAGCATTTTAATCCCTTATCCGTTTGCTGCTGAAAATCATCAACTTTTCAATGCGGAAACATTTGCGAAACATAGCGTCGCTGAAGTATTAGAAGAGTCGCGTGTTAACGGAGACACGTTGGGCTCATTGATAGATCATTATTTGACTAACGGAGCGACGTTACGTCCTGCTGCCGGGGAATCTCGCGCGCTCGGACCTGAAACTGCCGCAACAAGAATTGTAAAAATTATCGAGAAATCCCTTAAATGATGTCTGATCTGCCAAAGAAACTTGCTGAGTTTCTTCTAAGTGATCCGAAGCGGATTCATCTGATCGGAGTGGCCGGCTCCGGTATGAGCGGGATCGCCGGTTTGTTGATTGCGCTGGGACATCGTGTGAGTGGGTGTGACCGGGTCAGTTCGATCGAAACGAGGCGGCTCGAAACGCTTGGTTTGAAATTTTATCTTCCGCAAACCGAAGAAACTGTTCGTGGTGCGGAGCTCATTGTCTACTCTTCCGCGATCAGGCGCGGGAACCCCGCGTTTGACGAAGCGGTCAAGCTCGGGCTCCCGATGGTGCGACGCGCGGAAGCGTTGGCAGCGCTGTTACATATCAAAAAAGGGATTGTGATTGCCGGCATGCATGGCAAGACAACGACCTCTTCAATGATGGCGCACGTGCTTCGCGTTGGCGGACTGAATCCTTCGCATTACGTCGGCGCCGAGATCCCTATACTCGGCACCAACGCGCACTGGGAACGGAACGGCGAATATTTTGTTGCAGAAGGGGATGAAAGCGACGGAACGCTTGGAATCTATCATGCCGAGCACGGTATCGTCCTCAACATCGAAGAAGAACACCTCGACTACTATGCAGATCTTGCGGCGATCGAGGAGGTGTATGCCCGTTTCGTCAACCAGCTTACCGGTAAAGTAATTTTTTGTTCCGACGATGCGAATACCGCGCGGCTTTGCGCGACGCGTTCGAACGCGATCTCATACGGCAAAACGGAATCTGCTCTCTATCGATATCGGGAATTCAAGGGAGGACCGTGCGGCTCGCGATTCGAAGCGTGGCGGGCCGGCCAGCGGCTTGGCGAGGTTGCACTTTGGGTTCCCGGTTTGCACAACGTCAGCAACGCACTGGCTGTCATTGCGCTTGCAACGGAGATCGGCGTTCCATTCGGGAAAGTTGCCGAAGCGCTTGAGACTTTTCGAGGAGCCCGGCGGCGATTCGAGATCCGGCTCAAGAAAAACAATATTACGGTTGTTGACGATTATGGACATCATCCGACGGAAATCAAAGCGACGATTGAAACCGCCCGCTCCCTGAACTGCAAGCGGTTGATCGTCATGTTTCAACCGCATCGTTATTCGAGAACGAAAGCGCTCCAGAAAGAGTTCGGAGCTGCATTCGATCATGCAGACCTGGTGCACGTCACCGACATTTACGCCGCGAGCGAAGCCCCAATCCCGGGCGTCTCAGGAAACACGATCGTGGCCGCTTTGCAGGAGCATCACCACCCGGGCGCGGTTTATGTGCCGAAACGAAGCAGCCTGCACCGTGAGATCGGACGAATCGCGGAGCCGGGAGATTTGATTCTGAGTCTTGGCGCCGGGGATATTCACGAGGAAGCGACAAAACTCGTGAAAGATCTCGAGCTTTCGTTCCAGCTGCTTGAGGTAATGGGTGCCGGTGATGTCCGCCTCTACGAGCCGCTTTCAAAGCACACGACGCTTCGCGTCGGAGGGCCCGCACAGTTCTGGGTCGAACCGGAAACGCGCGGTGGATTGGCGAACGTTTTGGAATTCTGTGAGGTCAATCGGTTGCCGGTGATGTTTGTCGGACGCGGGTCCAATCTCCTGGTGCGCGACGGGGGTATCACGGGTGTCGTGATCCATTTGAATCGCGGAGATTTCATGGAATTGATGGTCGAAGGAGACGAGATCCATGTAGGGGCCGGGGTCCGGCTGAAACAGGTTGCTGCAGCAGCTCGGAACGCGGGACTTGGCGGCTTGGAATGGATGGAAGGAATTCCAGGGAGCGTTGGTGGCGGTCTCCGGATGAATGCAGGAGCGATGGGAAGCGAGACCTTCGAAAAGGTCGTCAGTGTGCAGGTTGTCAGTTCGCGCGGCGAATTTGAAACGCTTCGCCCGAGCGAGATGCAAGTTCAATATCGCAACGTGCCGACATTGCGCGATCGCTACGCCGTTTCCGCTGTCTTTCGCGGGGAAAAATCAAGCATCGATACGATCGACCAACGATTGCTGGAGTCGAGCCAGAAACGAAAGGCAACCCAACCGGTCGCAGCGAGCGCGGGATGTATTTTTAAAAATCCTCGCGGGAATCCTGCGGGAAAACTCGTCGAAGAATTAGGATTAAAGAATCGCCGAGTGGGTGCCGCCCGAGTTTCCGAGATCCACGGGAATTTTATCGTGAACGATGGAGGTGCGCGTTCACAGGAGATTCTCCGTCTAATTGCCGAGATTCAATCGATCGCGAAGGCAAAGCGCGGAATCGATTTGCAGACTGAAGTGCAGATTGTGGGAGTTGAAGATGAATAGCTTTTTGTTCGAAAAGAAAATTGCGGTGTTATGCGGTGGGGCGAGTTCGGAGCGCGAAGTTTCGTTGCGCTCTGGAGCAGCGGTCGCAAAAGCGTTGAGGGTATTGGGTGCGGACGCGTTTGAAGTCGATGTCCACGACGGCGATTTCCATCTTCCGGCTGGCACGGATCTCGCGTTTAACGCGCTGCACGGCACATTTGGAGAGGATGGCACAATCCAGGCGATCCTTGACCGGAAGGGAATTCTTTACACGGGCGAAGGAGAAAAAGGGAGCCGGCTAGCGTTCGACAAGATCGAAAGCAAAAAGCGATTTGTTGAGCGAGGCGTCCCGACTGCACCGTATATCACGGTTGAAAAGGGTTCGATTCCTGACTTTCCAATTCCGTATGTTGTCAAGGTTCCCTGCCAGGGATCGAGCGTCGGCGTTTACCTTGTAAAATCAATCGAGGAACGTGGACCGGCGCTGGAAAAAGCATTCGCGCAGGCAAACATCGTCCTGGTTGAGGCATTTGTGAGTGGCAGGGAATTGACGATTGGAATTCTGGGCGACAAGGCGTTGCCGATTATCGAAATCCGGCCCCGGGGCGGATTTTACAGTTACGAAAACAAGTACACCTGGACGAATCGTGGCGGGTCCGCCGAACACGAGTGTCCGGCGCGGTTGACCCCAGCGCAGCAGAAAATCGTCGAATCCAGCGCGCTGGCTGCGCATCGGTCGCTCGATCTGGAGGTCTATTCCAGGGCGGACGTTATTCTTGAAGAAAACGGCGAGCCGGTAGTGCTGGAAGTGAATACGATTCCCGGGATGACGGAGACCAGCCTGTTGCCCGAGGCTGCGGCGGCAACCGGCATTTCGATGGCTCGGCTGTGTGAGTGCATTGTCCAATTGTCGCTGGAACGAAGAGGTGCAATGACGCGGTGATCATTCAAAAAAGATTACGCAAACAGAATAAGCGCGCTTCCACCTCGCGGCAGCGAAAGCAGCAGCATCTGCTCGACGTAAAAGTCCGCGCGAAAAAGGCCTCCGCGCGACGGACGCGAGGCGTCTTGCTATTGGTTGCAGGTTTTATCCTGGTTGCGTCGGTGCTGGCCGGTGTCGTATTTGGTGCGAAACGCGCTCTGAATGCGCTCTTCTTTGCGAATGCCGACTACGCGTTGAATACCATCGACGTGACGTCGGACGGCAATCTGACTCGAGAAGTGATTTTGCGTGCGGCCGATGTGTCTGAAGGGGAGAATATTTTTGCGATCAATTTGACCAAGGTTCGCGAAGGCCTGGCGGCGATACCGCAAGTCGAAGACAGCCGTGTTCAGCGAATCCTGCCGAACAAATTGACGATTTCGATCCAGGAACGGCGGCCGGTTGCATGGGTGGTGCCGCCCGACGCCAACCTTGCGTCATTCAATTTCGAGAACGCGTTTCTGGCGGACGAACGCGGTATCCTTTTGAAAACAAAATCACTTCCCGCAGAGTATCTCGGGCTCCCGCTCATTGTCGGGATTGATACCTCAAACTGCCAGGCTGGCCAGCCGCTGGAACAGGATGAAGCCAAGGCCGCGCTCGACTTGATCCGTGCGTCAAGGGAGATTTTGCAGGGCCGGTTCCAGATTCAGACTATTGATGTTTCAAAGAAGTATTGCATGATCGTGACGGACAAGCAGAAAGCGAGCGTCACTTTCAGCACCGACGGGATCGAGGCGCAACTGCACCGACTCGGAATTGTTCTGAATTATTGCGACTCAAACAGTCGCGAACTGCAAACGGTGAATCTCATGGCTCAGCGCAATGTGCCCGTGACGTTCATGCAGCCGAGCCAGGCGACGACCGCGGATAATCCCGCCGCCGGGGCGGCTCCGCCCGCGACCCAACAGACTCCGGGTACAGCCGCGAAGGCTGGTTCAGCGGAGCAAGCCGCGAGCGTGCCAAACAATACCGCGCCGGCGACCGGAACAAAATCACAAGAAAACAAACAAAAACGGGAGCACCCCAGGTTGAAGCCGTTTCGTCAGCGACGCGCTTCAGTTTCTCCGTCTGCGGCAATTGGAGCAGGCGGGCGGCATAGTGAGCCGCGAGTCCGGCGGGCACTTCCGGTAGAGGCGACTCGATCGAATGGCTAGAGAAAACATCTACGTAGGCCTGGAAATTGGCACATCAAAAATCTGCGCGGTTGTAGCGGAAGCGCGGAATGACGGATCCCTGAAAGTGGTCGGGGTTGGAAGCGTTCCTGCGCGCGGTGTTCGAAAGGGCGAGATCGTCGATTTTGAGACCGCGAAACGGTGCGTTCACGATGCGATCGTGGACGCGGAGGAAAAGAGCGACGTTGAGATCAGCGAGGTCTACCTCGGAATCACCGGGAGCCATATACGAAGCTTTAACAATCGAGGTGTGGTTGTTCTCGAAGAAGGCCGCGAAGAGATCGATGAGCAGGATCTCGACGACGTTCGCACGAACGCGCGGGAAGTGAGTTTGCCGATGGAGGATTGCATTCTCCACACGATTATCCAGCACTACTACGTGGATGGGCAGGATGGCGTCTTGAATCCTGTCGGACTCTTTGGAAAGAAACTGGAAGCCGATTTTCATATTGTTTACGGGATCCGGACGCGAATCCAGAATGCGATTCGATGCGTGAAGGAACTCGAGCTCGAACCGGCGGATGTGACTATCAACTCATTTGCCACGGCGCAGGCGGTTCTTGAAAAGAACCAGAAGCAGTTGGGCGCGATCGTTATCGATATCGGTGGTGGAACGACAGACTTTGTCGTTTATGTCGACGGCGCTGTAAAACAGAGCGGCGTCCTGGCGGTCGGCGGAGATCACGTTACAAACGATATTTCAATCGGGCTCAAGATTCCCACTGCGCGTGCGGAAAAGCTGAAAATCGACGAAGGAAACGTCACGCTCGGAACCGCGTTTCCCGGCGAAACGATTCAGCTCAAGGACGAGACTGGGTTCGCTGGAAGGGAGATCGAACGGGAATCCCTGAACCAGATTATCCACGCCCGCCTGCAGGAATCGCTGACGATCGTAAAGCGTCAGATTGAAGCGGATCAGAACCTTCATTATGTCGGGGCCGGTGTGTTCATTACGGGAGGATGCAGCCAGATTCGCGGCCTTGAACATCTTGCCTCCGATATTTTCGGGATGCCGGTGACGATGGCGCACGCGCTGCCAATGGCCGGCGTGACATCCGCTTTCGAGAATCCGCAGTTTTCAACCGCGTTGGGATTGGTCAAGTACGCGCATCTGGCGCAGATGGACAGGCCCGTTACCGGCGGGCTTATCAAGAACGCGTTTCAAAGAATTAGAGGAATATTCCGGACCTGAGCAAACTTTATGGTGCAGCTAAATCGACAGTACGATCGAGAGAATCACACAGGCGAACCGATCCACGTGAAAGTCGTTGGTGTTGGCGGCGCAGGCTCCAACATTCTCGACCGCGTGATGCTGGATGGGATCGACGCGGCGGACATTGTCGCAATTAACACGGATGTTCAGTCGCTTACCGCTTCAGTGGCTGCGCATAAGGTACAAATTGGAAGAAATCTGACCCGCGGTCTCGGTTCGGGGGGCGATCCTGAATTGGGATATGCTGCGGCGGAGGAAGCAACCGATGAAATTCGGTCCGTTCTTCAGGGCGGGACCGTTATCTTCGTCTGCTCCGGTCTGGGTGGTGGGACCGGCTCCGGTGCCGCCCCGTACGTGTCAATGATCGCAAAGGAAGAAAACGCGCTGGTTCTGGGGTTTGTTGCGGTGCCATTCAGCTTTGAAGGCCGTCGACGGTGTGCGCAGGCGGAGGCGAGCCTGGCCCGGCTACGCTCGGTTTGCGACGCCGTCGTCTGCTTTGAAAACGATCGGATGGCAGAAATCACTCTCCCGCGAATGGGGATACATGAAGCGTTTGCGGCTGCGGATCTCACGATTTCGCAAAGCATTCGATCTGTCACTGGTGTCCTCCAACGACCGGGGCTGTTGCATATCGGTTTTGATGATATCTGCAGCGTCTTGCGCAATGGCGATGCGCGGGCCCTGTTCGGTTACGGGGAAGCGGAAGGCGAGAACCGTGCACTCGACGCCCTCGGGAAAGCGCTCAAGAATCCGCTCATGAACCGGGGAGCACTTCTGGAGGAGACCTACCACGCAATCGTGCATATCTGTGGTGGCACAAACGTTACGTTGGGTGAAGTCCAGATCATCATGGAAGAGCTGAATCGGCATATCAACGATCAGACTCAGCTCTTCATGGGTGTCGGCATAGAGACCCGCATGGGGAATCGGCTTTCGGTTTCCATCCTTAGTTCCCTCGGTAACGGCGCGGAAAAGCCGGCGGTTCAACCGGTGCAGAGAACGATCCGGCCTGTTGAGCCGCAGACGACTACCACTTTTTCCGAAATTAAACCAGAGACTTGGATACCCAGCGTTCAACCTGACCCTGCTTCACCGAAACC
>Ga0209656_10002677_pt1 | contig 11504 bp, 3 predicted proteins | sample BogFormECP12_OM2_FD_188239 | JGI IMG/M metagenome (GOLD analysis project Ga0209656, IMG submission 188239) | Bog forest soil microbial communities from Calvert Island, British Columbia, Canada - ECP12_OM2 (SPAdes) (version 2) | ecosystem: Environmental > Aquatic > Freshwater > Wetlands > Bog ... | reverse complement strand
CGGAACCGCCGCGCCGTTGCCGCAGCCAGCGAGGTCGTCGCGCAGAAGTGCCCGCGCGCGGTCAAGCCCGTCCTCGACGTAGTGAGCGTCGTCCTCGCCGAAGGTGATATACCCATACACCTGCCGGCTATCGAGATGCTGCGGCGCGTGGCAACGTGCCAATCCGGAGGTCACATTGCGAATCGTAGATGATCGCTGATACTCTTTTAGCCGTATAGTTCTCATCTACACCAGCCAGGATCACTACATCACCGAATCGAGACTGTCGTTAAACTTTGCCGGTCGGGTTCTCCAATGAGACCGAGCCACTCGACAAACGCCTGTGTGAGGAACTCATCCTTGAGCGGAGCGCTGGCGACATCTTCGAGGCGAAAGAGCTGATTTTCTCTATTCCAGTTTGGTTGCCCAGCCTTGTCGTAGCGGCCTGACTTCGCCAAACGGTCGGCCCATGACGAGAAGATCCAGGAGAAATGGTAGATTCGCGCGACGCTGGGTGCGACGAACAGCCGATCACACCGGATGCCCGGTGTGTGTATTCGCTTATCGAAAGTGACGCGCCCCCTATTGAACAGGCGCGGTTGCATGTGCCTCTGTGGTGAGAATCGGTCGTTCGTGGCGCAATACAGCAATTCATCGTTCCCAAGAAGCAATTGGTCACGCTCGAACCCGATCACGGTGTCGCGTTGCTCCCGCACAAATGCTTCGCAGAGGCGAATCAGCGCCAGATTGGCGACCTCGTCGCAGTCGAGGCGGAGAATCCAATCTGTAGGCGACTGCGCGGCAAAGCTGTCGTAGCCGTTCTCGATGAACGGCTTGTCATTCTCGTAAACCGTGAAGCGTTGGCCGGACTCTTCCAGAATTCTCCCTGTCTCCTCGGACGCCTTCCGGTCAAGAACATACAGCGGCTCCACGTCAAGCTTCGACAAGTAGAACGAGGAGAATTTCAACGCGAGTGTCTCGTTGCAGACTGGAACGAGCACCGAGAACGGCATGTCGCTCGCTGACGCCGCAGCGCCTGCGCGTCCAGATCGCGGATGTATGAGGGCGCGAGGCCATGGTGTCGGAGGCCCAGCCGATTGCAACGCTCCAAAAGCGCCCGTGCCTCGCCGCGCAAAAAAAAGAATATTCTGTGCGTACCGGAATTCTATTCCCTCGTCCGCCCACAAACGCGACCTTAGATGGTCGAAGCATGCAAATCCATTGCGTCCGAAATGATGGCTCCAGTGACCAGGCCATCTCTCATTCAGGTGCCCAGTCCCGCCTTGTCCGGGAATCGCGGCCGAGAAAAGCACCACGTCGCCGAGAGCACACAATTCGTCGATGAATGAGGCCGCCCTCTCTGGTGACAGATGCTCCGCAACTTCAAGACAGATGACGAGGTCAAAGCGCTCATCTACCGCCTTGCTCAACGGACCCGGCGCTAGATTGCATGGACGGAACTTGTCAGAAGGTATCATCAGCTTGTCGCGTGGTACATAGTCGCCGTCGATCCCGAGCACATTTTCGACCCCAAGATCAGCGGCCGCACGCAGCCATGGGCCAACGCCACAGCCGACATCAAGGACAGATCTCGGCCGATAAAGCCGAAAAGCCTGCTGCAAAATGATCCGAGCTGACGCTAAACTGCCCGCGGATTGTTGATCGAGGAATTCGCCCGAATAGGGCGATTGAGCTTCAGATGGCTTGAGCCGCCCCCGATCATCTGACGACATCGTCGGCGTGGCTGCCTTTTCCGCACAACCGGCGAGGTTGTCGCGGAGCAGCGTCCGTGCGCGCCGCAGGGAAGGCACATATTCACCGTCGCGAATTCCGTTGATAAGGCAGGTGGCCTTGTGCGTTGGCTTCCAGCCGCCCCAGTCGATCGTCCACGATAGAATGATTGGCGCGCGTTCCAAAAACGGCGGCCCATCGAGGCGGACGGGCCGCCAGCCGCCGGCTTCGATATCGCTGTTCACGAGGGTGTCTGGCTGATCGTCGTTCGTGATGAGGAGAAACTTGAATTTTCGTTTGAAGCCTGCGAGGTACTCTCCGACGGTGTCATTCGGTAGGTGCTGAAAAACGTCCTTGCAAAGAAGAAGATCAGCAGCGGGAAGCTCATCGATATCTCTATACACCTCGAAAGATACGCCAGGGCGAGCAAACGCCTTGCGGTTGCTTTCAATCAGGCTAGGCACCAGATCAAACCCGACATAACTGGCCCCGTTCCAATCCATAAAGCGTGTGAACTGCCAGTCTCCACATCCAAAATCCACAACAGATTTGATGCCGCAGTTTTGTAGGAAGGACTGCACGAACTCCATGTAGCTGATGTTGTTGATTGGAAGGGAGCCTACGCCGGAACCGTAGCCCCATTCATTTTTCTGGTAGATTTCGCTGAACTTTTCTCGAAGCGTTGCCTCGGGCTCTGCTTGGGAGATTGAACGCCGACATGCGAACGGTTCGCCTACGGGTGCTGAACCCAGATCAGAATCCAGCTGCTTCCGTGCACGCTCAAGGCCGTCCTCGACGTAATGAGGGTCCCCTTCGTCGAAGGTGATGTAGCCATAGACCTGCCGGTTATCGAGGTACTGCGGCACCCCGCTCTTCCGGGCGCTATCCGAGAAGACGACATACTCGTGCCGGGCGCTGCCGTCCTCGTAGGTCAGATCCCGCAGAACACCCGCCCGGATCAGATACGTGCAGTGCACGACCGGCATCTCCAGCACGCCGACGATCCAGCGGTTCAGCGCCCAGTGATACTGATCGCACTCTTTGTAGTAGCCGTTCGCGTCGATCTCCGCGTGGTAGTTGGAGTAGAAACTGCCAGGAGCGATCGAGCGTAGCAGCGGCGCCGCGATCGGCAGGTCGAGCGCCACAAGCTCGCGCAGCGTGCAGGACCGCACGAAGTTGTCCACGTCGGCGACGAAGTAGAAATCGCAGTCGTACTCCAGCGCGCGGCGCAGGCTGATGTTGCGGATGCGCCCGAGCACGCGGAAGCGCGTGGCGTTCCATTCGTGAACGCCGAACTGCTCGACCCGGTCAGCCACATCCTCGGCGTTGAACTCGACGCCGGCATACAGATGTCCGACCCGGTCCACCCACTCGCGCAGGATCTGCTCGGTCTGGTCGGTGTTGTTGTTGGTGCGGATGTACAGCACGATCGAGGACTTCGGGTAGTCCAGCGCCTCGATGCACTCCAGATACAGCGGCAGCGCCTTCGCTTTCTGCTTGGCCAGGATGGCGACCAACACGCGCGGCGCGCTGTCGGGATCCGGCAGGCGCGAACGCAGGGCGCGGGCAAGCCCGATCGGGTGCTGCGCCAACAGGTTCTCTTTTCCGCGGCTGCCCAGGTTCGGCTCCGACGGGGGCGGCAACTTGGCCAGCGCGAAGCGGAGGTTGGCGAGGATGCGCTTGCGCTCGTGTTCAGGCATGGCCTCGCCGAGCAGTATCTTCGCACAAGCGTCGGCGGATTCCTGATAGTGGCCGGACCAGTAGCCGTTGATCGCCAGCTCGTCCAACAGCCCATAGTCGTAGATCCAGGACTCGACGAACAGCCCATTGTTCGGCTTGCCGATCGCGACACCTCGCTTGGCAAGCTGAAAGCCCTCGTCGTTGCGCCCTTTGGAGCGGCAGAACCCGGCCGCGCCGTGCAGGGCTTCCGCACGCGACGGCAGCGCATCGGACGCTCGGGCATAGGCGTCGATCACGTCCTGCTCGGGATGCCCGAGCCCCTCCTTCAACCGCGCGGCCTGATAGAGGGCGACGAACACCTCTTCCTGCCAGAACCCCATCTCCGCGCGGGCGAGATAGCGCGCGAGCGCTTTCTCTTTCTCGCCGCAATCCTTGTAGCTCTGCGCCAGATAGAACGTGTAGCGCGAGATCAGGAACGGATCGGTCTCGGTCGGCAGCGTGCGCTCCAGAAGCGCGGCGTCGTCCTGGAATTTTCGTGGGTTGTCGCTGCGCGCCCCGCCGCCGGTGATCTTGATGCAGAACCCGCTCGCGTCCGCGCGCGAGAGCTGGCCGGGTGGCACCTCGAGGTATTCGTGCAGCACGCCCTTGTATGAGAACGGCAGCCGGTTGCTGCAGATCTGCGGGCGGGCGTACACAATATCTGCATACAGCACCCGCACGTCGTACAGATCGCGATCCATTTGCGACTTGAATGCGCGAGGATCGAAGCCGTCGTCGAGCACGACGGTATCGTCGGCGTCGATCATGAAGGCGTAGTCGATCCGTTCGACCTCGCGCAGCCGCTCGAGGGCGAAGCTGCGGTTATACGCGAAGTTCCGCCAGGGCTCCTCGATCACCGCGCCGGCGATATCATGCTCGGCCAGGAAATCGCGGATGATCTGCTGCGTGCCGTCGTCGGAACCGGTATCGACCACCAGGATGTAGTCGACCAGCGGAAGCACGCTCGTGAGGCACCGGCAAATGACCTTCGATTCGTTCTTCACGATCATGCAAAGGCCGATGGTCGCGATGTCAGCCTTTCGTCGCCGCGGGCGCGTCGCGGTGGTCCCTTCCGCGTCGCGCCCCGCGGCCGGCATCGCGTCTGCCGACTTCAACGCCGGCGCCTCGGTGCGGCGCATCTCATCGATCGTGGCCTCGATGAACGAAGCGGCGTTCGTGCTCAACTGGGCCGGATCGGCGAACGGGCTCAAGGTTCGCACCGCGACGCGCGCGAGCTCGTGGATATCGTCCCAGTCGATCGCGGCGACGTCGATGTCCAACTTGTTGGCCCGCTCGGCATCGGCGACATCCGCGAATGACACCGCCAGCCCGGTCTGGCGTTCGATGGCGCGCTCGATGTCGACGCGATAGCTGTCATCGCGCGCCATTCTCGTCACGTCGGCCGTCAGATCAGCGGACAATTGCGCGTGCAGGTAGAGGTAGATGTGCAGGCCCATGAACAGCGCGAAGCCACGATGTTCGGGCAGCAGCTCCAGCCGACGTACCGTCCCCTCGTCCCGGTTGACGTTGACGTACCTCCGGTTCCATTTCGGCAGTGCCGTATCGGTTCGACCGGGGCCGGACGCCGGCTCGGCCGCGTATTCCAAGCCGCGTTCGACCAAGTAGGAGAAATAGGGATCGTCCTGCCTGACGATCATGTCCACGATGACGACGTGGAAGAATAGATTGCCCCGTCTTTTTTGTGACAGGATCGACTTCCACTGGTGCCAGGGGTTCCTGTATTGGAGAATGTTGAGCCCGCCGAATGCCTCCTTGATGGCATACGCACGGCCGAGCGTCCGCCAGCCGCCGAAGACCGGGGTCTTCCCGGCCTGGTCGGCGTGTTGGCTGAGTTGCGAGATGTAGTCTTTCTCGCGCGGCCTCAACTCCCCGCGTAGACCGCCTCGCGGGATGTACCACTGAAAGGCCATGGCAGGGTCGTACAGCGGTACGCCGCCTGTCTCCTGGACCAACGGGATGTACTCTTGGAAGTAAGGCGCGGTCGGCGAATGGCCGGACTCCCAAGCCGTGTAGGTGACTTTCGGTATCAGTTCGCGCGTGAGCCAGCCCTGCTCCTCGTTGAACGGCTCGTAGAAGCATAAGGCCCCGGGAAGCTCGCGGAACTTGGACCAGAAGTAGGTGCTCGACGCTCGCGGCGCCGAATGAATGAACACGGCCGGCGCCGTCCGTTGCATGATCTGAGGGGCCGAGAGCGGTCCCTTCACGTCCAGGTCGTTCATGCGTTCTTGGTGATCATTGTTGGATGAAACAGTGCAGGCGCCCCGTCGACGGCCTCGACCGAACTCTTACATGCCCGGCAGAACAACCGCGCCTCTCCAGCCATCATGAGTAAGCCAAGCGATCTCAAGGTTGCAGCCAGCCCTTGGTGGCCGTGCGCAGAATACCCGCGCGGCCGATCTCCGAACAACTCTTTGTCCAATTGGTGAAGTATGATTCGAGCTCGACGCCGCTGCGTCCATTCCGCCGGTTCCGGATTGTGCTGCCACAGGTCGGCCCGGCGGGCGAGCGAAAACACCCGCTGTGCCGCCTGAGCGCTATCCCCCTAATACCGCCTCCCTGATCCGCCGCGGCATCCACCCCGCCGCCCCCAGCGCGGCACAGCTTCGCTCCCACGCGTCCAGATAAGCCGGCAACGGCAGCGCGGTCCGTTCCGGCCACAGGTTCAGCGCCCCGATCTCTCCCACCCGCGCCGGATCTTCGGACAATTCCGCCAGAAGGAAGGGTATCAGCGCCTCGCACCCTTCGCTCAACCCCCCGCTTTCTTCCAACGCGGCGCGGCGGGAGCGGAACCAGTGGCGCGGGTCCGCCAGCTCGCCCTGCGCGGCGGCGTAGCCGGCGTAGACACGCAGCTGGTTGTCTTTGTACCGGCGGATCGCCGCTCCGAACGGGGCATCACCGGGCCAGGGCGGGTCACGCTCCCAACCTTGTGCCAGCAGTTCCAAGCCGCGCAGGGAGAACGTCTCCACCAGCGCTTCCTCCAACCAACGAGATCCGGTGCCGGGCAGGGCGTCGCGGCGCCAGGAGTTCGCCAACACATGGCCGAGTTCGTGGCCGAACTGATACGCAAGACGGGACCAGTCGCGCTCGGTCACATCGACGACGATATCCGCGACGGGTTCGTCGTCGAAATGGAGCCAGACATGCGGCGGCCCCTCCCGATGATTGTCGACCTGGATCCGAGCAGGCTGCCGAGGCGACAGCAACGGAACGCCGGCCAGGCAGGCCGCCCGCATGCGCTCGAGCACCGTGCGCGCCGAGGACGGCAACGACCCGGCCCAGTCTCCGCCGACCGTGATCGCCGCGGTGGCAAGGTTCGCACTGGGCACGAACGCCCCGGCCTCGGTCGCCATCAGCGTGAGCGCGAACACCAGGCGCCGACGCGACACCTCGCTGCGCCGGCCGGTCGCCTGGTTCGGATCTGGCGGCATCGCAGGTGGGTCTCTCCCCGGCGCTGGTTCAGCCATCTACATATAATAGTATCGCGCTCATAACCTGATTTGGCGTACTGGTCGTCGAGTCGCCGGTGCGACTGGCGCTCGCGCAAATCAAGCCGAAGCCGTTCCACGGGGTAGTGCGGGTGAGGAGGACGGCAGCGGGACGAGGGTCACGTTGTGCGGCAAGCGCCGTGCCTTCGCGCCGTGCCATCCCGCTCGGGATCGGGGCCGCCAGGGATCAGCTCCGATAGCACCTGCAACACCGACGCACCTGTTGCGCCATTCCAACACTGGCTTATCTAACTGCGCGAAATTTTTACCCAGACAGTCGATTGATGAAAGTTTGACGGCTGATTAACGGCGCCATCACGCGGCATGTGGCGACTCGCGGGAGCGGCGCCTGCTTTCTGCAGCATTGGGGACGTTCATGGTTTGTTTCGCACGCGGTCCGATCCCGTGTCCCAGGTTAGCCGCGGGCCGATTGCGGCGCCGCGTGGTCGCCGACTCCCGAACCTTGCGTCTTGCGGTGGGCGTAACCCCCGAGCGGGGCGCCCCCGCCTTCACTGAGGGGTAACAATTTCTTCTCCCTCGAAAAACAGCCGGGCTGCTAACCGATAAGCAGAGCTGCGGAGCGACGATCTGCGGCCGTCGACCATTGGAGGAGTGGAATGGTTTTAAGGGATCGAGTTGCCGCCGGTTTGGACGGTCATTCCGCTAGCCGCGATAAGTGCCACTCAGCCGGCACCCCGTGATCGCCGAACAGGATCCCGCCGGCGCCCCGTCGCCCCTCACCGCGGCGGGCATGGCGAGTTATGCCGGCGCGCTCGACGACTGCATCCAAATCGATACCAAGGGCCGCCCTGTCACTCTTGAGACCGGGGCTTTTTCGCTTGTCGCCAAGATCGACGGCAAGACACAGTTCATTGGACAATTTTCCGTCTTGAAGGGCTTTCCCCACAACATCTTGGTCAAGGTCACGACGCTTCGGTCGAATTACACCGTCTATGGCGGTCCCGACGGCAAACTCGCCGACGGGCAGATCACGGTCTACGATTCCCAGGGAAACTATAGCCAGCGGGCCGCCATGGCTCTTCTCGGCGCCGACCGCGCCGCGATTACGGTCCGCCCAATCGCCTCTCCCCCGCCCGGATCCCAGCCGACTGGGTCGGCGCAGCTCGGCGACCAATCTCGGTCTCCGTCAAATTCGAGGACCACACGATGAGCGATCTCGAGCGCTACGGCCGGGTGCCCTCGCACGCCACTGGCGCCGGCGACCCTGCTGGCGCGCCGCAAACGGTCCGCGCCGCCTGTGAGGCGCTGTTCGTCGATCCCGGCGTCCCGGACATCGCGACGATCCTCGGCAATCTGCGTCCCGGGGTCGAGGCGATCGTCCTCGACGCGGCGCTTCCGGCGGCGCGCCAGATGGCCGCGGCGCTCGCCTGCCAGAAGAATCTCGACGCCATACACGTCATCGCCCACGGGGCGCCGGGCCGCGTGAGCTTCGCCGCCGGCGAATGGTCGGAGCGGACGCTCGAACATGACGCGGAGCATTTCGCGGCGATCGGTCGGGCGCTGGGCGCGGACGGCGATCTGAGGCTTTGGAGCTGCGATGTCGCGCACAGCGGGGTGGGCGCAGGTTTTGTCAATGCGTTAGCCCTCAAGACTGGAGTCGACGTCGTCGCCTCCAAGACTCGCGTCGGTGCCGCGGCGCTGGGCGGGACGTGGGAGCTGACGGAGCGTCAGAACGCGTGTGCGGCACAACCGCCGCTCAATGCGACCGGGATAGCGAGTTACCCTGCAGTCCTTGTTCCAACTCCTACCGACGTTAACGATTACGTTATCGTCAGCGGTACCGCTGGGAGCGACGCTAATCAGTTAGCGGCCGGCACGTACTATATTGAGTCAACCGCGGGTATAAGCCCGGTAATCGTTGGCGAGTTCTCTATAATTAGCGATTCTGGCATTTCATTTCAGTTGAACGTCTTAGTCAGCGAAGCGGGCCCGTATACAGTTGTAAACTCCACTGGTACTGCGCTGAGCAACGGCTCCGCCGGCCAGTCGTATACTTTGAGTTCTGCCAACAGTTCGCAGGGTGCGACTGGCGCCACAGGTGCGACTGGCGCCACCGGTGCGACTGGCGCGACCGGCGCCACGGGTGCGACGGGCGCGACCGGCGCGACGGGTGCCACTGGCGCGACGGGTAGCACTGGCGCGACTGGTGCGACCGGCGCCACCGGTGCGACCGGCGCCACCGGTGCGACCGGCGCCACCGGTGCGACCGGCGCCACCGGTACGACCGGCGCCACGGGTGCGACCGGCGCCACGGGTGCGACGGGCGCGACTGGTGCGACGGGCGCCACAGGTGCGACGGGCGCCACAGGTGCGACGGGCGCCACAGGTGCGACGGGCGCCACAGGTGCGACGGGCGCCACAGGTGCGACTGGCGCCACCGGTACGACCGGCGCCACGGGCGCGACGGGTGCGACGGGTTCGACCGGCGCCACCGGTTCGACCGGCGCCGCCGGTGCGACTGGCGCCACCGGTGCGACTGGCGCCACGGGTGCGACGGGCGCGACCGGCGCGACGGGTGCCACTGGCGCGACGGGTAGCACTGGCGCGACTGGTGCGACCGGCGCCACAGGTGGGACTGGCGCCACGGGTACGACCGGCGCCACGGGTACGACCGGCGCCACGGGTGCGACGGGCGCGACTGGTGCGACGGGTAGCACTGGCGCCACAGGTACGACCGGCGCGACGGGTGCCACTGGCGCGACGGGTAGCACTGGCGCGACCGGCGCCACCGGCGCCACCGGTACGACCGGCGCCACGGGTGCGACTGGGTCGACCGGCGCCACGGGTGCGACGGGCGCGACTGGTGCGACGGGTAGCACTGGCGCCACGGGTGCGACGGGCGCCACTGGCTCGACCGGCGCCACGGGTGCGACGGGCGCCACTGGCTCGACCGGCGCCACGGGTGCGACCGGCGCGACCGGCGCGACTGGCGCCACGGGTGCGACTGGGTCGACGGGCTCGACCGGGTCGACGGGCTCGACCGGTTCGACGGGCGCCACAGGTGCGACTGGCGCCACAGGTGCGACCGGCGCCACAGGTGCGACCGGCGCCACGGGTGCGACTGGGTCGACGGGCGCCACGGGTGCCACTGGCTCGACCGGCGCCACTGGCGCGACCGGTGCGACGGGCGCCACGGGTGCGACGGGCGCCACGGGTGCCACTGGCTCGACCGGCGCCACAGGTGCGACGGGTGCGACCGGGTCGACAGGCGCGACGGGTGCGACCGGGTCGACAGGCGCGACCGGCGCCACGGGTGCGACCGGCGCCACGGGTGCCACTGGCTCGACCGGCGCCACAGGTGCGACCGGTGCGACGGGTGCCACTGGCTCGACCGGCGCCACAGGTGCGACGGGTGCGACCGGGTCGACAGGCGCGACGGGTGCGACCGGGTCGACAGGCGCGACCGGCGCCACGGGTGCCACTGGCTCGACCGGCGCAACGGGCTCGACTGGCGCCACGGGTGCCACTGGCTCGACCGGTGCGACCGGCGCCACGGGTGCGACGGGCGCCACGGGTGCCACTGGCTCGACCGGTGCGACGGGTGCGACCGGGTCGACAGGCGCGACCGGCGCCACGGGCGCGACCGGTGCGACGGGAGCGACCGGTGCCACTGGCTCGACCGGTGCGACCGGCGCCACGGGTGCGACCGGCGCCACGGGTGCGACTGGCGCCACGGGTGCCACTGGCTCGACCGGCGCAACGGGCTCGACTGGCGCCACGGGTGCCACTGGCTCGACCGGCGCCACGGGTGCGACCGGCTCGACGGGTGCGACCGGGTCGACAGGCGCGACTGGCGCCACGGGTGCCACTGGCTCGACCGGCGCCACGGGTGCGACCGGCGCCACGGGTGCGACCGGCTCGACGGGTGCGACCGGCTCGACGGGTGCGACCGGCTCGACGGGTGCGCCCGGGTCGACAGGCGCGACTGGTCAGACGGGAGCTACAGGCTCGACCGGCGCCACGGGTGCGACCGGCGCTACGGGTGCCACTGGCTCGACCGGTGCGACCGGCGCCACGGGTGCGACTGGCGCCACGGGTGCCACTGGCTCGACCGGCGCCACGGGTGCGACCGGCTCGACGGGTGCGACCGGCTCGACGGGTGCGACCGGGTCGACAGGCGCGACTGGTCAGACGGGAGCTACAGGCTCGACCGGCGCCACGGGTGCGACCGGCGCTACGGGTGCCACTGGCTCGACCGGCGCCACAGGTGCGACCGGTGCCACTGGCTCGACCGGCGCGACGGGAGCGACCGGTGCGACGGGTAGCACTGGCGCCACGGGTGCGACGGGTAGCACTGGTGCGACTGGCGCGACGGGTAGCACTGGCGCGACCGGTGCGACCGGCTCGACGGGTGCGACCGGCTCGACGGGTGCGACCGGCGCCACGGGCGCGACCGGTGCCACTGGCTCGACCGGTGCGACCGGCGCCACTGGCTCGACCGGTGCGACCGGCGCCACGGGTGCCACTGGCTCGACCGGCGCCACGGGTGCGACCGGCTCGACGGGTGCGACCGGCTCGACGGGTGCGACCGGGTCGACAGGCGCGACT
>Ga0209656_10002674_pt1 | contig 11516 bp, 9 predicted proteins | sample BogFormECP12_OM2_FD_188239 | JGI IMG/M metagenome (GOLD analysis project Ga0209656, IMG submission 188239) | Bog forest soil microbial communities from Calvert Island, British Columbia, Canada - ECP12_OM2 (SPAdes) (version 2) | ecosystem: Environmental > Aquatic > Freshwater > Wetlands > Bog ... | reverse complement strand
CTTGCCGGGTGTGCCACCCGCGGGAATAGTGTTGAGCACCAGCAGGCTGGTTGGATCGATCTCCAGCAGCGCATTGGTTGTTCCCACGTACAGCAAGCCGTTCGGGCCCGCGGTGACTCCCGTGGGGACACCGGGGATGCTGAGGGTCTTTTCGACGGCAAACTGCCTTAGATCGACGTCGGCGAGCTGGTATGCGTTGCCGGTGTTGACCAGAACATAGGCCTGGGTGGAGTCGATGCTGGCTGCGATATCGATCGCGGTACCGCCCACGTTGACTGCGGGCAAAACGGAGTCGTCCGCGGTTCTTACAGCTTCGAGATTGCCGGCCGCAACCAATATTTTTTGACCGTCTGGAGTTCGGATCGCGGTGGTGGCTCCGGTTCCGAAGCCAATCAGGGACGTGACGTTGCCCAGCAGCGAGGTGGTGGTGACCACGGTATTCGAGGCGGAGTTCGAGACGATGTAATACTCGCCGCCGTCGGCGCGGCTCAGCACTTCAAAAGCGCTGGTGGTCGCGGCAAAGGTCCCAACGCTCGAAAAAGGGCTGATCGTGTAGGCCGTAACGTTGGATGTGCCTTGCGTGGCTCCCGGAAGGAGAAACACTGTCTGGCCGAGCAAATGAGATGAAATGAGACCTAGACCGGCGATTACCAGCAGGTGTGCTTTACGCATGAAACCTCGCTACAAATTTTGAATTTTCGAGGGACGCGGGGGAGTCTTAAGCTTCTTAGAATAACACAGGAAAAGCGCGAGAGTTGCCGATAATTCTGGGTTCGTCCACAAAAGAAATGGGGGAGGCCGAAGCCTCCCCCATTTGGTTGGTAAAGCGGGACGGGTTTAGTGGCCCTGGACTTCGCCAACGATACCCGTACGATTCAGGCCCGAACCACCGTAGAAGTCGAGCTGAATCGCCAAGTAACCTTCGGCGAGTTTCTGGGCGCCCAGGTCGCTGATGAAGGCGAACCCATGGCACCACTCGAATTGGGCGACGGCGATAATGTAGCCCTGGAATCCAACTTCAGGCTGGATGTTCTGGCCACCGTTACCACCAGACAGAGTGAAGACCAGCTCTGTACCCGCGTTAATGGTCGATGAGGTTTGCGCTGTGATCGGAGCCGGCGCCGGAGTACCCGGCAGACTACCGAAGAAGTTCAGCGTTACCGTTCCGTTTTGCGGCGCAGTGCCGTAAACGTCGAGCGAGGTATTGGCAATCGCGATACCTGTGTCAAACCCGGACGCGTTGGTCACGAACGGGAAGAGCAGGTCGCAGGTGCAAACCTGGATCTTGAACGAGTTGGTTGCGGCGGACTTGTTGCACCAACGCGGGATCGGGTCGGTGGCAGTCGCCGTCTGAACAGTGCTCAACGGAGCGAACGAAGCCGTAACAGTCGACTGGCCGGGGGCCGGCAGATTGTTCGGAGTATTCGCCACATACGAGACACCGATCGGAATGCTCGCGGCTTCGATGGCGGACGGATCGGCGTTGACCACCTCGTAAACCGCGGTCAGCGTGCTGCCGGAGCCCGACAACTGAACTGCGTTGGCGAACGGACCGGAGGCGCCTGGGCCCTTGAACGGATTGGAGGTGAAGAACGTCGTGAGCGCGCCGCCGAATGAAGCTGTGGCGATCGGCGCTACCGAGGTGATGTTGCCGTTGAGGTCGGAGCTGTTGCCGACCAATTCCAGCCAGCCGCCCGCCCATCCAGGATAGGCGCCGGCAGCCGTACCGACTACACCGCCGTTTGTGGGGAGCGGAGAGCCCGGGAGACCAGTAGCCGCGACAACCAGTGCGACATACTGCGGCACCCAGAGGTTTACGCCGGTATTCACGTTGTTGAACACCAACAGGAAACGGTCGCCCTGCGTGGCGTTTCCGAGCGTCGGACCACCCGGATCTGGCGGTTCGAAGCCGCTTTCCGAGTTGTAGTTGAAGCCCGGCACGTTCTGCGGAAGCGGGCTGGTGTTATTGGCGTCGTTGACGTCCGTAATCGTACTCGGCAGGAAGGCCGCCGTCTTACGTTTAAACGATGCGGCGTAGCCCTCGGTCAAGGTCACCGCGAAGACCGGTATACCTGCCTTCGTGCCGCCCGTGAAGTTGCCGCCTATGCCTCCGGCCCCCACGTTCAGGTTGTTGCACTGAACCAGCGTTGCATTGGTGCTGCCCGTGATCAGACCCTGCTGGACGAACGCCAGCGTCTGCGCGCCGGTCTGGTTGACGACGATGGTCTGGCCGCCGTTGAACGACAGGACGGCAGTGATCGCGGTCGGGACAAGACCGTTCGAAACGGTGGTCGAGCAAGCATTGGCCCGGATGTTGGTCATACGGATAATGCGGCTGCCCGCGGTACCCGGAGCATCGATCGGCACACCGAGCCAGGTGATCTGGCCGGCGTTGATGCCCGTGTGCGCGACGAAGATGTTGTACGCGGCCGATCCGTTCGGACCGGCGGGATCGTACGGGTTGCCGCTAAACAGGAACGTCGCCGGGTTGAACAGACCATTCATCACGTTGCAACCGGTCGGCGAGCTCTGGTTGCCAACGGCGCCGCTCGTCACCGAGAAGCACACGCGCTGGCCAGTGGGCGAACCGATCACCTTCGGCGGGGCCGGAATGCTCGGATTCGGCGTGCCACCCAACCCAGCGGTCGGATACGGCTCATCGATCGCCAGCAGCGCATCGATGTAGCCGCCACCCAGCAACCGGCTGGTGACGTTCACGTTGAGAGTCAACGTGACGTCATCCTGCGGAATAGACGTGCCGGCGGGCGTCGGCGTGCCACCGTTGCAAATCAGAACGTAGTCGCCGACGAGAGCCGAAATGTTTTCAGCCGACACGATGGTCGGGTTAGCGGGGTTCAGGTTGCAAACAACGGATGCACCACCCCCAGTGGGCGGAATAACTTGAGCGTTGACGGTGGATGCGCCCAGCATCAGCGCTAGAACCGCAAACGCAAAAATCCATTTGCGAAAATCTGCCATTTCCTTCTCCTTGTGAAAAACTGAAATTGAATTGATGGAAGTTCTCTTTATCAACCTGAGCCTCGAGGTTCTGCTCGTCATGAAGATTGCGAATCCCGTCCGAGCCGCGCACACACCGGGCCATGCTCTGTCGCGTCGCCCTGCTTAGCCGCTCGAACTGTATTCATCGTCTCCATCTAGCTCAAATTCTTTTTAAGACTTCTCTTATATCTCAGTGCTCGCGGGATTCATGCGTCAAAGATGAATGCCGCCAAACCGTTGGGACGCAGTCAAAATCATTCATAACATTCAACGCAAGACTAAGTCAAGCGTAAAGTACTATGAAGACTCTGTTCTACTCTAGAACCAACAGGTACAACCCAGCAGGTTATTAGAACATAGCGTCCCCGTGACGTCAACAATTTACAGCCAACGGAGAAAGACGCAGTTTGAACGGCAAATCCTGGCGATTAGTGGTAAACAGACCATCGCTTCCGGCTGCCGGGCCGAGGGCCTAAATTGCTGATTTCAGGCGGCGTACGACGGAGCAGGCGTTGCTATTCCTGGAGGAGCTTGCGCATCCCTTTGAAACGCGCTTTTATCTCTTCGGTCGCGTCCACCATTTGCGTGCTGTCGTAGATCACATGCGGGGTAAGGAAGATTACCAGTTCGCTCCTCGAACTGGAGTAACTGCGGGTCCCGAATAACGCGCCGAACACCGGTATCCGGTGCAGCACTGGAATCCCGCTCATAGTTACTGTGTTGGACTCGCTGATGACGCCGCCGATCGCCACCGTGTCGCCGTCCTGGACAGTAATTTGGGTCGAGACGCCCTGCGTGCTGAAGGACGGCGTCTGAGCCTGGACGCCTGTCGCCGACGAGCTCATCGGCTGCGGCGCACTGACCTGCTGATTCACGATCATGGTGACGATGCCGCTCGGCGTCACGCGCGCGGTGATGCTGAACGTGGTTCCCGTCGCTACGTTCGAGACCGAATTGGCAAATAGCGATGTCCCGTTCTGTTGCGCGCCGCCCGACACTGCTTCGGAGGCCAAGGTAGGAACCGTCGAACCCACGCTGATCGTGGCCGCGATGCTGTCGGTCGCGATCACCGCGGGCGCGGCGATTTGCTTGGCGCGGCTTTCGTTCTCCATGAGGGTTACCACCGACTGGACTTCGCGGCTCTTGCCCACCAGCGCGCCCAGAGTCAGAGTCGTAGTGCTCCCGCCGAAGCTGCCGAGAATGGTGTGCGGCGTGTTTCCCGCTATCTTTTGCAGCGCGGCCGACACGTCGCTGCTGAACGCATGCGAGATGTCCACCGTGTAAATCTTCGCTTCCACCAGCACTTGCCGCGGCGGCACGTCCAGATCCTTGAGCAAATTCACAATATTCTCGTAATCCTGGGCGGAAGCCATGATGAGCAGCGTGTTATTAAAAGGATTCGCCACCACGCGCGGACGCCGCCCGAAGGGTCCGCCGCCCACGGATGCATTGCCGAGATACTCTCCGGTCAGATCGCCGCCCGGCGGCACCTGATTCGCCGCGCCCCCAAAAGGACTGCCGCTGGCCGACACGCCGCCGGCTTGCTGCTGCGCCGACTGCGCATAGGGGTTCGCGTTTCCGCCATATCCGCCGCCACCGCCGTATCCACCGTATGCTCCGCCGCCCGGCATGGGCGCTCCCACGGTATTCAGCGGAGTTCCGATTCCTCCGCCAAGCCCCCCGCCCGCGCCGGCGCCTCCGCCCGCGCCGTTGACGCTCATGCAGTTCATGATATTGTTTTGCGCGCCGCCAAATCCGGACAATTGCCCATACAGCGCCTGAATCGAACAAGCGATGGAGGTCGCGTCTCCATACCGCACGCGATACACGTAATTGTTAATCGCCCCGGCCGTCACCCTCACGGGCGTGTCGAGTTTTCCGAGCCATTTCTCCACCTCGACAAAAGCCCCGGGATTCGGCGCCACGGCGATAATGGTGTTGATCCGGTCGATCGGCAGGAATTTAATCGGACTGTTTTTCTCCGATAAAGAAATCGATTTTTCGATGCTATCGAGTTCCTTCGACAGATCGCTCGGACGTCCGTACTTGACTTCGAAGACTCGCACGCGCTGATTGGCCAGTTGATCGCTGTCGAACATCGCGATCAGTTCCATGGTCCGGCGCATGCTGCGGCGGCTGTCCAGGATCAGCAGCAGATTGGCCGGTGGGTACGTCGCGAGCGATGCGCCTTCGCCCACAAAGGGCTTGAGCACGTCGGCGAGTTCGTTGGCCGTGACGTACTTCAGGAAGATCAGGTTGAACATCGCCTGATCGTCATCTTTGATGTCGCTCGGATCGGTCTTGGTCTCCGGCGGCATCGGAAGATGTGAAATATCGGCCAGCGGGACGATGCGATAAATGCTGCCTTGCTGCACCAGCGCCGCGCCGTTGATGCGGAGAATCGTGTCCAGCAGCGACCGCGTGTCGACGTCTTTCACTTCGCCGTAGGTATTGAGAATCACTCCACCGCGTACGCGCGGATCCAGGATGTAATTCAGCTTGAGCTGGCGTGCCAGCAGGTCGATCACTTCGGTGAGCGAGACATTGTTCAGCGACAGTCCCCCGAAGACGGTCGGGGTGGCGGGCACTGGAGCCGCCGGAGTTTGCGCGGCGGGTTGTCCCGGAGCGGCGTTGCCCGGTGGTCCCGCGGCGGGCGCTGCGGGCGGTGCCGGTTGCGCCTGCGCGGGCTGGGGCTGCGCGGGTTGGGGCTGATTGGGCGCCGGTTGCGGCGGCGCCGGAGATTGTTGCACCGGCGGTGTTCCACCCGGCGGAATCAGGGGAATTTGCGCCGACGCGATCTGGACAATCGCCAGAACCAAAATTGCGCCGGAAATGCGCTGGATCGCGGCCACTATCTTTTCTCCGTGGCGTCTCCGCCCGGTTGCGCGGGCTTGGCCTGCGGCGCGGCCTTGCTAGCGGCGGAAGACTTGGCTCCGCCGGCGCGCGCCAGCCAGTCTCTTTCCTGGTCCGTCAGATCCGGCTTTTTCTGCACCCATGTGTTCACGCCAAACGGGGACGTCTTTTCGAAGCGCACACTGTCGCCCAGATCGGTGATTTTCGGTAACGGCTCTTCTTTCGCCTGGACCACGGGCGTCACTGCTTCAGGCTTGTCTTCCCAGGTGGAAACCCCGAACGGCGTCAGACGCGCCAGCCAGGGCTTGCCGTGAACGTCGGTGTAGCGATACAGGCCCGGCTCGATCTCGATCGCGCCTTTCGGAATCCCAGACGCCGCGGCCGGACTGTTGGAAGTCTGCTTCGATGCGGGCGCGGCGGAACCCGGCCTCTCCTGCGCGAACGCCAGCGCGCCTATCAGCAAAAAGAGCGTCATTATTTTCATATCTGGTTTCCTTTTCCTTTTCATCGAACGGATTCCCAATGGCACGACGACCCGAACGGCGTGGAGGTGACCACTTTGCGCATCCCGCCTGAAACCGTACCGGCCGGGGAAGTATCGCCCGCCGCGCAGCCCTTCACGTTGCCTCCCAGGTCGGGCCCCGGCTCCCCGGATCGTGCCGAGGACGACAAGCTCTGCACCGCGGCCGGTGGAGGAGGAGTCAAATTAGTTGCGGCGGCGCTCGGCGGCCCGCCGCCCGGCCCTGGACCTTCGGCCGTCAGCATGGTTTTATCCAGCAGCTCGTCCAGGCGTTTTCGAAATTCCTTGCCCTCCCACTCGAAAACCACGAACTGGTTATCGATGGAGACGATCTTCCATTCCCCGATCGCGTCGCCGGGATGAAAGCCCTTTTGAACTCCTCGGTCGGTCAGCACCACGGTGGGCGGCATCCCCTCCCACAACATGACGCCGCGAGCCACCGGAAAAGGCGGAACCGGTTTCACCACCACCGGCGCGGGCGGATCGAGAATCACGTTCGAATTGCGATCCTGTGCAAACAGATTCATCTGCGCCACGCCGGCATAATTGGAGGCCATCAGCGGCGCGGGTTTGACATACGGGACCAGCGGCGCGGCCGACGCCGGCTGGATCGGCTTGCCAAGAAACGCTCGTTCGCGCGATTGCGCGTTCTGCCATTCGCGCCGGACCTGCACGATCAGCAACGCCAGCAGCGCGAACAGAGCCACGTTCAGCGCGATGAGCTTGTTGGTCAAAACGCCGCCAATCCCCTCTTCTCGGGCACCAGCTTGCGCGGCACGATGCCGGCGATGGTGATGCGCGTAGGCATCCCTTTGGTTTTCGGATGCGCGTTTCCAGTGCGAAAATCCTCGCTGGCGATCAGCTCCGGCTGCTGGCTCAAACTTGCCACCAGGTTCAGCAGCTCGTCGGTCCGGCAATCGATGGTCACCGCGACCGAGACCACGCCATATGAATCGCCATAGGCGTGCGGCTGGCCGAATTCGGCCTGGCGGATTTCGATGGGCGGCATCTGTTGCCTGGCAACTCGATTGATGATCTCGAGCAGATGCCCTTGCGCCTGGTTGGCGGTATCGCCGGGAAGCAAACCTTTTTCGCGATCCGCCAGTTCTGCCGCGGCCTGCTTGAGCACGGCCTCTTTGCCGTCCACGGTGGCGAGCGCGGTGCGCAGCGTGGTGAGGCGCCGCTCGGAACGGTCGACGCTGTCCACCGCCGCCGTCACTCCGCCGCTCGCGCTGGGCGTGCGCGTCACCAGCCAAACCACCAGGAAAATCGCAGCGGCCGCGGCCAGCCAGAGCAGCGCGCGCTTATCGCGATCCTGCAACGTCACGGGCGAACCTCTTTCCGCTGCGAGCGGATGCCGAACGCTTCGCCGGATCCGGCCCGCGCCGGTCCGCTGGTGAAGCTCGACCCTTGGAACTGGCGTGTGCCGTCGATCACCTTCACCAGTCCCGCCGCCTGCTCCGCCATCCCCAGGATGTTGAGCGAATCGCGCGTGAGCTGGATGGAATTGAGCCAGATGGGCGGCGGGAGCGCGCTGGTCAAATCGCTCAACGCGTCCAAGTCCGCTTTCGTGCGCAGGCGGAAACTGTCGAGCTCCTGCGTACGCCGCCGGGTCGCGGCGATCTGGCGATCCAGTTCCACCGCCGTGCGCGCGCGTGGCTCGATTTTTCGAATCTCCTGGTGCAGCAATCCGATGTAATGCCGGTCCGCATATTTTGGATACGCCAGAGCCGTGACGGCGAAGATCAATACCAGCGCCGCGAGCGCAAAGGTGGGAACCAGGCGAATCCGCGAGCTGGATTCACGCAGCTCCGGCGGCAGAAGATTCACCGTCAACGCGGGCGCAAGCGACGCGCCGGCCAGCGCCGTTGCGTAGGCCAGCGCCGATGCCGCCAGGTCGAAATTCTCGGGCGCGGTTTTCGGCTTGGGCAGCGTATCGTGCAGCGCGGCCGGCTCGGTTTCGGGCGGCAAGCGCAGCTCGGCCACCGCTAACGTGCGTGCCCGAGCAAGAGCCGAGCCGTCCATGCGCGCCGAGAAGAGCGGCCAGGAGGGGCTCTCGCCGTACACTTCCACTTCGTCGCCATCCGGCTCGAGCAGCACGAATCCATTGGGCGATGGCCGCGAGAGCAGCCGCACCGCCGAATAAATCGCCGGCGCGGAAAAAGTAAAGGATGCAACTTTGACGCCCGCCTCGGCGAACAGCGTGCGGTAATTTTCGAGCGCCGCGCGGCGCGTAAAGCCCACCAGCACCGACGGCGATTTGCCGATTCGCGTCCAGTCGAAAACCGCCTCTTCCTCCGAATACGGATTCAGCGCATCCACTTCAAAGCGAATGGCGGCCGCGAGATCCTTGTCGGAAACGCCCGGAAACGCGATCTGCCGGACCATCACTTCTTCGCGCGGCAGCAAAACCGTGGCGGCCAGATGCGCCGAGCCGAGCTTGGTAAGAAAATTCCTGTAGGCCGCACCCCATTCCGCCGCCGCTTGCTCGCGAAAGCCGGGAATGGTCAGCTCGTCGAGAACCCGGACGCCCGTCGGCCGGACCCGCACCACCGTCACGCTCAGATCCTGGCGCCCGATCCGCACTCCGGCGGCGGTTCCGAACGCCACCCATTTTCCAAGATCGCTCAGGTTCATTGCGGAGCAACCACGTTGTCGTACCAGCGCAGGACATGATAGGGGACGTTAAATTCCGGAGTGAGAAATTTCACCATCGCCGAAGTGGTGTGCCGGAGATCGCCCAGCTTCCCACCGGAAACCCGCACCCGCGCGGTGGAGCGCAGCGTCAGGATCACACTGGGATTGATGCCCAGCCGCGCCGCCTGTGGACCGGCCGCGCTCAGCAGCGGCCCCAAATCCCCGGGAGTCTTCAAAGGCGCGAGCTTCCGCCGCGCCACGATGGCCGCGATCGCATCCGGGGGCACCCCGATGGCGCGCATCACGGCCGGCTCCACCGTATTCACATCCAGCACGTTACGCGTACCGAACGCCGACAAGCAATCCCGCAGCGCCGTGTGACGAACCAGCGTTCCGTCCTCGTTCCGCGTATAGGCGCCGTAAAACAAATCGGGTGTCATTCCTTGCACCAGCAGCAATTCCTCGATCTCATGTAAAGACGCATGCCGCGCCTGAAAAGACGGAGTCATGCTCAAGTAGCGCTGATCGAACTGGCTGCCGCCCTCGGGCGCGGGCCCGCGCCAATCCAATATGGCCGCGGTGATGCCATCCGCGCGCGCCGGGTCTACGCCGATCGCCAGCAGGACATTGCGAATCTCCACCGGCTGCGCCAGGTTCACGTTGAGCTTCGACGTCTCGGGAATCAACTCCACGTCGGCGACGCCGGTGGGAAACTCGAAGTGCAGTTTGGGCATCGGGTTCTGGAAATATTTGGGCGTGCCGTCCTCGTTCCGGTACGTCGGCCCCCAGATGATGTAGAGGAGCGCGCGATAAATGCCGCCTTCGGCGAGATACCCAGCCCGCAGCGCGTCCACGTCGGTGGAGGTCCGCTCCGTCTCGGCCCGCACGGTATTCGCGATGGTAAACGCGATCGCCGAAAGCGCCGCCGAGAGCCACAACACGGCAAGCAGCGCCGCCCCGGTCTGTCCCCCTGGCTTAGAACTCATAATTCTCCGTCGGATGCCGAGTCACCCGCACCGGCACCGTCAACGTGACCACTTGAATTCCCGCTGCATCCGGTTTCAACGGCGCCATCTCGATCCGAATCGCCTCGGGCAAAACTGGCTTGGTCCAATGCAAGATCCACTTGAACAAGTTCGGCGGCGGCGCGGTGTCGCGAAAACTGAACCGGCAAAACGCCAGCTTGTCCGCCAGCACGAACGACCCAGCTCCGATCTGAACCGGCAGGAAAATCGGCCCCTGGATGCCGTCGGCGTCCGGTCCAAAACCGGTGCACGTTCTCCCCGCCCCGCGCGGCCCGGTGTACAAGCGCTCGTTCACAATGAGACGCACGCCCTCGGAATCCTCGCCAGGGATCACCTGAAACTCCAGGATCAGCGGCGGCCCGCGCGATCCAAGCCGCAACGAATACGTGGAGGCGAACCGCATGGACTGAAACTCGCCCTGAAAAAAACTGATGGTGCGCGTCGGGCCTGCTTGCCCCGGAGGCTGGCAGTCGGCCGTCACCGGCATGAGACCCTCGATCTCTTCTTCGAGAATCCGCTGCACGCTCGCGACGCGGCGATTGCTCATCAAGCGCGCATCCGCCTTGTTCATCGCGCTCAGCCCCACGCGCAGCGAGATGACCATCGCCACCGACAGCACGCTCAGCAGCGTAATGGCGATCAGCAATTCGATCAGCGTCACGCCGGATTCGCGTTTGCGAGTCGGATTCAAGGGTTGACAACTCCGATCTCGCCCGCCGCGATGTCGTCCGGCGTGAGAACGGTTCTGCGATAGCCCTCCAGCGAAAAGCTGCGCGGTTTGTCCTGAGTCATCCACGAAATTTCAAGCTGCACGCGTTCCAAGATCGCAGTCCCCGGGCCGGGGTGCGGCGGCACTTCGAAACCGGACAGCCGCGCCCGCCAGGTGATGGTCTGGCCTCCGGTGAGCGCCGGGTCCCACGTGCCTTCGAACGGAATCATTTTGGGAAGCTTGGATGCGATCAGCAGCTCGTCCATTTTCTGCCGCCCGAGTTGAACCGCCCGGTCGTAATCGGTGAGCCGGGCCGCATTGCGCAGCGAACTCGAGATGGCCGACATCAGGCCAGTGATCGCAACGGCCATGACCACGGTCGCCACCATCAGCTCGAGCAGCGTGAAGCCGCGATTCCGGCCACCTTTGCTCATTGCTCCGGCCGCTCCACGCGCGGCACGCCGGTGATCGGATCCACGCGCACGATGCGCTGAACTTTTCTACGATTGATCAGCTCGATGCCGAACCCCGGCACGGTCCCGCCCGGATACAGCACGAACGTGCGCGGCGCTCCCGGATCTCCATCTTCCAGCTCGGGCAGAACGTGCGTAATGGAAACGCCGTCGGGAAGCGCAAGCTTGCGCTGGAATTCTTTTTCGCTCGACCGCATATCCAGCGAATTGGCGGATTTCGAGACCGTGATCTCCACCATTTGCTGCCGTCTCTCGGCGCGATCGAGGCCGGAGTTGAGAAAGCTCACAACTCCATTAGT
>Ga0209656_10002673_pt1 | contig 11517 bp, 7 predicted proteins | sample BogFormECP12_OM2_FD_188239 | JGI IMG/M metagenome (GOLD analysis project Ga0209656, IMG submission 188239) | Bog forest soil microbial communities from Calvert Island, British Columbia, Canada - ECP12_OM2 (SPAdes) (version 2) | ecosystem: Environmental > Aquatic > Freshwater > Wetlands > Bog ... | reverse complement strand
CCCACCGCTCGAGCAGTGCCCGCTGCTCACCAGATAACTCCGTGCGCACCGCGGTCAACACCACGCCCGGGACGCTACCGCAACACTACCCTTATGTCAAGCTATTTCCGAGACACTACACTAGGACTTCGCGGACGCCGGCGCGCTCTTCGGGGGCGCCAGCGAGCTGGGCAGTCCTCGGCGGATGCGGTAGAACGAAATGCCGAACATGATCCCGAGCGTAAGAGCGAAGCCTCCGATGAAGCTCGCGAGGTGTATTTCGTGAGCGGTGTTGTTGGCGCCTTCGATCGAATAGACGTAGGCTCCCACCTGGTATGTCGCTCCGATCGCATTGCCCGCCGGGAGCAGGGTCTCGGCGGACCGCTTGTCGAGCGCCGCCAGGTAGGCGTAGCGCTTGTCGATTTCCTCGCCGGCACTGGTGAGCGCCGAGTCGAGCTGGCCGACCGCAGCGTCGAGGTGCGCGCCTCCGCCGACCTGTTTGGTCTGAATCGCCTTGGATTTACGTTCGCGCGGGCTCAGCGTCGCGTTGGCGAGCGTTTCTGCGATTTCGGATGCCTTGGTGGATAGGCTGCTGGCACGTTCATCCACATGTTCGGTCAGGTTCGTCGAGGCTTCGAGCGCCGCCGATTGCAGTTCCTTCGCCCTCGCTGCCCTCGCTTCCAAGTGAGCGGAATGTCTGAGCAGGTCGCCTTCGAGCACCTTGGCCTCCGCGACCCTGGCTTCCAACCGAGCGGCGTGTCTGCTCAGGTGGCCTTCGAGCGCGACCACGGTCGCCAGCAAACCGCTATAGATGGCCGCACCTTTCACTAGGGCCGGCAGGGCTTCGAGCTTGACCCTGACTTCGTGCACGCGACTGGCGTGTTCAGATGCGTCCGCCGAGTCTTCGCTCAGGCGTGCCTGGAAGCCGGCCACGCGACTGGCGTTTTCGGCGGCCTGCGCCGCGTCTTCGGTCAGGGCGGTCGCGGTGCTTTCAGCGCCGGTCGATACTTTCCGTGCAGCTTCCGAGGCGGCCGGAAGACTTGAGGTTGCGAGTTCTGCTGCATTCCCGGATACCGTCTGTGCAGCGGGAACCGCGACCTGCTTGAATTTGTTCAGCGCGGCCGAGGCCTTGGCGGAGAGGTCCCGCAGCTTGGCCTGAAATCGAGACTGCAGAGCGGCCAGGTGGCCACCGAGAGTCAACGTCGGGACTGCCGGTGCCCCCGGCTCGGGGATCGTGGGGAGTGGCTTTACGCTCTTCGGCGGCACGACCTGGGCTTCCAGGGTCGCCGAAGGAACGTTCACGTCGGTGACGTGTGCTTCGTAGCTGACGGATTGCTTCACACCGCCGAGCGGATCGAACAGTAGAACTGTCCAGGAGGCGGTCGAGGTGCCGTTGCCGGTGGCCGAGTAACCCGCGTTGGGGGCGTTCACATTCGTGAAGTCGGCCGGGATCGTGACGTTCAGGATGGCCGCGACAGGAACCGGGGCCTTCACAGTCGTCTTCTCCTCTTCGCCGAGGGCGTTTTTGAAGGTCACCTTGGTGTCCTTCTCCGTAACGTTCGTGATCACGTAGCTGACCTTCAGCTGGCCGCTCTTGCCGACGATGTCCTTCGCGCTCATCTTCTTACCGTTGAGCTCGTACTCGGCGGACACAGTCAGCGGCAGCGTGTCAGTCGGAAAGTTCGCGACCGCTCGCGCGTGGGTCGGACCGCTGAGATGCAGATTCCACACGGCATAGCCGTCTTCGATGGGTGGCTTCCCCAAGCCGCTCAGGTTCCTGAACCCTGACGGCGACATCGGCACCTTCAGCGTGGCCGGGCCCTTGCCGTTGGCACTGAACTGCGTAAACACTTTCGGCTTGCCTTTGATCTTCCCGGTCGCTTCGGTCGCGGCTACGACCGTCTGGCCGACTCCGACCCAGTTCGAAGTCGATCCTGACGCCAGGCTGCCCGCGGGGACGAGCACTAGCAATCCCAGGGTGAGTACCGCAACAAGACCGCGAAGCTTCTTGGACACCCTCATCGCGCGCTTCCCTTTTCCTGGGTGTCATCGTCGCGCGCCTGGCCCGAGGTCCCGCTCGACCCGGTCCTAGCCTTTCCTTGCTTGTCGTCGTGGCCCGCCTTGCCCGTCGCGCTCGAGCCGGCCCGCGCCTCCGCTTGCTTGTCGGTCGTCGCCTTTGCGTGCTTGTCATCGTGGCCCGCCCTGCCCGACGTCGTACCCGAGGCGGGGGCCTGCGAGGCGAGCGCGGGATCCGATCGCGCTTCCGTGGCCGTGGGAACCAGTTCGAGCTGCAGGAAGCTCGAGACCGCGTAGCCGACGCCAAAGCCAAGCAATATGCCTACTAACGCGAGCCCCGCCGCGGCGAGATACCCGCTCGGCGCCGCCTGGAACAGCGGTTCCGCGAGGCCATACATCGTCCCCGCGCCCAGCAGCATCGCCACGAACCACGTACGGCTGCGGACCAGCGCCGTGATCCCCGTGATGATCAGAAGCATCAGCGTCACGATGATCGCGGCCGAGAGCTTCGTGTAGGGCAGGAGCCCTCCGCGCACCACGAAGGAGGCGAACGCGAGCAGGAGGCCAACGGTGAAGCCCAGAAGCCTGTTGGTGGGATCCGCGCCCGGCAGCAGGCCGACGACCACGCCCATGACCATTCCGAACACGCTGTAGGTAACCGGCAGCTGTCCGAGATCGCCCGCGAGCAGGTAGATGGCGAGGGCGAGCACGGAGAGGAGGAGCCCCCCGATGAGGGTCGGCGGCGAGAAGAGCGTCTGCTTTGGGCGGTCGCGGAAGACCGCTCCGCGGACGTCATCCAGAAGCAGGTAGTAGATGACCGTTGCAACAACCAGGAAGTTGACGGCGCTGAAGATGATCCCCTGGGTGTCCACGTGGGTCGCTGTCGTCTGGCGAATGATCACGTCGATCGACAGCCATGTGAGAATCGCGGCCCACGCCCACGAGCCCCACCAGACCCATCGCTTCAGCTTGAGAGCCATAACAGACATCACGATCATGAGGATGGAGGCGACGAGATAAAGGAGTATCAGGACGGGGCTGCTGAGATGTTTGTTGATGTGATTTACCAACAGGGTCACCACAAGTGCCGGGGTGACGAGCACGGTCCCGCAGAGCGCCATACCGGGCGAGAACGGGCTCCCCCTGAAGAGCCGGAAGTGCATCGCCTTGCGGGTCTCTGGCAAGAAGAGGAGGAAATAGATGTTGTAGAGGCAGAACACCACGTTCAGACCGGCGAAGAACACCGTCTCGTTACTGACCGTGGTTCCGTTCACTCGGCGCACGACCTCGTCCACCGATAGCGCCGCGAGACCGAGTGTCATCAACAGGGCCCCCCAGTACACCCACCGCTCGAGCCTCAGGATGCCGAATCCGAGCATCACCATCCATATCCCCATCAGCACATAGAAGAGCTGAAGGTCGGGAGTGCTCGCATGGATGGCGGCTTCTTCGGCCGACCCGAGGTAGATCCCCCCAAAGAGGATCTCAAAGACGCCTCCGATCATGAGCCACCAGCAGTAGACGATGCCGGTGAGCATCACTTCGGCCGACGCGGCGGACGACTCCCAGCCGGTCTCAAGCGTCAGCGTGCTGTCGTCACTCATTGCAGCTCCGCCTCGTCACCTGGTCCAGAGACCGAGCGCTGCTCATGATCGCCGGTCTCATGCCGCGTGCACCGCCCCGGGGTCCTTCGACTGGCCGTCCTGTACGGTCAGGCCGAGATCGTGAAGCTCGCGACGTGACTTGCCGGCGATCTTGCGGCCGAGCAGCGGCCGGCCATCACCGTGTTTGACGACACCCTTTGGCTCACTAGCGAGGGGCTCCTCCCACCCGTAGTAAAGAGCGAGCACTCGCAGCGTGAAACCAGCAGCGAACGCAGCTCCGGCAGCGAGCGGTTCGCGGCCCCCCAACGAGTACACGACGATCCAGACGAGCCCGGTCAGCGCCGCGGTGGTGACGAACCACTCGCCACGGATGAACTGCTTCGGTGAGACGTTGCAGCTGACGTCGATGAGCCAGCGACCCGCCGTTGCTGCGACGACGGCGACCATCAACGCGCCGAGGACCGGGATGCCCTGGTGGATGGCCGCCTGGGCTCCCACGATCGCAAACCATGGCAGCGAGAAGGAGGTCATGAACTGGAACAGCCCCTCGCGGAACAGCTGACCTTCCTTGTATGCCATGAGGTAGCCCAGTACACCCGCCGCCAGACAGAACGCCAGGTAGGCGGGGTTGATCAGCGCCGTTGGGACATGGTTCAACAGCACGTCGCGGATGATCCCGCCGCTGAGGCCACCGATCAGCGCCATCAGCACGATGCCGACGCGAGTGAAGTTACGGTAATGATCGGGGCGGCGCGCAAGCAGCGCGCCGTTGAGCGCGTTCGTGGTTGCGGCTACCAGGTTGATCGCCGTGTAGTTGCCCGTGAGTTTCCAGTCGCTGAACCAATGAACGCTGCTCGCGAGCGGCAGTGTGAGGTCAAGACGCACGGGCGGCATCCTCAGCGGCGGCGATCGAGGGTTGCGTCCATTAGGCCGGCACTCCAGGCGCCGGCGCCTGGCCCGCCGGCGTCCCGCTCGCCGCGTCCACGGCGTCGCGCACCGTGTCGAAGACTCGGTCCTCGCCGAGCTCGTCGATCGTGCCCGCCAACTCCAGCACGCGGCGTGCCTCCGAGTGCAGGCGAGCAAGCGAGAGCTCCACGCCATAGCGTTTGGTGTACTTGAACAGGTCGCTCAGCGCCTCGGCCCCCGTGGTGTCCGCGTAGAACATCACCTCGCAGTCGACCACGAGCGTGTGCGGCAGCGGACCTTCTTCGCCGGCTTCGATCAGCAGGCTCTGGCCAGTTTGCTTGAAGGCCTCAGCGTCCGAGAACACGAGCGGTGCATCGAGGCGGTAGACGATCACGCCGGGCACCGGGCGGGCTTTCGGGTTGTCGGCAGCCTTGTGCCCCGAGGCCTCCCACCGCATGGCCTCGAAGTCGCCCGTCGCCTCGACGCGTCCCAGCACGCCGCGGCCGGGGAAGCTGTTCTTGTAGACGAGGTAGACGACCGAAAGGATGATCCCGGTGAGCATTGCCGGGAGCAGGTTTACGGCGAGCACGATGATCGCGACGATCAGCCCCAGCGCGAAGTCGATCTGGTCGACCTTGCGTATGCGGATGAGCTTCTCCGGATTGGCCGAGCCCCACATCGCGGTGATCACGACGGCGGCAAGGGCGGACTCGGGAAGCCACTTCAGCGCCGGCGCCAGTACGACCAAGACGAGCAGGACCATCGCGGCCAAGAAGATGTTGGACATCTGCGTTTTGGCTCCCGCCGACATCGCGACCGAGGATTTCGAGAGGCTGCCGGTTACGGCCATACCGCCGAGGATGCCGGCGCCGATACTGCCGATGCCGTAGGCGCGGAACTCCTGGCTGGCGTTGAGGTCGTCGTGGGTCGTTTCAGCGACCTTCGCCTCGGCGCCCCAGCCCTCGGAGAATCCGACCAGCGCGACGACCGCCCCCCCGACGAGCAGGGTCAACCAGTCAGAGAACGAAATCCCGCCCGGAACCTTCAGCGAGGGCAACCCGGTGGGGATCTTGGGGACGAGCTCGAGACTGGGACTGAACGCCGCGACGATCACCGAGGCGATCACGACGACCGTGAGGGCAGCGGGTATCTTCGGGGTGTACCGCGCCATCGCGAAGATCAGCACGATCGACCCAATGCCGATGGCTGTCGCGGTCACGTTCCAGCTTGAGATCTGTTCCAGGACATGCCACAGCTTCTGAAAGGTGTCGCCGCTGCCCGCGTGGACGCCCGTTAGTTTGCCGAGCTGCCCGACGATGATGGAGATCGCCATCGCGGTGATGAACCCCGCCATCACGGCCTTTGACATGAAGTTCGCGATCCAGCCGGCGCGCGCGAGGCCGGCCACGAGGAACACGGCGCCGGTGGCGAGCGCGAGCGCCGCGGTGTACGTCACGGCCTTGGTCGGATTCCCGGCGGCGAGATGGCTCACGACGCTCGAGGACATCGCTGCCACCGAACCCGCCGCGCCGAACACGAGCAAGCGAGATCCACCGAACAGGGCATATCCGACGAGCGCCAGCGGCGCCGCATACAGACCGATCTGGGCGGGGACGCCCGCAACCGATGCGTACCCCATCGACTCGGGCACCAGCAGCGCGACAACGCTGACCGCCGCGATCAGGTCGACGGCGGTGAACTTTCCCCAGTCGTATCGCCGCAGCCACACTGCGCCCGGGAACCACTGCTGCAATGAGCTGGGCGCCTTTGGCTTCGAGGTCGCCTCGCCTTTCGTCGTCGGTTGCTGTGACTTGGCTTCGGTGCTCATCTGCGCTTCATTCACTCCATTCGGTCGATGCAGTAGTTTGATCTGATCTTCGTCGCCGACACCAAGCCGGTGACTGCTTCACTTCCTGCCGCGCCACCCGGAGGCACGATCACGCCCCCTTTGCGGCGGTGCTCGGCGCCGGCTGCGCGTCGGACGAAGCGGCTTCTTTGCCCTTGTTGATGAGCGCCATGAGCGTGCCGGTGCCCGACAGGGCGAGATAGGCCGTGAGCACGGCGACGGCGACGGGCGCGCTCTGCAGGGTCCCGATCTGGGTGATGAGGATCGACAGCAGGAGCAGCCCGAAGGGGACCGCGACGAGCGCGCCGGGAAGGGCGGCGAGCATCGCCGAGAAGGTCAGCGCGAGTGGCAGGCCTGGGATAAGGTCGTGCACCGCGACGCCGGCCGTGCCGCCGACCATTACCAGCGGGAAGAACGGCCCGCCGATGAAGCCCGTGGCCGGGCAGAGGGCGAACACGAGGATCTTCGCGAACACGACCGCGATCAACAGACCTGCGCCCAGCATGGCGCCATCGTGGAGGACGGTCTTGAGCTGATCGGTTCCCGTGAAGAGCGTCAGCGGCAGCGCCACGGCGACCAGCCCGAAGACGATGCCCCCGATCGTCGAGCGCAGGATCGTGTGCTCGGTGAGCGGCGCGGTGAGTTTTTTCATCAGACCGAGCGCGATAACTGTGACGAGCGCAAGCACGGCGGCGGCAAGCCCAAGCGGAATGGCGGCGGCCAGCTGCCAGTCGTGATACTTGAACGACGGAACCCTGTAGAGGCCGACGAACGTCGAGCCCGCGATCGGGAAGTACACCGCGAACCCGACCGTGGCAGCTAGCAGCGTCGCGATCAGCGTGTCCGAGAAGCGGCCGACCTTCGGGCGCGCGACCTCGAGGATGATCGCCACGGCGACATACGGAGCCGACAACAGGGCGCCGAAGGCACCCGCCATCCCGCTGAGCGTGTTCGCCTCTCGCACCCTCTCGCCGAGCTTCAGCCGCTCCGACACCAAGGTCCCCAGCCCGCCGCCCATTTTCCCGAGCGCCGCCTCCGGCCCGAGGCTCGCCCCGCCGACTAGCGTCACCAACGAGACGACTACCGACGAGAGCACGGTGGAGGGCTCGACACGTCCTTCTTTCATCTCCACGATCGTGCCGGGCTGGTTGACCGGCAGACGAAAGAACCGCCGCAGCAATCCGACGAGCAGCCCTGCGCCCGCAGTGACCGCCACCCACCAAAGGGGCCCGTCGAACCATCCGGGGTTCTTGGGCTCGGTGTACCAGAGGTCTGTACCGCCTTTGAGCAAGCCCAGGAACACCAGCGCGGCGATGGCGATCAGGACTCCCAGCACGGCCGCCCATCCCATGATCACCCAGAACCCGGGTCGGGCTGTCAGCGGCGGGGGGACGTCCGAGCCGGACTGGGATCCTGCGCTTGGCTCAGGCCGCCTGAGAGGCCTAGCGGACCCCTTGTCCGCTTGCTCTTTGTCACTCGTTGGCTGGTTCACGCTCACTGCTCTACCTCACCGTTGACATGTGCTTACGTGCGGCCTGTCAGGACGCCCATTCGGCGGCGGCGGTGGCTACTCGTGCCGGTGCCCGGCACGGGTAGCCACCGCCGACTAGCTACATGGTCTGGACCCCTGCCTTTTCCTCGGCCTTGACCTCCAACGCGTGCTCGCCTCTCGCGACCAGTCCGTACCCCTTGAATTCCGAGCCTGGCTTAATGTTCGGGCACGCCTCGATGCTCTTTTCGTACTCCTCCATGAGCTTCATGGCGATGCCGTACTCCCAGCCGCAATCCAGCTTGTCGGTGAACAGGCTGTAGAGCTCCTGGGGGTCGCTGCCCAGGTCGTAAAAGCGCGGGAACGAACACTTGACGTTCGGGTGGTCCATCCCTTCGCAGTAGCCGAGCCATATCTTGATGTTCCGCCACCTGATCGACATCAGCGACCCGTCTCCCGCGAAGAAGAGCAGCGATTCGCGGCCGGTCTCCTCGCTCTCCCCGAGCAGGAACTTCGATGCGTCTACGCTGTCCATCGGACGGTCGGTCGGCACCTTGTCCGCAGCGCCGGCGAGCGAGGCGAACGTCCTGTACCAGTCATGGCAGGCGAGCATCTCCTCGGTGACCACTCCTTTAGGTGCCTTAGGTGCTGAGTTCCCGGGCATCCGTACCATCGCCGGGACCCGCATCGACCCCTCGCCGGGCGGACGCGTGAAGTCCCCGCGGAAGGGGCCGGTCGAACCACCGAGTCCGAACGCAGGGACGTGGCAGGTCGAGTTGTCGCTGCAGAACACGAACACCGTGTCATCAGCGATCCCGGCCTCATCGACGCAGTCCAGGAGCTGGCCGACGCGGTGATCCATTTCAGCGATCAGGTCGGCGTACATCCCCATCCGTTCCGGATCGGTTTTGTCGAAGTCCGGGTGCGGCTGCTCCGGGGGGTGCACGTGGGAGAGGGCGATGTAGGTGTAGAACGGCTTGTCGCCCTTGGCGGCTCGCTTGATGAAGTCGCTCGCCTTGTCGACAATCTTCTCGTCCAGCAGCGGTCGCACGTCGAGGTCGAGTTCGCCCACCGCCTTTGACTTTTCGCCCTTCTTGCCTTCCCAGAGTTTGGGCGATTCGAGACCCATCTTCTTGGCGAGCGCTTTGAACATGGGATAGGACGAGTAGCCACACTCGTCGGCGCTGTTCTTGTAGCCCCACCATTCGTCGAAGCCCTGGTCGTTGGGCAGCCGGCCCTCTTCCTCGCCGAGGTGCCACTTGCCGAACAGGCCCGTCGCGTAACCGGCGTCGGAGAGCAGCTCGGCGATTGTGTACTCCCACGGAACCAAACCATGTTTCCCGGCGACCGGAATCACCGAGTACGTCCCGCAACGCACCGACTGGCGCCCCGTCATCAGAGCCGTGCGCGTCGGGCAGCACTGGGACTCGCTCGTGAAGCTGTTGAAGCGGATGCCTTCGGTCGCCAGTTTGTCGATTCGCGGGGTCGGGGTCTGCCCCCCGTAGCATCCGAAATCCCCCCAACCGACGTTGTCGCAGAGGACGAACACGATATTTGGCTGCTTCTCACTCATTGCTTCACCTCTCTGTTTTGGAAGTTCTCGATGTAGGTGGCCCGCCGCTAGGCGGATCCTGCGACCTGCGAGTGAGATCTCAGTCGCGCTTGATCATCGCGAGCGCCTCCTTCTCGTGATCGAGACACGACCCGCCGGAGACAGTGTGGGTAGCCAAACCGCGCCGGTGGATGCCCCCGGCCACCGCCATGTCTCGCGGTTTGAGGCTGTAGGCGACCGGTCGCGGCGAGGGCCCGTCATCTTTCGCGCTCCGGCGCTTCGAGTTCGTCTTCTTGCAGCGCGTGGTTTGGCGCATATCCGAGTGCGAGCGCAAGCTTTGGCGCGGCCGAGCTTGTTCGGACGATGCCTGCCGACGGAAGCACCGCCACGAGCGTGTCGACGATTTCAGCGTCCGAGGCACCCGCGGCCTGCGCCGCCTGAACGGTCGCCACGTACGACGGGACACCTCCCTCAATGCCGATCAGCGCGGCTAGCTTTACGAGCTCGCACGTCCTCTGATCGAGCTCGACCCCCCCGCCGGCCACCCTACTCAAGGACTGGATGAAAGGCTCGTCACGGAGCGCGATTTTCGCGAGAGTGTCTTCGAGCATCGTCACGGCGACATTTCAGCGCCGGCGCGTCAAGCCGGCATCGGCCAGATAGGTTGAAATGCCGAGACGGCGGCGCTTAACCCCGACCCCCGCGCCGAGACTCCCAAGGCAGGAAGGCCGCGCAGTGCGTCTTCGGTAACGCTGATCGCGACCGAGACGGTCGGAGAGCCCTGGGGACGCAGATGCGCCTGAGCTTCAAGTAACTGGGGGGGCCGCCCAAGCTCAAGAGGTGGATGCGCGGCCCCTCTGTGTTCTTTGCGCTCGTCGGGGTCGCGCGGACGAGTACGGCGTCGTAGTATTTACGGCGCTCGGGGCGAGCAGTCGCGCACCGGCCTAGTCGAGGTCAGGGCCTAGCCCCTTTAGGTACCTGAAATCTGCTTGGTCTGTCGAGGCAGTTGCTAACGTCGAGCGGTCGGCTGACGTTCGTAGATTCAGCGGCCGATGGCGAACAACCCGCAACGGGCGGAGCTCAAGAAGCCAGCTTCGAGGCCGAGGAGGTTGCCCATGACAAAAGGGGACGAGGCGAGGTCAGCGACACGCTCGCCTGGTTCGGCACCTGAGCAACCCCCACGCTTCCACAAGCTACAGCTAAAGCCCTCCGGGTCGCCAGATCTGCATCCCGACCTGGTCCGGCGAGCAGCGCTCCTGAAGTGGCTTCTTGCCCACGAAACCGAGCCCGTCGTGACGATCGTCGCCCCCGCGGGCTATGGCAAGACCACGCTTCTCGCTCAGGCGGAGGCAGCCGACCCGCGGCCATTCGCGTGGGTCGCGCTCGAGGACGGCGACAACGATCCAGTCGTTCTCATGACGCATCTCGCCGAGGCGCTAGATCGGATCACGAAGGTGGGACCCGGGGTCTTCGACGCGCTTCGGTTGCCGGCCAGCTCGCTGTGGTCGAAGAGCGTCCCACGGCTGGGAGCGGCGCTCGCCTCGATCGAGCGTCCAGCGGTGGTCGTCCTCGACGATGTGCACGTGCTTCGCGAACGTGACTCTCTCGATGTCCTCGCGGCAATCTCCGGGTACCTCCCGCGGGGATCGCAGCTGATGCTCGCGGGCCGGGAGGAGTCACAGCTTCGCCTCGCGCGACTCCGGACCGAGCGGCTTGTCGCCGAGCTCGGCAGAGACGAGCTCGCGTTTGATGCCGTCGAGGCGGGATCGCTCCTGCGCGCCGCTGGAGTCGATCTCGCGGAGCCACACATCACCACGCTGACCCGACGGACCGAGGGCTGGGCGGCGGGCCTATACCTAACCGCGCTCTCGCTGCGCACGGGAGGCACTGTCGATCTGGACCTCCTGTCCGCAGGGGCTGGCCCAGACAACTACATCGCCGACTACCTTCGGCTCGAGGTGCTCTCGCGCATGGCGCCCGAGCAGGTCGAGTTCCTGACGCGGATCTCTGTGCTGGAGCGAATCTGCGGACAGCTGTGCGACGCGGTCCTCGAACAGGCGGGGAGCGCGGCCATGCTCGAGGCACTGGCACAAACAAACCACTTCCTCGTGGCGCTCGACAGCCA
>Ga0209656_10002671_pt1 | contig 11520 bp, 9 predicted proteins | sample BogFormECP12_OM2_FD_188239 | JGI IMG/M metagenome (GOLD analysis project Ga0209656, IMG submission 188239) | Bog forest soil microbial communities from Calvert Island, British Columbia, Canada - ECP12_OM2 (SPAdes) (version 2) | ecosystem: Environmental > Aquatic > Freshwater > Wetlands > Bog ... | reverse complement strand
ATCTTTATCAGGTTCTGGATACGAGCGATGTGCCGCCGGGAGTGATTAATTTCGTGACCGGACATCCGGATGAACTGGCAACCGTGCTCGCTCAGCATGATGATGTTGCGGCACTCTGGTACGTCGGGTCGGCGCGAACCAGCGCGATAGTGGAAGGCGAGTCCATCGGCAATCTAAAGGCGACCTGGGTTAATCACGGGAGACGCCGCAACTGGTTCGACGATCACCAGGCCCAGGGCTGGGAATACCTGCGCCACGCCGTTCAGATAAAAAATATCTGGATCCCGTATGGTGAATAGCGGCAGTTGCTCCGACGTGTTTTAGTTTTCCTGATGGCTCTCCCAAAAACTCAGATTCTGCAGTGGAGCGACCTCGAAGCCCGGTACGCCGAGTTGCAGGCGCGTCCGTTGACCGGTGGCAATGCGTATTCGTTTCTCGTCGAATGGAGCGATCTATCAAAGACCGTGGCTGAAACTGGCGCCTATCTCCAGCTTGCGTCCGATTTGAACACGACTGATCAAGCAGCCCAGGAACAGCTTTCTCACTTTTACCGGGTCACTCAACCGGCCGCGACCATTGCCGACACCGGCCTGCGCCGCAAAATCCTCGCCGTAAATAAGCCGGATATTCCGATCGAAGCAGTTCTGGTCCTTAAGCGGATGCAAACCGATGAAGCAGCGTATCGGGAAGAGAACGTCCAAATTGGCGCAGAAGAGTCCGATCTTGTTGCGGAATATAACCGAATGACCGGCAGCCAATTGGTGGAGTACGAAGGGGGCCGCGTCACGATTCCTCAAGTCCAGCGGCATTTGCAGGATCCGGATCGAACCGTACGAGAAAACGCCTGGCGCGCATGGCAAGAGACGAAACTCGAACTTGCACCTCAACTCGACGAACTGTTTCTAAAGCTGCTTTCCCTCCGCCGAAAGCTGGCCAAGAATTGCGCGCTCAATCACTATCGCGATTTCGCCTGGCTCAAATTCCACCGATACGACTACACACCGACGGACTGTTATAAATTCCACGAAAGCATCGAACTTGAAGTCGTCCCGTTCGCGACGCAACTGCTCGAGCGCACCCGACGTGGACTGGCCGTCGATCGACTATTGCCGTGGGACTTCTATTGGAAGGCCCCGGTCGATCCACACGGCCGGCCTCCTCTCCACCCGTTCGAGACGGTTACTGAACTCGAAGATGGAACACTTCGAATTTTCAGCACTCTCGACCCGGAGCTCGGAAAACAGTTCGAAGATTTTCGAAATGGATTTTGTGATTTGGGTTCGCGACCCAATAAGATGAGCCATGCCTACTGCGCTGCCTTCCCAAAGCGCGGGATGCCGTTCGTGTTGGAGAACGTCGTCGGTTCACAACAGGATGTCCAGGTCACGCTTCACGAGTTCGGACATGCATTTCACGGGTATGCGAGCATGAAAACTCAGCCGCTAATCTGGAACCATTTCTCCGCTACTGAGTTCGTTGAGGTCCCTTCACAAGCGATGGAAGTGCTGGCCATGCCGTACCTGGACAAAGAGAAAGGCGGATTCTATTCCAACGCTGAACTGAAGCGCGTCCGCGAGACGCAAGTATCCGACGTGGTCCATCTGCTGACATGGATCGGCTTTATGGATTCGTTCCAGCATTGGCTCTATGCAGAGTCACCAGAAGGGGTGACAATCGCCGAGATGGACAAGAAAGCGGCGGAATTGATCGCCCGATACATGCCGCAGACTGACTGGCGCGATTTTCCGAACGAACTGAAAAAATTGTGGCACTACAACCATATTTTCAGCGTTCCATTTTACTATATCGAGTACGGTTTGAGCTGGCTTGGCGCCCTGCAGTTGTGGCAACGGTCGCTGGTCGAACCGGCGGAGACTATCCGGCGATACCGATCCGCTCTCGCTCTTGGAGATTCGAGAACCGTTCCAGAACTGTTCCACGCAGCCGGCGCGACGTTTGCATTTGGCCGACAGACCGTGCGGAAGACAGTGGCGTTTTTGAGCGAGCAACTCAAATTCTGACGGAGGACAGAGAGAAACAGATTCACCACAGAGGCACAGCGCGGCGTAGCCGCATCTCGCCAACACGCCGATACGCCCACACGCCGACCCCACGTCCTTTTTGGTTGCGGCTACGCCGCGCTGTGCCTCTGTGGTGAATCCCCTTCCCGTACCCTTGCGCCAAAGCGTGAGCGCATGAAGACTGTCTGTATGCTCATCGTTCATGTCCACGTGCAGGTGAAACCGGAGTCTGTCGCTGATTTCATCGAGGCAACGACCGAAAATGCCCGGAACAGTCTCCGCGAACCGGGCATAGCGAGATTCGATTTCGTCCGGCAATCCGATGACCCGACACGATTCATTCTGGTGGAAGCCTATCGTGATGAAGCGGCGGCAAAGGCACACAAAGAGACCAGTCACTATGCCAAGTGGCGCGACACCGTCGCTTCCATGATGAGTGCGCCGCGCTCGAGTATGAAATTTTCAAACCTGTTCCCGGCAGATACAGATTGGTAGCCATGCGATTCGAATTTGCGACCGCGGGACGTGTCCTGTTTGGGCCGGATGCAGTCAAAGAGATCGAAACGATCGTCCGCGACCTCGGTAAACGCGTGCTGATTGTTCGCGGCAGCAATCCGGATCGAAGCAGAGCATTGGAAGCGATTCTTGGCGCTGCAAAGATCGACTGTTTCCCGTTCGAAGTTCATGGAGAACCGACGATCGAACGAATTGACGAAGGCGTCACACAGGCGCGACGGGCAGATGCCGACGTTGTCATTGGGTTTGGCGGCGGAAGTGTGATTGATTCTGCGAAAGCAATTGCCGGCCTGGTCACAAATCCCGGGCCGATCCTGGAGTACCTGGAAGTGATCGGGAAAGGAAAACAGCTGACCGTTCCGTCCCTTCCGTGCGTGGCGGTCCCGACGACTGCAGGAACCGGCGCCGAAGTCACTCGAAATTCGGTCCTGGCTTCGCAGGAGCACCGGGTGAAAGTGAGCCTGCGCAGTCCTTATTTGTTGCCCCGCTTTGCCATTGTTGATCCAAAGCTGACACGCGATTTACCTCCGTCCGTGACGGCATCAACCGGGCTCGATGCACTAACTCAACTGATTGAGCCATACGTATCTACCCGTTCCAATCCCATTACTGATGGTCTTTGTGTCGAGGGAATGCGCCGAGCGGCTCGTTCGCTCCGCCGTGCATATAAGGCGGGGGAGGATATATCAGCGCGCGAAGATATGTCTCTCGCAAGTCTGTTTGGTGGCTTTGCGCTGGCCAACGCCGGGCTCGGAGCCGTGCACGGATTCGCCGCCCCAATTGGAGGGATGTTTCACGCACCGCACGGTGCCGTCTGCGCCGCACTGCTCCCGCATGTGATGGAGATCAACGTTCGTGCAATCCGGCAGCGCGCCGCCGACAATCCGGTTCTCGGACGTTATGATTCGATTGCCGCCATCCTGACGGGATCCGGCAAAGCCACTTCGACCGACGCGATTCAGTGGATTTCCAAACTCTGCGGAGAATTGAATGTTCCCGGGCTTCGAAATTACGGTATCGCTGAGACAGATATTCTAAGCCTGGTCGAGAAGGCCGCAAAGGCCAGCAGCATGAAAGCAAATCCGATCCTCCTCACCACCGAGGAGTTGGCGCAAGCGTTGCACTGGGCGCTGTAAGCAAAGGCCGGGTCGGCGAGGGTTGCCCCTGAGGGGCGTCCTGGATCGGGAAGGCTCGTTCACCGCGGCGGTAAGCTTCGGCGAGGAGTTTTCGCCGTATTACGCGACCGAGCCCGGTGCGAAATTAAGCGTCACACTGGCCGGCCTGCCGGCCAAGTTTAGGTGGGCAACTTTTTCCGGCGTGCGCGCGATGATTTTACCATTGCGCACCACGAACAATCGGGTCGCTTTCAGTCGAATCGCTTCGAATGGATCGGCCGCCTGTAACAGGACCAGATTGCCGCGGCATCCGGGAGCGATCCCATATTTGTCGAGATGCAGAATCTTTGCCGCGTTGACTGTAATCGCCTCATAGCAGGCGCGAATTGCATCCAAACTCGTCAAGTGGCCAACATGTACAGCCATGTGAGCCACATCGAGCATGTCACCGGAACCGAGTGCGTACCATGGATCCATGACGCAATCATGTCCGAAGGCGACCGTTACGCCGGCGGCCATCAGCTCCGGCACACGCGTAAGCCCACGCCGCTTGGGGTAGGTGTCATGACGTCCCTGCAGCGTGATGTTGATCAGCGGATTCGCGATTGCGGCGACACCCGAGTCCGCGATCAAGGGCAGCAGCTTTGAAACATAATAGTTATCCATCGAGTGCATCGAGGTTAGATGCGACCCCGCCACCCGGCCATGGAGTCCGAGCCGTTTCGTTTCGGCGGCAAGTGTCTCTATGTGCCGCGAGAGCGGGTCATCCGACTCATCGCAGTGGATATCCACCAAAAGCCCGCGTTCAGCCGCAATTTCGCACAGGTGCCGGACCGAGGCCGCGCCATCCGCCATCGTCCGCTCGAAATGCGGGATTCCGCCGACAACTTCCACGCCCATATCGAGAGCACGCAGCAAATTGCATTCGGCCGTTGCCGACCGGTAAAATCCGTCCTGCGGAAATGCAACCAGTTGCAGATCAATGTACGGTGCGACTTGTTTCTTGACCGCGAGCAGCGATTCAACCGCGAGCAACCGATCGTCGCAGACATCGACATGACTCCTGATCGCGAGCAATCCCTGCGCGACCGCCATGTCGCAATAGGCGAGAGCCCGTCCAACGATAGCTTCACGCGTCAGTTTCGGTTTGAGCTCCCCCCAAAGAGCGATCCCTTCAAGCAATGTGCCGGAACGATTCATCCGTGGGAGACCGAGCGAAAGCGTTGCATCCATATGGAAATGGGCGTCGACAAACGGCGTCGAAAGCAATCGGCCTGTCGCATCGATTTCTTCGGCGGCGGTAGATTGCAGGCCGGGCGCGACCGCCACTATGTGACCTTCTTGAATCCCGACGTCGATCCCGGTGCGGCCGTCAGGCAGATTGGCACGACGAAAAATTAGATCCATATGAGTGATTACTGAGTAAGCGTTTAACCAACCACACCTAGTCATGCGGGAGGTTTTTATGTTGGACTACTGGATGAACGAAAAGTTTACGTCATGCCAGTCTTGCAAGGTTACGACCCTGAATCGTACCTCGCGCACCTTGATCTTTATGGCGAATTGTTAACCCCCGGTCAGTGGATCGGCGTTGGCAGCGTCTGCAAACGGAACACCAATCCAAAGCAGATCGAAGACATACTTGTTGCCATCCACGCGTCGATTAACGCGTAGGCCCGGTCGCCAGCCAACCCGGCTGCGGTCACCTGCGCTTGTTCGAGCTCTTCGCCAGCCATGGACTTCACGGGGTATCGCCACAGTGAGGACAGTGTGCCATTGAACATTGACACTTTCTATCGGAGGGGAACTCGGTACGCGAGCCAGAAATCCGGCCCCAAAATTGGCAAACTTCGAGGGGCTAACGCCTTACGAGGTCCAGGGGCGGGGCGGAAAACATCCACTTAAAGTTCAAACCTCTGCCCCGGGTCCGCGTCCGGGTCGATGGTGGCGAGGAGGGTCATCTTCTTTGTTGATACGGGCGGGGCTGAGGTGATTGTGGACACAGATTTTGCCAGGGAGCTCGGAATCAAGCAGTTCGGATCGGTTGAAGAAATAAGAACCAGCGATACTCGCCGCCCTTGCTCCGCAGTCGCACATGAAATTGGTACGGTTTTCCCGATGAGATGCCCTTCTGATGTTCGTGCTCTGGATCGCCACGCTCAGCGTGTTCGTGCTGTTGGAGAAAATCATTTCCCGGGGATTTTGGGTGGCAAAGGTTGCCGGGCTTTTCCTGATGGGCTTGGGTGGCTGGATGGCCCTTTCGGGCGGAGCTTAGGCCGGGGGTGCGCTCTTTGCGCTGGGAAATTGGGCTAACTTTTTCAACGCAGCGGTTTCATAAGCTCCGTGTCCCAGATGAAGTCGGGGGCTACTCCTCCGTTTGCAAAATAGTTTACAGGGAGGAAACTACTGTGCCTCCTTAAACCGGTTTTCTGCTCCGTTGCTCCCCAACACCCTAATCCCCATTTTTCACCTGGCCGAGGGTAACTTTGCTGATGGGATTCGCTCCTCACCGCTCATTCCAGCGAGGGACGGTGTCTACGATTTAAGTACAGCGCGACAGCAGCGGTTGTTCCTCCCGAAGTCCGTTTCCAAACCGGTAGAATTGACTAATTTCAGATCAGCACCCGCAAAAAGTCTGAAACGGATTTTTTTGGATTGGTTTTGGGAGTGAAATGGCTATCATAGGGGGCGTTTTCCCGTGCGCTTTCGAAAGATACCGCCAAAAACCTTTTGGAAACTATGCAGAAGGTAAGCATAGCCTAGCGATAGCTGTGGCGCTCTGCGGTAGGAGACCGGCTGTCTCAACCAAAACCAGTAGGAGCAGAAATGTCTACCAGCCGATTTGTAACTCTGGAGCCGCGCGCGGGCGCGAGCAGCCGGTGGGTGCAGCTGTCGCTCGGCGTGATTGCGATGGTCGCCACCTCGAATCTGCAGTACGGGTGGACCCTGTTCGTTAATCCAATCGCGGACAAGTTCCATTGGAGCCTGGCGGCCATTCAGGTGGCATTTACTTTTTATATTCTGGCCCAGACTTGGCTTGTCCCATTCGTGGCTTATCTGGCGGACTGCTTTGGTCCGCGCCTGATCGTGGCCGGTGGTGGCGTTTTGGTCGGGCTGGCGTGGGTGATCAATGCCGCCGCTAACTCCCTGCCCGCATTGTACCTGGGCGGAATTATTGGGGGAATCGGAGCAGGGTCCGTATACGGAGCGAGCGTGGGCAATGCCCTCAAGTGGTTTACTGACCGGCGCGGGTTAGCCGCTGGGCTCACGGCTGCCGCGTACGGAGCGGGCTCGGCTCTCACGATTATTCCTATCGCTCACACGATCAAAAATAGCGGTTACCAGTCAGCTTTTCTGGGGTTCGGCTTACTACAGGGACTGGTTATCCTGTCAGTCTCCCTGGCTCTGCGTACTCCGGAGAATCGGGCCGAGGATGATGCGACCAGGATCCGGTACGCAGAGCAAAGCTGTACACCACAACAAGTTCTGCAAGCGCCGCTGTTTTGGCTGCTTTACGTGATGTTTGTTATGATCTGCAGTGGGGGCCTGATGGCCGTTGCCCAACTTGGCCCTGTGGCCAAGGATTTTGGAGTGGCCACTATGCCGGTTTCGTTTGCTGGACTTACTTTAGCGGCTTTGCCTTTGGCCCTCTCTCTGGAAGGGATCACGAACGGGTTAACCCGGCCGTTCTTCGGCTGGGTTTCAGACTATATCGGCCGCGAAAACACGATGTTTGTTGCGTTCAGCTTGGAAGGCATGGCGAAATTACTGATGATCAGGTTTGCCCATAACCCGGTCTTGTTCGTGCTGTTCTCCGGCCTGATTTTTTTTGCCTGGGGCGAAATCTACAGCTTGTTCCCGGCCATCTCTTGTGATCTGTTTGGGCGCCGCTATGCCACAACCAATTATGGACTATTGTATACCGCTAAAGGCGTCTCGGCGTTATTTATTCCAATTGGAAGCCTGCTTAGAGCTGCAACTGGTGGCTGGCAGACGATTCTGGTATTAACCTGCCTGCTTGACCTGGGCGCAGCTGTTTTGGCCCTGTTCGTGCTGAAGCCGTTGCGAAAGAAGCGGGTTTCCTCGATTGCTCAGCTATCGCTCGCACGGACCAATCAGAGAGAGTGAAAATGCCTAGCACTATCCCCGAGTTACTTACCGTTGCCCAGGAAGAGGCGATTGCCATTGCTGCTCCGGAGCGGGTGACACTATCTTACGCTCGATTGCGTCAGCACGTGACCGGCACGGCAAATACCCTCCGCAGGGTGGGCATCAGCCGCCGGGACCGGGTTGCGATCGTTGCAACCAATGGACCAGAGATGGCTACCGCTGTGCTATCTGTCATGACGGCGGCTGTCGCCGCTCCGCTCAATCCAGCTTATCGGCCCGAAGAATTTGATTTCTATTTCTCGGATTTGGGGGTCAAAGCATTAATTGTCGAAGCTGGCTTTGATACAGCGGCGGTGGCAGTCGCTCAGGCTCGAGGCATCGTAATCGTCGAGCTGGTACATCGGCGTGAAGAACCGGCAGGGTTATTCCGCTTACAGGGCGCTTCGGGCGATCCAGCAGACGCCGAACCCGCCCAAGGCACCGACGTTGCCTTGCTGCTGCACACCTCCGGTACCACGTCACGGCCCAAACTCGCGCCGCTCTCACATCAAAACCTTTGTGCCTCCGCCCGGAATATTGCCGCTACCCTCTCCCTTAGTGCAACTGACCGGTGTATGAATGTGATGCCTCTGTTCCATATCCACGGGATTGCTGCCGGCTTGCTAGCCCCGTTGGCTTCGGGCGGTAGCGTCCTCTGCACACCAGGATTTAACGCCCTCAAATTCTTTGGCTGGATGAATGAGGCCCGGCCAACCTGGTATACGGCTGTACCAACCATGCATCAGGCCGTTCTAGCTCGCGCGGCCCGTAACCAGGAAGTAATCAAACGCGCTCGATTGAAATTCATTCGCTCTTCCTCGGCCGCACTTCCTCCGAAAGTGCTCGCTGAGCTGGAAGAGGTTTTCGCAGCGCCGGTTATCGAGGCTTACGCTATGACAGAGGCGGCCCACCAAATCACCAGTAATCCGCTCCCTCCCCGAGTGCGCGAACCGGGTAGTGTGGGATTGCCTGCCGGGCCCGAGGTCGTGGTTCTTGATCCTGCGGGTCACCTGCTGTCGCCGGGCGAAACGGGTGAAGTGGCGATTCGTGGCGATAACGTCATGCGCGGCTATGAGAAAAATCCTGAAGCGAATGCCGCGGCCTTCAGCGATGGCTGGTTTCGTACTGGTGACCAGGGAGTGTTCGATGCGGACGGTTACCTGCGAATCACTGGCCGTCTCAAGGAGATCATCAACCGGGGCGGGGAAAAAATCTCGCCACGGGAAGTGGATGAGGTGCTGCTGGAACATCCAGCGATCGCGGTCGCCGTAACTTTCGCCCTCCCGCACGATAAGCTCGGTGAGGACGTAGCAGCCGCTGTCGTGCTCCGTGAGGGAGAGCTGGCAGACGAGCAGGAACTGCGCAACTTCGTCTCTGCGCGCCTAGCAAATTTCAAGGTGCCGCGTCGAATTGTATTTGCTTCCGAGATCCCCACCGGTCCCACAGGTAAACTACAGCGCATTGGTCTGGCGCACCGCCTAGGGCTGGCTCCGTGAAGATCTGTATCTACGGAGCGGGAGCGATTGGCGGCTTTTTGGGTGTGCAGCTCGCCCGGAGCGGCCAGACTGTAACACTCATTGCTCGGGGCCAGCACCTCGCTGCCATACGCGCGCACGGGTTGCGCCTGCGTATGGGTGGCGAGAGCCAACTGGTCCGCCCGGCTTGCACTGACGATCCGAACAAAGTTGGGCCACAAGATTTTATTATCCTGGCCGTCAAGGCTCATTCTCTTCCGGCTATCGTGGAACATCTTCCGCAACTGCTCGGTCCTCAAACCGCAGTCGTGACAGCATCGAATGGCATCCCGTGGTGGTACTTTTACAAACTGGCTGGTCCTTGGGAGAATAGACGGATTGAGAGCGTGGATCCCGGGGGCCGGATCTGGCAGGGAATCGGTCCCGAGCGCGCGATCGGCTGCGTGGTCTACCCGGCCTGTGAGATCACCGCGCCCGGGGAAATCACGCATCGGTATGGTGACCGTTTTTCGCTGGGGGAGCCGGGCGGGGAACGCACCGAGCGCTGTGCTGGCCTCAGCGCGGCTTTAAGCAAAGCTGGACTGAAGGCACCCGTTCGCTCCGCCATCCGCAATGAGATTTGGGTCAAGCTATGGGGGAATCTCTGTTTCAACCCGATTAGCGCTCTCACGCACGCGCCTCTTGACGTTATCACCACTGACCCAGGGACGCGATCACTCGCGCGCCACATGATGCTCGAGGCAGAGGCGATCGGGGAACGCCTCGGCATCAAGTTCGGGATCAGTCTGGAAAGGCGCATTGAGGCAGCATCGGCTGTGGGTCCTCACAAGACGTCGATGCTGCAAGACCTTGAACAAGGCAAGCGGATGGAGATTGATGCTCTCGTCACTGTGGTCCAGGAATTCGGACTGCTGGTGGGCGTCGCCACCCCCTATATAGACGCGGTTTTAGCACTGGTGCGCCAGCGTGCAACTGTCGCTGGCTGCTACGGGCCAGCCTAGCAAATATCGTCGGCACACGGCAGCAGCCTAGCTGGCCCTCCCGGTAAGATGCGATCGCCTGCTATTTCTGTTCGGTTAAGATTAAGAAGACGCTCGCGATGGGCGTTCCGCTCGCAATACTGATATTTGGTTCCCGAACCGATCTGAGCCTGATACTGCTCCCGATTATGTTCTATCATCCGTTCCAGTTGTTCACGAATGGACTGCTGGCGAACAATTGGGCGAAAGTTGCACAACAACGCTCTCGAATCGCCGCTCCGCGAAATTAGCAATATCCAGGATCTTGTCGTGGAATCTCCTTAGCGTGGTTCTGTGGCCCACGCTCACGATTGTCGGACGCCACGACTCAGTCCGAAGAAGCCCGTAAAGCCTGACTTCGGATTCTTCATCGAGCGCCGAGGTCGCTTCGTCGAGGAACAGAATGGCCGGCTTCGTCAAAAGGATCCGAGCAAACGCGATTCGTTGCTGCTCCCCTGGCGATAACTTCCGAGACCAATCCTGGACCATTTCCAGTTGGTTTACGAACCCGCCTAGTCCAACATCGGTCAACACCCCCGTCAGAATTGTTTTTGGAATAGGATTGTTCTCCCGTACGCGCGGATACAGAAGCGCATCGGCAAGAGTACCTAGCGGCAGATAAGTGCGCTGCGGTACAAAAAGAATCGATCCCTTACCGAGTCTGATTTCCCCTCGGCCGAAAGGCCAAAGGCCGGCCATCGCCCGTAGCAAGGTGCTCTTTCCTGCGCCTGTCGGACCGGAAATCAGAAGGGACTCGCCCCGGGCCTGTTCAAAACCGATCTCACGCAACAAGGGCGTGCCGTCCGGCAGAATGAGGTCAACTCCCTCCACAGCAACACCCGTATTTTCGCGACGAATGACAATATTTTGTGGCCAGCGCTGAGCTTGGGAAATCGCTTCGAGCCGCTCCCTGAAACCGGTGAGCCGCTCCGTCACAGCCTGCCATTCTGCAATTGTGGTGTAGGAACTGATGATGAACGACAGCGAGTCTTTTACGGAGCCAAACGCGCCAACAACCTGCATGAGGCCCCCGAGCCCGATCTCTTTCGCAAAAAAGCGCGGCGCCACCACCACGATGGGAAAAATGATCGCAATTTGATTGTATCCCGCCGTAAACCAGGTTAGGCGTTTTTGCCGCTTCACGATCTCCCAGAAGTTTCCGAACAGATTGCGAAACCGCTCTTGAAAAACCCGCTGTTCTGCCGGCTCGCCTCCATAAAATGCG
>Ga0209656_10002669_pt1 | contig 11522 bp, 6 predicted proteins | sample BogFormECP12_OM2_FD_188239 | JGI IMG/M metagenome (GOLD analysis project Ga0209656, IMG submission 188239) | Bog forest soil microbial communities from Calvert Island, British Columbia, Canada - ECP12_OM2 (SPAdes) (version 2) | ecosystem: Environmental > Aquatic > Freshwater > Wetlands > Bog ... | reverse complement strand
GGTCTGCTGAAAGAAATATTGCGGGAAGGGAAGGATGACGTCGCGGCCTTCGACGCGGATGTTGTGCATGAGTTGGAGGAAGGGCCATTGATAGTGGATGTTCCACAGCAGGTTCGGCAGGAAGATTAAGAACGCTGCCACGCCGCCGAGCCAGATCCACGGATTGAGGAAGACGCGGCGTTGCGCGGTGAGCAGAAGGCCGACGACTATTCCGAGACCAAAGAGCGCGATGGAATATTTTTCCTGCAAGCCGATACCTGCGACCACACCGAACCACAGCCAGTGGCGAGGCTGGCCGCGCTTGATGGCCAGGATGGCAAAGTAGGCGCAGCCCATCCAAAGATTAGGTTCGAGACAGTTGGTACCGAGCAGGCTGGCGTTCGACAAATACTGCGGCGCGATGACCACGGTGATGGCGCTCAGCAGAGGCGCGAAGCGGCGTCCGCCGAACTCACGGGCGAGTACGGCGGTTTGGACCACTAGAAGCGAGGATGCCAGCGCGGGGATGAAACGAATGCTGCGGAGAGAATCACCGAGTACGACACGGCTCATGTGAGTCAGGAATGGAATGAGTGGCGGCTGGTCGACATATCCCCAGGCAAGGTGATCGCCGCAAGACATGTAATCAAACTCGTCGCGAAAGTAGCCGTAGCGGTTGTTGAAGTAAATGTGGAAGAGGAGTTTGGCAAGCGCGATCGCCCAGATGATCGCCATACCAAGAGCGAGGAAGGATTGGTGATCGCGAGAGGAAACTGTCGACGCAGGTGTGGCCATGAGTGGAAAAGGATAGCGGAAGACGGAGGGTCTGTCATCGCATGTCTGAAAAGCCGAATCTTAGAATCCTCCAACACAATCACACAGTGGCTGGGAGTCGATTAGGCGCGATGGGACGTGGCGATCGCTTCGCAAACGAAGGTAACGTTCCCTGTTGATTACCTATTCTTGGCGCCGATGGGCTTGTGGTAACGTTTGAATTACCGCATATTCAAAAGGCTTGAATAAGGTTTTTGGTCCACGTGTCTTCGCAGACTCGCAAACCGGGCGTCCACATTGCGTGGAAAACGGTCACGTACCGCAGTGTGGCGCTGCTGATCCTGGCCGCTGCACTGGTGTGCCTGGTTGGGATGAGACTGGCCTTTCCGCAATTTACCGAGAGCAGCATCAAGGCGGCCGACGGTGTGGCGAATAAAGTCTTGGAGCGGGTGGCGGGAATGGCTCCGCCGGCGGGGAGTGGGGTATCGACGGCGCAGCAGGCTCACTTTACTGCACTCGATGGCACGGTGCGGGTGAAGAAGGGCAGCAGCAGTAGCTGGCTGGCTGCGGACTACAACGTTCCTCTGGATAAAGGCGACGTGGTGCAGACCGGATCGGAAGGCATGGCCAAGGTGGCCTTCAACGACGGCACCAGTTACACGGTGAAGCAGGATTCGCTGATTGTAATTGAAGAAAATTCGGCCAACGATCAACAGCAGACGAATGTGGCTGTTGCGGTGAGTACAGGAACGGTGGACCTGTCCACGGCGACCTATTCACAGGGGTCGAAATCGCAGGTGATTGTGGCGGGAGCGACGGCATCTCTGGCACCCCAGTCGGCCGCGCAGGTACACAACGATCCGAAGTCGGATCAGCACGAGATTTTGATGAAGAAGGGCGCGGGCGAGGTTAGGCGCAACGGCGAGACGGTGCAGTTGGCGAACTGGGAGAAGGTAAGTTTCCGGCAGGAAGAAGCGCACATGGAGAAGGCGAAAGGCACGGGACCGCCGACGCCGATTTCTCCCGCCAACATGGCGCCGATTTTTACTTCCGGCGAAACGACCAAGGATGTCGAGTTTTCCTGGACGCCGATGGCGAATGCGTCGGGTTACCGGCTTCGTATATCGAGAAATCCCTACTTTTCTTCTACACTAGTAGATAAGAGAGTGAACACAGCGGACGTCACCGTTACAAGCTTGGGCGAAGGTGCGTACTACTGGGTGGTACAGTCGTACGAAGCGTCGGGAAAAGAATCAGTGGAGAGCGAGAAGAATCGCTTCACCATTATTCCAAAGGGAAAGCAGACGGAAGCCATCGACCTGGAATTGGATCCGTTCATTCAGCACGGACACGTGATTGAAGTGACCGGCAAGACGCAGATCGGGGCGCGGGTGATGGTCAATGGGCGAGAGGTGCCTATGGTTACTTCGGACGGCACTTTTCATTACTTCACGCCGCCGCTGGCAACTGGAGAAGCTGTGATTACTGTAACGGCGCAAACCTCAGAGGGCGGAGTGAATACGCAGCAGAAGAAGATCATTATTCAGTAGATCGGCAGTTCGATCAGGGAAGTGCAGTGAGTTCGTGCAGTGAGTTCTAGCAATCCGGGATGGCCCGGAAAACGAGCGGTTCGAATTAAGTAAAAGCGAGAGAAGAGTTCGTCATGTCAAGCAACGGCTTTCATTCATCACGCTCCCACAACCTCAGGTCTTTATTCAGCCTGTTCTCAAGCGATCTGGCGATCGATCTGGGGACGGCCAACACGTTGGTGTACGCGCGCGGCAAGGGCATTGTGGTGAATGAGCCTTCCATCGTCGCCATCAACAAAAATACCGGCGAAGTGGAGGCCGTGGGCAAAGAGGCGAAAGAGATGCTGGGGCGCACGCCCGGCAACATCGTCGCCATCAAGCCTATGAAGGATGGCGTGATTGCCGACTTCAAGGTCACCGAGAAGATGCTGAACTATTTCATCCAGAAGGCGCACAACCGCAAGATGCTGGTGCATCCGCGCATCGTGATTGGCGTGCCTTCGGAGATCACGCAGGTGGAAAAGCGCGCGGTCATGGACTCGGCCTACCGCGCCAAGGCGAGTGAAGTGCATCTGGTGGAGCAGGCGATGGTGGCGGCGATCGGAGCGGGACTGCCGATTACCGAGCCCAGCGGAAATATGGTGGTCGACATCGGTGGGGGCACGACGGACATCGCGGTGATTTCCTTGAGCGGCATTGTTTACTCGCGCTCGGTGCGGATGGCTGGGAATCAGATGGATGAAGCCATCATGAATTATCTGAAGCGGAAATATAATTTGCTAATAGGCGAGCGCACCGGCGAGCAGATCAAGATGGAGATTGGGTCGGCGCATCAGCTCGACAAGCCGATGACCATGGAGATTAAAGGGCGCAACCTGATTGAAGGTGTGCCAAAGACGATTACGGTAGATGACGGCGAAATTCGCGAGGCGCTCAGCGAGTGCGTATCGACCATCATGAATGCGATTCGCGTAGCCCTGGAGCGGACGCCGCCGGAGCTTTCCGCCGACATCAGCGACCGCGGCATCGTGCTCACCGGCGGCGGGGCGTTGCTGAAGAATCTGGACAAGCGCATCCGGGAAGAAACCGGACTGCCAGTCTCCATTGCCGACGATCCGCTGTGCAGCGTGGTGCTGGGTACGGGCAAGATGCTCTCGGACTTCAAGTTGCTGCGGAAGATTTCGATTGAGTAGAAAAAAGTGGTCAGTGGGCAGTGATCAGTGGTCAGGAAATTCTTCTTGCTCTTACTGACCACTAATCACTAGCCACTGACCACTTATTTATGGAATCCGTTCTCGGCCGTTACCGCAATCTGACCATCCTGGTGGGAGTGTTGTTCCTGCAGGTGCTGGGGCTGGCTGTGCAGGTCAAGCGCAGCGCCGACGCTGAGAATACGCGCTTGATCCGCATCTGGGCGGTGGATACCATCACTCCGTTTGAGCGCGTCCTGGTGTGGGCGCAAAACAGCGGCAACAATCTCTGGCATAACTATTTCTACCTCCGCGGCGTGCGGGCGGAAAATCGTCAACTCAAAGAGCAGATCGAGCAGATGCGGCTGGAGCAGGTGCGGCTGAGCGAAGACGCGGAGCAGGCGCACCGGCTGCAAAGTCTATTGGCTTTTAAAGAGCAGACGATCGCGAAGACCGTGCCGGCGCAGGTGATCGGATCGAGTGGCAGCGATCTTTCCCGGTCGATTTACATTGACAAAGGTTCGAATGACGGCGTGGGACTGGATATGGCGGTGATTACCGCGGGAGGCATCGTGGGGAAAGTGCTGCGCGTGTATCCTTCGACGGCGCTAGTGCTGATGATCAACGACCAGACCAGCGGGGTGGGCGCAATGCTCGAAAAATCGCGGCTCCAAGGAGTGCTGCGTGGCACTGCGAATGGGAGAGTGATTTTGGAACGGGTGATGAGCGATGAGCAAGTCACTGCCGGAGAAACTGTCCTGAGCAGCGGCGGTGACCAGATCTTTCCCAAGGGATTGCCCGTAGGCACGGTGACCAAGGTGAGCCCGGGGCGGGAAATGTTTTTGAACATAGAGGTAAAACCAGCGGCCGATTTGAGCCGCCTGGAAGAAGTGTTGGTGATTACGGAAAAGCAGGAACAGAATCCAGTGGCGGAAACCGCGGGCCGGGTGCGTGCGGCCGATATTCTGGCGCAGCGATTGCCCTCGGTGCCGGACAAGCCTGCAGTGGATGCGGCGACGGCAGCCACCACGGCAAATAAAGTCGTTGCGCCTGCATTAGGGACGAACCCATCTGCGAAGCCTTCGGCTCCAGTTCAGAGCACAGCAAAACCTGAGGCGAATCAGCATGGTGTGACGCCATCGTTCGCTAAGGTGCCATCGTCTTCCACAGCTACAGCTCCAGGCAGCACGAAAGCGGTGAGTACGGGCGGTGCGCAGATCGCGCCAGCAAATGCACCGTCCGCGGCCAGCCAGACGCCAAAGAAAACCGCGCCGAAAGCGGTGTCCGGCGATCCGGCATTGAATAGCGATTCTCGCGAGGCGGAGGGAGCGAACACGGTGGTGCCGGCGCCGAAAACCATACCAGCGCAGCCCAAGCCAACCGTCCCACAGCCGAATCCCCAACCGCCGGCAACGGAAGACGACCCTCACTAGCGTGCCCATCACTTACACATCGGGAGAGCAGATTGAGGTTTACCGGTTCAGCATTCCGGTGACGATTGGCGTGCCGCTGCTGGCGCTATTTCTGCAGACGTTCCTGCCGCGACGGATCTTCTCCATCTTCGATTTGCCGTTGCTGGTAACGATTTTCTTTGCCATGGCGCGGCGCAATCCGATTTCCGGGCTGCTCACCGGAGCCGCGATTGGGCTGGCCCAGGACATGCTAGGACCTTATCCGATTGGCATTTACGGCATCGCCAAGACGGTGGTGGGTTACGGCGCATCGTCGCTGGGCGCAAAGCTGGACGTGGAAAACGCCGGCGCCCGGTTTCTGGTGACGCTGGGATTCTACCTGGTGCACGCGGCCGTCTACTTCACCGTAGCCAGAGGCATGGTCAACATGACTCTGAACTGGAGTTGGAGCCGTGGCATTGTAGCTGGACTGGCGAATGCGGCCCTCGGGGTAGGATTGTATTTTCTGCTGGATAAGTTCAAGCAGAGAACGTGAAAACAGTTCCCAGTTCTCAGTTCTCAGTAAAAGCCACTAGTGACCTATGTACCTTCCGGCTGGGCGCATTGTTGCCTCGAAGAGCTAGAATTGAGAAACATCCGAGAAAAAATTTCCAGGCCGCGGTGCATGCCACTAGTTGTTTAGCAACTGAGAACTGGGAACTGAGAACCGAGAACCGATGTTCGGTCGCGACGACAAAGTATCGGCAATCCGCCTGACGGCGGCGCAGTATGCCATCCTGGCGATCTTTCTTGTGCTGGCCTACGGATTGTGGCGGCTGCAGGTGATGCAGAGCGGTCTGTACTCGTCGCTGGCCGAAAAGAATCGCATCCGCAATGTTCCCATCCTCGCGCCGCGGGGGAAAATTCTGGACCGCGAAGGCCGCATCATAGTTGATAACTATCCGTCGTTTTCCGCATTGCTGCTGCGGGATTCTTCGCGCGACCTGAACGCGGACGCCGACCTGATTGCGCAAGGCCTGCATCTCGATCCTGAGGAAGTGCGGGCGCGCATCCGGCATTTCGCTTCCATGCCGCAGTACCAGCCGATCTTTTTGAAGGAAGATATCACGCCAGACGAACTAGCCTTCATCGATGCGCATCGCAACGAACTGCCCGAGCTGGATACGATCATGGCACACCGGCGCTTGTATCCCCGCAATGGGTTCATGGCGCACCTGATCGGCTATGTGGGTGAAGTGACGGAAGACATGCTCAACCAGCCGCAGTTTGAACTCTATAACCCGGGTGACGTTGTCGGAGTCTCGGGTGTGGAGCGGCAGTACAACAATGCGCTGATGGGAAAGAACGGCGCGCGACGGGAACTGGTGAACAGCCATGGCCGTGAAGTAGGACTCCTCGGGGAAACCGAAGCTGTCCCGGGAAAACAGTTGAAGCTCACGGTCGACATTGACTTGCAGATCGCGGCCGAGGAAGCGCTGGAGGGAAAGAACGGTGCCATTGTTGCGATGGAGCCGCGGACCGGCGAGATCCTCGCGATGGTAAGCCGGCCGACTTTCGATCCTAACGATTTTGCGGTGCGAGTTTCACGCGATGAATGGAACAAGCTGGTTACGGATCCTGACAAGCCGCTGCTGAACAAGGCGATCCAGGCGCAACTGGCGCCGGGTTCCACTTTCAAGATCATTATGTCGGTTGCGGGGTGGCAAGAGGGAGTCGCGCAGGATCTGCATGTGAACTGCACCGGCGGCGCGGAGTTCTACGGACGACGCTTTGGCTGTTGGGTGAAGGGCGGACACGGTCCGGTCACTCTGGAGAAAGCCATCTACCAGTCTTGCGATGTTTTCTTTTACACGCTGGCGGAAAAGCTGGGTATTGACCGCATTGCCAAGTACGCCACCATGTTGGGGTTAGGGCAGAAGACGGGCATCGATCTGCCCAACGAAGTGAGCGGCGTGATGCCCTCGGAAGAGTGGAAGATCAAGAATTTCAAACAGAAGTGGTTCGCAGGGGAAACCATTTCAGTGGGCATCGGGCAGGGCGCGGTCGCGCTCACGCCGGTGCAGTTAATGCGCGCAGTGGCAGCGATCTCGATGGGCGGCAAACTGGTAGTGCCGCACGTCGTCGATCCGGAGGAATTGCCCAGCGGATATGTTGAGACGAGTCACGTCACGGAGGTCAAGACCGTTCCCATCGATCCCAACGGGTGGACGTTCATTACGGACGCGATGTCGCGCGTTCTCCTGCCGGAGGGTACTGCTCCTTCGGCGCATGTGCCGGGAATCGACATCGCGGGCAAGACGGGATCGGCGCAGATTGTTTCGCTCGCCACGCGCGCCCGGTTTAAGAATAGCGAAGATCTGGCCCAGAACGGGTGGTTCGTCGGATTCACGCCGCGGCGAAATCCCGACGTCATCGTCTGCGTGCTGTTCGAAGGGGGCGAGCATGGCAGGCTAGCGGCGCGCCTTGCGACGCAGGTGCTCAAGGCCTATGTCGACAAGCAGCGGCGATTGCCCAGCAAGATGGCGGATAAGACAAAGAGCGATGGCAAAGTTGAGATAGGAGCTCTGTGGACAGCGCCAGAAAGCGACAAACTTGAGGGCGGGCGACTGTCTGTGAGTTTGTCGAAGAGACGGCCGGTTTTGGCGGCGGCCGCCCCGGGGATTCAGTAGGAAGTCCCCGGAGGCCGGAAGTTGTGAACAGTGAAAGGGATCCGTCGACTGCGTTGTCACCCGCTTCGTGGATGACGACTTCGCTCAGGATGACAAGTCACCGGTGGAGAACTAATGTCACGTTACGTTTCATTCCGCGATTTCGACTGGCTGCTGCTGATCTTCGTGCTGATGATCTGTGGACTGGGCGTGATGGAGATCCGCAGCGCCACCATGCACACCAAGTTTGCCGGGTCGCACATCAAGCAGATTTACTGGGTCCTGGCTGGTGTGGGGATGATGTTTCTGATCAGCCTGGTCAATTACCAGGCGCTGCTCGACAGAATCCACTGGTTTTACATTGCGGCAATTGCATCGCTGATGGCGGTAATGGTCTTTGGGCAGAAATACCTGGGGGCGCGGCGTTGGATCAAGATGCCGGGCGGCAACCACTTTCAGCCCTCGGAGTGGGTGAAGCTGATCCTCATTCTGGCCGTGGCTAAATACTTCGCCGAACTGCGGCACCGCGACCTCTCCTGGCCGGACTTCATTAAAGCTGGGGCGATCGTCGGCATTCCGATGCTGATGGTGTTGGCGCAGCCTGATCTTGGGACTGCCCTCACCTATGTGCCGATTGCGGTTATGGGGGTGTTTCTGGGCGGAATGCAGTGGAAGCAGGGGGTGCTGGTGGCGGTGTTGGCGGGCGTGGGCGTGGGAGCAGTGTTTTTGGTTCCCCGAGTTCACGTTCTTAAGTCGTACCAGAAGCAACGGCTCACCAGCTTTCTGGACCCCGAAAATGATCCCCAAGGCACGGGGTATCAAGTTGAGCAATCGAAGATCGCGGTCGGCTCGGGCGGGTTGTGGGGCGGCAAAGGCTCGCAAACACACGGTGCTTTCCTGCCCGTTCCGCAAACGGACTTTATATTTGCGGCATTCTCCGAGGAACATGGATTCGTCGGCGCTCTGGGGGTTCTGCTGTTATACTTCATAGTGCTGATGCGTTTGACCCAGAACGCGCAAACAGCGCCCGACCGCGCTGGCACGTTCGTGGTGATGGGTGTGGTGGCTGTGCTTAGCTTCCATATCCTGGTAAACGTCGGCATGGTGGTCGGTTTTATGCCGGTCACCGGAATACCTCTACCGCTAATGAGTTACGGTGGGTCTTCCGTTCTGTTCATGTTCCTGGCGCTGGGGATGGTCATGAATGTTCGAATGCGCCGGTTTGTGAATTAGCTGGGTGAACCAAGTTTGGCTGAGCCGGCTAAGGGTTCGTGAAGCTGGAAGTGGGAAGACGGTAGAGAGCAGTTGCTGCGCTGGCTAGGCGCAGCCCCAAAAATATCGATCGCCCTCGCGTAAAGGGGGTATTTTACCGGCCAGTCGAGCAGTAGAAGGCCGGGCAGGATTGAAGCAATAACGCTGCTGGCAGGGAAACGGCCCCCCGACCCGAAACGGTCAGAGAGTGCGGTCACAAACCCGGCAGACGAAAGCGAAAAGTGCAGAAGATACCCAAGCTTGTGCAGCGGACTCGGTCAGGGAGAAACCTCCCCGGCCCCAGCCGTCCCTCCTCCAGGGCCAGCATCGCGACGCTCGATCCTCCCGTTTCCTTCCTCGCTTCGCCCCGGTGAAGCCCTACCGACTTTCTTAAACGAGTCGGGACGGGACCGGAGTGTCCATGAATAAAGAGTTGTTTGTTTCTTCCACGCCCCACGAGACCAAAGTGGGCCTGGTGGAAGATGATCTGCTCGCGGAAATCTACCTCGAGCGCGAAAATGAATACACCTTGGCCGGTTCCATTTATAAAGGTCGTGTCACCCGCGTGCTGCCTGGCATGCAATCGGCTTTTGTTGATATAGGCTTGGAGCGCGATGCCTTCCTCTACGTTTCCGACTTTATGGAGTTGGAGGAGCATGACGAAGATGTGACCGACGTTGTGCCGGCAGGCCGTGGAGTGCAGGATATGCGTTCGCAGCCGGGGAGCGAAGACGGTCAGTCTTCGGCCCCGTCGGCGGAGGAAGGCTCAGATGCCGCTGAAAATGCTACCAGTTTCGAAGGGGAATCGAGCCGGCAGTTTGCGGGAGCGGAAGAAGAGGGAGAGGGTCAACCATCGATCGCAGCAGCTTCACCCGATAGTTCTGGCGGAAGAGAATCTCAGGATCGGGAACGCGGGGGCTGGCGGGGACGCCGCCGACGTCGTGGCGGACGTCGCGATGGACGAAATGATGGGCGCGACCGGGCATCTGAGCCGCGCTCGGCAGCGCCCGTGATAGAAAGTGCGCCCGCTGCCCCAGCGGCAATTTCTCGCCAAGAATCGCCCAGCCGACATCAGTTTGGACCGCCGGCGGGATACCAGCCCATCATTCTGCCGGGCGAATCAATTTCCAAATACAGAGGGATGGCCCCGGCGCCGATAGCGCCGCAATCTCGCCCGCTTGAAGATCGAAGCTCCGAAGCATCCGCTACTGAATCGGACGCGCCGATTGCCGCGACTTTCCCCGACGACGAGCCGATCTTTGCTGCTCCCTCCGCCGCTCCCTCTGCCACTCCGGCTACCAGGCAGCCAGAGGAGCGCGAAGAAGCGCGGGCTGTTCCCGAAAAACCGGTTGAGTCGGCTGCAACCTCAGTCAACTGGAACCGCGAATTTTACCGTCGGGATTCATCAGTCGCTGCCGCTGCCATGGCTCCGGAGGCAACCGAGACTGTCGAGGAAGTTATTGAGGAAGATGACAAGATCGTAGTCGTTCCCGAGCATTCGGATAGGGGCGCGGCTCCGGCGCCGGAACAAGTCCCGGCTTTCGCGGCCCCGGGAACACTGGAAGAAGAAACCATCGACGACGAAGAAGCGGATACCGTTCGCTTCGAACAAGCTTCGGACGAGGGCTATGACGAATTTGAAGAGGAGACGCAAGCGGCAGGCCAGCAGGGTTCGGGGACTGGGCCGCGCGAGATCTCCGAAGTGCGCGAGACGGTCGATGAGATCCACATGACCTCACTGGCGGAGTCGGGTGCGGCTCCGGCGGAAGGGAGTGCGCCGGAGAGCGAGGAAGATTCGGAAGAACTGGAACTGGAGGAAGCGCAGGCCCAAGCGGAAGCGTTGCTCGACGCGGAAGCACGCGGGACTGGCGCGGTAGATGCACGGGCTGAAGTTCGTGCGCCCGCAGGAACGGCAGGATACACGCAGCGAGCGCCTCGTCCGCGGCCGGGTTATGAGCGCCGGGGCGGCGGCCGCCGGGGTGGTGGGCGTCGCTTCCCACGTCGCGAGTCGCATGAAGTTCCGAAGATCAGCGATTTATTGAAAGAAGGCCAGGAAATTCTGGTGCAGATTGCCAAGGAGCCCATCGGCAAGAAGGGCGCGCGCATCACCAGCCATATCGCGCTGCCGGGACGGTTCCTGGTGTACATGCCGACCGTGAATCATACGGGAGTTTCGCGGAAGATTGCATCAGACGAGGAGCGCCAGCGTCTGAAACGCATCGTGATGAGCGAGCGCGACAATGGCCACGGGGGCTTCATTGTGCGCACAGCTGCGCAGAGCGCGAGTGAAGAAGAATTGCGCGCGGACATCCGCTTCCTGAAAGGCCTGTGGAACGACATCAAGACCCGCGCCGAGGCATCCAAGCCGCCGGCGTTGATCTATCACGATCTCAATGTGGTGGAGCGTGTATTGCGCGACCAGGTGACTTCCGACTTCTCCGTGATTTGGGTTGACACGGAACCGGAATACGAAAGGATTCTGCGTTTCTTCAACCGCTTTCAGCCGGGGTTGGTGAAGCGGGTGAAGCTCTATACCAAGGAGACGCCGCTCTTCGAGCAGTTCGGCTTGGCCGAGGAGATGAACAAGGCGCTCAAGTCGAAGGTGTGGTTGAAGAGCGGTGGATACATCGTGATCAATCAGACCGAGGCGCTGGTGGCCATCGATATCAACACCGGCAAGTATGTCGGCAAAACCTCGCGGCTGGAAGATACGATCGTCAAAACCAACGTAGACGCGAT
>Ga0209656_10002668_pt1 | contig 11525 bp, 11 predicted proteins | sample BogFormECP12_OM2_FD_188239 | JGI IMG/M metagenome (GOLD analysis project Ga0209656, IMG submission 188239) | Bog forest soil microbial communities from Calvert Island, British Columbia, Canada - ECP12_OM2 (SPAdes) (version 2) | ecosystem: Environmental > Aquatic > Freshwater > Wetlands > Bog ... | reverse complement strand
CGGCCACCGAGACGTCCGCCAGCAGCGCGACCACCAGGCCGGCCCCGACCGCCGGGCCGCGGATGGCCGAGACCACCGGCTTGGAGCAGTTGATCACCCCGTAGACGAGGTCGCGCGCCTCGCGCAGGACCCGGGCGCGGACTGCGACGTCCCGGGTCATGTCCTCGATCATGTCGAAGGAACCCCCGGCCGAAAACGCCGTACCCGCCCCCCGGACGACGACCGACCGGACGTCGTCGTCGCGGTCCACCGCGGCCCAGACGTCGGCGAGGTCCCGGTGCATCTGCGCGCCCACCGCGTTCAGTCGCGGCGCGTCCAGCACGATCTGCAGCACCCCCGAGCCCAGCGTCTCGCAGCGCAGGCTCGGAAAATCCGCGTAACGGTCGGTCATCGGGCCACACCTTCCCTGGCGGGCGTGCGGTGGTCCGCACGCGCCATATCCAGATAGTATAACTAGTTGTATGATTTTACTGTAATAGAAGGCGGCGAGCCTGGAGGCCGGATGGACTTCCTCTACACGGACGAGCAACTGGAACTGCGGGCCACCGTGCGCGACTTCCTGGCCAGCAAGTCGGCCGAGGAGACCGTGCGCGGGCTGATGGCCACTCCGGCTGGCTATGACCCCGCGGTCTGGAGGCAGCTGAGCGATCAGCTCGGCCTGGTCGGGCTGGCCGTTCCCGAGGAGTACGAGGGAGCCGGGTTCGGTTACGTCGAGCTCGGCATCGTCTTCGAGGAAATGGGCCGCGCGCTGCTGTGCGCGCCCTATCTGGCCAGCGTGGCGCTGGCCACCGAGGCCCTGCTCCGCTGCACCGACGAGGCGGCCAGGAAAGACCTGCTGCCCGGGCTGGCCGCCGGCACGACCATCGGCACGCTGGCCCTGCTGGAGCAGCCCGGCCGCTGGGACGAGGCGAGCGTGCAGACGCGGGCCAGCCGGAGCGGGGCCGGCTGGGTGCTGGACGGCGGCAAGCGGCACGTGCTGGATGGCCACATTGCCGATCTCATCATGGTGGGCGCGCGCACGCCGGCCGGCGTCGGCTTGTTCGCGGTGGACGCCGCCGCGGCGGGGCTTCGGCGGGTACCCGTGCCCACCCTCGACCAGACCCGCAAGCAGGCGCATCTGGAGTTCGCGGGGACCCCGGCCCGGTTGATCGGCGACGAGGCTGACGGCTGGCGGGTCATCCGCCGCGTGCTCGATACCGCCGCCATCCTGCTGGCCGCCGAGCAGGTCGGCGGGGCTTGGAGGGCCGTGGAGATGGCCGCGGGGTACGCCGGGATGCGGGTCCAGTTCGGGCGGGCGATCGGTTCGTTCCAGGCCATCAAGCACATGTGCGCGGACATGCTGACCGAGGCGGAAGCGGCTCGGTCAGCAGCTTATTACGGGCTGTGGGCGCTCGCCGCCGACAGCGAGGACGTGCCGCTGGCCGCCAGCCTGGCCAAGGTGTACTGCTCGGCGGCGTACTCCAAGATCGCGGGCGACCTTATCCAGGTGCACGGCGGCATCGGCTTCACCTGGGAGCATCCCGCCCACCTGTACTTCAAGCGGGCCAAGACGTGCGAGGCGATGTTCGGCACCCCCGGCTACCACCGGGACCTGCTCGCCGCGCGGCTGGGATTGGAGGCCTGAGGGATGGAGATCGAGATCCGGCCGCAGGACCGGGCGTTCGCCGAGGAGGTTCGGCGCTGGCTGGACGAGCACCTGGTCGGCGAGTTCGCGGCGCACCGCGGCGTGGGCGGCCCGGATGACTCCGCGGCGTGGGACGTCCGGCGGCGCTGGGAGCAGGAACTGGCGGCGGGACGGTGGCTCGGGCTCACCTGGCCGCCGGAGTACGGCGGCCGGGGAGCGACGCTGGCCCAGGCGATCATCTTCGAGTACCTCTACGCCCGTGCCCAGGCGCCTTACCGGCTCGGGGTGCAGGGGCAGGACTTGTTCGGGCCCACGTTGCTGATGTTCGGGACGCCGGAGCAGAAGGCCAGGTTCCTGCCGAAGATCCTGGCCGCCGAGGAGTTCTGGGGCCAGGGCTTCAGCGAGCCGGACGCCGGGTCCGACCTGGCCTCGGTGCGCACGTCGGCCAGGCTGGAGGGTGGGGACTGGGTGATCGACGGGCAGAAGATCTGGATGACCTTCGGCGCGTCGGCGGACTGGCTGTACGTGCTGTGCCGGACCGAGCCGGGGTCCTCGCGGCACCACGGACTTTCGCTGCTGATCGTGCCGGCCCGGCAGCCCGGCGTGCAGGTCCGGCCCATCACCAACATGCTCGGCGACGGCGAGTTCTGCGAGGTGTTCTTCGACTCGGCCCGGACCTCCGCGGACCTGGTCGTCGGCGCCCCTGGTGACGGCTGGAAGGTGGCCATGGCTGCGCTGGGCGTGGAGCGCGGCACCCTGCTGATGCCGCAGCAGCTCGGGTTCGAGCGGGAGGCCGAGCACGTGCTGGAGCTGGCCCGGGCCCGGGTGGGCCCAGGCGCCGGGGCCGGGGCCAGTCCGGGCGGGCTCAGCCACCGGCTGGTCGATGCCTGGATCGCGGTCCGGCTGATGCGCGTCACCGCGCTGCGCACGATCGGCGAGCTGGTCGCGGGCCGCGCGCCGGGCGCCCAGGCGGCCACCGCCAAGCTGTACGCCTCGGTCCAGCACCAGCGGCTGCTCGAGCTGGCCACCGAACTGCTCGCCGAGGAGGCGACCGTGACCGGTGACGGTTACGCGCTCGAGCCGATGCAACGGGCCTTCCTGCTGTCCCGGGCCGAGACGATCTACGGCGGCAGCAGCCAGATCCAGCGCAACATCATCGGCGAGCGGATCCTCGGCCTGCCCAGGGAACCCCGCCCCACCTGATGTCCTGGGATCTCTTTACAGACTTCATGCCCTGGGATGTCTGTTTATTACCGGGCTGGGGTGATCACCGACACGGTGTTGCTGCCAGAGTTGGCCACGTCGACCTGGCCGGCGCGCGGGTTCACCGCCACCCCACGCGGACCGAATACGACCGTGATGGTGGTGGTTACGGTGCTGGTGGCCCCCTTGAGCACCGACACGGTGCCGGACCCGTCGTTGGTGATGTAGACCTTGCCGGTGAGCTGGCTCACCGCCACCCCGAGGGCTGGGTACCGACACCGATGGTGGCGGTGACGGTGGGAGTGGTGCTGGCCCGGGGGACGTGGCTCCAAGGGCGGCCAGCGGCACGGCCAGGGCCGCCACGGCCATGGTCCTGCGCCGCCAGCGGGCCGCGCCGCGCTCGCATGATCAGATCGCTCTTGACACGCATGGGGTCACGCCTCCCACGAGACTGCGTCGGGGAAAGACTCACCGGCGAGTTCAACCTGGTTAGCGGGCAAACGGGCGGAACTGCCCCGACTTGCTCGAGCGCACTTGCAGCCCGCCCGATTGCACCGTGCCTGGGACCGGGCCTTGAGACGAGCCAGGCCCGATCCCAGCCGATGCACGCGCTACGGCAGGCTTACCGGGCCGGACGCTGTGATGATCTCCTGGAAGGCGACCGGGGGGGCCGTCTGGCTGCACTTGCCTGAGACGCGGGCGCCGATGAACAGCAGGCTGATGTGATACGTGCCGTTACCGTTGATTCCGCGATATTTGCCGGTTCCATTGAAGATCCTGTAGGTGCCATGCTGGTCAATCGTGGCCAGGCAGGTCTTGGGATTGAACTGCTGCGGCCCAGTCCCCGCCGAGTGCGCGACCTTGAAGCTTCCTTTCTGGAGCACGATGGTGTCGACCGTGTTGCCGCTGTGGTCGACTCCGTAGTCAGTAACCACCCCATGCACGATCACGGATTGTGTGGTGCTGGTCGCTGATGTGCTCATGATTTGGAAGGACTCGGTCCCCGAGACCCGGGTCGAGCCGGCGCTGGCAGCCGTCGACCCTGTGACCGCGAGCGACACCGCGGCCACAAGAGCGCCTGCGGCGCCTAGAAGCCTTTTGTTCAGCCCTAGCACGATAACCCCCTCGATAGATGGCCAAGCCCCTTGTGGGCTTCGCTGGCACGCAGCGCGGCAACAAACCGCACATATATCCCCACAATGCACCTCCCAGAACCCACTGGCAAGGGGGACGAGAGCGAGAAGCCGACACCCCGAAACCCGCCGCCGATCCCTGCAGCATGAGCGAGAGCGTCAAGCATCAAGCGGAGCCCCAGCTGCGGGTGTACCGCCGCCGCAAGGGCGAGGCCAAGGGGTTCACCTGGAGCGACTACCGGGACCTGATCTACGCCAACGCCGACATCACCAAGGCCGAGCAGGCAGCCGAGATCATCGCCTTCGCCGACTACCGGCAGCTGGCCACCGGCAGCGACCCCGGGTTGCTGGTCTTCGACTCCCAGCTGACCACCTACAAGATCCTTGACCAGCTCACCGGCCGCGGCATCGGCTGGCTCACCCTGCCGAGCGGATGATGGCGGAAAACGAGCTGGACGCCTACATCGGCGGATTCCACCTCGACGCGCTGACCTCCGGCGTCCCGCTCAACGTCGACCTGGACACCACGCTCACCGTCGTCGCCGGGAACCTCTACCGGCTGCTCGCCCTCCAGCTGCCCCGGTACGAGAACGCCACCCCCGACCGGGTCTGGCGGGACTTCCTCGACGCCACCGGCACCCTGCACATCGACGCCACCGGCGTCACCTGCGCGCTGAACCTGTGCAGCCATCACCCGGTCCTGATCGACGCCGCCTTCGCCGACCTCCAGGCCCAATCCCCTTGTGGGACGGACGCACACTGCGATTCCGGTTCCCGCCACGGTGATCACCAGACCGCAGGAAACCTCAACTCAATTACCTGACCGGGAATCGAGGCTAACGGCTCGCGTGAGGCTTCGAGTGGGGGTTCACCCAGCATCCATTGATCGGGATACTGGCCGCCCGGGCACGCGGACCGACCAGCCGGCCGACCGCCAGCGCCGGCGGTCGAGGACGCACCTCGCGTCGACTAGGTTGCGCTGCGCGACCACCTTGCCGAGCCGCTCCGGGTCGATCACGCGGTACTCGTGCCACTCTGTCAGATGCAGGACCACGTCGGCCCCGGCCGCAGCATCGGCCGGGGAGTCCACGTAGCGCAGGCCAGGTTGGATGCTAGCCGCATTGGGCATGGCGACCGGGTCGTGCACGACGACAGTCGCTCCCTCAGCCACCAAGCGCGCGCACACGTCGAGGCTCGCCGAGTCGCGCACGTCATCGCTCTCCGGCTTGAACGCGGCGCCCAGGGCCGCGACGCGGCGGCCTGCCAGCGAGCCGCCAACAGCCTCCCGGGCGAGCTCTACCACACGCACCCGCCTGCCCTGGTTGATGGCGTCTACCTCGCCAAGCAAGCGCACCAATGATCCGACACCGAGATCGGAAGCGGCCGCACGGAAGGCGCGAATGTCCTTTGGCAGGCATCCGCCACCAAATCCGAGGCCGGGCGCCAGGAAGCGCCCGCCGATCCGGCCGTCGTGCGCCAGTGCCTCAGCCAGCCGAATGACATCGGCGCCGGCCGCCTCGCAGACCTCAGCCATTACGTTAATAAACGAGATCTTGGTGGCAAGGAAGGCATTGGCGGATACCTTGGCCAGCTCGGCAGTCTCGAGGTCCATGACAAGACCTGGCACGCCCGCGTCGAGCGGCTGGGCGAAAACCCGGCGGAGCAACTCGGTCGCCCACTGCGACGTCACGCCGAAGACGAGCCGGTCTGGCGCCAGGCTGTCCTGCACGGCGAAGCCCTCGCGCAGGAATTCCGGGTTCCAGGCCAGCTCGACCTTGCCGGCTGCTGGCACGCGGCTTGCTATCCGCGCGGCCAGCTGCCGTGCCGTGCCAACCGGCACCGTGGACTTTCCGACCACCAGGCACCGGCCACAAAGGTGCGGTGCGAGCGCGTCGGCCGCTGCATACAGGTACTGCAGGTCGGCCGAGCCGTCCGGCGCAGCTGGCGTTCCCACGCAGAGGAAATGAACCTCGCCAAACTCGGCGGCTTCCTCGTACGAGGTGGTGAACCGTAGCCTCCCCACCTCGAGGTTCTTCCGCAGCAGTGGCTCCAGGTCAGGCTCAAAAAATGGCGCTTCCCCGCTGGCTGCGCTAGCGATCTTCTTCTTATCGATGTCAAGCGCGAGAACATCGTGACCAAGGTCCGCCATACACACGGCGTGGGTGAGGCCGAGGTAGCCAGCGCCTATCACTGTTACGTGAATAGGCTGCTGTGACCTGTTCATCGTAATGAGTCTCCTTTCCAAGAAGTTGCTGAGTATACCTAAGGGTGCTCGTGAAGTTGATGAGGCGGCGGTGGTAATTGAGGATTGCTTTAAGGCTGGATGAGGTCTGCAAGGCACGTCGGTCACAGCGAGGTTTGCAGACTAGGAAGCTGAATGGGGCTCCTACGGGGTTGCGCATCCGACGGTGGAGAGCCCCGCGCCCGCACCAGCGACCTTGTTGCTGCATTCGACGACCGTCTGCAGGCGTTTGCTCTGGACGTAAATGCCGTACCCAGGACCGTTTACCGTCGCGTGATTGCCTTTGAAGATGTTGCCGATCCCCCAGCCGGGATAGACCTGATGTACTTCGAAGCCATTGTCGATGCTGTTGACGCCCGTGTTGTTTTCGATCGTCCAGCTGTTGCCCTTGACATTGACCCAGCCCTTGGACGCGGACGCCACCATGCCGGCGCCGTCGAATTGGTTCCCGATGATTGTGCCGCCCGTCGTGCCTTCCTTGATGTCGATATTCTCCGCAGTGGTCTTGGAAATGTCGTTGTACGACAGCACATCGTTGTTACTTGCATCCGGCTGGCAGCGGGTGTACCTGCACCAGTTCTTGTGCGCAGACCCTACATAAAGGCCTTCACCGAAGAAGGACTCCAGCAGTCCAGTTCGCCGAACCACGCATTTGGTCACCACGGTATCTGTGGTGAACGATCTCAGATGAATGCCCTCGTCGCCGATCGTGTGAACGAACAGGCCATCGATGAGGACGTGCGTCACCCAGTCGGTCACGACGCCCTTTTGCCCACCTTCCACCGTGAAACCAAGCAGCCGCCACCAGGAGGCCCCGTCCATGTGCAGCACATAGCCCTTGTCAATGCTGTCGCCCTGCAGCACGGCGCTCCTGCTGCCGCACAATGTGATCGGCGTGGTCGCTGTTCCTGATGTTGTCACGGTGAAGTCTCCCCGGTAAACGCCGGGACGAAGGACGATGGTCTGGCCCGGCCGGGCATTTTGGAGTGCGTTCGTCAGTTCGTCGGCGGTAGATACTTCGACGGCGCCGGTCTTTGGGCAGCTTGGCACGGTGCCCGTCACGCCCGATGGCGCTGGTTGCGCCGAAGCAGTATGGCCCGGCGAGCGGAAACTAGGGCTTTGCTGCGGCTGATGGCTCGCTGCTGAGGAGCAGGCTGTTACCGTGACCGCCAGCGCCATCATAAGCAGCCCGAACGGCTGCGCGCCGTACGCTACTGCTGGTAGCCCCGCCCGGCGGGGCGGCTGGGAACCAGTCACCATCGTGCCTCCGTCATCTCGGCCAGCGCACGTTGTCGTGCGGGCTGCTGGGTTTCCTGCACAGGCTCAGTGGCCGCGTCCGGCCGCCCCTGCGTGCTTTGCGGGTATGTGTGCGGCGGCCGCCCCTGCGTGGTTTGCGGGTACGGGTGCGGCGGCCGCCCCTGCGTGCTTTGCGGGTACGGGTGCGGCGGCCGCCCCTGCGTGGTTTGCGGGTACGGGTGCGGCGGCCGCCCCTGCGTGGTTTGCGGGTACGGGTGCGGCGGCCGCCCCTGCGTGGTTTGCGGGTACGGGTGCGGCGGCCGCCCCTGCGCGGTTTGCGGGTACGGGTGCGGCGGCCGCCCCTGCGTGCTTTGCGGGTACGGGTGCGGCGGCCGCCCCTGCGTGGTTTGCGGGTACGGGTGCGGCGGCCGCCACCGAGTGCTTTGCGGGTATGGGTGCGGCGGCAGCCGCCGATGGCGGGACCAGAGCGCGCCGATCAGCACCAGTGAGAAGAGGCTCAGCCACACCATCGACAGGGGGTGGAACCGCAGGTACGACCAGATGGTGATCTTCGCTCGGTAGATCCAGGCTGTCGTAACAGTTCCCTTCAGCGCAGGCAGGTTCGCGTCCGCGCGGGTGTCGACCGCGCGGAAACCGTTGCCAGCGATAACGTTGTCCTGCCCAGAGACCGCCGACACCGTGCCACGGATTGTGATCCCGAACACGTAGGCCCTGGTGATCAGGTTGTCCTCCATCTGGACGCTTCCTGCGCTGCGGATCAGCATGCCGATCCGCGCGGTCGTGATGGCGTTACCAGCGACGACGGTGTCCGGAGCATTTGGCCCGATCGCGATCCCGATGCGTTCATGGCATCGGACATCGTTGCCTGTGAGGATCGCGCCGACGGCGCCGTCGCGGAGAGAGATCCCCGTTCCCTGCTCGCACACCTCGTCATTCTTGATCACCGTGCCAGTGCTGCCCTCGATTATGATGCCCGTCCGGAGGTTGCCACTGGTGGCACTGTTCCTGATCTGTGTTCCGGAATCCGGCATAACCGCGTTGCCGGATGCGGAGGCGCCACTGACAAGCGGCCTCCCGTCGACAAGGATGCCGTTGCCGGCGTTATGCTCGGCCACGTCGCCGCGCAGGACGCTGCTCCGGGTGGCACGGTCGACCACGAAGCCGTTGCCGCCATTGCGGACGGCCGAGCTTCCCGTGACCAGGGCGCCGATGGTGTACCGGTGAAGGCGCAGCCCGTCGAGCTGGTTGAGCTCGAAAAGATCGCCGGAGAACGCGGCGTGAGCAGCGTGCGACACGAATGCGCCATAGGCGTCGTTCATGAAAGTAGATGACCTTGCACCGCCGGTGCTCGGCTTACCGCTGAGGCCAGTCCACGCCACACCGCCGGTCCGGCCGCTCCAGAAGCCGAGCGAGCTTACCCGGACGTCAACGAGGTTCATCCGGCCGCCCATTTCACGAATGTAGGAACGGCCGTCGCCACGGTCAGTGGCGGGGACACCCCCATGGTCCCAGCCGGTGATCATCAATGGGCGGTGCGCGGCGCCAGCGAAGGACAGGTTGCCGCCCCAGGCGACGATCGACGTGAAGCTGCTCCCCGAGCTGTCCAGATAGAGCGCCCGCACATCGGACCCGCCGATGGTCAGCGTGGCGTTGGTGGTGATGAACACGCTGTCGACCAGCAACGCGGCATGGTTCGGTAGCCGTTTTAGCGCGCCGTACCTTTCAAGATCCGCCGCCGTGTAAGTCTGGGGCACCGCATTCGCGATCGTGCCGCCTGTTGGCAGAGCGCCAGCCCCCCCGGGCAGCACGAGCGTCGGCCGTGCTCTGCGCGTCGTCCTGACGACCTGAGGCTGGTGTATGTGGTTCGAATCGCGAAGCAGGGTCCGTAGGCGTGTGTCCTCGGCACCGACCGCAGCCGCATCGCTGGTGGGGCTTATCGAAGGCGGCTGGGCGGGTACCATTTGAGGCGCGATGGGACGCGCGACCGGGCTCAATGGCACCGCCGCCAGCGCCGCTGGCGTAGAAAGCCGCACGCCGTGACTCACAGTTGGCGGGCCTGCTGGCATGAGGTGCAGCGCGATGCGGATGTCGGGCGCCGCGGCGCATGCACCGAATACTGCCAAGGCGACGAGAACCGTGTAGCGCGCGCGCCTTACCCGCCGCCGCCGCCGTCCAGGCCTGGTACCGTTCACGTCATCCCTCAAACCAACGACGATGCGGACTGAGCTTCGCCGCCGACCATTTCGTCGCTGCGAGTGAGCCAGCCGTGGGTGTTCATGGTGACGAAGGCGTAGAGCTTTACCGGCAGTGCGACCAGGATCGTCACGACTGCGACAAGCGGCAGCAGCCAGATGTCGCCAGGCCTGCGGATGAGATGCGACAGCCCGCGCAGTGCCCGGCCCGCCAGCAACCAGCCGACGGCGATCGCGGCCAGATACCGCTGCGGATGAAGCAGCCACGCGCCGAAATATGTCACGGCGAAACCCATGGTCAGAGGTGTGAGCATGATTTGAAGCACGGTGACCTGGCAGATGAGCGGCTGACGCCATAGCCAGCCCTTCCACATCGCGGTAAGATAGCACCGATAGGAGTTCCGGCTCCAGCGCAGCCGCTGCTTGAAGAACGCGCGGCCAGCGTCGGGGAACATCGACAGTGCGCGGGCGGTGGACTGATACACGGTCTTGTAGCCACAGGCGAGGACGAGCCAGGTCAGCCGCCCATCGTCACCGGCCACGCAACGCCGTCCGAGAAAGAACTCGTCCACCAGATTGTCCAGCACCGGCATGATCACCGCGCGCCGGTACGCGACGGTGCGGCCGGACAGGCACGCGACGGCACCCCGGCGGGACTGCGAAGGTACGTAATCCTGGTACCGGATATCGATCAGCCAGTCGGCGACGCGCCGCCACGCGCTGGTCTTCGGCCGGTAGACGTTCTGCCGGGTGCCAACGCCGCCGACCTCGGGATCCGCGAACGGCGCCTGAATCGCCGCGAGCAGGCCCGGTTCCCACTGCGTGTCCGAGTCGGAGAGCACGAGCACTTCTGCCTTGGCTCGGCGGATGCCGACGGCGAGCGCTGACCGCTTGCCTTCGTGGTTAAACGGCACCACCTGCAGGCGCGGGTCGGAGGCGGCGTGGGCACGGAGCCGCCTGATGACCTCGACGTCAGCGACATCGGGAACAACGATGACCTCGCTCGGGTTCTCGGCCAGCCATGACGCCAGGCAGCGACCGAGAATGTCCGGATCTTCCCGGAAAGACGGGACGATGACCGACGTGGTCGTCATGAACCCTGGCTTCACAGGCCGGTAGAGCCGGGACATGGTGAACCGGATGAGCCAAACAGACCACGAGATCGCGCCAACCACGCCGATCGGGACCATCCGCCGCAGCTCCTGCCAGATCGGCTGGTGCGCTGACGGCAGAGCGGCAGCGGTGTGCACTAGTCCTGGGTACATCCCTCCCCATTTCTTTCCGCGCCTTGCCAGCACCCTCATCTCGGGCGGGCCACACAAATACTCGGCGGGCCACACAGATAAAGGCCGCTCGACCCAAGCGCGCTGAGGCGTGGGGCCGACCTGAGCGCTGCCCGGCCGGACGCTACGGGCTGCGTTCGGCTCGTTGCGGGCAAGGCCGACTCGCAAGACCAACTATAGAGACGCAGGGACCGTATCGGGCGTTTACGCGTCAATTAGGTTTTCTCAGCAAGTTTCACTTGATCATCTTGTGCTCGAATAGCACCAGGACGAATACTGCCCTGGCGATGAGGCCGATTTTGCCTGGGTCGGCGGTGACGTGCTCACAACAGCGACTTTAGGTTGTCTATGCCCGACTGGGTATCGTGATCTCGCGGTCCCGTAACGGTCTCATTGTCCGGATTGATGGCGGGTTTCCCGGTACCGGGACATAGCCAAGCCATGGCTTTTAGGTGTTAGACGCTCTTTGAGTTTTATCGACCCTGGTCTGCCTGTGTGTGATTGCCTGGGTGTTTCGTTGACGCGGCGGGCCTAACGACAGCCCAGATATCGCTCGAGGGCTGGCTGGCGCCGGTTCCAGGTGCCGGGCGC
>Ga0209656_10002667_pt1 | contig 11525 bp, 10 predicted proteins | sample BogFormECP12_OM2_FD_188239 | JGI IMG/M metagenome (GOLD analysis project Ga0209656, IMG submission 188239) | Bog forest soil microbial communities from Calvert Island, British Columbia, Canada - ECP12_OM2 (SPAdes) (version 2) | ecosystem: Environmental > Aquatic > Freshwater > Wetlands > Bog ... | reverse complement strand
CCTTGCTGTTGCCGCCTGATGCTCGGACCAGGCTGTCACCGCGCGCGGATCCATCGACGCAATGCCAATCCTCAACCGGGGTGGTTTCTTGTTAGGGAAGCAATTTTAGGGTCGCACAAGGCTCGCTCGTTCGGGAACTTTCCGTTCCGCCATTTTGGGTCAACTGTGCGCGCATCCGGTCATCGAGTTCCTCGCTGGGGATCATGGCACGATGGACGACCTGATGCGCGCTCTAGAGGAGCCAACTCATGGTTGACGCCGTCCTCCCATCGTTCCACAATAGCTGAAAACATAGTTAACCTATGGTACGCAGCCTTCCCAGGGTGTCGCGCCCGTCCACACCGAGGTTTGGTCGCATTCCGGACGATCCGCTGACGCTGCAATACGCATGAGCCGATCCGGCACGGGCGGCCCTTGAAACTGAGGTGAACCGCTGTGGCAAATGGCCCAGACACCACAAGGCTAGCCGATGAGGCGAAAGCCCTCATCGCGGGCGAGATCGTGCCGCCCGGTGAGGCGGACGCGCTACGAATTATCGTCCAGTCGATCGAGGAGCGCGTGCGCGCCGCCGCGAAGACCGGCCCCGCCCGCCGCGATGCTCACCCCAAAGCGCATGGCTGCGTGCGGGCAGAATTCCGGGTGCTCGATGATCTCCCGTCCGCCCTGCGCGTCGGCGTTTTCGTGGCAAACCGCACGTTTAATGCCTGGGTTCGGTTTTCCAACGGCTCGGAATCGCCGCAACCCGATGCGGTCGGCGATGGCCGCGGCATGGCGATCAAGCTGATGGGTGTGACGCAAAGTCCGTCGACGACGCAGGACTTCCTGATGATAAACCGCCCAGCATTCTTCGTCCGCAATGCCGCGGATTATGTCGATTTCCAGACTGCTTCGAACCCCTTGCGTTTCTTTTTTCCCGGCCTCAATCCGCTCCATTTTCGGCTGCGCGAACTGTTCGCCGCGCGCGCCATCACCAACCAGACCGTGGTCAACCCCCTGAATATCCGCTACTGGAGCATGACCCCGTACTGCTTCGGCAGTGCAGCCGCCAAATTTTCCGCGCGGCCCGCAGGTGCTGCCTCGCCGTTCACTGCCACGCAGTCGCCGGACTATCTGCACGACAATTTGGTGCTCCATCTGGCCGAGACGGGCGCATGCTTCGATTTCATGGTGCAGTTGCGCGCGCAGCCTGACGCCATGCCGATCGAGGACCCTACCATCGTCTGGGACGAGACTGCAGGTCCCTTTGTGCCGGTAGCATACATCACGATTCCACCTCAAGACTTCGACTCGCTCGAACAGCACGCGTTCTGCGAGAATTTGTCCTTCAACCCTTGGCACTGCGTCGAGGCGCACCGCCCGCTGGGCGGCGTCAATCGGGTACGTCGCACTGTCTATGAAGCCATCTCCCGCCTGCGTCACGACCTGAACGGCGCGCCGCGGCGCGAGCCCACCGATTTCATCCTGTAACCGTCAATAAAACGCCGCCATCCCACAAGACCAGAACAGGAGCGAGGTATGTCCGACTGGTTCATTCAACACATTTTTGCCGCCGCGGGCTCAGTCATTGATGGCTGGGCTTGGCTTTCGGGCGAGGCCGGCGCCAAGGTGATCGGCGAAGCGGTAACTACCACGCGGAACCGCCCTCATCCCTGGAGCACGTTCTCCGACTATACCTCCTGGCAGAGTCTCACTGACCGCACCTATCTGGCGCGCCACCTGCCGCCGGCCAATGTGCCGGTACAGCCGCCGGCGGCCGAGGTGCGGAGGCTGTTCCAGCGTCCGGCCGGCACCACGCCACAATTCTCGAAGAAATCCACCTGCCTGTTCCCTGCCTTCGCCCAATATCTCACGGACGGGTTCATCCGCACGGTCCCCACCGACCCGCGCCAAACCACCACCAATCATGAAATCGATTTGTGCCCGCTATACGGCCGCACGCCAGCGCAAACTAACGCGCTGCGCCTGAAGGATAACACGCAGGGGCGCCGCGGCAGATTGAAGAGCCAGATGATCGGCGCCGAGGAATTCCCGCCGTTTCTCTATCCGAACGGCAACAACACTCCCGATCCGCAATTCGCAACGACGCTGGATGCGCCGCTGCTGGTTCGGCCCGGTCAGCCGCCACTGCCGCAGCAGCAGCTGGCCTCGATATTTGCGGTCGGCGGCGACCGCGTGAATACCACCCCATTCAGCGCCATGATGAACACGCTGTTGTTGCGCGAGCATAATCGCGTTGCTCACGAGTTGGAGACACGAAACCCGGCGTGGGATGACGAGCGCGTGTTCCAGACGGCACGCAACATCATGATCCCGATGTTCATCAAGATCGTGGTCGAGCAGTACATTAATCATGTCACGCCGCTTCCCTTCAGCCTGCGCGCCGATCCCTCGGTTGCTTGGACCGCCAACTGGAACCGGCCAAACTGGATCACCGCCGAATTCAGTCTGCTCTATCGTTGGCACTCGCTGATGCCCGACATCATCAACTGGCCGGATCGAAAAATCCTGATCGCCGCTTTCCAGGTCGACAACAGGCCGTTGGTGGAGGTCGGGTTGGATGCAGCCTTCTCGGCGGCAGCGCGGCAGCCGACCGGCCAACTCGGCGCCTTCAACACCGCGGACGCGCTGCTGGACATCGAAATCTACGCAGTGAAGCAGGCACGGTCCAACCGTTTGGACACCTACAACCGCTATCGTCAGGCATTCGGCATGGCGCCGGCGAAGACATTTGCTGAGATCAGCAGCAATCGCGATGTCGTCGCCCTGCTGACCGAACTGTACGGCGTGCCGGACAATGTCGAGTTCTATCCCGGCCTGTTCGCCGAGGACCTCGTGCCTGATTCTCCGCTGCCGGGTCTGCTGATGCGAATGGTGGCGGTCGATGCGTTCAGCCAGGCCCTGACCAACCCGTTGCTCTCGGAGCACGTGTTTAACGCGGACACGTTCACGCCATGGGGGCTTCAACTTATCCACGACACCAGCAAGCTGGGCGACATCCTGGCACGCAACACACCACCGCGTGGACCGACGGCGACGCCGATCGAAATGACCCAGGCCACCTGGCACTATGCCGACGGCCCATAGTTTGTCTACCCTGCCGCAGCCCGGATGAAATGCAGCTCGATCGGTCGCCGAGGATTGCGGCACGATGGTCAACCCGATGCTCGTCGAGGGCCAGATCAGAGGCGGCGTCGTGCAGGGCATCGGCACCGCCCTTTACGAAGAAATACCCTACGATGAGGCCGGCCAGCCGCTCGCCGGCACCTTGGCCGATTACCTGCTGCCGGGCGCGGCCGAAATGCCGCCGATCAAGATCGGCTATCTGCACACCTCCACCCCCCACACAGAATACGGCATGAAAGGCATGGGCGAAGGCGGCGCCGTCGCCCCGCCCGCCGCGATCGCCAACGCCGTTCGCGACGCCCTCGCCGCGATCGGCGCATCCAGGGGAGCCGAGGTCAACGAAACCCCGATCACCCCCCGACGCGTGGTGGTCGGGATCCGAAAAGCGCGCGAGGCGGCAGCGGAGGCTCAAGACGCGGGTGGCGGGCAGATGCACGCCGGGGTCGGCTGGACTGACGCCGCGCCGAGACCACTTCTTGTAGCCATCGCGCCGTCCGTGTTACTTCGAAGCAGGTAGCTCAAACACCGACGAACAAGTCCCCGTATCCGCACGGTCCTATAAGCACGGTGGTGGCGGCGCGGCCCGCCGGTGTCGACTTGCATACGACATCGCCCTCGTCTGCGAACCTTCGCGTTACCTGCACGCCGAATTCGATCGTCATCTTGCTGTCGGCAATTTCGGATTCCTTCTGCCGATAGCTCGCCGGCAATCAACTGCGCGCAGGATCCGCAGCCGGTCGGCATTTGGCGATATCCACATCATGAATTCCCGAAAATTGCCGTAATGACATGATATGGATCTTTGGACCGCGGAGGTTTTTCGTCATGGAGGAAAGTTCATGACTAATTATAAGATAATCACGGGAAGGCGGCTGTGAGTTTGGAACCGGAGGGACGAATGCACCGAAACGGCATGTTAATCCATAGCAGTAAAAGTAATTTACTGATTTAGAGCAAGAATTTACTATTATAGTTTGCTGTTATTCGCTGTTATTCGCCGCCGCAATGACCAAGAAAGCGAGGGTTTCCCCAGTGAAAAGAGGTCTCTGGCTGTTTTTTTTGAATTCATGAGCGAGATCAGCGAACGTGCGGGCCCGCTCGATCCCGCTTTCACGACAGGCCATCGTATCCTCATTGCGTCCTTCGGACCCTCCTCATCGCGGGAATGACGAGACATTTATTTATTGATGTTGTGGGGTCGTCCGTGGTCAGGCTCTCCGGCTGATGAGCATGCCGGCTCCGTCAACGACCTTTAGTTAAGATTTAAGCCCTATTGTCGCGTTGGTTTTTCTACGCAGACCGCCAAGTCCCTGCCTGAGGGAAGAATTGCATGCGGCATAATTGCATGCATTGGAGAAACCGGAGGTATTCAGGGTGAACTGGATAGGGCTTGTCCGCTCTCTTCAGGCGGAGATTATGGGGCTGGCCGGCGCCTTATTGCTGATCCTCGTGGTCTGGCTGGCCGTACGGTCGATCATCGGACGCGGCGCTGCGGGGGCCGCCCGGACGCGACTTCGCGCGTGGATCGACCGCGGCGCCTCATTGCTGGTGCTTGTTATCGTCGGCGGGATGCTGTGGCACGTCATTACGGTGGCGACCGTCAATCGTGTGCCTCGGCAGGACGTTGACGGTTCCCCGGTCTACGAACGCATGGATGCGATTACCAAGAAATAGGACAGGGAAGGACGACACAATGCGCTTTCATTTTCTGCGTCGAATGCTGCTGATCGCACTCGGCGGTTTGGCGCTTGCCGCCTGCGACCAGAGCTACCAGAACATTTCCCCGAACTATATCGGAATGAAGCTGACCCCGACCGGGTACGAGGACACGATCTACACTCCCGGCCAGGTCGACATCGGCGCCACCAGCCAGGCCGGCCAGGGTAATCAGCTGGTGCTGATCCAGCGCAGCGGCGTCGAAATCAAGGAGCAGTTCCTCGGCAAGGAAGGCAACAAGGATGGCGCCGACCATCGCTGTCTGACGCAAGACCAGAACCCGATGACATTAGATGTCAGGCTTGTATTGGCATTGCCGGACTACTCGACGCTGCAAGGAAAGAAGGATCTGAAGACGCTCTTCATGCTCGGGAACCCGACACCGATGCAGGGCAATAGCCGGATCCTGGTGCTCTCGGCAGAGTCGGTTTATGAGCAGCAGGCACAACTGCAAGTGCGCGGCTACATCCGTAAGATTTGCTCGCAATATTCGGACTTCGCCGCCGCTTTCAAATCTTTCGGCAATGAAAAAGACAACCTGACCGACAATATCGCCGCCAGCGTCGGTAAAGTGCTGGTCGAGCAAGGCGTCCCGTTGCGGCTGGTCGGGGTGCAGGTGTCGAACATGAAGCCCGACGACTCGGTGGTCGAGGCCCAAGTGGCGCAAAAGGCGGCGGAGGCTCGCACCGCCGCCATCAAGACACTGACGGATTTCCTCGATCAGGACCCGACCGGCACGCGCAAGATGGTGTACCGCATGCAGGTCCTGCAGGAGCTGACGCGGACGGCAAACGCCAATGGGCACAACACGATCTTTCTGACCGACCTCGCGGGGCCCGGTGCAGGGACTCTTCCCTTGCCGGCTGGTCGTTGACGTCAGCTTCCCCGCGGAGCGGCGGCGCGCCGCAGGCGGTCGTTGATCGCATGGCCGAGGCCGTGCTCGGGGATCGGCATCACCGCGATCCCGGTGAAAGAGGGGCGGTCGAGCCGGCGCAGCATCGCGAACAGATTGGCCGCCGCCTCGGCAAGGTCGCCGGAACGGCTCAGCCACAGCACTGCCGCGAAGCCGGGCGGCGCATCCGGGCCGAAGGCGAGCAGCGCCTCGCTCGGGTGGGGCTCGGCGGCGGCGAGTCGGACGGGCAGACGAGGCGCGTAATGGCTCGCCAGCATGCCCGGTGATTTTGGCGAGGCGGAGCCGGGAAGGGCGACGGGTCCGAATAGCTCGGTCACCGCTTCCAGCGTGACGGCGCCGGGGCGGAGCAAGACGGGGGATGCGCCAGAAAGATCGAGGACGGTCGACTCCAGCCCGACCGGGGTCGGGCCATCATCAAGGATCATCGCGACATCATCCCCGACGTCTTCGGCGACATGCGCGGCCTCGGTCGGGCTGACCCGGCCTGAGCGGTTGGCCGATGGAGCGGCGATCGGACGCCCCGTCTCGCGCAGCAGCGCCTGCGCGACATGATGGGCGGGCACACGGATCGCCACCGTGTCGAGGCCGGCGCTCGCCAACAGCGACAATCCGGCGGCCGGCTGCCGGGGAAGCACCAGGGTCAGCGGTCCCGGCCAGAACCGGGCCGCCGCGCGGCGAGCGGGCGCATTGAAGACGGCAAGGGTCTCGGCCTCGGCGAGGTCCCGGACATGCACGATCAGCGGGTTGAAGCGCGGCCGGTCCTTGGCGGCAAAAATCGCGGCAACGGCGCGGTCGTCTGTCGCATCGCCGCCGAGCCCATACACGGTCTCGGTCGGGAACGCGACCAGCCGCCCCGCGCGCAACAGCGCAGCGGCGCGGGCGATTGCTTCGGCGCCGGCGTGAGAGATAGCGGCGGTCAACTGCGCCTTCTCCGTGAAGGGCGGTTGCCGTGCGGGTAGGGGGCCGGCTTGGCATAGTGCGCAGCCCGACCGTGATGTGAGATTTCTGGTCGCTGAGCCCTGAAAGCCTCCATCAGGTCACGATCCTGTTCTCCGATCGCGCCCTGCCCAAGAGTTATCGCCATATCCGCCCTACAACCCGTTCGACCTGACCAAGGTCTGGCCGCACAAGGACTATCCGCTGATCGAAGTCGGCGTTCTCGAGCTGAACCGCAACCCCGAGAATTATTTGGCCGAGGTCGAGCAGGCCTCGCTCTCGCCGGCCAACATCGTGCCAGGGATCAGCCACAGCCCGGACAAGATGCTTTATTCTGTATCTTTCGCTCCCACATACTTAGCTGCGACGTGAAGTGGTCTGGCGGCGCCGATCTGATTGGATGTTGTCCGGTTGCCTCGGATAGAGAGATCGGGACAGCGCACCCTGGCAAGGCCAACGGTTATGACGGACAACCCGGTCGAACTCGACGAGCATCGCGGCATGGCCGCACAGAAATCCACGGAAATCCGCCGGCGCCTTCGCGAGGTCGAGGCCGATCAGGCAGCCTTGCGATGCCGACAGGAAGAATTCGAGCGCCAAGCCGTCGCCGCCCCGTCGGCGAATTGGCCCGAGGCTGCCGCAAAGGCACGATATCTGATCCAACTTTTCGCGGTGACGCCCGAGGCACGAGATCCGCGCCGTCAAGCGCTGATCGCGAACGTGCTCGACGATTTCACCCGCCTATCAAGAGTTGCCGGTGACCCCTAACAGACCGGTGAGAGGTTATTCAGCTGCCGGCCTTTGAGGCTCGGCTTCGCGTTTAGCGGTGTGCCGGTCGATCTCCGCTTGGATCGCCGCCCCGGCCTTCCCGGTGAAGTCCTCGTGGTGGCTCGTCGCGAAATCGTAGCTGCCCCGCAACAGCTCGCGGCTTTTCTGGAAATGCGGGTGAACGAAGCGCGCCATCAGCTCGTAGTGCCTCTTGGTCGCTTCCCAATCGGCCCAGTTCTGCGCCAGCTCGCAGATGACTCCGAACCCGCCCGATCCGGCGATCAGCCGGTCGATGTAGGCGATCGCATCGTCGGGGGTGCCGATGCACCCGGTGCCGGTCTCGACCAGCCACTCATAGGGGTCGGGGACGTCCGGCGGAATGATCGGAAAGGTCGCGACGTCGCGGAAATAATTAGCGAAGGCCTGCACGCCGAACTGGACATTTTTGCGTGCCTGCTCGCGCGTCTCGGCGATGTGAAACATGCCGACGACGCGCCAGTTCTTGCGGTCGGGGACATACCCGTTGGCGCGCGCGGTCGCTTCGTAAAGCCCCCAATTGCGGGTGTGCGCCTCCATCGCCATTGGGCTCGTGCCGCCGATCGACAGCATGCCGATGCCGTATTTGCCGGCGGCGAGCGACCCCGCCGGCGAGCGCGCCGCGGCGACCGCCAGTTCCATCGTCGGGCGGGTGTACGAGCGCAACTGCAGCTGGGCCTCGGTCAGATTGAACCAATCGGTCTTGCGGTTCACCGTCTCGCCGCGCAATAGCGGGATGATGACTTCCAACGCCTCGTTCATCATGCGCCGCTGGTCGCCGGGTTCGATGCCGATCTTCAGCGCATCGTGGACGAGCGCGCCGGGGCCGACGCCGAACATCGCCCGGCCGCGCGTCATATGGTCGAGCTGCACGATCCGGTCGGCCAGCATGAACGGGTTGTGGTAGGGCAGCGAGACGACACCGGTGCCGAGGCGGATGTGGCGCGTGCGCTGAGCTGCCGCGGCGATGAACATCTCGGGGCAGGCGATCAGCTCGAACCCGCCCGAATGATGCTCGCCGATCCACGCCTCGTGGTAGTTGAGCCGGTCGAGATGCTCGAGCAATTCGAGGTCGCGCTCGATCGAAAGCGTCGGGTTCTCGTCGTGGTTGTGAAACGGCGCGAGAAAGATGCCGCTGCGCAGATAGAGATCGTCCATGCCGAGTCCTCCGGCGGAAAGCCTGCTGTGGCCGATGGTCCGCCATCGGGATGGTCCCCGCAAGCGAATTTCCCCGTCCTCGGTGTTCCTGCTATCATGGCTGCCATTACCGTAGGAGGAGGCAGAAACATGTCAGAGCTCGGCGCCGATGCTACGCAGAGTGTTCCGTGGCCTTCGAATGGCCTGACCGAAATCCCCTTCCGCCTCTATACGGATCCCGGTCAGTATCGGCTCGAACAGGAGCGGATCTTCAAGGGCCCGACCTGGAGCTTTCTGTGCCTCACCTCTGAGATTCCCAAAGCGGGGGATTACGTCGCCACGACAGTCGGCGAGACCGCGGTAATCGTCACGCGCGACGGCGAGGGGCGGATCAACGCCTTCGTCAATCGCTGCGCGCACCGCGGCAACCTGCTGTGCCTGGAGCGGCGCGGCAACGTCAAAGAGATCAACTGCATCTATCACGGCTGGACATATGACCTGACCGGGAACTTGACCGGAGTTGCCTTCGAGCGCGGGGTCAAGCGGCAAGGCGGCATGCCTCCCGAATTCCGCAAGGACGAGCATAATCTTCAGCGCTTGCGGGTCGCCGAGTTCGCCGGCCTGGTGTTCGGGTCGTTCCGCGACGACGCGCCCGATCTGGAAACCTATCTCGGCCCGAAAATCGCCGCGGGAATCCGACGTGTGCTGAACCGGCCGGTCCGTGTTCTCGGCCGCAGCACCCAGGTGCTGCCGAACAACTGGAAGCTATACGCCGAGAATGTCAAGGATACTTACCACGCCAGCATTTTACACTTGTTCCTGACGACTTTCCGAATTAATCGCCTCAGCCAAGAAGGTGGGATCGTCATCGACGACAGCGGCGCTCACCACTTCAGTTATTCAAAACTAGACTACGCTCTGGAGGACGCCGATTACAAACAAGCGGCCCTGCGCTCCGACAGCGGCTTCCAACTCAAGGACAGCTCGGTCATCGAATCGGTCGACGAATATGGCGACGGCATCTCGGTGCAGATCCTGACCGTCTTCCCGAGCATGGTGTTGCAGCAGATCCGCAACACGCTGGCGGTTCGTGTCATCCGCCCGCGCGGGCTCGAGAAGACCGAGCTCGAATGGATTCATATCGGCTTCGAGGACGATGACGAGGCGATGACGGAACGCCGGCTGCGCCAGGGCAATCTGGTAGGCGCCGCCGGCTATATTTCGATGGAGGATGGGTGCATCGGCGGGCTTGTCCAGCGTGCGATACGCTACAATGACGAGGACAGCGGCGTCGTCATGATGGGCGGATACGACGCCGAGCCGCAGCCGTTCCGCGCCAGCGAGGCGGCAATCCGCGGCTTCTGGAAGGAATACCGCGCCCTGACCGGCAGCTGACGCGTCATGGACGAAGTCGCCGTCCGGCTCGGTGTCCACGAGCTGATCGCCGCCTATGTCGACTGCATCGACGAGGACCGGCTCGAAGACTGGCCTGATTTTTTTGTCGAGCAATGCCATTACGTGGTCACCAGCCGCGCCAGTCATGAGGCCGGGTTGCAGCACGGCGTTATCTACGCTGCGTCACGCGGCATGCTGGTCGACCGGATCACCGCGCTGCGCCAGGCCAACATCTTCGAGCCGCACCGCTACCGCCACATCGTTGGCCCAATCCGCGTCGAGCAGGTCGACACGACGGTGGCGCGAGTTCGCTCGAACTTTATCGCCGTGCGAATCATGCATCACGGCGACATGAGCCTCTTTGCCGCCGGCCGCTATCTCGACCGCATCGACCTAACGAGCCAGCCCTTCCGCTTCATCGAGCGCCTCGTCATCCTCGACAGCCAGAAGATAGATACGCTGCTGGTGATCCCGCTGTAATGCCATGGCGGGTTGTCGATCAGGTTCTGCAGATAACGAGGTGAACGCATGAACGACGGCGGCACATCGGCGTATCTCGAAGATTTCAGGGCGCGAGGCGAGGCGATTGCAGAAGCTTGCACGCACTGCGGCGAGTGTTTTCGGGCTTGCCCGATGGTGGCGCCGGCGGGGCTCGGCGAGGCGGACCCGGAGGCAACCGCGGCCGGCATTGTCGATCTGATGACCGGCTGCAGCGGCACTGCAGAGGCGATCCGCTGGGCTTCGGTGTGCAGCGGCAGCGGGAACTGCATTCCGGCCTGTCCTGAGGGGATCAACACGCGTTTTATGGTTCAGCTCGCCCGCGGCTTGGCCCGCGCTCAGGCCGGCGACACGCCGCTCAACGCGCGCTGGCGGCAGGGCTTCAAGACGATGAGCCGCGGGGTGCGCATCCTGTCGAGGCTGCAATTGCCGCCGGAGACCTTGGCCCGGGTCAAAGGACAGTCCGAGCTACCCCGACAGCGCCCGCCCCAAGTCGTCTTCTACACCGGATGCAACATCCTCAAGACCCCGCACATCGCGCTGTTGTGCCTCGACGTGCTCGATCTCCTCGGCATCGACTACGAGGTCATGGGTGGGCCCGGGCAGTGCTGTGGCGTCTACCAATTCCGCGAAGGCGATTTCGATAGTACCGCGCGAGTATCCTACAAGACGATCGCCGGCCTCGCCTCGGCCGGGACCTCGACGGTGCTGTCCTGGTGTCCGAGCTGCCAAGTCCAGATCGGCGAAGTTACCTTGCCGAGCTATGAAGCGCGGTTCGGGACGCGGCCGTTCGATCTCAACCCGTTTCTGGTATTCCTGGCCGACCACGCGGAGAGCCTCGCCCCGATGATGAAATATCGCGTCGAGAGGCGCGTGGCCCTGCACGAGCGGCCAGTCTTGCACTCTGTGCAAGCGGCAGTGCGCAAGCTGCTGTCGATCATACCGGGTGTCGAGCTTGTCGAGATCGAAGTGCCCCGCGTCGGAACCCAAGCCAACAGCTTGG
>Ga0209656_10002666_pt1 | contig 11538 bp, 9 predicted proteins | sample BogFormECP12_OM2_FD_188239 | JGI IMG/M metagenome (GOLD analysis project Ga0209656, IMG submission 188239) | Bog forest soil microbial communities from Calvert Island, British Columbia, Canada - ECP12_OM2 (SPAdes) (version 2) | ecosystem: Environmental > Aquatic > Freshwater > Wetlands > Bog ... | reverse complement strand
TTGGCAGACCTTTGGGACACCTTACAATGCGGCGTTCAGTAGCGAGATCCGCATCCCCATGGGAGCGATCCCACCTATGCCGATGTCGGAGCGAAAGATCATCGCTCGCCGATCGGCCCTGGAACTCAAAGCCAATAACATCGTGAACCTCGGCATCGGATGCCCGGAAGGGGTGGCGAACGTCGCCAACGAGGAGAAGATTATCGAACTAATCACGCTCACGGCGGAGCCGGGTGTTGTCGGCGGAATGCCCGCGGGCGGCCTCGATTTCGGTGCGGGCGTGAATACTCACGCCGTCATCGACCAACCCTATCAGTTCGATTTCTATGATGGAGGGGGCCTCGATGTTGCCATCCTGGGCTTGGCCCAAGCTGATCGCGAGGGTAACCTCAACGTCAGCAAGTTCGGGCCACGGCTGGCTGGCGCTGGGGGCTTCATCAACATCAGCCAGAATTCGAAGAAGGTCGTGTTCTGCGGGACATTCACCGCAGGAAAGCTCAATGCCGTGGTTGAAGATGGCAAGCTGCGCATTGTCACCGAGGGCGAGTCAAAGAAATTCGTAAACCAGGTGGAGCACCGCACCTTCAGCGGCAAATACGCAAGCTTGAGCGGACAAGCCGTGCTTTACGTCACCGAGCGCTGCGTCTTCCGCCTGGCGAAGGAGGGCATGGAACTGGTGGAAGTCGCTCCCGGCATTGACATCGAGAAGGACATCGTCGGCCAGATGGAATTCATCCCGATCATACGGAATCCGGTTACGATGGACGCTCGACTCTTCCGGCCCGAGACCATGGGTCTGCGCAGCGAGTTGCTGGAGTTCCCGCTCGAAAATCGTTTTGTCTACGATCCTCAGCAGAACCTGTTCTTCGTCAACCTGGAGGGATATAGGGTGGTGAGCCTTGAACAGGTGAAACGGATTGGGCAGGTCGCACGCGAGCGCCTGCAAGAGGCTCCGAGCAAGGTTTACGCAATCGTTAACTACGATAACTTTTCCATTTCGCCAGAGCTGGTCGATCCCTATGCCGATATGGTGAAACGGCTGATGGACGAGAAGTATGCCGGCGTCACCCGCTACACCACCAGCGTCTTCCTGCGCATGAAACTGGGCGACGCATTAAGTAGCAGGAGCGTAGCTCCTGAAATCTACGACAACGCCGGGGAGGCCCGCGAACACTTGCGGGAGATTGCACAGGAAACGGCAACCGCCAAAGTAGATACTGCGGTTGCGGGAAAACCATAACCGCCGAGCCTGCGCCGACAACATTTCGGAGGATGGAATGAAGGAGACAGGCCTTCGTAATGCCTTCGTAATAAGGTGATCATCGTAACGGGTGGCTCTGCCGGCGTTGGCCGGGCTACTGCATTGCGGTTCGCGCAGGAAGGGGCGGTTTCAAGAATTGATTCCGCCTCAAATGAGGCACTTACGTTGAATGCCCGATCAGCGATGATTCGCTGCGGTCGCGTCCGTGGCCGTCCCAGCCCGCGCCGCGGCACCCGCACGGCCGCCAAGGTGGGTTCAGCCATCAATGTTAAAATCCCATCTTCACTGACTCGCGAAGTACGCTCAGGAAGAAGCCCAGCGCTGGCAGTCGATCGTCCTTGCGATACGCGACCAGTAATTCCAGTTCAGGGACAGGGTCGAGATCGAGCGGCCTTGCGACTGCGCCCTTGGGAAGAATTTGTTCCACATACTCGGCGAAAAGGCTGAACCCCAATCCTGAGGCGACCGCATTCAAAGAGGTGAGGAGATCCTCGGTCTCCAGGAGGATCTTGAACTGCGTGCCAGCTTGCTTGGCTATTACATCTGCAACATCGTGCACTGCGGGAGCGATGGCGCGCGAGATCTGGATCAGCGGTAGGATCGCCAGCTTGGTCACGGAGACCCGCTGCATCTTCGCCAGATCATGGCTGGCCGGCAGTACCGCGACCACTTTCTCGCGCATGATCACTTCTGATGCGATTTCCTCATCTTCGATGGGCCCCCGTAGGAACCCAATGTTGATTTCCTTCTTCCGCAGAGCAACGACCTGCTCCGGCGAAGTGAGGCTGCGAAGAATGATCTGGATGTCGGGGTAATCCCGGAGCAGTATCGGCATTGCGCGCGAAAAAACTTTACCTTCCAGACCTGGCGCCATGCCAAGGGTGATCTGACCGGCCTCCGCCCGCGCCGCCTGGCGCGCAAGGGTTATCGCGCGCTCCAGATCCTTGAATATCGTTCGTGATTCACGCAGGAAGACACGGCCGGCTTCCGTCAACTCCAGATGATGCTTGTTGCGATAAAAAAGCGCGATGCCGAGAATGAGTTCGAGTTGCCGGATCTGCTGGCTCAGTGATGGCTGCGCGGTGTGCAGGCGTTCGGCCGCGCGGGTGATGTTCAACTCTTCCGCAACTGCAACGAAGTAGCGAAGGAGACGTAATTCCATAACCAATCACCCAGCATTTTCGAATTCGCAGGCCTGGCTCGAGGTCGCCTCACGAATCAGCAAGCCTACGAGATAAATAGCAGATACAAAACCTGCTCGATGTGAACGCCATTACTATGATCGGTGATGTACAGTCATCTGACAAGACCGGTGTTGTCCCGGCACTTCAATTTGGAGTTCTCCCCAATGGACATTAGAGCACGGCGGACACGCCGAGAGATGCGGCAAGCCGTAAGAGGCGAAGGCTACCTCGGAGCAGTCGGAAAGGTGCCGTCCCTGAAGGGGCTCCAGTTCACTTGCGACGCTTACCCAGCGCTCACGCGTTGGGCTACGATTGTGACGCCCTTCGGGTTGAGGATTGTTGTTTCCCACCCTTTCGCAAAAGCGGCGGCGTGTCTAAGCCGATCATCAAGTAGTCCAGCTTCGGGTTGTCGGGTGGCCTGACTGGGGTGACGGCCAGATCAACGGAATCGTCGTTTGGGAAATACCAAGTCGGCTTGCCTTCGTCGTGGACGCCATTGAGAGGAAGCCTTATCGCTGCGCCATCCTGCGTGTTGATCCGCACATCGGCGGATAGCACTTCTTGTGGATGGTTCGCTTCGTCCCAACATTCCGCAACATGCCGATTAGTCACCAAGTATTGAAAGGACAGGTCCTTCTCTGCCGGAGGTGCTTGGATGGCAACCACGACGCCCGTGCCCGCGATAGGTTGGGGTTGGCCATTTACTTTGCAGAGCAGTTCGATCTGTACAGATACCTTACGGAGTGTCTCGCCGGGTACAGGCGACGAAGGGTCCGGTGGAGTGTAGGACAGAATGTGTGGTTGGCTTTTCGTGTCTTGCCCCAACAATCCCGTGGCTGTCAGTACCAGCACAAGCAGGAGAGGCAACGCTCGTCGCATTTTCGCAATCCTCCCGTATCCAAGAACGCCCAGAACGCCCCTGCTTGCAGAAAAATTCTCGCACCGAAGTGACCGGGGGATAGAGTCAACGAGATGATAGTCGGGAGCCCCATCCAACCTGGTTTTGCTTGCGTGAGGGATTTCCGTTTCACCAATGAGAATTCTTGCTGCTCGCATAAACCGCAGATCTCTCGACATCGCCCGCGCGGCGCTGGCTCGCTCGGGATCACAAGTCAAACCAGCCGTCAGTAGTCTGCGCTCAGTTGTCAGTAACGAACAAGCCGCTGGTTTGAGCTAAGTCATTGATTCTACATATGAGACTCTGCTATTTTCACCGCAGGGTGTCCCATTTCGGGAATCTTTACAATTCTTTACCAAAAATCCTGTGACGCTTTTTGGCCGAATTGCGTTTGTTCTTGTGGCCCCGGTTATTGCTGTTCTCCTCCTCCGTCATGCCGTCAATCCGTTCACAGTGTGGGTTGACGCATAACATGAAAATGGCAGAGCAGCAAGAACAACGATTTAGATTTGCCGGGTCCCCTTAAGGTGAGAATCGAAGACCCATAAGATGAAAATATCGCCAAGAATGGACGTATAACGTGAAAGCACCACCACCGCAGAACAGCGAGCCCGTCCATACGAGGAGCCGACAGGTGCTGTGATCGGTTTTGAAAAGCAAAAGGCAGATCCCATCACTGGCGAGGCAGAATCGGGCAAACGAGTTACCATCCAGCGGTCGTTTCCGAGAGCGCTGATTTTGATCACGGTCTTCGCGGCGTGGAGTGCGCCCCTGTGCGCAACGAATCCGCTACTGTAGCGCCGCATGAGGTTGGCTGGAAGAGAGGGCACGATGCGCCCGGAGCTTCTCGACTTGGTCATTCCCTTGGCGAGGGACACCTTCGCCAATAGGCGGAAAGTTGCGTGCATTGATTCCACCTTGTTCGTCCTGGGCCTCTGTGCCAGCAGCAGCAAAAGTAAGGCTCTTCCAGTCACAGTCCGGGGCGCACAATACCGAGCTTCTTCATCCGGAACTGCAGAGTGGAACGGTTCAACCCCAGCCGTATGGCCGCGCCGTGGGGTCCGGCAAGCACCCACCGCGTCTTCCTGAGCGTTGTCAGAATGTGCGCCCGCTCGGCCTCTTCCAGCGTCTGTGGCTTCCAACTGTCGGTGCACAAAGCCGGTCGAGACAATTCAGCGACTGGAACCCGCAACTCTGGACCGGAGCTCAGAATCACCGCCCGCTCGATCACGTTCTCCAGCTCGCGGACGTTCCCCGGCCAACTGTAGTTGATGAGAGCATCCATGGCCTGCTTGGGAACGCTTTCGATGTTCCGGTTCATGCGCTTGGAGAAGCGCTCGACGAAATGCTGCACCAGCAGCGGAATGTCCTCCCGCCTCTCGCGCAGTGGGGGAACCCGGACTGGGAAGACATTCAACCGGTAGAAAAGATCGGAGCGGAATTTCTGCTCTTGCACCAAGGTACCGAGATCTCGATTGGTGGCGGCGATCAGACGCGCGTCCGTGGTGAGGGTGCGAGAACTGCCCAGGCGTTCGAACTCGCGCTCTTGCAACACGCGCAGCAGTTTGGGCTGCAGCTCGAGCGGAATTTCGCCAATCTCATCCAGGAATATGGTTCCCCGATTGGCCAGCTCAAAGCGGCCGATGCGTTGCGCGATGGCGCTGGTGAAAGCGCCCCGCTCATGTCCGAACAGTTCACTTTCCAACAGGCCCGTCGGGATGGCGGCGCAGTTCAGTTTGACGAAGGGACAGGCATGCCGCGCGCTCAGGTTATGCAGCGCACGCGCAATCAGTTCTTTCCCTGTCCCGGTGTCGCCATAGATCAGGACCGTAGAATCGGTGGGGGCAACGGTCTCGACTTGCCGTAAGAGCGAACGCAGTGCATCGCTTCGACCGACGATTTCCTCGAAGTTGTTCTCGCAGGGGATCTCATCCTCAAAATAGATGTTCTCCGGGGTGAGTTTCTCCGTGAGCTGCGCGATATGACGGTGGGCCATGGAATTGTCGATGAACATCGCCACTTGGCCGGCCACCTGCGTCAGAAACTCGACGTCATCGTCGCTGAAATCGTCCTTGGCAAATCGTCCTACCGCCAGGAAGCCCAGTTCAGAACCCCGGCTGAGCAACGGAATCGAGTATTGGCACTTCACTTCTTGGCAAGGCGGAAGCAGGCGATTGGTTTCCGAAATACAGATGACCTCGGCGGCCTTCCCGCGGCGCGCACCCTCCGAAGCAGCGCGACTTTGGCCCTCAGACAACGACTGTTCTGCTCCATCGGAAACATGACTGCCGTCGCACCCAGCTTCCGGGTTGAGAATGATGTCGAGGAGATCGAAGTCGACGACCGGGCGCAGTTCGGCTGACCTGCGACCAGCATCGAAAGATTGCACCTCTTGCAGAGGTGCTGGAGCGCCCACGAGGCACTGTTGGTCGTTCTTGCGATTGATAGAAGAGAAACATATCGCTTCTTGAATAGCGATCGACTCCTCCGTTACCCGGAAGGCTTTCGGAGTCGGTCTGGCTCTGAGCCATTCCAATTCAACCAATCGCCGGACTGACCTGGTATTACACTCCAGCTGGCGAGCGGCCTCGGCAATGGTTCTTGTATCTCCGTTCGCGCGAGCCCGTTCGCTGTGCGCTAAACGCTGGAATCCCTCATACGACACCAGCAACCCTCCAACCGTTCCGTCGACGTTGCCAACGATGGGCAACTCTCTCGACAACACGGCTCGCACGATGTTTGCCTTGGCCTCGACGGAACCGTAGCCGATCCAAAAGGACCGTGGCCTCGCCGGTCACATCGCGCCGGTGGTCCTGAGTGGGCGCGTATAACGAGAGCGTTCCGGCCGCCGTCCATTTTGAAGACAAGCCGTGCGACCAGGCCACCTGCAGCCCGGGATCGTACCCACCGCTGGAGATGGCATCAGCGCCGGTCGGGAAACTGAGGAACAGGGTTGCGGAAACATCGAACCCACCTCGCGTTGGACCAAGCTGTTGTTTTATTCCGATGGCCAGGTCGCGGATTCCCGAGGCGCCGCCGTTCAGGTTGTAATAGTAGTCCGGCGCGGTGAAACGTAACTCTGTTTTCTTAGCAACGCTGAAACGAATCAAGGTCTCAGGTCCGTCGGCGATGTTTTGTCCCTGCCTGTCGGTTTCGAGGAAGCCGTTCTCCGCCTGAAGGCTGCCGGAGGGAACGACAATGCTGGAGTTGGTGACCGTTGGCCGATCGGTTACGATCGGTGGCGGGGTGTTATCGCTTGCAGTCTGATTTTGGCCGTGTAATGGCGCGAGGGCGGCCAAAAGCAAAGCCAATGCAGCAATGGAAATACGAATGAGCATTGACCGAGCCTGACACCTTGGCGATTGTTCCCGGCTGGCGCACTCGGAAGTCGCGTCATCGGTCTTGGGGCAGGCTCTATAAGCTATTGAGCATTGAATGATATAGCGGCATATTTCTCGTGCTATCGACGGGCCACGGGAAACCTCGCAGGAGTTCGGCGGGACTCTTAGAGCGCTGGGTTGGAAGTATGGAACAGTCCTCGCGCTACCGCGAATCACTTTCTCGCCATCGGCTTCTGCTCATCCAGCGCGAGATTCACTTCCAACACGTTCACACGGGGCTCGCCAAGGAAGCCAAGCTGACGCCCCTGCGTGTATTGGCGAATGACTTGTCGGACCTGATCTTCGCTCAAGCCACGTTCGCGCGCGACGCGAGGCACCTGAAATTCCGCAGCCGCCGGCGTGATGTCTGGATCCAATCCGGACGCCGAAGTCGTCACCAAGTCGATTGGAACTGGCTGTCCGGGATTCTCCACCTGCAGACGCGCCACGTCACCGTTCACGCGGTCAATCAGCACGTGGTTGGTCGGACCGAGATTCGATCCGCCGGAGTTGGCTGCGTCATAGCCGTTCCCTGCTGCCGATGGACGCGAGTGCAAATAGCCCGGCCCGGTGAATCCCTGTCCGATGATTCGCGAACCGACAACCGTGCCGTTACGGACAATAAGCTGCCCGTTCGCCTTGTCGCGAAAGAGCACTTGCGCCAGCCCGGTGACAACCAGTGGATAAATGATGCCGAGCAGGACCGTCGTGACTACGGTCATAAGGGTTGCAATCTTAAGATTCTGCTTCATAGTATTCCTGCCTCTACGCCAGTCCGACTCGAGTGATGAGCATGTCAATCAGCTTGATCCCGATGAAGGGCACAATAATTCCGCCCACGCCGTAAATCCACAGGTTGCGGCGCAAGAGTGCCGCCGCACCCATCGGACGATATTTCACGCCGCGCAACGCCAGAGGAATCAGGGCGATGATGATGATCGCGTTAAAGATCACCGCCGAAAGTATCGCCGATTGCGGTGTCCTCAAGTGCATGATGTTGAGCGCGTTCAGCACTGGAAATGTTCCCGCAAACATCGCCGGGATGATGGCGAAATACTTTGCCACGTCATTGGCGATGGAAAACGTGGTCAGCGAGCCGCGGGTCATCAGCAACTGCTTGCCGATTGCGACCACTTCGATGAGCTTGGTCGGGTTCGAATCGAGGTCAACCATGTTGCCGGCTTCCTTGGCAGCCTGCGTCCCCGTATTCATGGCCACACCGACGTCAGCCTGTGCAAGCGCCGGAGCGTCGTTGGTGCCGTCACCGGTCATGGCGACCAGCTTGCCTTGCGACTGCTCGCGGCGAATCAGGTCCATCTTGTCCTTGGGCGTGGCTTCGGCGAGGAAGTCGTCCACGCCTGCCTCGCGCGCAATCGCGGCGGCGGTCAGCGGGTTGTCACCGGTGATCATCACCGTCTTGATGCCCATGGCGCGCAACTGATCGAAGCGCTCCTGCATGCCGCCCTTCACAATGTCCTTCAAGTGAATTACGCCAAGCGCACGGTGTTTTTCGGCAACCACCAGCGGCGTGCCTCCCGAGCGCGAGATCACCTCGACACTGGACCGAACTTCCGGTGGCAGCTCGCAACCATTCGCTGCGAGGTATCGAGTGATGGCGTCAGTGGCTCCCTTGCGGATTTCGTTGCCGTTCAGATTGACGCCCGACATGCGCGTCTGGGCGGTGAACGGCACAAACTCCATGTCATGCGACGCTAACTCACGCCCGCGCAAGCCGTACTTCTCCTTTGCCAGAACCACGATGGACCGGCCTTCCGGCGTTTCATCCGCCAGCGACGAGAGCTGCGCCGCGTCGGCCATTTCTTTCTCGCTGACGCCGGGCGCGGGAATGAACTCCGACGCCTGGCGATTGCCCAGCGTGATGGTTCCTGTCTTGTCCAGCAGCAAAGTGTCCACGTCACCGGCGGCCTCGACGGCGCGACCCGACATCGCCAGAACATTGTGTTGAATCAGGCGATCCATACCGGCGATTCCGATGGCAGACAACAGACCGCCAATGGTGGTCGGAATGAGGCAAACCAGGAGCGACACCAGAACAAACACGGTCTGTGGCGATCCCGAATAAATTGCGAAGGGCTGCAACGTCACGACCGCCAGCAGGAAGATGATGGTCAAGCCGGCGAGCAGGATGTTGAGTGCGATCTCGTTGGGCGTTTTCTGCCGCTCGGCGCCTTCGACGAGTGCGATCATGCGATCCAGAAAGGTCTCGCCGGGATTGGATGTTACCTTAACCTTGATCTGGTCAGAGAGCACTCGCGTGCCGCCAGTAACAGCAGAGCGATCGCCGCCCGCCTCGCGAATGACGGGCGCAGACTCACCGGTGATGGCGGATTCGTCCACCGATGCTACGCCTTCGATAATCTCGCCATCTGACGGTACGAATTCTCCGGCGGAAACCAGGACCAGATCGCCGGAACGCAACTTCGAGCTGGGAACTTGCTCCGTCCCTCCGCCGTCAACTATGCGGTGAGCGATCGTCTCCGAACGAGCCTTCCGCAGTGTGTCGGCTTGCGCCTTGCCGCGGCCTTCGGCCATGGCTTCGGCGAAGTTGGCAAACAAAACAGTGAACCAAAGCCAGAGCGTGATCTGCAGGTTGAAGCCAAAATTCTTAGGGTCGCGTAGGAGCAAAGCCGTGGTGATCACACTGCCCACTTCCACGACGAACATCACCGGATTGCCCATCATGTGCCGCGGATCCAACTTGAGGAAGGAATCCAGGATCGCGCGCCGTACGATCTTTAGGTCCCAAGCTTTCTTCTTCGAACTCTTGCTTGCCATTTTTAAACCTCAGAAGACCTTTCCTGCTTGCAACAGCAGGTGCTCAAGGATGGGTCCCAAGCTGAGCGCAGGGAAGAATGTCAACGCGCCGACGATCAGGATGACGCCGATTAGAAGCACGGTGAAGAGTGGCGTAGTCACCGGGAACGTCCCCAGCGAAGGTGGAACATACTTCTTGCCCGCAAGATTCCCGGCGATGGCCAGCATGGGGATGATCATCAGGAACCGCCCAATCAACATGTCGAACCCGATGGTCGTGTTGTACCACAGCGTATTGACGCTGAGCCCGCCAAATGCGGAGCCGTTGTTGCCCGCCCCGGAAACAAATGCGTACAACATCTGGCTGAAGCCATGCGGCCCGGGGTTGGTGACGCTGGAAGTGCCAAAACCATTGACCGATGAAACTCCCGTGAACACCAGTATCACCAGAGGGAAGACGAGCGCGACGAGCATGGCCATCTTCACATCGTAGGCTTCGATTTTCTTGCCCAGATATTCTGGCGTGCGGCCGACCATTAGTCCGGCGATGAACACCGTCAGCACAACGTAAATCAACATGCCGTACATTCCGGAGCCTACCCCGCCGAATATAACTTCGCTCAACATGATATTGACCAAGGGCACCATTCCGCCCAAGGGCATGAAGGAGTCATGCCATCCGTTGATGGCCCCGCAGCTCGCGTCCGTCGTGACGGTGGCAAATAGCGCGGAGTTGGTAATACCCAGGCGGACCTCTTTGCCTTCCATGTTGCCGCCCGGCTGGGTCGCAGTCACCTGCTGATTCACGCCGGCCAGAAGCGGATTACCGCGGGCTTCGGCCCAGTAGGCTACGGTAACGCCCACCAAGAATAGGATCGCCATCGCCGCCCATACTGCCCATCCGTGACGTTGCGAGTTGGTCATGTGTCCCAAGGTGTAGGTCAATCCTGCACCAATCGTGAAGATGGCGAACATTTCGAGCAGGTTGGAGAAGGGAGTCGGGTTCTCAAACGGGTGAGAGCTATTAGCATTAAAGAATCCGCCGCCATTGGTGCCGAACTCCTTAATGATCTCCTGCGACGCTACCGGCCCCTGCGCGATGGTTTGCGTGGTGACCGTATCCATGACCGGTTTGCCCGCCGCATCCACCGCTGGCTTACCGTCAGCGCCCACATGCTGGACTTGCTGAGGTTCGACCAGCTTTACCGAGTCATAAGGCTTGAGGTTCTGCACCACTCCCTGCGAGACCAGCACCAACGCCCCAACGATACAAAACGGCAACAGGAGCCACAGGCAAGAGCGGACCATGTCCACCCAGAAGTTACCGATGGTCTGCATCTGGCGCCGTGCAATCCCGCGAATAAAGGCAATCGCTAACGCAATGCCGGTCGCAGCCGAAACGAAGTTGTGGTAAGCCAGTCCGGCCATCTGAGTGAAGTAGCTCATCGTGGACTCACCCGAGTAGGCCTGCCAGTTGGTATTGGTTGTAAACGAAGCTGCCGTGTTGAATGCCAAATGCTCCGGCGTTACGCCGGCGAACTTCTGCGGGTTAAAAGGAAGATGTCCCTGCACGCGCTGCATCAGGTACAGCAGCAGCATGGCCGCAGCGCTGAACAGCAACATGGCGAAGGCGTACTCCGTCCAGCGCATTTCGTGATTTTCATCGACGCCGGTCAGGCGGTACAGCAGGCGCTCGATCGGCCGCAGCACCGGGTCCATGAAGGTCCGCTCGCGGTTGAAGACCCGCGTCATAAACACGCCCATGGGCTTGGTGACAGCGAGGATCAGCGCGAGAAAAATAACGATTTGAAGCCATCCATTGGCGGTCATGTCAGAATTTCTCCGGACGCAAAAGTGCGTAGAAGAGGTAAATCATCATCAACGCGCAAATGACCAGCATGATTGTTGACTCGATGTGCATAGGTCCCCTCACTTAACCCGGTCGCAGAAGTGGACATACCCCAACGACAAAGCGAAGAACGCAATTGTGATTGCGACGAACATCAGATCTTGCATTTCAACTCCTAAGAGTCATAGGTA
>Ga0209656_10002664_pt1 | contig 11540 bp, 10 predicted proteins | sample BogFormECP12_OM2_FD_188239 | JGI IMG/M metagenome (GOLD analysis project Ga0209656, IMG submission 188239) | Bog forest soil microbial communities from Calvert Island, British Columbia, Canada - ECP12_OM2 (SPAdes) (version 2) | ecosystem: Environmental > Aquatic > Freshwater > Wetlands > Bog ... | reverse complement strand
TGCTTCGGCTGAGGCCGAAGAACCGGATGAACCGCCGCTAACGCGGCCAATGACACCGGACGAGCAACGGGGGTTTCCACCGCCGACAGACCCGCCGGAATGGCAGAAGTAAGAGGAAAAGGAGCCCGGCCACAGTGCAAGTAGGAGAGGTAGTCGTGCTGGTAGAGGATGTGGATGGGATCAAGGCAGGGCACGAGGGTCGAATAATGAGTTTGCGCGACAACATGGTCATGGTCGGCTGCCGATCGCGCGACCGCTTGCAGGTAATTATGGCGCGCACCTGGGAGGTTCTTCCGCAGGAGCTCTTCCGCCGTTTGTGTGCCAGGGAAAGGGGACTTAATGAGTGAAGAGAGCGTAGATGCGCGGCCGCTTACCAGCGTCGAGCTCCTGGATGCTGCGGTCTGGCGTGAGATCGGGTCAGAGGAAGCGCAGCCCGCTGCGGCCTTTCTCGACGCGCTATCGCGCCTGGTCGGCCGGTGGCTGTTGGTGCGCTCTGACGCACCAGAAATGGATGCTGTAACCGTGCTGTGTAAGGCACGAGGCTACATCGCGCGACAGGAGGTCGAATGGAGGAGGTAAACCAAAAGTTTGCTTCAGCGCTCCGGGTCGTTCTCGTGATCGTCGTCATCCTGTTCGTTGCTTTGCATATTGCGCTGGCCGCAGGCCTCCGGATTAACGGAACGCACAGTTTTCCGGTGGGATTGTATTTTGCGAGTCGCAAACGTCCTGGAAAAGGTGACTTGGTGTTCGTTAATCCGCCGCCGCTGCCTCTTTTCACGCTGGCAAAAGAGCGAGGGTATCTCAATGTAGCCTACAGCCCGACCCCGCATCTCGTTAAGCGCCTGGCCGGCGTCGCCGGCGATCGGGTAACGATCGACTCGGCCGGCGTCGCGGTGAACGGGATCCGCCTGGCCAACAGTACTCCAAGCAACTGCGACGGCGCCGGCCGTCCACTGCAACCCTACGTACTCAAAGATCATATTCTTGGTCCCGGCGAGGTCCTGCTGATGTCGGATTACAATTCTGCATCTTTCGACTCCCGCTATTTCGGCCCACTCCAAGCCACAACAATCGAATCCGTCATTAAACCATTACTAACGTGGAACTAAACCATATGGGAAAAGAGCAAACAGAATTAAGCCAAGATGAGGTAATTGATCAAAAGCTGCGAGATGCGGAAACGCCAGGGTACGAGGTATCGTTTGATCCGGACGAAGCGGAAAAGATCGCGTTTCATGAGGACGCGCTCTCAGACGAGGATGCTCGCGAAAGTGTAGAGGATCTCTAACTCGGGCAAGAGAAGGGGAAGACATGAATACAAGCGATTTTGCACAGCGCCTCGCTGACAAGCTCATTGCACAGCTCAAGGAGGGAACGGCTCCCTGGCAAAAGCCGTGGCTCGAAGGTCAATCTTTCAGCCCGTATAACCCGACCACAGGGAACCGGTATCGAGGGATTAATGTTCTGGCGTTACTTGGCACTGCTTTCAGCGACCCGCGCTGGATGACGTACAAGCAAGCGCATGCGCAAGGGTGGCAGGTGAGGGGAGGAGAGCGGTCGACTCAGATACAGCACTGGATTTGGGAGGAAGAGCGGGTGCGAGTTGGACAGGATGGGCAGCCGGTCCTGGACAATCAAAAGAAGCTGGTCAAGGACTTGGTTCGTTTGGAGCGCCCTAAAGTGATTACGGCCGCGGTGTTCAATGCTGAGCAGATCGATGGAATTCCAGCATTGGAACCGGAGCGCACGTATGACTGGGATCCGGTTGAGCAAGCTGAAAAGCTGCTGCAGGCCTCGGGGGCAAATATCGAGCACTCTCAGAGCGGGGGAGCTTATTATCGTCTCTCGACGGATACGATTCGGTTGCCGGCGCAGGATCGGTTTGCGACACCCAGCGGCTATTACGCCACGGCGATGCACGAGCTGGGGCATTGGACGGGTCACCCCGACCGGCTCGACCGAGACCTTAGCAACCCATTCGGTTCAGAAGGGTACGCCCGGGAGGAGCTCCGCGCTGAAATTGCGAGTTTAATTCTCGGCTCCGAGTTAGGGATAGGTTACGATCCAGTCGCTCACGCTGGTTATGTCGATCATTGGGTCCAGATCCTCACCGATACGCCAAAGGAAATCTTGTACGCGGCGGCCGATGCCGAACGCATCAGTGACTACATTCTGACAATCGAACAAAAGAAGGAGATACAACATACCCAAGAGGTTGGGGTGATGAGAGAAAATATTCCACACGCGGAACGAACGTACCTGGCTGTCCCCTACGCCGAACGCCATGAGGCGAAAGCGCTCGGGGCACGTTGGGACACGGTCAAAAAAGCTTGGTACGTGGGTCCCGAAGCGGACCGCGAAAAAATCGCTAAATGGGAATCTAAGCATCAGCCTGCGCCGGCGCTGGATCCGCGGGCGGAATTCGCCGCGGTGCTGCGTAGTATCGGGGCTGTTGTTGAGGGTAACCATCCGATCATGAACGGCGAGGCGCAGCGGATCCCCGCTACGAACGATAAGCGCGGCGAGCTCACGATCTTTTATGTTGCGCACGAGGATGGCGTGCCGAATGGCTACGCGGAAAACAATCGGACTAAAGAGGTCGTCCGCTGGAAAGCCACAGGGCAACATTTGAGTCCGGAAGCTAAGGCTGACCTCGCGGCGCAGGCCGAACAGAAGCGTTACGCCCGCAAGCAGGCCGAACGGGAACTGTACGAGGCAACGGCGAAGAGATTGGCAGAGGAACAGCAGCTTAATATTTCTGGCGTCGATCCAACGGAGTACCACAAGGCGAAGCAGATTGAGGTGACGCCAGGGGCGTCGGCGCGAAATGGGGATGTGTTGGTGCCAGGCTACGATGTGGAGGGGAAACTGTGGACGGTGCAGTACATCAAAGAGGATGGGACGAAAAGGTTTGCGAAAGATTCTCGCAAACACGGATGTTTCCACGTCGTCGGTGCGCCGAACGGCGCGGCGGCGCTGCAAAAAATAGCGTTGTCTCCGGTGGTGGTGATCGCGGAAGGCTACGCAACAGCAGCCACGATCGCGAAGCAGGGCAAAGTGACGGCGTTAGCCGCATACGACTCAGGGAACCTTCTTCCGGTCGCCACGTCGCTGCGTCAGCGGTACCCAGACAAAGCGATCGTCATCGCCGGCGATGATGATCACCGAAGCGAAAATAATCCTGGCCGAGAGAAAGCGATAGCGGCGGCCGAAGCCGTGGCCGGCGTAGCCATTTTCCCAAACTTGAGCGCAGAACAGCGTGCGAAGGGATTGACCGATTTCAACGACTTGGCAACACAAAATCCGGAAGTTGTATCACGCCAGTTGGACGAGGTTCTTCAGGGGGTGAGAGAACAGCGCCTGGTAGCAACGCAGTCAATCGAGTTGGCGCGCGCGGTCTAATGGTATCGGCTGTTGCCAGTTAATTATAGAATCACACAAAGTATGAGACGAGTTTTAGAAATTTTCGTGGTGCAATTGCTGTTGTTGGGTTGTGCGGTTGCCAGTGAACAACAGACTAATGCGAAAACGTTAGTGATCGACGTGTACTCGGTAAAAGCATCTGATGTCGTCCAACAGAAGGCGATTGCGCTTTGGGCACAGAATCTTAGAGAGGGAAAGGCCTCTTTAACCGAGTATCCGAAAATTCTGCATGCGGACCGTCCTTTGGGTGAGGCGTTCGACATCGCGAACGAGGCGCAAGCGGAGGACGATGCGCCTAAGTTTGTGGTTGCCGGTCACGTGGCGCCACGGGTGGAGCAGGGTGCGTACAAGATCACATTTTCAGAGCTTGGCCGGCCTCCTAACTATTCAGGTCAAACTTCATTAACAATCAGGCCGCAAGATCGACGCGTGCTAATGCTGCCAGCTATCGATTTAGGGCAGGGTACCATATTGGAGACAGTGGTTTTAATCCAGTACAAAACCAGAGATGAGGATGACGGCGAGATATCGCGCTTTGAGATCAAGTAGGTGTAGCGGCCCGAGAACATAAACGGCTCGCTACAAGTATGGACAGTTTGCCGGAGCGGCACAGATGGGCAACTGTGCACTGACCACCCTAAAGCAATGACGCAGCGAGGCAATGACGTGAGTAAGATCTGTCGGTTTGTGCCAAAACTGACTATGAATGGGCAGTTTATGCGAAGTTGCGCGACGGACAACGCGGATCGCGCAGGTTGTGCAGCGTTTGGATAGGGTGGGGGAGATTGAAGAAGCGGCTGGCGTTTACGCCGAAACGAAAATCGAAGAACTGGCGGAACGGAAACTTCGGTTCGATCATCCGGAGCTCGCCCAGCCAGAAAACGAATGACGCGGATGAAAACCATCGCCCTGATAGATACCCGATTGGAGGTCCCAGGGGTCAGTCTGGGGATCCTCGTTTCCACACGCCGCAATACCCTCGAAGAAGCGGAACAAATTGCCGCAGATCTGCGCGCCCACCACGATCCGACCCCGATTAGGTGGGGTGGATTGCCGGAGGTGATTGAACCGAAACGATTTCGCTTACGTTGCCATGCCGGATGAACCTACACGCGTTTTCTTGAGCTATGGCGTTCGGGATGCGTCAGATGTAGCCGAACGTTTGCATCGCGATTTGACGGCTCGCGGGTACAAAATCTGGCAGGACATCGAACGTATCCGGACCGGTTGGGCATGGGACAATGAACTACAGGACGGGCTGCTAACCTCGAAGGTGGTGCTCGCGCTACTCAGTCCACATGCGGTCCGGCGGGCTCTGGACACGGACAACGTAAGCCAGGTAGATAGCGTCTGTCTCGACGAGATAGCCTATGCTCGCTTCAGATGCAAAATCCCGATCGTGCCGGTGAAGGTTCGACCGTGTGAGGCTCCTTTCCTCATCTATCGTTTGCATCATATCGATTTCCGGCGCTGGAACGAATCGGAGCCTGCTTATCAAGCCGGCCTGGATCAAATTTACGAGGCGATCGAGGCTGCACGGCGCGGTGAAAAGCGTGAGCGAACCTGGGGCTGGTTACCAAAGCCTTGGGACTTTGAACCGTTCCTCCGTGAAAAGCGAAAAGACTTCGTCGGTCGCGAATGGTTGTTCGCCGAAATCGAGGGATGGCAAGTGCGTGGTGCGCAGCCAGCACTGCTCATCACGGGTGAACCGGGTATTGGCAAATCGGCAATCGTCGCTGCCTTGGTCCATGAAAACCCCGGCGGCCAGGTTCTCGCGTATCACTGCTGCCAGGCCGATACGCCTGCCACGCTCCATCCGGCGGGCTTTGTGCGCAATCTCGCCGCAATGCTTTCCGGCCGGCTGGATGACTATGCTGCGATGCTAGAAGACCCTGCCATCGTTAAAGTCTTAGAAGAAGCCGACGAGGATCCCGCTAGCGCTTTCGAGGCCGCTATTCTCGCCCCGCTTCATCAACTCCGTGAGCCGGCGCTGACTGGGCGCTACCTGCTCATTGATGCCCTCGACGAAGCCCTCGCCCGAACGAAGGGCCAGACGATTGTGGACCTCCTTTCCTCGCGCATCAACCGGCTGCCGCCCTGGCTTCGCATCGTAGCCACCACACGCAACGAACAAAATGTGCTGAATCAGCTTCGCGGCCTTACCGCGCGGGAACTTGACGCGCACGATGAACAGAATCTGAGCGATGTTCGTCGTTTCATTGCTGGCCGACTGACTGTGGCCACGTTGCAATCGGCGGTTATTGCAGACGGGCGATCTGGAGAAGTACTGACAGAAAAGCTTCTGACCGCGAGCAGCGGTAATTTCCTTTATGTAACGATGGCCTTGGAAGCGGTTGAACGCGGCCAACTCGATTTCAAAACGATCGAACTACTACCGCCTGGACTGAGCGGAATGTATAAGGAGTTTTTCGATCGGCTGTTTGCCAAAGCAGGTGTGGAGTTCCGCCAGACACGCGATGTGCTGGAGATTGTGGTTGATGCACGGGAGCCTTTGCAACTGGCGGAAATCGCTCGTGCAACAGGTTTGGACGAGGACTATGATTTACCGCCGGTTCTCGACCGTTTGGCTCCTTTTCTCCCGGCGCGAGAATTCCGATACGCTCTCTTTCATAAGTCGCTGTCTGACTGGCTCACAGGGAAGGACGCGAAAACAGGTCGGAAAGAGGCTGGTGCTTACCACGTCAGCTTAACCAAAGGTCGAACACGGCTGGCGGATTGGTGCTGGGCCGAATGCCAGCATGGCATCACGAAAGATCACCTCTATTGTCTCCGTCATCTCCCAACCCATCTCGCTGAAGTCGGTCGTGACGACGACCTGAGGAGCTTGCTTTTGAATTTCAATTGGTTGCAAGCCAAGCTGGAAGGTACGGATCCGAACGCGCTGAGCGCAGACTACGACTATTTGCCAGAAGACAAAGATTTACAGCTAGTGCAATCGGCCATCCGGCTTTCAGCGCATGTTCTGGCTGGCGATGCCCGGCAATTGGCTGGGCAACTGACCGGGAGGTTGCTTGGCAATATAGCCTCCAATATTCAGGCTTTGCTTAAGCAGGCTGCAGAGAGGAAAGCTTGGCCTTGGCTTCAACCTCTTCGAGCTAACCTAACTCCGCCCGGCGGTGCTCTGATCCGCATCCTTGCAGGCCATACGGGCGGAGTCTGGGCCGTGGCGGTAACGCCCGATGGGCACTGCGCCGTGTCGGGCTCGCATGACCAAACGCTGCGGCTTTGGGACCTGGAGAGCAGCCAATCACTGCGCACGCTTGAAGGCCATACAGGCTCGGTCAGGGCCGTGGCGGTAACGCCCGATGGGCGCCGAGCGGTGTCGGGCTCGAGTGACCGAACGCTGCGGCTTTGGGACCTGGAGAGCGGCCAATCACTGCGCACGCTCGAAGAAGTCCGTGGTTGGGTGGTGACTGGTGTGGCGATCACGCCGGACGGGCACACCGTCGTCTCCGCGTCGGGAGCCGGCACCCTGCCGGTGTGGGACCTGGAGAGCGGCCATTCAGGGTACTGGCTCCAAGGCCATACGGGCGCGGTCATTGCCGTGGCGATCACGCCGGATGGGCGCCGAGCCGTATCGGCTTCCGAGGACCAAACGCTGCGACTTTGGGACCTGAAGAGCGGCCAATCGCTGCGCACGCTCCAAGGCCATACGAACTGGGTCTTGGCCGTGGCGATCACACCCGATGGGCGCCGAGCCGTATCGGCTTCCGAGGACCAAACGCTGCGACTTTGGGACCTGGAGAGCGGCCAATCACTGCGCACGCTCCAAGGCCATACGGGCGCGGTCATTGCCGTGGCGATCACGCCGGACGGGCACCAAGCCATATCGGCTTCCGAGGACCAAACGCTGCGACTTTGGGACCTGGAGAGCGGCCAGTCACTGCGCGCGTTCGAAGACCATACGAACTGGGTCTTGGCCACGGCGATCACACCCGATGGGCGCCGAGCGGTGTCGGGCTCGGTGGACCAAACGCTGCGGCTTTGGGACCTGGAGAGCGGCCAATCACTGCGCACGCTCCAAGGCCATACGGGCGCGGTCATTGCCGTCGCGATCACACCGGACGGGCGCCGAGCCGTATCGGGTTCCGAGGACCAAACACTGCGGCTCTGGGACGTGGAGAGCGGCCAATCACTGCGCACGCTCCAAGGCCATACGGGTGCGGTCATTGCCGTGGCGATCACGCCCGATGGGCGCCGAGCGGTGTCGGGCTCGAATGACGGAACGCTGCAGCTTTGGGACCTGGAGAGCGGCCAATCACTGCGCACGTTCGCAGACTTTACGGGCTACGTCTGGGCCGTGGCGGTAACGCCCGATGGGTGCCGCGCCCTGTCAGGCTCGGATAGGCTGCGGCTTTGGAACCTGGAGAGCGGCCAATCACTGCGCACGCTCCAAGGCCATACAGACTTGGTCAGGGCCGTGGCGGTAACACCCGATGGGTGCCGTGCCGTGTCGGGTTCGCAGGACCAAACGCTGCGGCTTTGGGACCTGGAGAACGGCCGATTACTGCGCACGCTCCAAGGCCATACGGGCGTGGTCAGTGCTGTGGCGGTAACGCCCGATGGGCACTGCGCCGTGTCGGGCTCGGCGGACCAAACGCTGCGACTTTGGGACCTGGAGAGCGGCCAATCACTGCGCACGCTCCAAGGCCATACGGGCTCGGTCGATGCCGTGGCGATAACACCTGATGGGCGCCGTGCCGTGTCGGGTTCGGAGGACCAAACGCTGCGGCTTTGGGACCTGGAGAACGGCCAATTACTGCGCACGCTCCAAGGCCGCAGCGGTGCGGTGACTGGTGTGGCGATCACGCCGGACGGAAGGCGCATCGTCTCCGCGTCGCGTGCCGGCACCCTGCCGGTCTGGGACTTGGAGAGCGGCCAACTTTTCCACACGCTCGAAGGCCATACAGGCGAGGTCATTGCTGTGGCGATCACGCCGGACGGGCGCCGAGCCGTATCGGCTTCCCAGGACAAAAAGGGAAGATTCCGCACAAGCGCAACGCTGCGACTTTGGGACCTGGAGAGCGGCCAATCACTGCGCACGCTCCAAGGCCATATGGACTGGGTCTGGGCCCCGGCGATAACACCCGATGGGCGCCGCGCAGTGTCGGGCTCGCGTGATGGGACGCTGCGGCTCTGGGACCTGGAGAGCGGCCAGACGCTGTACGCGCTCCAAGGCCATACGGGCTGGGTCACGGCCGTGGCGGTAACGCCCGATGGGCGCCGAGCGGTGTCGGGCTCGAATGACGGAACGCAGTGGGTGTGGGACCTGGAGAGCGGCCAATTACTGCGCACGCTCCAAGGCCATGCGCGCTGGGTCGTTGCCGTGGCGGTAACGCCCGATGGGCGCCGAGCGGTGTCGGGCTCGGAGGACCAAACGCTGCGACTTTGGGACCTGGAGAGCGGCCAATCACTGCGCACGCTCCAAGGCCATACGGACGTGGTCGGTTGCGTGGCGATCACGCCGGACGGACGCCGAGCCGTGTCGGGCTCGAATGACGGAACGCAGCGGGTGTGGGACCTGGAGAGCGGCCAATCACTGCGCACGCTCCAAGGCCATACGGGCGGGGTCAGTGCCGTGGCGATCACGCCGGATGGGCGCCGTGCCGTTTCGGGCTCGGGGGACCGGACGCTGCGGGTGTGGGACCTGGAGAGCGGGGAAGCGATCGCCACTTTCACCGGAGAGAGTGGCATGGGCAGCTGCGCTATTGCTCCAGATCGGCAAACGATTATTGCCGGCGACACGGCAGGCCGAGTGCATTTCCTGCAGCTCGTCGAAGCAGACCCCACAAAGCCTGCAATGGGCGAGACAAAGATTCAGCTCATGCACCGCAAGGAACAGGCAAGCTAAATCTGCAACTAATTCCTGAGTTTCACTACAGTTCCGCTCCTTTCGTCGCGGGGTTTTTTACCCACCTCAGCTCTGGTTGCTTAATTCAAGGCAAAAAAGGAGCGTTTCGTGGAACCTCGGTTCTCGTACAGCGAAGCAGACGGAGGGGACTACCTGTAGCGAGAAAACCTTATTGGGCGATCTCGCTAAGACGCAAAACCGCAATCCGAGTCGCTGCCATAAAATGCGCCGCCGGTCGTCTTTTGGGTTCACCGCCACAGCTTTTCGAACCGTGCTGAGTTGGTGGCCGTTTACTTGACGGTATGCTGGATGTTGCGGTGTCCGAGATAATCCTGAATGAGTCGGGTATCCGCGCCTTGATCGGCCAGGGCGAAGCCGCAAGCGTGTCGTCGATAACCCGCCCTTCAACCGGGCCACATGCAGCACGCGGCTTTCGGTGTCCACCTGGTCGAGTTTCATCCGGCAGGCGTCCGACACGCGCAAGCCATGCCGGAAGATCAGGAGCAAAACAGTTGATCGAAGCGACCAAGGGCATTCGACCTCGCGCGAGGTGAGGTGCAACCGGTCGCTGACCTCCAGCACCCCCCAACCCGTGTTTCTCGGCGGCCGCCGGCGTCCCGTTTTTGCGCTTTTTCGTCCGTTTATCATTTTGTCGAGAGTTCACCCCGTGCGATGTCCCGGAAACCCGCATGAATAGGGGAGGGGACTTTTTAACTATCTACAAAAGGGATCATTTTGTCGAGAGTGCTGACGGAAGAGGGGGTTTTTGCGGGTTTTTGGCGGTTTTGAGCTGAGTTTGCAACGTGGAAAGGCCAGGTTTTCATTGGCGTCAAACACATTGGGAACTGAGGAAATAACGTATCCGGACGCGTGCCTCACCCGAGCTCTGACGTAAGCCGCTCGGTCGGCTTCGTGGCAAGTCGATTGAGCCGGCGTAGTTCTGGCAGAGGGTAGATTTCAAGGGTTAGAGGCAACAAAATTCTAATGGTTAACGGCAACGAAAAGCAGCGATTCTCGCGGTTAAAGGCATTTTTTCTGTCCGAGTGAATTTTCTTACAATTGAGGGCAACGCGACAGACAATGTTGAATTTGTAACGCGTGCTTGCCCGCACCGCGGAGGTCGCAGATGTCCCACCATCCAACGACGGAATCGAGTCAAAAGTCGCCTCAGGTATTCATCAGCTATGCGTCGGACGATGTGGCGCGCGCCGCTGCGCTGCATGCGCGGCTAACGGCGGCCGGGTTCGAGGTCTGGTTCGACAAGGCGCGCCTCGCCCCTGGGTGCGACTGGCACAAGGAGATCGAGGCTGGGTGCGAGGCGGCGCGGGTCATCCTGCCGCTGCTCACGCCGCGTTGGCAGCACTCACCGTGGACAAAATACGAGACCTACGCGTCCGATGCCGTCATTCCAGTGCTGGCCGAGGGCAAGCCGGAGGCGGTGATGCCGCCTCCCTTGCGCCGGTGGAACGCATATGCGCTCGACCCGTTGATGGCCGACGATGCGGCATGGGGGTCCCTGTTCTCCGCACTCCGCGCCACGCTTGCCGAACCGGTGCCCGAGCGCGCGCCGCGCATCCTCGATCTGCCCTATCCCGCGAATCCCTTCTTCACCGGCCGCGACGACGATCTGGTGCGCATCCATGAGGAACTGCACCAAGCCCCGGTCGCCGCGCTCACCCAGGGGCGGGTGCGGGCGTTGGCGGCGATGGGGGGCGTGGGTAAGACCACGCTCGCCAACGAATACGCCCGTCGGTTCTGGCGGCTCTACCCGCAGATCTTCTGGGTGGATGCGCGGGCAGGGCTGGAAAGCGGGTTCGCCCTGCTGTTCGAAAAACTGTTTCCGGACCGGGCCGGCGAGGACCTGAAGCAGCCGGACAAGGCGCGCCTGGCCCTGGCGGAACTGTCCGGCAAGCCGGAGCGGCTCCTGGTGATCGACAACGTGGAGGATGCCGAGTCCGTCCGTCCCTGGTTGCCGCGCGACGCTACCACCGGCTGCCGCACGCTGATCACCTCGCGCTTCGCCGACTGGCCGCTTGCGGCCGGCATCCGGTCCATTGCGCTCTATGTCCTGGAGCCGGGCCCGGCCCACCAGTTCCTGCTGGCCCGCACCGGGCGGACGGCGGAGGGGGCGGAGTTGGCCGCCTGCGACGATCTGGCCAAGGCGCTGGATTATCTGCCGCTCGCGCTGGAGCAGGCTGCCGCCTATATGGCCGCCCCGGGCGCCGGTGTCGGCTTCGCCGGTTAC
>Ga0209656_10002662_pt1 | contig 11542 bp, 11 predicted proteins | sample BogFormECP12_OM2_FD_188239 | JGI IMG/M metagenome (GOLD analysis project Ga0209656, IMG submission 188239) | Bog forest soil microbial communities from Calvert Island, British Columbia, Canada - ECP12_OM2 (SPAdes) (version 2) | ecosystem: Environmental > Aquatic > Freshwater > Wetlands > Bog ... | reverse complement strand
GCAGCGGCCCGCCCACGACGCTCACGGTACCGCGCCACGACACCAAGCAACCAGCAGATCACCCACGCCGTTCCTGGCCGCAAAGCAGCCCGATCTCCGGCACCTCGCACCCTAACAGCGGAAACTTCGCCCGTAGCCAAACCCCGCGGCCCGCCGATTGCGCAATCGACCCGCTCTACTGTGGTCGATTGCGCAATCGGCAGGTTGCGCCCGCACCGTTCTGACTGATGGAGCTAGGGCACCAGCGCTGGGGAAGTTGACGCGGCGAACTCCGCGCGGAGCCCGGCCAGCTTTTCGTGGTAGGTGCGGACCGTCGCCAGCTTGATGTTCTCGTAGCCGCGCACCATGTCGGGGAGGGCGGCTATCTGGACCGCCAGGCCGTGGTTGCCTTCGGTTAGGCCGGCCAGGAGCGTTTCTATGACCTCGCGGTACTCCGTGATCAGGGCGCGTTCGGCGCGGCGGACCTCGGTGCGGCCGAAGGGGTCTAGCCAGGTGCCGCGTACCCGTCGCATGGCGACCAGGCCGGCGAGGGCCGGGCGGGACCATGGGCCGAGGCTGATCTTGTGCCGCAGGCCGAGCGCGCGCAGCACCGGCGGGTGCAGGCGGTACTGGTAGCGTGCCCCGTCGCCGAACTGTGCCCGCACCGCCTCGTCCAGCGCCGGATCCAGGCTGAGCCGGGCGACCTCGTACTCGTCCTTGTAGGCCGTGAGCTTGTACAGGTTCTCCGCGACCGTCCTGGTGAGCGTCTCGCCGCCGGCCACGGCGGCCTCGCTGGCCCGGACGCGCTCGACGAGGCTGGTGTACTCATCCGCGCACGCCTGGTCCTGGAACGCGGTCAGTTCACGGACGCGCAGCGCGAGCACTTCCGCGAGGTCCCGCTCGGCCGGTGCCGTGGCCGCGGGCACCGGTGTCGCTTCGTTCACCGACCGCCCCGAGCGGAATGCCCGGATGTTGGCGTCCACCGCCACGCCGTTGAGCCGGATCGCGTGCTCGATCGCCTCGGCGCTGACCGGCAGCGCGCCCGCCTGGTAAGCGGCGCCCACCAGGATCATGTTGGCGTACTGCTCATCACCGAACCACTCCGTGGCCAGTGCCGCCGCGTCGAGGAAGCGGGCCGCGCGCACCTTCGCCTCGATCGCGGCCGTCACCCGGCCGGTCGCCGGAAAGGCCTGGGTGATGTCGGCGATCATCTGCCCGGTCGGCACCTCGCTCGTGGAGACCACGGCCATCGTCCGGTCCTTGCCGGCGGCGCGCAGCTGGGTCCCGTCGGTGGCGACGAGGGAGTCGCAGCCGAGGTACAGGTCGCATTCGCCGTAACCGAGCTTGGCGGAACGCGCCGCCGGCCCGGCGGCGACGGTCAGGTCGGACACGACCGCGCCGCCCTTCTGCGCCAGGCCGGTCTGGTCGAGGGCACGCACCTCGTACCCGTCGGCGGCGAAGGCGGTGCCGAGGATCTGCGCGATCGTCACCACGCCGGTGCCGCCGACGCCGGTGATGCGCATGGTGAAGCCGTCGGGGCTGAAGATCCGCTCCGGTTCGCCGGGAGCCGGCGGCTCGGGGCGCTCAACCACAGAGCGGCGGGCCGGTGCCGCGGCCGGGGTGACGGTCAGGAAGGACGGGCAGTCGCCGGCGAGGCAGGAGAAGTCCAGGTTGCAGGAGGACTGGTGGATCCGGGTCTTGCGGCCGAACTCAGTGGCCACCGGCTGGACGGACAGGCAGTTGGACGCGCGGCCGCAGTCGCCGCAGCCCTCGCAGACCCGCTCGTTGATGAACGCCCGCTGCGCCGGGATAGGCGCATTGCCGCGCCGCCGCTTGCGCCGCTTCTCCGCCGCGCATTCCTGGTCGTGGACCAGCACGGTGACGCCCTCGATCGCGGCCAGTTCCCGCTGCACGTCGATCAGGTCGTCGCGGTGGCGGATGTCCGCGCCGTGGCCCAGCTGCCGCCGGAGCCTGGCCGGGTCGTCGGTGGTGACGACGGTCTTGCGGACGCCTTCCGCGGCCAGCAGCGCGAGGAGCCGGCCGACCGGCAGTTCGCCGACCGCCTGCTGCCCGCCGGTCATCGCGACGGCGGAGTTGCGCAGGAGCTTGAAGGTGATGTTCGCGCCCGAGGCCACGGCCGCGCGGATGGCGAGGCTGCCGGAGTGCGCGAAGGTCCCGTCGCCGAGGTTCTGCACGAGGTGCCGTTGGGTCACGAACGGGGCGATGCCCATCCACTGCGCGCCTTCGCCGCCCATCTGGCACAGCCCGATGACGTCACCGACCTGCTCCTCTGGCATGAACGCCACCATCGCGTGGCAGCCGATCCCGCCGCCGACAAGCGTGCCGGGGGCGACCTTGGTAGAGGAGTTGTGCGGGCAGCCGGAGCAGAAGTACGGCATGCGCTGCGCCAGCGGCAGCATGACCCGCTCGCGTGGCGGCCGGCTCTTGACGGGAATCCCCGCGGGCGCGAGGTGGCGGGCGAGTCCGTCCGCGACGGAGTCCGCGTCGAGCTCGCCCACGGCCGCGAACAGCGCGGAGCCGTCCCGCGACCGCTTGCCGTACACCGCCGGAGCGCCGGCCTGCCCGTACAGCACGGTCTTCACCGCGTCCTCGAGGAAGGCGCGCTTGTCCTCGACGACGATGATCTCGTCGAGGCCGGCGGCGAACCCGGCGACGACGCTTGGCTCAAGCGGGTAGATCACGCCGAGCTTGAGCAGCCGGATGCCGTGCCGTTCGAGGTCGTCCTCCGTCAGCCCGAGCGCGGTGAGGGCCTGACGGAGGTCCAGGTAGGTCTTGCCGGCGGCCACCAGGCCGATCCTGGCGCCGCGCGGTCCCGTGACGACGTTCAGGCCGCTGCGGCGGATGTACTCGGTGGCGATGGGCAGCCGGGTGAGCTGCTGGCTGCGCTCCAGCTCGGCGAGCTCCGCACCGAGCAGGCGGGCCCTCGGCTGGTGGCCGTAAGCACGCAGGCCGCCGGGCAGGTCCGACAGGCCGGGTGCCTGCCAGTGCGGGCTGACCTGGGCGGTGGACGCGCTGTCGGCCATGGCGGTGACCACCTTCACGGCCGACCACAGCCCGCTGGCGCGGGAGAGTTCGACCGCGTGCATGCCGTGGACGAGAGCCTCGGCGGGGTCGGCCGGATAGAAGGTGGGCATCAACAGCCCCGCGAGGGGCATCTCCGAAGAACACGGCAGGGTGGAGGACTTGGCCGCCGGATCGTCGCCGACGAGTGCCACCGCTCCCCCGCTCGGCGCCGTCCCGATCATGTTCGCGTGCCGCAGCGCGTCGGTGGCCCGGTCCAGGCCGGGTGCCTTGCCGTACCAGACGCCGGTGACGCCGTCGTACCTGGTGTCACCGACGCGCCCGGCCAGCTGGGTTCCGGACACCGCCGTCGCCGCGAGTTCCTCGTTGAGGCCCGGCTGGTGCAGGATGCCGTACTCGCCGAGCAGGTCGCGGTGGCGGGCTAGTTCGAGGTCGTACCCGCCAAGCGGCGAGCCTTCGTAGCCGGACACGTAGGCGGCCGTCGTAATGCCGCGCTCGCGGTCGTGGCGGGCACGGTCGAGCAGCATGCGGACGAGCGCCTGGATCCCCGTGAGGTAGATCGTCCCGTCCTGGCGCTGATAGCGCTCGTCGAGGGTGGCCACGCGAGGCCGGAAGGCTGTCGTCATATGGTAACTGTAGATTTCCACTGGGCTATTGGTCTAGTATCAAGAATGTTGATTGAGCCATTGGCTCAGCAAGCACCGTAAAAAAGACCTCTTGTGGAGCTGTTCGCCTGTGCCACTGGATCAACTGGACCTCGACCTGCTGAACCTCCTGCTCGAGGAGCCGCAGGCCGGCATGCGCGAGTACGCCCGGGTGCTTGGCGTCGCCCGGGGCACCGTGCAGGCCCGGCTGGCCCGGCTGGAGCGCGAGGGCGTCATCGCCGGCCACGCGCCGACGATCAGCCCGGCCGGCCTCGGCTTCACCGTGCAGGCCTTCGTCCACCTGTACCTCGCCCAGGGCCAGCTCGACAACGTGGTGTCCCGGCTCAACGGCCTGCCCGAGGTGCTGGAAGCGCACACCACGACCGGCGAAGGCGACCTGCTGTGCCGAGTGGCGGCACGGAGCAACCCGCACCTGGAGGAGATCGTGCAGACCCTGCTCGCGCTGCCCGGCGTCACCCGGACCCGGACCGAGATCTCGCTCAACCAGCGCGTCGGCTACCGCATCCTGCCGCTGGTCCAGCAGCTGCGAACCGCCCAGGCCCGGCGGCCCGGGCCGGTCCGGCCGTCATCGGACTTTTCATAGGAGTCGGTCTTTTCATAGCAGCCGGTCGCCCATACCGGGGCATTTCGGGCACAAGGGTGGTCACCAGCTATGAAAAGACACTCTGGTATGAAAAGTTGACTCGCCGACCCGCCCTGCCGTGGCGCACTTCAGTGACTGGGGTGACGGTGGAGGGGCTAGCGGGGGCGTTCGTCGATGATGCGGCGCATCTTGCCCATGCTGCGCTCGATCGTGCCGGGATCCTGGACGACCACGCCGGCGCTGACCCCGATCGTGTTCTTGACCTGGGCGGCGAGCTGGGCGCCTGCCGCCTCGGCGCCGGCCGGGGCAGCGTCCGGGCGGCGCTCCACGTGGACGGTCATCGCGTCCATCCGGCCCTGCCGCGACAGGTGCAGCTGGAAGTGCGGGGACAGCGCCGGCAGGCCCAGGATGAGCTCCTCGACCTGGGTCGGGAACAGGTTGACGCCGCGCAAGATGATCATGTCGTCGGTGCGGCCGGTGATCTTCTCCATCCGCCGCATCGTCCGGGCGGTGCCCGGCAGCAGCCGGGTCAGGTCCCGGGTCCGGTACCGGACCACCGGCATCGCCTGCCTGGTCAGCGACGTGAACACCAGCTCGCCGTGCTCGCCGTCGGGGAGCACCTGGCCGGTCATGGGGTCGATGACCTCCGGGTAGAAATGGTCTTCCCACACGTGCAGGCCGTCCTTGGTCTCCACGCACTCCTGTGCCACGCCGGGACCCATCACCTCCGACAGCCCGTAGATGTCGGTGGCGTCCAGGCCGGCGCGGGCCTCCATCTCCGCGCGCATCTCGTTCGTCCACGGTTCCGCGCCGAAGATCCCGTATCGCAGCGAGCAGCCGGCCGGGTCCATCCCCTGCCGCGTCATCTCGTCGATGATGGCCAGCATGTACGACGGGGTGACCATGATGACGTCCGGCCGGAAGTCCCGGATCAGCGTCACCTGGCGCTCGGTCATCCCGCCGGAGACGGGGACCACGGTGCAGCCGAGCTTCTCCGCGCCGTAGTGCGCGCCCAGCCCGCCGGTGAACAGGCCGTACCCGTAGGCGACGTGCACGATGTGCCCGGGCCGCCCGCCGGCCGCGCGGATCGACCGGGCCATCACGCTGGCCCAGGTGTCAATGTCCGCGGCGGTGTAGCCGACCACGGTGGGGCGGCCGGTGGTCCCCGACGAGGCGTGCACCCGCACCACCTGTTCCCGGGGCACCGCGAACATGCCGAACGGGTAGTTGTCGCGCAGCGACGTCTTGGTGGTGAACGGGAACTTCGCGATGTCGGACAGGTCCTTGAGGTCGTCGGGGTGGACCGCCGCGACCTCGAACACCTTCCGGTAGTACGGCACGTTGTCGTAGGCGTGCCGCAGCGACCAGCGCAGCCGCTCCAGCTGCAGCGCCCGCAGCTCGTCAACCGAGGCGGTCTCGATCGGCTCCAGCTCGCCTGGGGGGCTGACGGCGGCCATGCGGTCTCCTTTTAGGCGTCATAATCCACCGTGATCTCACCGGTGCGGGGCATGGCCTGGCAGGTCAGGACATAGCCGGCGTCGATCTCGCGCTGCTCTAGGGCGTAGTTGCGGCGCATGGCCGCCTCGCCTTTGACGATCTTCGCACGGCAGGTCCCGCAGACGCCCCCCTTGCAGGCGAACGGCAGGTCGGGCCGGACCTTCTGGGCGCCGTCGAGTACCGGCGTCCCGGCCGGCAGGACGAGCGTCGTGCTGCGCCCGTCGAGGATGACGGTCAGGCTGGCGCCTTCGCCGGCGGGAGCGTCGTCGTGGGTCGCCTCGGCCGGCGGCTCGCCGCCGACCCAGAACAGCTCGCGGTGGATGCGGCCGGCGTCGACGCCCAGCTCGCGCAGCACCTCGATGGCGTCGGTGACCATGGCGAAGGGGCCGCACAGCCACCAGTGGTCCACGCCCGGCACGTCGACGGTCGCCGGCAGCAGCGCGGTCAGCCGCTCGCCGTCGAGCCGGCCGCTGTGCAGCTCGACCTCCTGCGCCTCGCGGGACAGGACGTGGACGATCTGCATCCGCGCGGGGTAGGCGTCCTTGAGGTCGGCGACCTCGTCGGCGAACATGACCGTGTCGCTGCGCCGGTTGCCGTACAGGAGCGTGACCGTGGACTTGTCGTCGGCCGCGAGGACCGAGGCGGCGATCGACATCATCGGGGTGATGCCGGAGCCGGCCGCGATCAGGACGTGCCGCCCGGGGACGGACAGGTCGGGGGTGAAGGTGCCGCCCGGCGCCTGGACCTCGAGGGTGTCCCCGGCCTTGAGGGTGCGCACGAGCCAGCCGGAGACCGCCCCGCCGGCCACCTCCCGGACGCCGATCCTGGGCGCCGAGCCGACCGGGGCGCAGATCGAGTAGGTGCGCCGCTCCTCGCCGCGGCGGACGGTCAGGGTCTGCCCGGCGGCGAACGTGAACGCGCCGGCCAGGCCGGGCGGCACGGCGAGGGTGATCGCGGCGGAGTCTTCGGTCAGCGGCTCGACGCGCTTGACGGTGAGCCGGTGGAAGTCGGTTCTCATAGCGCCTTCACGGCTTCGAAGGGCTCGCCGCACGCGTCGCAGCGGTGCAGCGACTTGCAGGCGGTGGCGCCGAACTGCGCGGTCCGCCGGGTATCCGGCGAGCCGCAGCGCGGGCAGGCGGGCGACGAAGGGGGGCCGAGCGTCAGCGGAACGGGGCCGGTCCGGCGCGGAGCCGCCGACGGCGGGGCGATGCCGGCCGCGGCGAGCTTGCGGTGGCCTTCCGCGGTGATCCAGTCGGTGGTCCACGGCGGGGCCAGCTGGGTCGCGACGGTGACGCGCTCGAAGCCTGCCCGGTGCAGGCGGGCCTGGACGTCCGCGGCGATCTCGCGCATCGCGGGGCAGCCGCTGTAGGTGGGGGTGATCGTCACGACGACTCCCCGGTCCGGGCAGTCATTGACCGTACGGAGGATGCCGAGGTCTTCGATCGTCAGCACCGGGATCTCCGGGTCCGGGGTGCCGGCGGCGGCGTCGTACGCCGGCGTCCGCGCGGTCACGGGGGCTACCATGTCGCGTCCGGGTGGGCGCGGGCGACGGACTGCAGTTCCGCGAGGATGTAGCCCATCGCCTCGGTGTGAACGCCGTCGCGGCCGGCCCGGCCGCCTACCAGGGCCAGCGGCGCCGCGGCCGGGCGGTTCAGGCCCGCCGCGGCAAGGACGGTGTCGAGTACCGCGTCGAAGACGCCGGGATCGACCGCGGCAAGCGCGTCGGGGTCGGGCCGGAACAGCTCCCCCAGCAAGGGCCACAGGGCGTCCAGCGCCGCCTGCGTCTTCGCGTGCGACAGGGCCGTGCCGTCGCCGAGCCTGACGACCCAGCCCGCCGCGTAGTCGCGGTGGTAGGCGAGCTCGTTGACGCCCTTGGCGGCGATCGCGGCGAGCACCGGGTCGGCGGCGGACGACAGCGACTCGAACAGGGCGAGCCGCCAGGCGGAGAACATCAGCAGCCGGACGACGAGCTCGGCGAAGTCCCGGTCGGCGTGCTCGGCGAGGCGGACGTTCCCGAACTCCTTCTCCTCGCGGAAGTACGCCAGGTCGTCTTCGGTCCTGCCGAGGATGCCGCCGGCCCTGGCCAGCAGCATGCGCGCCTGGCCGAGGAGGTCGAGCGCGATGTTGGCGACCGCGGTCTCTTCCTCCAGCTCGGGAAGGCTGGCCACCCACTGCTGGAGGCGGTGGCTGTAGATCAGCGCGTCATCCCCGAGCGCGAGGCAGTAGCGGGCCAGCGCCGCCGCGTCCAGGCCCGCGGGGACGGACGTGTCGATGCCTTCGAGCGGGTCGGTGAAACCGGTGCCGAACGCCCAGCGGTGGCCCTCGTCGTGGTCCTCGGCGAGCAGGTCGTAAGGGTTGTCGTCGAAGTCGGGCTCAGGGGTGCTCATCTCAGCGCGGCCCTCACATGTGCGGGACGTCGTCGGGGATGTCGTAGAACGTCGGGTGGCGGTACACCTTGTCGCCGGACGGCTTGAAGAACGGGTCCTTCTCGTCCGGGCTCGACGCGGTGATGTCCGACGCCTTGACCACCCAGATGCTGACGCCCTCGTTGCGGCGGGTGTACAGGTCACGGGCGTGGTGCAGGGCCATCTCGGCGTCGGCGGCGTGCAGGCTGCCCACGTGGACGTGGTTCAGGCCGCGCTTGCCGCGCAGGAACACCTCGTACAGCGGCCAGCTCTGGTCAGTCACGGGGTCGCCTCCGGAGTCAGCCGATTCCGTTCTGAATCATGTTTTTGAGCCTTCGCCGCATGGGCGAGAGCGGCCTCGCGGACCCAGGCACCCTCGTCGTGGGCCGCCTTGCGCTTGGCGAGACGCCCGGCGTTGCACGGGCCGTTGCCCGAGATCACGGCCTTGAACTCGGCCCAGTCGACGGGGCCGAAGTCGTAGTGGCCGCGGGCCTCGTTCCAGCGCAGCTCCGGGTCGGGCAGCGTGACGCCGAGCTTGTCGGCCTGCGGGACGGTCATGTCGACGAAGCGCTGGCGCAGCTCGTCGTTGGTGTGCCGCTTGATGCCCCAGCGCATCGACTGCTCGGTGTTCGGCGAGTTCTCGTCGGGCGGCCCGAACATCATCAGCGACGGCCACCACGTGCGGTTGACCGCGTCCTGCACCATGTCGCGCTGCGCCCGCGTGCCGCGCATCATCGTCATGAGCAGCTCGTAGCCCTGCCGCTGGTGGAACGACTCTTCCTTGCAGATGCGGATCATCGCCCGCGCGTAGGGGCCGTAGGAGGACCGGCACAGCGGCACCTGGTTGCAGATCGCGGCCCCGTCCACCAGCCAGCCGATGACCCCGACGTCGGCGTAATTGAGCGTCGGGTAGTTGAAGATGGAGGAGTACTTCTGGCGGCTGGTGATGAGCTTTCCCGTCAGGTCGGCGCGGTCGGCGCCGAGCGTTTCCGCCGCGCTGTAGAGGTACATGCCGTGCCCGGCCTCGTCCTGCACCTTGGCGAGGAGGATCGCCTTGCGGCGCAGGGAGGGGGCGCGGGTGATCCAGTTCCCCTCCGGCTGCATGCCGATGATCTCCGAGTGCGCGTGCTGCGCGATCTGCCTGATCATCGTGGCGCGGTACTTGTCCGGCATCCAGTCGCGCGGCTCGATCCGCCGGTCGCGGGCGATGGTCTCGTCGAAGTGAGCTTCCAGGTCCTGCCCGGCGGTCATAGGTCCCACTCCTTGGCGACCATGGTGAGCACGTCGTAGGTGGCCACCAGCGTGCCGCCGGTGTTCTTGAGCTCGGCGTCCCAGCGGACCTCTCCGTAGTCGCCGGCGCGGGGGCTGATCTGCTTGCAGGTCAAGGTCACCGTGATCTCGTCGCCGGGCTTGACCGGCGTCAGGAAGCGGAGGTTGTCGATGCCGTAGTTCGCGAGGACGGGCCCGTAGTCGGGCTGGACGAACAGGCCGGCCGCCAGGGACACGATGAGGTAGCCGTGGGCGACACGGCCGCCGAAGACGAGGCTCGGGTCGAAGAGCGTCGCGCCGGTGCGGTAGGAGAGCTCGTACAGCTCGTCGCGGTGCTTGCGCAGCAGCTGGCCGGCTTCCTTCGCCAGCTCGGCGCGCTCGTGGAAGGTCAGCTCCCGCAGTGCGGGACCCCCGACTGAGCGGCCGTAATCGAGGGCGGCACCGAAGTCGACGCCGGCGCAGGAGACCTCGGCGACGGGCTCGCCGGTGGCCGCGTCATAGACCGTGGTGCCGCTGTCCGGCGCGAACCAGCGGCCTGCGATGTAGCTGCGGACTACTGCCATGAGTGATTTCCTATCGGCCTCAGGTCTTTACATACCGATCATTCGGTAATTTACTCTACGGAGAGAAGCTTGACCAGATGGCGGTGAAGGGAATCGACAGGTGACGGTCACCACGAGTGCTATAGACACAGGCGACCAGGCACCGCGCCGCCGCGGGCGTCCCGGCTACGACCTGGAGGCGGTGCTGCGGGTCGCGGTCGAGGTCTTCAACGAGCGCGGCTACGACGGGGCGAGCATGGAGGACCTGTCGAAGCGCCTGGGCATCGCCAAGTCCGGGATCTACCACCACGTGTCGGGCAAGGAAGAACTGCTCCGGCTGGCGCTCGACCGGGCACTCGACGGGCTGCGGGAAGCCGCCGAGCGCGCGCAAGCGCTCGACGCGCCGGCGATCGTGCGGCTCGAGACGCTCGTCCGCGACGCTATCGCCGTGCTCACCTCGCGGCTGCCGTACGTCACGCTGCTGCTGCGCGTCCGGGGCAACACCGCTGTCGAGCGGGCGGCGCTGGCACGGCGCCGCGCATTCGACGCCATGGTCGCCAGCCTGGTCGAGGAAGCCGAGCGGGACGGCGACGTCAGGGCGGATATCGACCCGAAGCTCACCGCCCGGCTGCTGTTCGGGACGGTCAACTCGATCGTCGAGTGGTACCGGCCGACCGCAGGGGCCTCGGTGGCCTCGGTGGCCTCGGCGGCCTCGGTGGCTTCGGTGGCTTCGCTCGCGGACGCGGTGTGCGCCATCGCGTTCGACGGCCTTCGCGTGCGGCCCGTTCCCGAGTAAGACCGTTACGGAATAAGAAAGGCGCGGCCGGGTAGCTGAGGGCCCGTGGCTAGAACCAGAGCAGTAGCCGGGTACGCGATCCCCGGGATTGTCGTGTTCTTCTTCTGGTTGGTGGTCGTCATCCTGGCCATCATCCTCCTGGCGTTCATCGTGCACTGGGCCGGCGGCGCAGCCCTGAATCTCCGGCTCGGGCACTTCAACCTGGACGTCGGCTTCACCTGATCCCTAGTGGCGGCTGCGGGAGGACAAACCTCTCGACGGCGGTGGCGAAGCCCTCGTCGGCGTTGGAGGTGGTGACCCGCCGTGCCGCGCGCTGCACCTCGGGGCTGGCGTTGCCCATCGCGATGCTGAGCCCGGAGTGGGCGAACATCAGCACGTCGTTCGGCATGTCGCCGATCGTGGCGATGGCCTCAGGGGGGATCGCGTACTTCGCGGACAGGTACCGGGCGACCGCGCCCTTGTTGGCGTCCGGGTGGGTGACATCCAGGTAGTAGGGCTGGGACCGGGCGGCGGTCACGTGATCGCCGAACCGGTCGTGCGCGGCGGCGCTGGCGCGGGCGACGGCGTCCAGGTCGTCGCTGACGCCGACCAGCTTCGCGACGTCGCTGGTGAGCCCGTCGAGACTGGTCATCACCTTCGGCTCGAACCGGACCGTCGCCGATTCCCGCGCCACGTGCGAGCCGTGCGGGTCCGGCACGTACCAGTCCGCGCCGCGGTAGACCCAGGTATCCAGGCCGAAGGATCTGTTCAGGTCGGCCACCGGC
>Ga0209656_10002661_pt1 | contig 11545 bp, 9 predicted proteins | sample BogFormECP12_OM2_FD_188239 | JGI IMG/M metagenome (GOLD analysis project Ga0209656, IMG submission 188239) | Bog forest soil microbial communities from Calvert Island, British Columbia, Canada - ECP12_OM2 (SPAdes) (version 2) | ecosystem: Environmental > Aquatic > Freshwater > Wetlands > Bog ... | reverse complement strand
CACCCCGGCCCGCGATCTGGGCGGCGATTTCTACGATTTTCTGCCCTACGGCGAAGGCAAGCTAGCCCTCGCCCTTGGCGACGTCTCTGGCAAGGGTACCGCAGCAGCCCTGTACGGCGCGCTCGCCATCGGCATGCTCCGCGAACACGTCGTCACCCACAATTGCCCACCAGCCGAAATGCTCGCCACGCTGAACGACCGCCTGCAAGGCGGCCGCCTCGACGCCCGCTTCATCGCCATGCTCTTCGCGGTGTACGACGCCCCTACGCGCCGCCTGTCCATAGCCAACGCCGGTTGCCCCTATCCCCTGCTCCTGCGCGACGGCCAAGTCAGCGAACTGCATCTCGAAGGCGTCCCCCTCGGCCTCTTTCATGGCACGCAGTACGACGAGGAGACTTTCGACTTGCTGCCGGGTGACGTAGTAGTCTTCGCCTCCGATGGCATCGTGGAATCCGACAACGCTCGCGAAGAAGACTTCGGCTCGGAGCGACTAGCGGAAGTGCTGGCAGCCACCACTAACCAGGACGACGCCCGCATCATCGCCGACCGCATCTTCGCCGCCACCGACGCCCACAGCGGTCCCAACTGGGCCCCTCACGACGACCGCACCCTGATCGTCCTACGCGTCACCGACGAGCCCTCCATCGAAACCTTCCGCCTCCCCATCATTTATTGATTCAAGACTGAACTGCCCCGAAGTACCGCCAGTTCATCCCGCAAAAAACGCGGGATCGAGAAGCGTTGGCGTGCCCAGGGAAACTTTACCGGTATTTACTTGTGAGACGGTGCGAGGAGGCTAGATGCCGTTGCGGACGGAGCACTCAATCCCGAAGATAACGCAGTGACGGGCGCGGGAGTGGCAAAATAATTTTCTTCGCGCAGCTTGCGATATATCCGCCCGGCAACTTCGGCGGCGGTTGGGCCCTTTACGCGGCGCGTGTTCCCGCGCAGCAGTACCGCGATGGCTATCTTGGGATGCAACTCATCGGCATAGGTCACGTACCATCCGAGCCGCGACGGCGTAACGTGATCGTCGCAAGTCCCGGTCTTGCCCAGCGACGTTTCATCTCCGCCCGCATCGAAACTCGATTTCGCCGTGCCATACAGCACCGCCGCCAGCATGCCTTCGCGAATTTCCGGCAGGATCGGCGCAATGTTCAAATCGCGCTTCACGCGCGGCTGAAAATTGTCTACTTCTTCCTGCGTCCGCGGGTACTGCAAATAATAAAGTGTTCCGCCGTTGGCAATTGCAGCCTCCATCGAGACCAACTGCAGCGGCGTCATCTGAATGCCTTCGCCGAAACTGGACATGCGCGCAATCCCGCCAAATGCCGGCGGCGCCGAAGGAAACGCACCAGGATGCTCTTCCGGTAGATTGTAGCCCGCCAACTCGCCCAGCCCGACGAGCCGCGCGTACTTGGCCACCGTGTCGTAGCCCATGCGCCGTCCCAACTCTTCAAAAAACACGTTGTTGGAGTGCGCCATGGCTTCCGTCAAATTCATATACTTCTTGCGGCTCACCTTCAACATGGTGTCGCGCGTAATCACGTTTTCTTCCAGCGCCGCCAATGCAATCGTCGGCTTAATGGTCGAGCACGGAATGTAGCCTTCGCCAAACGCAATTTTCTGATTCACTACGGCAAGGATTCTGCCGTTGTTGGGATTCACCGCCACCACCGCGCCGTTATATTTTCCCAATCCTTCCACCAGCGCTTCGCGAACCACTGGATCGTCAAAGCCGGTCATATCATCCGTGCCGGATTTCGCAAAGGTGGGAACGCCGTACCGCGAAGCGTAGGATTTATGGTGGGAAACCGAGGCTGCCTTTGGCGTGGCCGGCGATGGCGCCGCGGGCAACGGCGCCGCGCACAACGCCGCAAGAATCATCGAAACCGTCGCTCTTCCCAATTGCCGGCTGGTCATCTATACCTCTGCTGGACTTGCACGCCGTCCACGAACTACGGCGCGAATTTCTTTAGCGTTCTTGCTTTGGTCGAAGAGTATTGCCCGTTCTTCTTGCTCAGGTCAACGGTCAATCCCCTACACTGTTCTTCGGCCGTAAGCCCCGCTACTTGAATTGCCTACTTGCATTGCCACTTGAACCGCTGCCTGAATATGGTGCACTCGCCGGTCCAAAGCCCGAACTCCGGTCGCGTGCTCATAAGATGCAACTTAGCGCCAGAGTGCCTCCTGACGCCTGTACCACCCTGAAACGTCCCTCTCGACTTGAGACGTATTGTAAGTTCCATTGTCCGCCAAACGCAATAGACGACTCGCTCCAGTACGCCGCTATGTGCTTTGTTTTGTATGCCTGCCCATAGGGCCAGGCGGGCTTCCTGGAAGCGCCTATTCTTCTTCCCGCGTATATCGCGGGATGAATCTCCCGATTGGCATCTTTCCGAGTAGCGCCGGCATCCTGCCGGCGGTTTCTGGCAAAATCGTTCCCGCCAGCGACGGCCTTCTCGCCGCCACCGCCCGCCGCCACAGCCTGCACGTCATGACCAGGAATAGCGAGCACTTCTCGCCTACAGGTGTGTTACTGCTCAATCGCTGGATAGACCACGAACTATAGATACGTCCCCTTCGCTCCGAAACTCATAGGCTGCGTCGCCGGAGTCCAACTGCAGATTTTTAATTAGTAACGTAACGTGGGCTGAGCTTCGCGCGTCCTAGCAACAGGTCTCGTTTCCCACCGGAGGCATGTCATGAAGCCCGGCCGACCCTGCGTTCTTGAGTTGCTCGTTTTCGTCCTCCTTTTCTTTCCGTTTGCGCCCAACATTCTTGCCGCCGAAGAGGACCATCCGCGCGAGGTTTACCTTGGCGGGGTGTACGGCGACGTTCGCCTCTCGCGCGGCGATGGCAAGCGCACCAAATTGAACGGCGCCTGGGAGCAAGCGTTCGAGGGCGAGTCGCTCCAGCAGGGCTTTGCGCTGGCGACGGGAAACGGCCGCGCCGAAATCGAGTTTGAAGATGGCTCCACAGCCTATCTGGCTGAAAATTCGTTGCTACTCTTCACCACGCTCTCCGCAGCCGGCGATAGCATCAAATCCCGGATAACCCTGGCCACAGGCATGGCCACTTTTTCCCTCCAGCCCGCGACGAACGAAACTTTTTTCATCGTGACACCCATGGAAACGATTGAAGTCTCATTGCCGAATACTTTCTTCGCGCGCGTCAATGCTTATCTCGATGCCACCGGCATCACGTTTCAGGGAGGCGAGGTTTCGGAAGTTAGCCGTAAAGGCTTGCCAAAATTGGCCATCGCCAGTGGACGCACCACTTTTTTCCAAGGAGGGGATGTCTTGCCGGATGCTTCTCCCGGCGCTCCGCCACTCAGCTCCGGTCCGGTATCAGATTTTGCACATTTGCTGCCGTCGCCGGTCATTAGTGGAAAATCTGCGGATCGTGTCGTCAACGCTGATCCCTCGAGCCACGATTGGGACCAATGGGTAGCGGCGCGCGTGCAAGAGAAAAAGGCCAATTTAGACGCTGCGCTAATAGCCTCGGGCTTGCCCGCGCCTGTTCCGGGACTCGCGGACCTGTACGCGCACGGGACATTCTTCGACTGTGCGCCCTACGGCACGTGCTGGGATCCCGCGCAGGAGGAATTTCCACAGACCTCCGCGCCGTACGCATCTTCGCCGGCCGCACAGTCTCCGCAGCCGAGCGTGCCTAACGCCCTGTTTCAGCCCCAAACGGTAGAAGTTACCGAAACCATCTGGGGTGTCTGCGGCACCTATGTCACACGGCCTATTTCGCGCGTCGCGCACACGCAAGCGGAGTTAGACGAGCTCCTGCGTTTAAAGGTCAAATACCAGTCGGCGCAAAATCAAAATCTGCTGCGCGCGAATTGGGGGCAGCAGCAATCGTGCTATACCCGAAGCTGGATTCCGCGCGGCCGCCACTACGCGATGGTTGTCACGCGGCGGCGGCCGTGCCTCCCCGGAGTCAAATGCAAACCCGAGCGTCCGCCACGGCCGGTTTTTGTTCACATCGCAGGAAGGGTTGGATTTGTGCCGCGCCATCCTGACGACGTCGCGGGGAAAAAGCCGCTTAATCTGACAAATGGCATCGTCGTGGCCGGCCCCACGCGCGGCGCTCCGCCGGAATTGCTCGCCTGGAACTCCTCCCAGAAGCTGGAATTCCTAGATAGCACTCCCAAGGAATTCGCGCGAGACATTTCGCCCCGGGCAGCGCCGGCCAGCGCACCTCTGATTCGCGCTCAACTATTAGAGCTCACGCGCGGGAATGCGTTGACGGCGGGAAATCATCCTTCCTCGCAGATTGCTTACGACTACAAAAAACAGCAATTTATGATGCCCACTGCGGCGGCCGGAGACGGGAAAGTGCGGGAGATTCCCGTGGCTAGCCTTGCTTTGCACGGCGGCGTGCGCAGCGCTTCGTCATCCTCTTCCAACGGAATCCCGAGTTCCTCCAGCCGCAGCAACACGGGTATTCCCAGTCAAGGAGGTGCCTACTCCGAATCTCACTCCAGCGCTCCGGACGCCTCCTCTGCTTCGTCATCTCGCTCGTCCGGTGGCGGAGGGGGAAGCACCGCCAGCAGCGCCGGCACCTCTTCAAGCTCTTCGAGTTCCAGCTCCTCCAGCTCGTCTGGCGGTTCTCATCCTCACTGAACGGGTGAATAGTCCGAACGTCGCGGGCGGGATGTTTTTATGCGCATATCGAGGACCCGGTGAGGACCCGAGGGACGGGCGGGACGGATTCCGTTAGCCCCGACGATTCGCACCTTCGCTCGTGTGAGCATTCATGTAGGAGCGCAGAATGGCGTTAATGCGGGTCCGATACCCGCTACCCTTTTTCTTGAGCCAGACCACCAGATCGTGGTCCATGCGAATGGTGACGCGGTCCTTCGGCGCTGGCATGGTCAGCCTGGCGGCCTTCCAAAAGGATTTATCCGGCCGCGGGATATCGGAGTCGTCGATGTCCGCTTCGCGCATCTGGCGCAAACGATTAAAGTCCGTCCGGCCCTTCGCCCGCGCCCCTCTGGTCTGCGCTCGTGACCCGCCTCGTGGACCTTTCTTTTTCATGGCGATGTGCCCTCAGATATTCCGCCGCCGCAGTCGTTCCGAATGGCGTTCGGTCAGAAACTTCACCAGCGCTGCGTCCAGGTAGAACCCGAGCGTCCGGAGCCGCGCGATCGCAATCACCGGCTCAAGCAAACCCAACTCCGCTGCATCATCCAGGATTCGCACCGTACCAATGACCCGCAGCTTCCTTCGTTGCGCTTCGCGGCGTCCGGCGCGTTCGTCGAGAAGCACCGCGTCTGCGCTAAGTTGTTCCGCCAAGACGATCGCTTCTCTCTCGCCATCGTCGAGCCTGGCCAGTGCTGCGTCGGCGGGCGTCGTGACCTTCCGCACCTCCAGCCAATCCGGCGCATCGTTGATCCATTGCCGCACTAGAGCGGGAGTCTTCGTCGCCCGCAACTCTCGCGCTACGGCTTCCGGGATCAGCATCCGACCATACAAATCGCGCAGTACGTGGGCGTGTTCAAGAAGAATGAGGTAGTGGAGAGGGCTGGTATCGGCGATGACGATCATCGCCGCTTATTCCTTGCTTCGCGTGGCCTTCAAGTACTCGCTGGTCTCTCCATCGGCTGCAAAATCCTCGACCGTATAATCGAACGGAACGCCCGCTTGCGTCATAAACGCATCCACTTCCGTTCCTGTTGCAAACCCGAGCATCCGCCGCACCTGCGACCGGCTCAAAACTCGCGCGCGGTAGCCCTGCACAGCGAGGGCCTCCAGCGCATGCCGCGGCAAATCTCCCCACTCCTTCGCCAGGTGGTCTTGAATATCGTCAGGAATCTCGATTTTTAATGTCATTTCGGGCACTCCGCAACTGCCTGGCCAGCAGCGCGCCAACGCGATCGCCAACGCGATAATAGCCCGCTCGAAAAGCCTTGTCCACCGTGGCACAGCCAATGCTGGCGGTGTGCTTTGCTGCTGAAAATTTAGCGGTTGCTGGTGACCAGGGCTGGCGAGGGGGCGCCACCGGTGCCGTAGACGGCGCGGTAGACTGCGGCGTTGCGCAGGACTACTTGGACGTATTCGCGGGTTTCGGTGAAGGGGATGGATTCCACCAGTTCGGGGATTTCTTCGTAGTTGCGCTCGGATTTCCAGAGGGCGATGCGGTCTTCGCCGGCGTTGTAGGCGGCTGCGGCATATTCCGGCGCTCCCGTGGCGCGCAGCAGTTCCGCAATGTACACCATGCCGAGCTCGAGATTGTAATCGGGCTCGAACAATTTGTTTTTGGTGTATTTCACTTTGAGCTGCTTGGCCAGGATTTTGCCGGTCTTGGGCAGCACTTGCATCAGCCCAATGGCGTTGGCGTGCGACACTGCGTCAGCCTGAAACGTGGACTCCTGGCGAATCAAACCCGCGGCGAGCATGGGATCGAAATTATTGCGGGCAGCTTCACGACGAAGAGCCGCCTCATACGGCAGCGGATACAGCGTCTTCCACACGATGGACGGCACATCGTCGATCTTGCGGGAATCGAAATTCGGCACGATCAGCCGGCCGTAGGCCATGCCCGTGCCGAAATGTCCTTGATCAAAGGCGGTCTGCGCTGCTTCGAGTAAGAATCGCGGCGAGTAGGTGGCGAAGTATGCGGCTTTCAGTTCCAGCTCCGCGGAACTGTCGAAGGCGATGCTGCGCAGCGCTTGCGCGCGCGCCCAATGATCCGCGACGGACGCGGGAATAGGTTCGTCAAAGGGACGCAAGACGGGAGGCGGCGGAATTTTGGCAAGAAATTCGGGAGCGTCGGCGTCGCCAGCGGGCATTTTTTCCAGGCGCGCAGCGGCGGCGTGCGCAAAATACGTTTGCGGAAAGCGCTCGATGGCTTTGCCGTAATAGGCGCGCGCGTGACCGGGGTTGCCACTGCGTTCCGCGCTGCGGCCCAGCCAGTAGACGGCATCGACAGAATTGGAAGAGGCCGGATACTTCTGCAGAAAGGCGGTCAAGCGTTCGTCGGCATCCGGCTGTTTGTTTAGAAACGCCATCCACGCCACGCGCCATTCGGCGTTGAAGGCATTTTTGCCACTCGGAAATCCATCCAGCACGCGCTGGTAATAGCTCACCGCCTTGGTGCGGTCCAAGGCGACCCAATAGAAATTTCCCGTAGACATCAGCGCTTCTTCCGACCACTTGCTCTGGGGATATTTCTTCTGCGCCAGCTCCACGGCCGCCAGCATTTCGCTTTCTTTTTTCGCCGAGCGGTAGGCTTGCGACAATTCGTAAATGCGCTCGGCATCCACTTCCGCATCGCTGGGGTTCAGCGACAGCAGCGGCGACGCCGAGGCTTTCGGATACTGCTTGCACTCCGCTATGCGCAATTGCGCGCGCTGCCGTGTAGGATTCGCCGGATCGCGCACCATGGTCAGCAATTTCTCGTATTCCACGCGCGCTTCCCGCCATTTGTGAGCGTCAAAAAAGAGTTGCGCGCGCTGCTCCTGCAGCTCGACGCCCGGATAGGAATATTCCTTGCCCAGCAGCTTGGAAAGCGCGGGCAAAGACGCGCCCGCCGCTTTGGCTTCATCGCTCAGCGGATATTTGTAGAACAGCGTTTGATAATCTTTGGCCGCTCGCGGCAATTGATGCGCGTCCTTGTAGGCTTGCGCGCGTTCCAGCAGCAGCGCGGGACGCGTCGCGGTGGCGGAATACGCACTCAGCGCGTCGATGGCTTCCTGCGAATGGCCGAGTTCATCGGCCACTGGCACGAACGCTTCCAGGAACTGCTCTTCGATGGCGCTGTTGGGATAGTCCTTTTGTATTTTCTGCAGGTCGGCAAAGGCATCCGCATTCCGGCCGAGCGCGCGTTTGGTTTGCGCCGACCAGTACAGCGCATATTCCCGCAGTACCGGATCGTTCTCCGCCTTGGCCAGCCAAGTCAGCGCTTGCGGCGCGCGATTCTTCGAGTAGTCGTCGTAGCCCAGCGCCAGCGCCGCGCGCGCACCCCAGACGTCGGTGGCATGTTTGTTGGCGAAGACCGCGAGCTTCTCATAAGCACCGGGAACCGCGGCATGCAGCTCATGCGCCAGGTCCGCCATTTCCTTTTGCCACGCTTGTTCTTCGGGCGTGATCGCCGTGCTTTCCGGCACGGTGGTCTCTGGCCTGCACCCGCTGCGGCAAGGCGCGGCTTTCGGTTTCGTCGATTTCTTACGGTGAGTCGTTCGCGTAGTGGATTTCGCCGGTGGCGCCGCGGGCGCAGGTACCGTCTGCGCGGGCGGGGCGGTCGTTTGCGCTGGGGCGGACGCATCTTGCGCCCAACCGTCCAGCGGCACGCCGGCAACTAGCGCGGCGCTGAGCAACGCTGCGGCAATTTTATGCGGAGCGGGCGCGCGCAAGGTCGCTGTGCGCCGTAAGCATCCTCGAAAAAATGTCAGGAAATTTTTAGCGGCGCGGCGCGCTGGTGGCGTAGGGATATTCACCGAGGGCGTGGGCGTCGCCTTCGGCAAGGATTTCCACCATCCAGCGGTAAAAGTAGTCCACCGGGTGGTCCATGATGGGTTTGAAACGGCGGTCGTATTCGCGATGAGCTTTTTCAATGTCGTCTTTCAATCGGATGCACAGATCGCGATTTTCGCGGCCTTGTTTCACCTGCTCCGGCCGCAACATCTTGATGTCCTGCATCGAAACCTTGGCCACACGGTTCGCCCGGCGGTGCAACTCCTGCTCCTCGGGGGTGAGGCGGTTGATATCAAAATCCCCGGCTCCGGCTTCCGCGGAAATCGCCGCCGCCGAGGCAGAGTGCGGCAAAGATTGATTCCCGGAATCATACGGCAATTCCGGGGCCGCTTCAAAATGAGCGCCTTCGTGTTCCAGTTCCTCGATGTGCGTTTCCGGCAGCGGCTCAAGCTCGGCACCTGACGATGCGGATTCGGGGGCCATGCTTGCCGGATGGCCGGGCTGCGCCCGCGGTGGCGGCGGTGCAGCCGCGACGGAGGCCGGTCCAGCATAACTCATTGACTGGGTATCGCTTGTGGCTCGTTCGCCAAAGCGTTCGGCGGCGTGTTCCACTGCGGATTTTGTGCCACTCTGTAGCGAAGAGGCTACAAAACGCGTCAAAACTTCCAGCGCGGCGGCAATGGAAGCCGCAGCGGTCTGGGCGCGCAACATCGGGGGCAGCGCGTTGGTGGGCTTGTTGCTGCTGCAAGCCGAGACTACGTCATTGACGGCGTGGTGCAGTTCGTCGGTGGTGCGCTGGATGCGCTCCAGATTGTCGCGCAGCGCGCGCGCCACGGCTTGTTCCACGATGCTAGGCTCTTGTGCCATAACGGTTTCGAGATACGTCGGTTCGCGCGGCCCTGCAGCGCCGAAGTCCCCCGTCTGGCCATTCTGGAAGCGCGTTTGTCGAGAGTCAACGGTTTGGCGGTACCGCTGTGCCTAATCCGTGCTCAGTCTGGCGCGTGGGAGGAGCCGTATCGGTTCGTCCCTGCCGGTGTCAAGACTACTCCCTATCGAAACGCTTGGTCCACCCCCTCGTGAGGATCCTCGGCACCGTGCCTGGAAGTTTTATGGATATTACATTTCCTGGACAAAATGCCCTAACGGAGCGCGTTGGCGAGTCAAGAGAAACAGCGTAAGTAAGTGAATATATTGTTGTTATACGTGAACAGGGGGAGGGGACCCTGGTAGGTTTCGTGGAAGTGTTCATTCTAATGGGGTTACGCGGGGCGGTGTCTGTAAGTGTTGTAGATACGGGAGTTACAGCGGGCAGATCTGCGAAATGATGATTTTTCTTGCGCGGAAGTGTTGATTCTATTGAGGTTACAAATTGCGATGTTGCAAAACTTGGAAGTGCGCATTCTACAGGGGTTAAATCGAGTTTGCTTGACCGGGAATCTATGCGCGGTTGGTGCCAGGGAAAAAGGGGGCGGTTGCATTTGCATGTGTGCGGGCACATGCCGAAGACTAGCAGGCATGCCAGTATTAGTCAATGGTACCGTATACCCAATGGTACAGAAGCTCTGCTTCCTAAGTTTCCATTGTCAGATCGCGGAATATCCGGCGGTCAGCGTCCCACACGCCTCCCCAGTCATCCCCTCCTGATTCCTCTGTGAAATAAACTTGAGCTTCGTTGGGAGCTACGAATAATATGGAAGCGATTTCAAGTTTTTTTATCTCATCGGCGAACTTCGGATCCCGCTCGGCCGCAAGGGACCTGAAATCCCGGAATTTTGGTCCGAGTTCGTCCTGATCGTCCACCAGTGCAGTTGCATTCGATTTGGCGCGGGCGAAGAGTTTGGCAGGAATGCGAATGCGCAAAGGCCTACCGTCCAGGACAAGCCTTCGCTCATAAACGTCATTCTCGCCAGTGGTGTCAAGTTCGAACTTATCATTCACTACAAACTCTTCCTTGCCTGCTTCGGTTTCGCGATAAAGCGGTGCGATTTCACTATTTTTTCGCCGCTTCAGCCGCGCTAGGGCAACAAACTCAGCACCGCCGATGAGGAAAAAGAACGCCGCAACCCCAAAGAGAGGCTTCACGTAGTGGACGTAGTACTTTAATCTAAACGCTAGACTGAGAAGCGCAAAAGCCGCCACGATCAATCCGAGCAGCACGTTATTTCGGATGGCGAGTCTAGCCTGCTTAGCTTGAGTTGAGGACCCTGGATTGACCATTATTTTGCCTATGAACTGAACTGGGTGCGTTATTGGCATTCGACACCCTTCCTCCACCGCCCGGCAATTGCGGCGCACCACCTCCACCACCGTTTCCGTCGCCTCCCAACAACACCGGCACAATCGTCGGATACGGAATCGGCACGCCCGGCAGGCTGCTCGCCGGCACGGACAGCGGCGTTGGGATCGGCACGCCGTTGGCATCAAACACCACCGGGAAGCTGATATTCACTACCTGGGAAGATAGCTGCAGCCCTACAGTAAAACTGAAGCCCGTATACGCGCTGCTATCCAGCACCACGCCCATCGCCAGGATCTGGTCCAGCGTCAGCGGTGTCGTCTGCACCGAGGTCACCAGCACTTGGTCGATCACCTGCACGGTGATGGTGTTGGGCGTAACGTCAAACACCGCCGCGCCATTCACCACGAAGCGCAAATTGCTCAGCGTGTAATTTCCCGAAGTATTTACTGCAGGCAGGTCAATGATCAGCGAATTCGTCGCTGGCGTGCTCTGCGGAACTTCCACCGTCTGCGTTAATCCTGGCCCCGAATATTCCCCCACCAACTGAAAATTTCCGCCCAAATACTGCGCCACCGCCGCGGGCGTCAGCGTCACGCCATTCTGCGTCACCACCACCTGCACGCCTGACGCAATATTTTTGGGAATTACCGGACTGGCCGGAGTTACGGTAGCCTGCAGCCCGCCGATGGTGAGATCCAGCGAGCCAATTTTCACTTGCTGGGTCTGCGCCGCGCCGCTCACCGCGCACAACAACACCAGCAGCGCACAAACAAGGGCGCGAATACCAGGGGCTGGGCTGGTCCTCAATCCATGTCCTTAGTGCAACGACAATGCGCCGAACGGAGAGCGCGCACGTCTTGACCGGCGGAGCAACCACGAA
>Ga0209656_10002660_pt1 | contig 11548 bp, 10 predicted proteins | sample BogFormECP12_OM2_FD_188239 | JGI IMG/M metagenome (GOLD analysis project Ga0209656, IMG submission 188239) | Bog forest soil microbial communities from Calvert Island, British Columbia, Canada - ECP12_OM2 (SPAdes) (version 2) | ecosystem: Environmental > Aquatic > Freshwater > Wetlands > Bog ... | reverse complement strand
GAACATGAGCTCGTACACGTGCTGTGCGATCTGGAGATTCGACTGCGGGGCCGAGAGAGAGACCTTGGCGTATTTCAGTTGAGAAGGCTCGGTTGCGGTCGGCTTGGTGGTGGTCATCGCGGTGGTGGTCATCGCGGTGGTGGTCATCTCGGTTCCTCCACTAGCGTTCCACGTTGGGGTGCTCCGGGCTCATGGCCTTTTTCCACCGGCTCTCGTGCCCTAACTAAGGGCGGCTCGCCATCCAGAAGAAAAAACGCCTCGCCTTGTTTCCTCTACTCGTCAATTCCTGCCTCAATTGCAGCCGCCGCAGTCTCCGTGGTCTGCGGCGCCTGACCAGGATTTCTCGGCAAGAATGCCGCGTCGTTGTCCGGTAGGAGGCTATCCGCGAGCTTCTGAAACCAGGCGCGCACCGTTTTCGGTGGTGTATGTGTATCGCCCACGATTTCCGAGCGGAACAGGCTCTCGGCGGCGCACTCGCCCACAGCCCGGTAACCCTCGAATTGTTCTTCTTGAAAGATCTGATCCAAAATTCCTTCATGCGGAAAGCTGGCGTTGCGGTACCTGTAATCCAGCACGTACTGAGGCTCCGCTCCGGTGATCGCGGGCTTCAGATAGATCATCCATCCAATCTCTTCGGACTTAGGTTTGTCTGGGCTGTAAAGTATCTTAATAAGAATGGCGTAGGCACGGCATATCCTTTCCTTGTTCGGTTGAAGGTCCGCGAGGTTGTATTCGAGTTTGATGCCAAGATCGATCAAGGCATAGCGTTCGAGACGCTGCAGATCGCTGCCTTCGGTTCTCAGGTCGGCGCCGCCATGCACGCAGATGATGAACTTACACCGACGCCGCAGAAGCTCGTAAACGCCGAGATTCTCAATATGTCCGCCGTCGGAAATGTTGAGATACTTCATGTTTTCCTGAATCCGGCCCGTGATTTCCGCCAGGAAATATGCAGGGCCGACACCGCGAGCCGCCCCTTTGTCCAAATGCCGGACGCTGGGAAGCCAGTAGCCAAGCCGCACATTGAAAACCGCCATGAGGAAACGAAAATTTGGCAGCGTCCGCCATCCCATGTTCGTGGATGCGGCGGCGCCGGAGATTGCCATCGCAGTCCCAAGATCAATATGCGGATCGCTGCGTTCGACAAAAGAAGTGTCCACGTAACCGCAGATCGGTGATCCGCAGAAGAAGGGGCTCAGGACGAAGAAGTCGCCGTTTCGCCCACGAAGCTCGGGGTTCGCGCTCGCGGGGAGGTTCACAACGGTATTGAGCAGGTGATACGGTGCTGCACCAGGGCTGCGCATTCTAGTGAGAGGCAGCCGCTGACGTACGCCGATCCTTTCAACCGCAGCCTCGGATGTTTCAGGCACATTGCTTTTATCAGCTGACTTCTTGCGTCCGCCCCAAAATCGTCGAATCGCGGTCTGCCACCACTTAAGCTCGTTTTCCCCCCGATAGGCGAGATAGCATTCGCAGAGCCGGTCGCGGTAGTATCCGTGAGGTCCGAGGGTATTGATGTCGACGAAGAGCCAGCTCCACAGCAGCCACAGTGCTGTCGCGATGACGACCCACCACCATTGCCACTCGGCGTTGCCGGTGGCGAGTCCGATTTTCGCGCCAACAAAAAGAATCACCCATCCATAGAAAACGGGTCCACTAATAACGAAGAGACGGGCCAGGAGATTGCGAATCCATGGCCGTTTAAAGAACCCCGCTCCCGCTCCGAAGAGGAACGGAAGAGCGCCTAGCAACGCGACTAGAACGTTCTCCGAAAGAATGTGCGACAGAGAGCCGTCGAAGTGATTCAGATGTTGCTTCAGCGCGGCATAGCCACGAAAGACCGCTGGTAGCGAAAACAAGACGCCGACCACGACCGCAGCGAGCGCAAGAACAAGGGTGGCAACCGTCCAGAATCCGCGAAATCTGGCGGCTTTCGAGTCAGGTGGTTGTCCCAGAGTCTTTTTCCGAATCGCCGGCAGGCAGATCCAGAAAAAGAAGAGGATCCAAAACACCACCTTGAGAATCCACCCGACCGGAGTATCCAGCGGCGCAGATGGCCGCGCCTTCTCCTTAAGCATTTCGTCACCCCAGAATCCAAGAATGTTAAGTCCCCAAATGAGTATTACCGTGAGGAGCGGCACCGGAAGGATTACGAACAGGTTCGTGATTAGTCCGGAGGCCATCAGGCCGGCGATTTTCAGCTTGCCCCAGAGTCCGCCACGTAACAGATATTTGCTATTGTTACGAAGGTGGCGGACCGGAGCGGCTTCCCCGCCGCGGTTATCAGGTTCAAAAGTTTCCGCGATGAGCCGGTCGATGGATTCCTTCGTGACAGACGGTTTCCGCGTTTGATCGGGGCCCAGACAAGAACTCAGAAAGCTGCCGAAGTAGCCGCCGCCGGAGACAGTGGAAACATAATCGATTTCTGCTAGAAGCTTCATCCGTGCGAGTACCTGCACGACGCCGAGACACACTGTCGCCGAGCGGATGCCGCCTCCGGACAACGCAAGGCCGATTGCATCACAAAGCTTTGCGCCAGCGGCAGACTGATTTTGCGGATCGCCAATTTTGCGCCGGGCAAAGATGAATTCCTGCTCTTTCTTGTCAATGTCTGCCGTGGAGACGGCGTTTGGGAACCCTTTCCACACTGTCACTTGGGGACCGATTCCGGCTTCCAGCGGTTTCTCTACCAGATCGGCTTTCTTGCCGGCGCTTTCCCATTTTTCCAGCAATTCAGCGGTCGCGGCCTCATCAGGCCCCAGCCACTCAGGTTTTACCTCGGAGCCTTCAGACAGGGCTTTGAATGCTGCCTCATAACCCAGAAGGAGGGGCTGCAGTTTGCGCAGTTCTGCCCGAAACATCCTGCGTGCGAGTTCGTCCCGGAACCTGAGTTTCGGGCTGCCAACGTCTTCCTGGACCTCGGTCATCCACCGATGCCAGCGAGCCGTGTACGGTCGCAGGCTGCCGTTCAGCAATTTCAGTGCGATCTCACAAAATCTTTTCGCGTCCGGATGCTGTTCCATGAGCTCCCGCGTCTTCGGAAAAAGCATGTAAACGCTCTCCGCGGCTGTCTCTTCCTCTCCGGATCGATAGTGGAGAGGTTGTGTCGTGATTCGTGTGGCAAGTTCAACCCAGAGGATATGGGCCGGGACGGCATCGGGAGATTCCTTCTGCTGTGTTGCACAGGTTTTCTCGTACCTTTTGATGGCGAAAATAAGGCGCTCAAGGTACGGCCAGACGAGACGGGGTCTTGAGGATTTCATTTATTTCTTGCGGCCTGATTCGGCGCTGCTGGTTCAAGAAAGAGACGACTTAAACCTTCCCACACCAAATGCACGGCATCGAGTGTGTCAGTGGTCGTCATCAACTCCCGGTTTTCCAGGATAGTCAATCCGTTCCGCAGCAGCATTGAACCCCCATCTTTACGACCCTCTTGGACGATCTTCCACAGCTCCCCAAATGCTTCCCACGGCCTCGACAATTTATTCGCTTTCATTGCGCCAATTCCTTCGAGGAGCGTCCGGTAATTCGGAGTTTTGGCATAGAATGCCGTGGTGAACGCAGGGGGCCTCGTGTGGCTACTCGACGTCAGAGCATCCGCGATGGCACCTGCCGCTCCGCCGACGCCTCCCAACAGGTAGATCGGAAGCTTTTGTTGCGCTGCACGGAGGAATTCCTCCATGATTCCCGGCATGCTGCCGTAAAAATCTGCTGTCTTTCCGCCCATAAAGACGAACGCAGCGGGCCTGACGTCACGGTCCGGTTCGCCGGGTACCGGACATTTAAACCCTTGAGCCAGCAGGCGCCGCATGTAGCTAAGGACCACCGCCTGGAATGTCAGATAACGTCGTGGTTCCCGCTCCTTGTCCGGCAGCGGTCCGGGTAATCCGGCATGTTCCGGCGAGACGCGCAAAATGCTGCAGGTATTAATCCAAGCCGCTTCATCCTCGGGCGTTATCGAATTAGAAACAGGCCATGGAGAGGGATTATAGAGACGCGACGGCCGCGGCTGAGCAAGGCTGTCCCCGGTGTCGTTGATAGTTTCGCCGGCGCTCCGCTCATCATTCAGCAGGTGCATGAGAGTAAGAGTCATGTTCCGCCCGGCGGAAAGGTCAGGAGACGTCTTTGATCGATCAGCATTATCCCGCTTCGGCGGGAGACCTCCATACAGCAAATCCATCCCCAACCGCAGCAAAGGTCGCAACAGGTAAATGATGGCCTCTTCCAAATGCTGCCGCAGATATCCCAGCTCCGCTAGCTGTGGAGAGACTGCAAAGGAGATGGCGAGCACCTTTCGGTCCAAGGGACGACGGCGCGCGGCCAACTCTGCCTGCATCGACTCTGGCAAATTGTGTTCGACATCCCGGAAAGCAGTGAGCCGGACGTTCTGAAAGATTTCCTCCAGAAGACGCAACTCCATCAAAGGAAGTCCGTTGCCGGGATAGCTCACATGAATACCTTCCCTGCCGGCAGTGGGTGCATACGACGGCTGATTCAAGAGACGCTGCAAGACTACGGGTCCAGGCAGGCGGTTCAAAACGGGGCCAGGAAGGGTGCTGTTTGCTCTCAATCTTGCCGCCAGCACATTCCGCGCGCCGAAGAACACCTCCCGCATAAGCACGCTGAATGCCAGCATTTCCATTCCGGGCGCCCAGCGCATGCTTGGGACTTGACCCAGTTCGGGTATGACCCGGGTCATCCGGTGACCCTCCATCGTGTCCAGCACCATCACTGGGTGATACACCTGGATATGTCCTCCCTTCTCATCCGCGGGGTCGAGGAGCACCTGATCGGGTTTCATGAACCGTCCGATCTCCCATCGACACCAAGGCCGGTCTGCATAGTGGTCTCCGCCTACGATAATGAGGGCGCGTGCCTTATCTCCCACTCCATCCTCGAGCACCTTTCCAAAACTCTCCCCGAAACTGATGTCATTTTCGTCAAGAAACGCGGAGCATTGAGTTTGCCCCTGGATGTAGTCGCGCAGCTTCTTTGGAGCTTCCGTGCCATCGGCCCGCGCGTAGCTGATAAAAATCTTAAGTTTCTCACCCGTTTGCTTCGGAAAAAGCCGCGCATTCAAATCACGGCCAAGCGCCTCCGTCAGATGCCTCAGTGTCTCCTGTGCGGCGGCCTGAATCGCAGACCTTTTCTGCTCCTCGGATGTCAAGTTTTCGGGAAGCGGCGGGTGACGAATAAAGTTTCGTTGAGCGATTATCGCCGGTAAATTAAATGCCGTGCCATCCATCGCCACCGGGAACATGACCCAGCCCTCGGTTGGCGGCTGCCCGTTCATCGATGGCTTTAAGCACTTCTGAGCCAGGTGTTCCAGATAGTCATGCCAGGAAACATCTCGCACGAGGTTCGCGTCTACCAACGGGATCAAATATTCCAACACCCCTTCTTCACCATTAGGCAGGGAAGGGATCAGCTTTCCCGGCGGGGCTGCCGAACGCAAATAAACCGGAATCCCTTCCAGGCTTGGCAGCCGAAACCAATCATAAACGTAATCTGTCAAAATTCGCGCGTAATCACTGGCAGGGTGATGCAGCACGTAAAGACGAACGGGATTAGACTTTTCCAGACGAACAGGATTAGACATCTTTGGGGGCTAAACGCAGGTAAGACGTACAACTGTGTTTGATGAAGGATTCCAACAGACTCGCTTTTGGTTCAAGTAGCCGCGGATGGGGTTCTGTCATATGGCCTTTGCTTGGTTAGCAGCAGCTTAGCCGGACCTGACTGCATGCATGAACAAGATCGGTACGTTGACTTTTCCACCGTCTCCCGACGGCTTGGCTTTCGCCGATATGTGGGCGCGTTCACCTTTGAAAATCGCCGAGCGTTCTTTTCACCCAGCCGGCTGATTTCGGTTCCCGAAAACTCGAATCAGCCGAATGAGCCGCGCTGGCAATATCGAGTTGTATCACGGCCGGACTGAAGTTGATATGGCTCTTTCGGGTAAGGCCGGAACTGCAAAAGTTCGCAGCTCCGCCGGAAAGACCATAATCGAGTGCGGCTTTCCGGCTTCCGCCCCACCGGACGGAGTGCTTCCGTGGTTTGTATCAGTAGAAAGCGAGCCGCCTCGCCAGAAAGGCGTGCGGGGGCTTGGGCTTACCTGGAGCGGCTGCAACCGCACCGGTGTTGCCCGCCCAGGGAGGATCTGAGGGTTGTGGCAACCGCGCTGCAGCGTTCCCGCTTAGCCGACGAGGCTGATCAAGATCGCTTCTACGCTCAACTCGGATACCACCGAGGGAGCTGACGAGTATAGATCGTTGAGATACGCTCCTGCGAGAGGATGGAAGTCGTCGCTCATAACCTTCTCCGCTTGCGGGGAATCGGGGGCAATAATGGCACCTGCAGCTCCTCCCATGCCGCTGCACACCACTAGTTTCTTTCCAAAAAGGATCGTCCACCAAGCCTCCTCGATGATGCCGGGTGCAAAGCCCTGATAGTCCATTGTTCTGCCACCAATCACGAGATGGGTATCGCACTTCTGCGTCAGCGTAAACCGCATCGCGGCAAGGTCGAATCCTCGTCGGAGATCCTGGGGCGAGGATTTCGCGAGATCGACAATAATCCTCTTGCCATACTGACCGAAGTCGATAGGCCTCGATGCTTCGCCAAAGGCGCGAAAAATGTCGGGCTCGCAGTCTGTCCATCGGATGGTTCTGACGGACACAATCGATTCCAGCTCCTTGCGGTCCGACTCTGAGAGGCTGGGCTCGTCTGGAAAGGCAAGATAGTTAAAGATGAGCGGTTGTTCGGTAGGACCGGACTGACTTTTGTAGGAGAGCGCAAAACGGGCCACCGCCTCCATGACGCCTCCGGTACGCCAATTATGTCCTAGAACAACTGAAGCTCCAAGGGCGATGAGACGACGCGCGAGGTCTACGGTCAACCCGTTGACGATTTCATTCCCAAGACCCAGGGCCGGTAAATCGTCGCTTTCAGAAATCGAGATGCCGATGCGGCGTCCTTCGAGCGGACGGGGCATCACCTCGGCGGTATGGGGATCGCTCTTGTTCATAACTTCAATGCATGACAATGGACTCGAAACTCATCGAGGGAAAGTACTCGGCTGCCTGGAATGAGCGCAGCAGCGACGTCGTTCGGGACTTCACGGATGCCGTCAGGCATGGCGGGATTGGCATGGACGATAAAAAAACACGCCAGCGGGGAAGACCGTGCCCGATGTCGCGCAGTTCGTCTGGACTGGAACCGACGTAATAGTCCAGCTCGAGAACGATGACGGCCTGGTCACCGCCCTTAAGCAAGCCGATATCACTGGCAGCCTTAATTTCTCTTTGCAGGCAATGGCCGACGTGTCAGGCGAGGTGATTCCCATCCCTTATGACCCGTCTGGCCAATCGGCGCCGGGCTGGTTCTTCTGCGACGCAGGTTATAACCGGCTCACGCCGGCGGCGGGGACCAAGGGCACGCAATACGTCCGGATCGCCCATGCCCCGGTCGGCTTCGACACGCTATTTTGGCAGAATGTGGCGGTGGACTACGGCTCCGTTCAAAAGGAGCGGGTCCACAAGGGCTGGAAGAGTCAATTCCCATCGTTGGCTGCTGTGCGTCGCATCTATCGCGACTATCCCGATTTTCCCGATCAGGACATTGAGCCGGTGCAGGTGCAGGTGACATTCACTTACTCAATCACGCCCGACGGGCCGCTCAAGGGCTTGGAAGGCGTGGAAGTCGTCGCGACTGACCAGTCCCAACCTGTTCCCGGTCTGAACGTCACCGCCGTGCAGGGCTGGAAGGGCTCCCTCACCGAGCCGGTCTGGTTTGGCAGCACGACCACAGACGACTCTGGGCTCGCGATTGTGCTGCTGAAATCGCCGCGCTCCGATCCCGTCCGTATTGTGGTCTCGACACCGGCGCGAAGCAGTGGCCCGCTTTACATTCCTGTCATTAGGCCGGCAGACTAGCAAGGGGTTTTCTAAACATCAGTTCATCGTTCCAATAGATTTCCAGAAGCAACTCCTCTGTCTGCGGAATTTGTAGTCAAGCAGTGAACGACCCTTCAGCATCCGTGAACACCCGATCGCTCCGAAAATGGAGTGGAACGAAAAGTTGCGCTAAGCGATCAGCAGCTCTTCATCAGCGTCGTTGAGGTCGCGGAGCGGCCGCAACTCGCCCCTCAGGACTTGGGGTAACGGGAGTAATGGAACCGAAAACAGCGCTAAGGTGTTCAGTTTTGTGGACAGCCCTGACTCCTCGCGTGTAAGATCAGAACGTGGCCACTACAATAGAGGAGTTGTGCCAGAGGGTGCAACTCGAGCGGCGACTGATCGCCCGGTTAAAGACCGCAAACATCCGCTTTACCGACGCTCAGGTCGAACGTATCTGGGCAATCGTTTCAGCCCATCAAGCTGGCCTATCGATTCGCAAAATCGCTGGCGCGACTGGACTGAGCTCGAGTCGAATCCAACCAACTACTCAACGCGCCCGAAGCCAAGGAGATTCCAGTCTGGCTGAGCCAACTGCGACAATCGAGGCGAGGTGCCGGTGGAAAGAAAAAAGCCGAATGGCCTGAGCCGGAAACCGTGATCCTAGTCCGCTTGGCGAGAGAAGTTGAGGTGTTGCGACGCTGCACCGATTGGCTGCAGCGACTGGAGCGTGGCGAAAACGTGGTTGAGCGGACGGCGTTGCGAGCAGCGCTGGGACTAGCGTCACAGTAAGAAAATCAGACCGTGCGTTCAGAAAACTGAACACCTTAGCCCTATTCTCGGTTCCGCTGCCACTGGTAACCCTAATACAAAGATTATGAAGGATCGGGAACGCCACTTGAGCTTAAGGACCAGCAAGCGTGGCCACCTTTGACATCTTTTTATCTCACAACAGTCGCGACAAGCCCGCCGTCGAGCGCCTCGCTGAGAAGAGGCGGGTGGGAGTATTTTATGCAATTCAGACCCCCGCGTTAGACCCCCTGTTTATTGCGTACAATGCAGGCGCTGGTGGAAGAATCCTGCGTACAATGCAGAGCATTTTTAGACCACCGTCGCGGCGACCACCCTTGGCATGCTTTCCAAGCGCCTTCCGCCGCGACGCCGGTCTAAAAATGCTCTGCATTATGTTACAATCTTAGCGATGGGCAGGGGACACGAAATGTGATTTGGGAAATTATTTTGCGTGATTTTTGGGGAGCTATTTTGCGCCCTCTGGTCACGCCTTAGCGCCGCTGGAATGCAAATGCCTGTAGCTACTGTTTTATGCCCCGGACCAAAGCTCTCTTGAACAATCATTAGCGCTCGACGGAACAGTTGCTCTGCCTCCGGCAGTCTGTCGGTTCTGCGCAGTAGGTCGGCAAGATTGTTGAGGCGATTCGCGACATTTGGATGTTTAGGACCAAAGCACTTCACATCGATCGCCAGGGCCCTGCGGTAAAGTGGCTCAGCCTCTGTTAATCGGTTTGTACCGACAAGGATTAAGGCAAGCCTGTTGAGATCCTTGGCAACATTGCGATCCTCTGGCCCCAAGATTCTTTCATCCACTGACAAAGCTCGTCGCAGCAACGGTTCGGCCTCCCCGTGCTCCGCTCTGTTTTCGAGCCATCGGGCCATTTCGTTCATCATCCCCGTAGCTCTGGATTCAAGGGCGTGGTCGCGTAGATGCTCAAGGAGAGCTCGACAATGAGGAGCTAGCAACTCCCAGAGCAGCCAACCTTCTTTGTTCCACTCCGCCGATGGTAGTCGTGCAATAACAAAGTTAAGTGCAGATTCCAGAGCGGCATTCGATTCGTCGTTACCGGCGTTCCTATTCACGAACCATCGCGCCAGCGTGCGGAAAGGATTTCGCTTGAATCGAAGCCGCTGGCGCGTGATTTCCTGTACGAGTCGATGAACCGTGAACGTATCCTCATCTGCGTTCCACCTCACCAAGCTCCATGATGCTAGCCCGTTGAGCGCATCGCGAGCATCCGCGTTTTTCACCGATACACCCTCCAGCAACGACACGGGTATTGGCTCAGGTGCGAGCCAGGCGAGAATGTTGAGCAAGGCACCCTCCGACCGGGTGAGCAGGTCAACGCTTGCTTGCCACGTCGTAGCCACGCTGCTCGGGTAGTTCAGTAACCGCTCATCGTGCCATCCAGGACAATTTCCTTGGCTGTCCCCCAGCGCTGGTGGTAATCGGAGAACGAGAAGCGGTTCTTCTCGATGTAAGCGCCGGCTTGTTCCAGAGCCAGCGCGAGGCCGCCGAGTTCGCGCGCGAGAACCGACGCGTCTTTGGTGTCGGTGATTGTCTTCTTCCGCCTCTGCTCGGTGCGCTCCAACAGGAACACGGCTGCATCTTCCTCGGCCAACACGTTGAGCTCGACTGTCTGAATGGCCTTGCTCCAGTCCGCGATGCGCGAGGTGATGATCACGTCCCCAGCCTGGATTTTCGGAAGCGTTTTCTCCACTTCAACCGCAGCTTGGGGCGTGTCGACACTGTCGAGGATCAGGAGCCAACCTGAATGCTCGTTGAGCCAGCGGAACACGGCGGCCAGGCGTGCGGCTTCTTCGGTCTGGTTCTGTTGAGGCAGGTTGAAAACTTCGGCATTACAGAGCATACCGAAATTGATTCGAAAGTCCGCCGGGGAGCGCGCACTGACAAAAAGCAGCGCATTTTTATAATCACTCGCCTGACGCCACGCGTATTCGATCGCCAGACGTGTCTTTCCTACGCCGCCCAACCCATGGATCGTTTGGCGGACGGTGAGACCGACCGCTCTCCCCCCGCCAGTCCTGAGTCGCTGCCTGAGCTCAGCCAGCGCGGCATCGCGACCTTTAAAGAGCGGACCCAGGGAGTTATAAGGAAGATTGCACACTCGGCGTGGCGCTCCGACGCCGCGTTCCGGAAAGCGCAGTTCCCGCACGCGGCTTGCGACTTCCTTAGGGCTGGCAAACGGGTAATAGATGTCGCCGCATGATTGGATAGCCTGACGGTGAGCAAGTTGCAGACTTTTTTCTTCGTCGGTCTGAACCAAAATTCCGTCGGTCTGGCAATCCTCTTTCGCTAGAAACAGGTAGATCGGCTTCCCAAGTCCCCGTGCGACGTCGTACTCGATTTGCGTGTAAGAACGACGTGGTTCCCCGGCCGGCCGCTTGGGGGGCTCTGCCCCATAATAGAAACCGGCCACGTGGATCACTGCGTCGCAGCGGCCGATGAGGTCGCGCAGCATGGCTGTAAGCGGACCGTAAGCCAGGGTAAAAGAGCTTTCCTCGATCGGGAAAATCTGGAGGCTTAGGAGCGCGTCTTTGATCTCCCGGCGATAGCTGCCGAGGTCGCCCGTGGTCGCAGAGATGAACACTTCGGCGTGTTCTGGCATCTCTCAAATATTATCCTAATCTCGAGCGGGCGGGCTAGCAAAAAGAGCCTGCACGCGGCTCACAGGTTTGGCGTGTTTTGGGAGAGGCTAACGACAAAAGCCTGGCCCCGGTACCGGGTGTTGAGGAGTAGCGGAGCAAAATGCGGAGCTTCGCCTTTTGCTTCATTACTACTTAACCTCCCGATGAAGGGTGCGTCGGCGCAGGAAAGGATTGTGAAGAAACCGGTTTGC
>Ga0209656_10002659_pt1 | contig 11552 bp, 14 predicted proteins | sample BogFormECP12_OM2_FD_188239 | JGI IMG/M metagenome (GOLD analysis project Ga0209656, IMG submission 188239) | Bog forest soil microbial communities from Calvert Island, British Columbia, Canada - ECP12_OM2 (SPAdes) (version 2) | ecosystem: Environmental > Aquatic > Freshwater > Wetlands > Bog ... | reverse complement strand
TGCTGCGCAACCAGCCGATGGGGTTCTACGCCCCGCACAGCCTGATCAACGACGCGCGGCGGCACGGGGTCGTCGTCCGCGGCGTGGACGTGAACGCCAGCGACGCGCTCGCCACCCTGGAAGGCTTTGCCGGGGCTGCGGGTCCTCCGCCCGTGATAAGGCTCGGCCTGTCCGCCGTGCGCAACCTGGGCAAAGCGGCGGCCGAACGGATCGCCGTCGGGCGCCCGTACCGTGACCTGGAGGATTTCGCCACCCGGACGCATCTGCCGGCCGCCGCGCTCGAGGCGCTGGCTACCGCGGGCGCGTTCGGCAGCTTCGGCCTCAGCAGGCGTGCCGCGCTGTGGGCGGCCGGGGCCGCCGCCTCGTTGCGCGAGGGACAGCTGCCCGGCGCCGCCACCGGGATGACCGCGCCGCCGCTGCCGGCCATGACGCCGACCGAGGAGACCCTGGCCGACCTGTGGGCCACCAGTACGTACGGCACCCATCCGGTGGCCCACATCCGGGCGGCGCTAACGGCCAGGCAGGTATTGACCGCAGCAGCGGTCAAGTCGGCGCGAAGCGGTTCTGTGGTCGGCGCGGCCGGGCTGGTCACCCACCGGCAGCGGCCGCCCACCGCGCGGGGCGTGGTGTTCCTCAGTTTGGAGGACGAGACCGGCATGGTGAACGTCATCTGCCCGCCTCACGTGTGGGAACGCCACCAGCGGATGGCCACGGTGGCCCCCGCCCTGCTCGTCCAGGGCCGGGTGGAGCGGTCCGGCGGCGCGCCGTCAACCTGGTCGCCGACGCCCTGCGCCCGCTCCGGGTCGCTGCCGCCGTTCCCAGCCGCGACTTCCGGTGATGCTCAGGATCCCGCCAGAAAATCTGCGTACCTGCACGCAGACCCGGAATGGCTACAGGTGATCGTGGTCGTGCATCAGCTGTGACCTTCAGCGATCTACGGTTCTGGCCCACATTTCGTGATGGCAACGAATCCATCTGGGCGTTATGCGGCCCCGTGTGGCGGTGCTTAGATAACACGGATTTGTGTTATCTCAGGAGACTGTGTAGGGTGGTTGGCATGCCCACTGACGGTGAGATCACGTTTGCTGACCATGCCGGGCGCTTCTATGCCCAGCGCTTCGGGATGGCGCCGATGGTGGGCCGGCTGATCGGCTATCTGGCGGTGTGCGACCCGCGCGAGCAGAGCATCAGCGAGCTGGCCGACGCCCTGCTGGCGAGCCGGAGCGCGATCGCCGGCGCGGTGAACGTGTTGGAGAACCTCGGGCTCATCCGGCGCTCCCGGGCTGCGGGCGAGCGGATGGACCGGGTACGCATCGACATGTCGTCGTCCCACGCGATGGGCTTCGACGTCTCCGAGTACCGGGAGATGGCCGAACTCGCCCGAGAGGGTCTGCGCCTGCTGGCCAAGGCGCCACCTGAGCGGAAAGCGATCTTGTTGGAGTGGGCGGCATTCTCCGATTTCCTGGTCGGGCGACTCCCGGTCTTGGAGCAGGAGTGGATCGCGCAACGGGAGGCGCTGCGTGCCGCGGGCGAGCTTCCCGACGACTCGGCCACACGGCAAGGAGGGAGAAGGCCATGACAAGCGTGTCCGCTGGGAGCGGGATCGTGGCTCAGGACATGTGCAAGTCGTTCGACGACCATCTGGTGCTAGACAAGGTGAGCCTGGCCGTGGAGGAGGGCACGATCCTGGCGCTTCTCGGCCCCAACGGGGCCGGCAAGACCACGATGGTCCGCATCCTGTCCACCCTGATCCCGGCCGATTCTGGCTCCATGCGCATCGCCGGTCACGACGTGGTCACCGACCCTGACGGGGTGCGGGCCGCCATCGGGGTCACCGGCCAGTTCTCAGCCGTGGACAACCTGCTCACCGGGGCCGAGAACCTGCAGCTGATGGCCGATCTTCGCCACCTCGGCCGCGAGGCTGGGCGGCGGCGGGTGGCCGAGTTGCTGGCGCAGTTCGACCTCACCGACGCCGCTCACAAGCTGCTTTCGACCTACTCAGGCGGGATGCGACGACGGCTCGACCTGGCGATGACCCTCGTCGGCAAGCCCCGGGTGATTTTCCTCGACGAGCCCACCACCGGCTTGGACCCGCGCAGCCGCCGCACCATGTGGCAGATCATCCGTGATTTGGCTATGTCCGGCGTGACCATACTGCTGACCACCCAGTACCTCGACGAGGCGGACCAGCTGGCCGACCGGATCGCGGTGCTCGACCAGGGCCGGATCGTCGCCGAAGGAACCCCTGCCGAGCTGAAGAGCCGCATTCCCGGCGGCCACGTCCGACTCCACTTCGCCGATCCCCACCTGCTGCACTTGGCGAGCGAGCTCCTCGAGGCGGCTGCTCCCGACGAGGACCAGCTCGTCCTCCAGGTCCCGGCCGACGGCACCGTCGACTCGCTCCGGGGCCTGCTGGACGAGCTGCACGAAGCCCGTATCTCCGTCGAACGGCTGTCGATCCATACCCCGGACCTCGACGACGTGTTCTTCGCCGTCACCGGCAGCCACGTCACCGCGCAGCTCAACGCAGACCCCGCACCACAAGGAGTACCGCTGTCATGACCACGCTCGCTTACACGCTCAGCGACTCGCGGGTAATGCTGCGCCGCAATCTCAAGCACCAGCTCCGCTACCCGTCCATGACCGTGATGCTCATCGGCATACCCATCGTGCTCTTGCTGCTGTTCGTCTACGTCTTCGGCGGCCAGCTCGGCGCTGGGCTCGGCGCCCACGAGGGGCGCAGCGCCTACCTCAACTACGTAGTGCCGGGGCTGCTGCTCCTTACCGTGGCCTCAGCCATCCAGGGCACCTCAATCATGGTCGCCATGGACATGACCGGCGGCATCATCGACCGGTTCCGCACTATGGCCATCGCCCGTGCCTCGGTCCTCACCGGCCATGTGCTGGGCAGCCTGATCCAAATCCTTGTAGCCATCGCCGTCCTCATCGCAGTCGCCTTCGGACTCGGATTCCGCTCTACTGCCGGACCGCTCCACTGGCTGGCCGCGATCGGGATACTGGCCCTGTTCGCCTTCGCGCTGATCTGGCTGGCCGTCGCGCTCGGGCTTGCCGCCAAGAGTGTCGAGACCGCCAGCAACACCCCGATGATCCTGTTCCTGCTGCTGTTCCTCAGCAGCGGCTTCGTGGCCACGGCCACCATGCCAACGGGCCTGCGCCAGTTCGCTGAGTACCAGCCGTTCACCCCCGTCGCCGACACCGTGCGCGGACTGCTCAGCGGCGCCGCGATTGGCGACCACGCCATCGCCGCCATCGCCTGGAGCATCGGCATCGCTGTCGTGGCCTACCTCTGGGCCATCCGCCTTTACAACCGGCGCCGAGCGGCCGAGCCGAAGTGAGCGGGGGCCGCACCGCCGTGGCTGAGCACTCCAGCTCGGTCGAACCACCGATGGCGAGGGGTTACGGTCGCGTCCCTGCTCGATGCGGCGGTGGGCGGTCGCCCGCCGCCATGCCTCCCACCTCACCGCTCCAGCGTCGCGCTGGACCGGCCCGGCCGGACGGCTTGACCAGGACCGCCGGTGGGCAGACGGGCGCCGGCTCCTCCACCAGGACGCCTACCCGGCCGCTGACCGGGTCGCCGGCCAGGAAGCCGCTGACCGAAGACGCGCTTGCCCAGCGGCTCCATGCCCTCGGAATCAGCCCGCGCCAGAGCCGTAACACCGCCCTGTTCACCCTGGCCGCCGACGTCCCGGCCGCGATCTTGGCCAAGACGCTGGGCATCCACATCAAGGCGGCGATCCAGTGGCAGAAGATCTCCGGCGGGGACTGAGCCGCCTATGACCAGCTCGAGCCGTCACCGGACATCGGCGACCTGCTGCGCGAGATCGACCGCGACCCGACCGCGATCTTCTGGGGATGGCCCGTCCCGGTGCCCTGCTGACCAGGCTGTTACCGGGCCGGCCGGTAGCAAGTGCGTATCACTCCTGAGCGGTAGGTTTTTGCGCTGGTCAGTTCCAGGCCGGCCTTGCCGGTGAATACCCGCTTGCCGCTGCCGAGCGCGACCGGGTGCACGGTGAGGACGTATTCGTCGATGAGCCCGAGGCGGACCAAGGTCTGGGCGGTGCGGATGCCGCCGGGGACACCGAGGTCCTTTCCCGGCTTCTCCTTCTCCCTGCGCACCGCGTCGGCCAGTTGCTCGTCGTCGTGGACCACGAGCATTTCGGCGTTCGGCCACGGGACGGGTTCCTCCCGGTCGGAGACCAGGAAGGGGCGCAGCTTGTTGACCGCTTCGGCGAGGGCACGCTGGTCGGCCGGGGCCTGCGGGTCGCTTGCCACGTTCAGCCAGTAGGGGAGCATCCCCGACGCCGTCGGGTAGCCGATGAAGCCGCGGTCGAAGCGGTCGAAGAAGGACACGTTGTCGCGGCTGAACCCCGGATCTGGCACCCGGGTCATCCAGTCCAGCTCACCGCCGGGTCCGGCGAAGAATCCGTCGAGGCTCATGGTCATGGTGAGGACGAGCTTGGCCATGACTGTCTCCTGTCCTGGTTGTTCTGGAGGAAAGGCTGGCGGCGAGCCAGCGCCTGTCAGCGGCGGGTAATGGCCTCGGCCAGGTTCCTGACCTGCGCACGCCTGCTCGCGGCGATGAGCGTGAACGCGGCGCACAGCGGGACGGTCATCGCGACAGCGGCGCTGTGGAGCACGACGGCGCTGATGATGGACGCGCCGGCCATGTCAGCGGCCAGCCCGGCCGCGGCGAGCCCGGCCAGCCACGGGATGAGCAGGCCGGCCGCTCCGGCGAGCTCGGCGCCCCCGACTAGGCAGCGCAGCCACTGCCCCGCTCCGATCTGGCCAACATCGTCACCGCGGTGTGCGCCCCGGCGAGCTTGGGCACCGCCGCGAGCGCGAAGAACGCGCGCAACCGGGCGGGCGGTGCCGGTTGTGGCGTCCCTAATCTGCTCCCTGATGGCTGGCAGCGAGGTCAGCTCGCCTGCTGCCGGGCAAGCAGCTCGGCCAGGCGCTCGCCGGAATCATGGACGCCGCGTTCCATCCCGGAGGCGACCATCGCATCGCGGTCCTCCACCGACTGGAACGCCGAGACCGTGCGCAGCAGCGTCTTGCCGCCGCGCTCGGCCAGTGTTGCGGTCTGCAGGCAGACGTGACCGGGCGCGCCCTCGAACTCGAAGGTCTGCACGATGGCATCCGGCGACGGGTCGCCGTGGAAGACGCCGTGGAAGCCGTACCTGTTGCCCTCGGCGTCGGTCTGCATGAAGCGCCAGGTGCCGCCGTTGCGGGCCTCGTACCGGTCGATCGTGGTGGTCAGGTCCCGGGGGCCCAGCCACTGCACCAGCAGGTCCGGGTCGGTGTGAGCCCGGAACACCAGGTCGCGCGGCGCGTCGAACTCGCGCGTGACGATGACCTGCGGGATGCCTGGCTCAGCGGTGATCTCGGTCTTACTCATCGTCGTTTCCCTTCACTGTTGCGGGCGGTTATGGCCGGGACCTTGTTCCTCGCCGGCTTGCAGCGCCGCCAGCAGCTCGTCGAGCCGCTCATGGCTCTCGTCCCAGAACCGCTGGTAGCGGGCCAGCCACGTGGTCACCTCACGGAGCGGTTCGCCCTCCAGGCGGCTGGGCCGCGCGGTGGCCCGCCGGGTCCGCGAGATCAGGCCCGCCTGCTCAAGCACCTTCAGGTGCCGGGAGACCGCGGGCTGCGACACGCTGAACGGCGCCGCGAGCTCGGCGACGGTCGCCTCGCCATCGGCGAGCCGGGTCAAGATCGCCCGCCTGGTCGGGTCGGCGAGCGCCCCGAACACGAGGCTGAGCCGATCTGTCCCCATTCATAACCGCCTTATTTCAAAACTAGATGGTTATAGAGTGGCGGACGCGATCCCCGGTGTCAACCCGGCGCCGATCAGGCAGACAGATCGTGCCCGCCCCGATGACAGCCAGGTGCCAGGCCGCGCGGGAAATGATCCCCGGATGCTGGCAGCCGGACTTCGTGCCACTATGCCGGGACGCTGTAGTCCGTCCAGGCTGAGGCATTCAGACAGTCTCAATACCGGACTGTGCCATTAGAGGGCGCCCGCACCGGCGCGCCACAGGCGATCCAGGTCGCCGACCGGTGGCACCTATGGCACAACCTGGCCGAGCACGTGGAGAAAACCGTCGCCGCCCACCACCGGTGCGTCCGGGGCCACTACGCCGCCGTGGAGCAGGCCACTGCACAGCAGGCCCCCGACCCGGGCAGCTCGCGGACGAGGCGACCACCGCCCACGCCGAGAGAACAGGGTCCGGGTGGTGCGGGCCCGCCAACGCTACGAACAAGTCCAGGCGCTGAAGGCCGAGGGCGAGAACGTCACCACAGTCATGCGGGAGCTGCGCCTGGCGCCCGGGACCGCTCGCCGCTACTACCGCGCGGCCAGCGTCGATGCAGTGGTGGCGGGCACGCTGACCGGGTGGCCTAGCAAGCTCGATGACCACAAGCCCTTCCTGCACCAGCGCTGGAACTCCGGGTGCACCAACATCGGCCAGCTGCACCGGGAGATCACCGAGCGGGGCTACCGCGGCAGCTACGGCACCGTCTACGCCTACCTGCGACCCTTCAAAGCCCTGCCCTGCGCGCCGCCTGCCGTCCCGGCGCCGCCCAAGGTCCGCACCGGCCGGCGCGGTGAGCAGCTAGATGCCTGGATCGCCAAGGCCAGCGCCGGCGACCAGCCGGACCTGCGCTCCTTCATTACCGGGCTCAAACGCGACTACCAGGCCGTACTCAACGGACTGACCCCTGCCCTACAGCTCCGGCAAGGTCGAAGGCAACGTCAACCGGACAAGATGATCAAACGGCAAATGTATGGCCGCGCCGGATTCCCGCTGCTCCGCAAACGCGTCCTCCTGGCGCCCTGAAGGGCTCGTTACCATCACAAAATACGGGCCAGATCCAGAGCCGGTTCTCACGAACGAAACCCCGTCTTGCGGCCTGTACGCGCCGACGCGACACCCGCGCTCTCCGGCCTGCCGGCGTCTGGCTGGTTTCGCCGGTGCTTACATTACGATCGGGTGCTCGTCTTCCCGAAACGGACGGCAGAACGATGAATGCGGAAATCGAGGACGACGATCTCGCCCGGTTCGAAGCGCACGGCGCCGACCCTCTGCCGGCAGCGGACATCAAAGGCTGGCTGGACCATGATGGCGCCCGCATCTGGCATGCGTCCTACGGCGACGGCCCGCCGGTCGTCCTGCTGCATGGCGGCCTCGGCCATGCCGGCAACTGGGGCTATCAGGTGCCGGCCATCTTGTCGGCCGGCTATCGCGCCATCCTGATCGACAGCCGCGGCCATGGCCGCAGCACGCGCGACGACCGCCCCTATTCCTACGAGCGCATGGCCTCGGACGTGCTCGCGGTCATAGACGCCCTCGCCATCGACAGCGCGCGCTTCGTCGGCTGGAGCGACGGTGCGTGCATCGCGCTCGTGCTGGCCGCTCGCGCGCCAGCCCGTGCCGCGGGCGTGTTCTTCTTCGCGTGCAACATGGATCCGGGCGGCACGAAGGTCATGGAGCCGAGCTCCGTGATCGATCGCTGCTTCGCCCGCCACCGGAAGGATTACGCGAGCCTCTCGGCCACGCCGGACGGATTCGAACCGTTCGTCGCCGCCGTCGGCGAAATGATGCGCACGCAACCGAACTACACGGCCCGCGATCTCGCCGCGATCGACGTGCCCGTCGCCATCGTGCAGGGCGAGCACGACGAATTCATCCGGCCTGAACATGCGGTGTATCTCGCCCGCACCATCCCGGGCGGCACGCTGACGATCCTGCCCGGCGTGAGTCATTTCGCGCCGTTGCAGCGTCCCGCCCGGTTCAATGCGGCTTTGCTGGCCTTTCTCGACGGGCTGCCGGGCTGACGCCCTGCACGCGGCCGATCGAGTGGCCGCTCCTGCGGCCCCTGCCGCAGGAGCCGTTCGAGACCGGCGCTGGTTCACCCCCCCGGGTGGATCGGTTCAGCCAGGTCACCGTGCGCACCAACAGGTACTCAGTCCAGGCGAGGCTGATCGGCCGCCGGGTCCGGGTCCTGCTGCACGCCTCGCACCTGGTCATCTACGACGGCCATGCCGAGGTCGCCCGGTATGAGCGGCTGCCCTGCAGGTCCGGCGCCCGGCTGGACCTGGACCACTACCTGGAAGCCCCGGCCGCAAGCCCGGCGCGCTGCCCTGCTCCACCGCACTGGAACAAGCCCGCGCCGCAGGCAAGTTCACCCCGGTCCACGGCGCCTGGTGGGCCGAGGCCCGCAAAGCCCACCGCGACGCGCCGGCGCCCGCGCTGATCGAGGTGCTGCTGCTGCACTGGCGGACTCCTGGGAGGACGGCTGGATTCGACAATCGCCGGCTTACCAGGAGTCCTTTCAATTACCTAGGCTCAATTACTTAGGCGCCGATCATCGGACAGAACCGCCACCACCATCACATGAGCCATCATCCGCCGCGAGAGGGCTCGTTACCATCACGAAATATGGGTCAGATCCACTTACCGTCGAAGGTCACATGCATCAGCTCACGGTGATTGACAACCCACATTTGGCTTACGCGTGGTATCGTGCTCGTATGAGTGGGACGTATCAGGTAGTCATGGGAGACAGAGGGCGGCTCGTTATTCCCGCTGACCTGAGGGAGCGGGCAGGGCTCGCCGAGGGTACCGCGCTCATCCTGCTCGAGACTCCGACGGGACTCGTGCTCCTGACCCGTCCGCAGCTCCAGAAACTCGTCCGGGCAGATCTCGCCGACCTTGATCTGGTGGGCGAGCTTCTCTCCGAGCGCCGCGCGGAGGCTGCCGCCGAAGACGCGGCGTGAACGTCTTCGATGCCTCCGCGCTGCTCACCTTCTTGCAGGGAGAACAGGGAGCGGCCCAGGTCGGACAGGTGCTGCAGGACGGCGGCGCGTGCGGTGCCGTCAACTGGTCCGAGGTCGCACAGAAGATCCGCGCGCATAGCCGGAACTGGGATCTGTCCCGGGCCCTGCTCGTCAGCTACGGAGTCCGGGTCGAGGCCGTGACGGTGACCGATGCTGAGTGGGCGGCCCGGAGATGGACCCCCGGAGAGGGACTATCCCTCGCCGACCGACTTTGCCTGGCGCTGGGTGACCGGCTGGATGCTGACGTCTGGACGGCTGACCATGCCTGGGGAACCAGCGGGCGGATACGGCAGGTGCGGTGACCTGCGACCGGCCTCAGCCCATCCCCCGGAGTCTCAGCGGACCCCCCGCGGCCGGAACTGCACGCTGATCCGCGGCCCGACCGCCTGGGACGTCTTCGGGACGGCGTGCTCCCAGGTGCGCTGGCAGCTGCCGCCCATGATCAGCAGGTCGCCGTGGCCGATCTCGAACCGCAGCGAGCCGCCGCGCCCGGCCGACCCACCGCTACGCGGGCGCAGCAGCAGCGCCCGCGGCGTCCCTAGCGACACGATGGCGACCATGGTGTCCTCGTTCTTGCCGCGCCCGATGGTGTCGCCGTGCCAGGCGACGCTGTCCCGTCCGTCGCGGTACAGGCAAAGCCCGGCCGTGCGGAAGGGCTCGCCCAGCTCCGGCCCGTAGTGCGCGGTCAGCGCCTTCTGCGCGGCGGTGAGCACCGGGTCAGGCAGCGGCTCGTCCTCGCCGTAGAAGCAGAGCAGCCGGGGAACCGTCACCACCTTGTCGTACATATGCCGTTCCTCTGCCCGCCACGGAACCGTCTCGACCAGAGCGCCGAACACCGCTCCCGACCCCGCCAGCCACCCCGGGCGTAGGTCAACCCAGGCGCCGTGCGCCAGCGGCGTCCTCCGGACCGAAGGCCCGAGCGCGCCGAGTGACGGGCCCTTCTCCTCGTCGCACAAGTCGAGCAACGATTCCTGAACCGAGACGCTCATCCAGCCAGTCTAACCCAGACCCAAACGTATATTCGAGCCCGCGTACCGCGCGATCGCCACCGCGGCCAGGTCGGCCCGCACCTCAGGCGGCGAATAACTACGATCACGTGGCTTCCCGGCCTGATGGCTGCCCCCTACGGTGGGTGTCATGGCTTCCGTCGGATCCCGTCGCTGCGTGGTGATCGGCGCAGGCGTGATGGGCGCATCGGTGGCGGCCAGGCTGGCCTCGGCTGGCATGCAGGTGACACTCCTTGACCAGGACCAGCCGGGCCGTGCCACCAGCCGGTGGAGTTTCGCCTGGCTGAACTCGAACGACAAGGCGCCCCGGTCCTATCACGACCTCAACCACGCCGGGATCCGAGCCTGGGCCGAACTCGCACCGGACCTCGATGGCCAGGCCTGGTACCGCCCCGTCGGCCACCTCGAGCTGGCCACCTCCGACGCCGGGCGCGCCGAACTCGAAGCCCGCGTGCGCAGGCTCACCGAATGGGGCTACCCCGCCCGCCTCATCGACCCGGCCGACGCCGCCGAGATCGAGCCAGCACTGCGATTCCCGGAGTCCGGCAGCGCGGTCGCCTGGTTTCCTGGCGAAGGTTACGTGCTGACCGAGCCGCTGATCGGACGCTTGGTCGTCCGCGCCGCGGCTTACGGCGCTGAGATCCTGACCGGCGACCAGGGACAGGTGACTGGCCTGGATCTTGGCCCGGGAGAGGTGCGAACGGTGCGTACCGCCGCCGGTGCCGTCCTTGAGGCGGACGAGGTGGTGTGCTGCGCCGGCCGCTGGGTGCCCGAACTGGCCACGATGGCCGGAGCTACGGGCCCGGTGCCGCTCATCGCCTGGGACACGCCCGGCGCCGCCGCCCCTGGCCTGGTGGTGCGCGTCGGCCCGCTCGCCTCGGCGGGTCCCGTACGCCTGGTGCATACCCCCGAGGTCAGCCTGCGCCCGCATTCCGGCGGCCTGCTGCACCTGGAAGCGCCGGACGCCGCCGTAGACCTGCACACTCCAGAACCCGACCTGCGCCGCTGGGCCGCCGCCCTGCTCCGCCGGGCCCAGCAGACCGTGCGTGGCCTCATCGACGCCCGCGTCGAGGAGTTCCAGGTCTGCGTCCGCCCCATGCCCGCCGACGGCCAGTCCATCGTCGGCCGCCTCCTCGGCGTCCCCCGCCTCTACGTGGCGGTCACCCACAGCGGCGTGACCCTGGCTGCCCACCTGTCCCGCCTCATCGCCACGGAGCTCATCACCGGCACCCCGCCCGCCGACCTCGCCCCCTACCGCCCCGACCGCTTCCTCGCCAGCCTCCCACCCCCCGCCAACCCGCCCCGTCCCGCTAGCCACCCTTTACCCGCTCCCTGAAATTCAATGAACGTGGCGTTCTACCCAAAAGAGTCAATACGTTGTCACATTCATTGGTTCCACTGGGAGGCGCACAGAGGAAGAAACCCGGGCAATTCGGACATCATGCCGCCGTGAGCCAGTGCGGGACCGCGGGAAAGCGGGGAAACCTCAGGACAACAGGAAGCTCGGGCCAGCAGGAAGCTCAGGCCAGCAGGAAGCTCAGGCCAGCAGGAAGCTCAGGCCAGCAGGAAGCTCAGGCCAGCAGGAAGCTCGGGCCAGCAGGAAGCTCGGGCCAGCAGGAAGCTCGGGCCAGCAGGAAGCTCGGGCCAGCAGGAAGCTCGGGCCAGCAGGAAGCTCGGGCCAGCAGGAAGCT
>Ga0209656_10002657_pt1 | contig 11556 bp, 8 predicted proteins | sample BogFormECP12_OM2_FD_188239 | JGI IMG/M metagenome (GOLD analysis project Ga0209656, IMG submission 188239) | Bog forest soil microbial communities from Calvert Island, British Columbia, Canada - ECP12_OM2 (SPAdes) (version 2) | ecosystem: Environmental > Aquatic > Freshwater > Wetlands > Bog ... | reverse complement strand
CAGCACGTCAGGATCCCCGCCCCGAGCCCGCAGCTCGACCAGGCGCCGACCCGCCCGCTCGGCCAGGTCCCGGGCGAGCGCGTGATCGTCGTCCCGGGCGAGCGCGTGATCGTCGCGGGCGAGCGCATGATCGTCGCCGGTGATGTCGCCGGTCATCGCGGCAGCTCCTCGGGCCAGTCGGCGTGGTAGATGTTCTGGGCGGCGACCAGGCCCTGCGTGATCAGCGTCTCGGTGGCGTCGGCGGCGCGGTCGACGAACAGCGGCAGTTCTTTGCGTTCGGCCGGGCTGAAGTCGCGCAGCACGTAGGCGGCGGCCTCCATCCGGCCCGGCGGCCTGCCGATGCCGAACCTGACCCGGTAATAGTCGCGCGTGCCGAGCGCCTGCGTGATCGAGCGGAGACCGTTGTGACCGTTGTCGCCGCCGCCGAACTTCAGCCGCACCGCGCCGAACGGGATGTCGAGCTCGTCGTGGATGACCACGAGCCGGTCCGGCGGGACCTTGTAGAACGCGGCCAGCGCCGCGACCGGCTTACCGGACAGGTTCATGTAGGAGCGCGGCCGGGCCAGCGTGACCGGAACCTCGGCGAGCCGGCCTTCGGCGATGTCGTTGCCCGACCGGTGCGCCTTGAAGCGCACTCCGGCCCGCTCGGCGAGCAGGGCCGTCACCATGTGTCCCGCGTTGTGCCGGTTGCCTGCGTACTCCGGCCCCGGGTTGCCGAGGCCGGCGATTATCCAGCGTTCCCCGGTCAGCCGGCCTGCGCCCCTTCGCTGTCGGACGACGACTCAGCCAGCGCCTCCGGCGCCTCCGGCACCTCCTCGCCGGCTTCCTCCTCGGGCTCCTCTGCGGTGGTCCGGGCGATGACGGCCAGGACCAGCGTCTCCGGCTCGACCTGCAGGGTGACTCCTGGCGGCAGCCTAAGGTCGCTGGCGTGCACCGCCTGGCCGATGTCCATGCCCTCGACGTCGACGTCGATGCCCTGCGGGATGTTCGTCGCCTCGGCCTCCACCGGGATCTGCACGAGCTGCTGGTTGAGCATCCCGTCGCCCGGGGCGATCTCGCCGACGATCCGGACCGGCACCTCGATGGTGACCTTCTCACCCCGCCGGACCAGGATCAGGTCCACGTGCTCGATGATGTTCCTGACCGGATCGCGCTGCACGGCCTTCGGCAGGGCGATCTCACTGCCGTTCTTGAGTCCCTCGACGCGCAGCAGCACGTTCGGCGTCTTAAGCGCGAGCATCAGGTCGTGCCCGGGCAGCGTCAGGTGCCGGGTCTCGGTGCCGTGTCCGTACAGCACGGCGGGCACCCGGCCCTCACGGCGGCTGCGACGGGCAGCCCCCTTACCGAACTCGTTACGAGTCTCGGCAGTGATCTTGACCTCGGGCACGGTGCTTTCTCCTCACCTCAACGTGCAATGCGCGTTCGAAGTGTAGCCGAGAACGCGAGCGCGCGCGGATTCGGCCGTTCCGCTCTTCTCCTTGGCGAGCCGATATACCGCAGCAGGACTTATAACTCCCCCGGCATGGTGTCCGGCTTGATCTCGCCCGGCATCGTGTCCGGCTTGATCTCGCCCGGCATCGTGTCCGGCTCGGCCTCGCCCGGCATCGTGTCCGGCTCGGCCTCGCCCGGCATCGTGTCCGGCTTGATCTCGCCCGGCATCGTGTCCGGCTCGCCGCCCTCGGGACCAGCCTCGCTCGCGCTGATCTCCCGGATGTCCGTCAGTTCCCCGGCCAGAGCAAGATTTCCCATGATGATCCTTTCCTTTCCATGGCCCCCGGAACCAGGGCATACCTGCGAGGAAACGCGCAGCATCGTATCCGTCATGTCGCCCAGAATCTGCCGGAACGGTGTAAATCTCGTGTTTCTGAGTTAGGCGGCGGTGCTGTCGCAGGTCCAGGCGTCCAGGTCGATTTGATCGCTGCCGTCCTGGCTTGGCGGGATGGCAGAAAATCTGGCCTTGAGGAACTCGCGGCGGAGCCGGGCGAGCATGTCGGCAGGTGACGGGGCGGTCTTGGTGCGGTACCACGGGCATAGCCGGCGCCTGCGGTCGATGTCGGCGGGGTCGTAGGCGCAGCGGGCGTACCAGCAGATCAGCAGGGACTGGATGAGGAACCCGAACGGGACGGTGCGCTCGACGGCCTTCTGTGCCCGGTTGCAGGCGTCCCCGACGCCCAGGAGCTGTTTTCCGGTCGCGTTGGACGGCTCGATCGGCCACCGCCAGGAGTACCGTTCGGCGATGGCGGCGGGATCAGCGTCGGTGTCGAGGGTGAATAGCCCCAGGTCGTAGGGTTTGCCGGAGCCGGAGCCGGGGTCGCGGACCAGTACGACGCGACCGGGGGCGGTCTTGAAGCTGCCGTGCCACAGCGCCCCGGCGGCGGCGATCTGCACCGCGGTGTCGTGCCCGTAGACGTGGATGACCGCGCCGGCCCAGGTAGCCGATGCGGCGATCTGCGCGCAGGTGCCCAGCCGGTCCCCTTTGACCTTCGGCCGGCCCCGCCTGCCGGTGCGGGGTGGCTTCGGCCCGTACAGCACCGCGTTGGCTGGCAGCCGCGTCGTCCAGGTGCTCCCTTCCACGACCAGGGACTGTCCGTGGAAGGCGGCATCCCCAGTTCCGTGGATCACACGGCCCGGGAACGCCCCGGCCAGCAGCTCCACCATCTCGGCGGCCAGCTCCACCTGCGAGGTCGTGCCCTTGCCGCGCCACAGCCGGAACAGCACCGGCAACGCCACCGGAGAGGGGCAGAACGACAGCTGTACTACGATCGCCGCGACCACCCAGGTGTTGCCGAACGCGACCTTCTTCCCGCCCTGCGCGGACCCGTCATAAGCCCACCGGGCCTGGAAGACCGTCCGGCCCCAGCGCTTAAAGAACGTCCCGTCGCACGCCACCACCACCGGCTCACCTGCGGCGACCAGGTACTTCACGACCAGCCGGGCCACCGCCAAGCCCAAGTCATCGATGTCCCAGACCGCGCCGGAGAAAAACCAGCACGCCCGCCGCCACTGCCCGGCCATCCCGGCGGCCGCCGCCATCGCCACCACCGTGCTGCGATCGGCCAAGATCATCCCGCACGCCAGCGCCACGAACAGCCGACGCGTCGAGCGACGGCTGAACGCCGGAGCCAGCTCATCCAGCAGATCCCGCCACGTCACAGGCATGGGTAGGCTCGCAGGCGGCAGCATCGGCGGACACTCCGGTCATCGGTGGTGTGATAAGCACCGCCGATGCTGCCCCATCAGGCCATCATCGGCAAATCAGCCCCCAGAGGCCATCCCGCCGCACCAGCCACCCCTACCGCAACCTCTGGCACTCAGTGACCTCACCGCGAAACTCGGAAACACGAGGTAAATAACTGGTCTGCGTAAATTTCCGGACTCGTGACCAGGTCGGCGGGCCCCGGCCGGAAGGGACGCGAGTTCGGACTGGATCTCCGCGATGCGGGAGTCGTCGCCGAGTTCGGTGAAGATAGCCAGCGCACTCGCGAGAGCATTCCGGGCCTCATCTACCTCCCCGGCACCGAGTTGGGCCTGACCGAGGTACTTCAGCGCCAGCGCCTGATTGGGGTGATCGCCCGAGGCGCGGTGAATGGCCAGGGCTCGTCGCAGGCAGTCCAGAGCGTCGCGCCGCCGGCCCAAGCCGAGGTACACGCGTCCAAGGTTGAGCAGCACATGCCCCTCGCCGTGCGCTGAGTCGATGCCCGCGAAGATCGGCAGCGCTTCGGTGAGACATTCGACAGACTCGTTCAGCCGACCCAGTTCCAGGTATATCTCGCCGAGGTTATTGAGCGTAGCGCCGTGAAGGCCGGAATGGCCGACGGCCCGCTGCACCTCGAGTGATTGCCGTAGATAAGGCAGTGCGGTCTCGGGGCCGTTGACTAGGTACTGGACCTCGGCGAGATTGTGCGCAGCCTGCGCCTCACCCACTTGGTCGCCCTTATCGCGACGGATCGTCAGCGCCTGCTCCAGGAGGCTTATGCCTTCCTTCAGGCCCTTGCGCCCGAGGGCCTCGCCGAGATTGTTGAGAACCCACGCCTCGCCGAGGGGATCGCCTACCCGGCGAACGCTCTCCAGCGCGATGCGGTGCGTTGCTACCAGATCGGCCCAGTTGCCGCGCCGGCTGAAGATAGTGAACAACGGAGCGGGCAGCCGCCAGGCTACCCGCTCCATGCCGCATGCAGATGCCTGCCGGGTGGCGGCCACCACGTTGGCGCGCTCCTCGTCATACCACCCGAAGGCGACCTCGACATCGGCGAAGATCAGCGGATGACCGGTCTCCGCGGCGTCCAACGGCAGGTTGTAGCGATGCGGCGAGACGGCCAGGGCCGCGGCATCAGCCCTACCCATGTACCAGTTGAGCAGGCGCCCCACCGCAATATCGCGCTCACCGGCCGGCAGGTCCGCCGCTGCTCGTTCGGAGGCATAAACCCGGAGCAGATCATGGAACTTGTACCTGCCAGGCGCTGTGGATTCCAGCAGATGCGTGTCCACGAGGACCTCGAGGGCATCCTCGGCCGTGTACTCCGGGACGCCGAAGAGAGCTGCGGCGGCGGCGGACGAGATCGAGGATCCCTGCCACAGACCGAGGAGGCAGAACGCGCGGGCGGGGTCGATACCCTGCTTATCGGTGCTGGCGGGCAGGCTGGCGAAGCTCACCTGGAAGCTAGCGCGGACGGCGAGATCCCCGGCCCGCATCTCATCGAGCCTGCGGTGCACGTCGCGGAGCCGGTCCGCCATGGTCTGGATGGTCCAGCCGCTGCGGGTGGCCAGCCGCGCCGCGCAGATCCTGATGGCCAGCGGCAGGCCCGCGCAGGCCTCGAGCAGTTCGGCGGTGGCCTCGGGTTCGGCCGCGGGCCGCTCCTCGCCCACGACCTTGATGAACAGCTTCAGCGCCTCGTCGTCGTCGAGCACGTTGAGGTCGACCAGTTTGGTGCTGGCCAGGTCGGGCATCCGGCTCCGCGTCGTCACCAGCACCGCGGACGACGCGGTGCCCGGCAGCAGCGGCCGGACCTGGGCGGCGTCGCGCGCGTTGTCGAGCACGACCAGCATCCGCCGCCTGGCCAGCGCGGTCCGGTACCTGGCGGCGCGCTCGGCCTCATCGACGGGGACGTCCCGGCCGTCCACGCCGAGGTCACGCAGGAACCTGGCCAGCACGTCCCCGGCCGGGAGCGGGTTCGGGGTCGCGCCGAGCAGGTCGACGTAGAGCTGGCCGTCACCGAACTTACGGCGGACCCGGTGGGCCGCGTGCACCGCCAGGGAGGTCTTGCCGAGGCCGCCCGCGCCGGCCACCACGGCGATGCGGACCGCACCGGGATCGCTGCTCGCGCCCGGGCCCGCGCCCGCCAGCAGGTCGCACAGGCGTTTGACCTGCTCGTCGCGGCCGGTGAAGTCGGCGACGTCGGCTGGCAGCTGCTCCGGAGACGGCCCGGCGGGCCGCGAACCGCGGCCTGGGCGGCCCGCGGCCCGCTGCGGATCTGGGGCTGGGCTGGCCGGCCCGGGTTCGGAGCTCCTGGGCTGCGCCGCGACGGTACCGGCCGAGATGATGCCCGCCGGGGCCGCGCTGTCCTTGGCCAGCAGCTCGGCGTGGAACTGGCGCAGCTCGGTCCCGGGGTCGACCCCCAGCTGCTCGGAGATGGCGTCCCGGGCGCGCCCGTAGACCTCGAGCGCCTCGGCGTGCCGTCCCGCGCCGTCCAGGGCCTGCATCAGCAGCAGCCACAGGCCCTCCCGCAGCGGATGGTCCGCCAGCAGCCTGCCGATCTCGGCGACGGCCTGGCCGTGATCGCCACCGGCGAGTTCGGCCGTGATCCGCAGTTCGATGGCACCCAAATGGAGCTCGGACAGCCGTTCGGCCTCCGCCTCCACGAGCGGCGTCGGCGGGACGTCGGCCAGCGGCGGGCCGTGCCACAGGGCCAGCGCCTCGGTGAGCTGGCGGGCCGCGCCCGCCGGATCGCCGGCCGCGAACGCCCGCCTGCCGTCCCGCACCATGGCCTCGAAGACCAGCGCGTCCGTATCCGAAGGAGTCAGCACCAGCTGGTAGCCCGGGGCGCGGGTGACGAGCAGGCGGCTGTCCTCGTCCGCCATGAGGCGCCGCAGCCGGAGCACGTAGATGCTGATGAGATTGGCCGCCCGGGCTGGCGGAGCGTCCCCCCAGACCTCGTTGATCAGCGTGTCGGCCGAGACGATCTGCCCAGGGTGGATCAGCAGGGTGGCCAGGACCGAACGCCATTTCGGCGCGCCGATCCCCCGCCAGTCTTCTCCGGCCCGGATCTCAAGCGGTCCGAGCAGCCGGAACCTCATCATTACCCGGGATCACTCGCCTCCGGCTAGACGGAAATCGGCCGTCAGGGTCTTCACTTAACCACGACTCAATCGGGGCGTAAACCACTGGTCCCACGATGGGCCTATCGCGTCGGCAATGAAGCCTAAGGCGAGTACATCGCGCCGGACGGCAACGGGGGCGTCGTCCGACCGGCGCCCTGAACGCCCGCTCGCCTAGCGGGGTGGGCGCGGCGGGAAGCGGTCCTGGCTCTTGGCAGGGGAGGGGGAGGGGCCGGCCTTGTGGCCAGGACCGCCCGGAGCCGCCGACGTGGCCGTCGTCCTCGCGCCTCTGGCGGGGGCGGGGACGACGGTCTCCGGCCACCTCCGTGCGCCCGGCCACCGCGCGATCTCAGCTCTGGCCGTCGAACAGGCTGGTGACGGAGCCGTCGCTGTACACCTCGTTGATCGCCTGGGCCAGCAGCGGCGCGATCGACAGCACGGTGAGCTTGTCGAACCGCTTTTCCTGCGGCACGGGCAGCGTGTTCGTGATGATGATCTCGCTAATCCTCGAGTTCTTCAGGACGTCCACCGCCGCGCCCGACAACACGCCGTGGGTGGCCGTGGCGATGACCCGGTCGGCGCCCTGCTCGAACAGAGCCTCCGCGGCCTTGGCGATGGTGGCGCCGGTGTCGATCATGTCGTCGACCAGGATGCAGGTACGGCCGGCCACCTGCCCGACCACCTCGAACATCCTGACCTGGTTGGCCACGTCCGGATCACGCCGCTTGTGGATGATGGCCAGCGGGCAGCCGAGCCGGTCGGTCCACCGTTCGCAGACCCGGACCCGGCCGGCGTCGGGCGCGACCACCGTGACCTGGCTGAGGTCGAGCTTCTTCTCGATGTAGGTGGCCAGGGTGGCCAGCGCGAACAGGTGGTCCACCGGCCCGTCGAAGAAGCCCTGGATCTGGGCGGTGTGCAGGTCGACCGCCATGAGCCGGTCGGCGCCCGCGGTCGCGAACAGGTCGGCCATGAGGCGGGCCGAGATGGGCTCGCGGCCGCGGTTCTTCTTGTCCTGCCGCGCGTAGCCGAAGAACGGCGTCACGACCGTGATGCGCCTGGCCGAGGCCCGCTTGAGGGCGTCGACCATGATCAGCTGCTCCATGATCCACTCGTTGATGGGCGCGGTGTGGCTCTGCAGCACGAACACGTCGCAGCCGCGGACGGAATCCAGGAAGCGGACGAAGATCTCGCCGTTGGCGAAGTCGAAGAGCTTGGTGGGCGTCGGCTTGATGCCCAGGTACGCGGCTACCTCTTCGGCCAGTTCGGGGAAGGCCCGGCCAGAGACGAGCATCATCCTCTTCGCGCCCGACGGCATCATGTCGTTCACCTGGCTTGCGCCCCTTCATGCCCCTCGTCTTCCGCCCGCGCTGAGCCTTCGGCTGTCCTTGGGCTCTCCTCAGCCCCTGACCTCTCGCCTGAGCCTGCGCTCTGGCCTGAGCCTGCGCTCTCGCCTGAGCCGGAGCTCTCGGCTGAGCCTGACTCGGCGGCCTGGCGCGCGCGTGCGGCGGCCACCGCCGCCGGCGTGCCCGGGCGCCGCCGCTCGACCCACCCTTCCGAATTGTGCTGCCGAGCGCGGGCCACCCCGAGCGCTCCCGGGGGTACGTCCTCGGTGATCACCGACCCGGCGGCCGTGTAGGCGCCGTCCCCGATCTCCACGGGAGCGACCAGCATGGTGTCGGAGCCGATCCGCACGTGGTCGCCCACCGTCGACCGGTGCTTCGCGACCCCGTCGTAGTTCACGAAGACCGTGGCCGCGCCGATGTTGGAGTGCGCGCCGATGTCGGCGTCCCCCACGTAGGTCAGGTGCGGCACCTTGGAGCCTTCGCCGACGGTCGCGTTCTTCAGCTCCACATTGGTCCCGATATGTGCCCCCGGGCCGATCCGGGTGCCGGGCCGCAGGCGGGCGAACGGGCCGACGTCGGCGCCGGGGCCGATCTCGGCCGATTCGCAGACCGCGTAGAGAACCTTCGCGTCCGGCGCCACCAAGGTGTCCCTGAGCAGGCAGTCCGGGCCGATCCGGGCGCCGGATCCCACCACCGTGTGCCCCTCCAGGTGCGTCCCCGGCAGGATTTCCGCGTCCGGGGCCAGGGTGACGTCGACGTCGATCCAGGTCGCGGCGGGGTCCACGATCGTGACCCCGGCCCGCATCCACGTCTCGAGCAGCCGCTCGTTGTAGGCGCGGCGCACCTGGGCGAGCTGCACCAGGTCGTTCACGCCCTGGACCTCGGCCGGGTCGGCGGCCAGGACCGTTCCCGCCCGGTGGCCGTCGCCGCGCAGGATCGCCACCACGTCGGTGAGGTACTCCTGGCCCTGCGCATTGCTGGTGGCGACCCGCTTGACCACGTCGGCCAGCAGGGCGCCGTCGAACGCGTAGCAGCCGGAATTGATCTCGTCGATCGCCCGCTGCGCGGCGGTGGCGTCGGCTTCCTCGACGATCTCGGCCAGCAAGCCGTCGTCGTCCCTGATGATGCGCCCGTACCCGGACGGGTCGGCGACCCGCGCGGTGAGGACGGTCACCGCGTTCGCCGCGGCGGCGTGCTCCCGGACCAGCGCGGCCAGCGTCCGGGCCCGGAGCAGGGGCATATCGCCGTAGGTCACCACCACGATGCCGGGCATGACGCCGAGCGCTTCGGTCACCATGCGGACCGCGTGGCCGGTGCCGCCCAGTCGCTCCTGCACGACCACGGACACGTCGGGCACGTACTTGGCGGCTTCGGCGCTGACCTCGTCCCGGGCGTGGCCGGCCACGACCACGACGCGCTGCGGGTCAAGCTCGCCCGCCGCCGCCAGCGCGTGCCCCAGCATGCTGCGACCGCACAGCGAATGCAGCACCTTCGGGACACGCGATTTCATCCGGGTGCCCTCGCCTGCGGCAAGGACGATAACAGCGACCGGGCGAGGTTCGCTCACGCGGCAAGTCTCCTCGGGTATCACGCCTGCGTCTGCGGTTTCCGGGGCCTTCGGGTGGCATCGACCCGTCGAACCCGCCGAGCCGGCACTGTTCAGGATGCTTCGGGTTCCCGGATGTGACGGCGAATGTGTTTACCCACCCCTCATCCGCAGGATACCGTCCGGTTGCCATGATCGGATGGCAGGTTTCCGCAACGGCCGGGACAAGTCCTTCATCCCGGGCTCCGCCCCTAGCCTAAGGCCACGGCCGCGGCGTTCAGCCGGGCTCTTTCCCGCTCGACTTAGTAACCGCAGGCGACTGCCCATTCCCTCGCGACTCAGGCGCACCTTGCGCACCTGGCGCGGGTGGGACGAGCTCACTGGGCTCGATGCCGCCTTCCCCGGCCACCCCGGCCAGCTCGGCGCCGAGCGACTCGGGCGCGGCGCCGGCCGGCTTGCGCGGGCCGGTGAGCAGGGAGGCGATGGCGGCGATCACGTTGGCCGCGATCGCGAACGCGAACGCCACCCCGAGACCGTCATGGAACGGGGCGGTGATCAGGTGCGGGAAGAACTCGCGCCCGGTCACGTAGATGGAATGCCCGGCGGGCAGGTGCGCCAGCAGCTGCGGGCTGAGCAGCTGCTGCATCGGGTTGTAGCCGAGGAAGGCCGCGAACAGGACGCCGATCGGCGGCAGGTGGGAGATCTTGAGCGCCGCGGCGGCCGGGATGCCCTGCGCGGTCAGGCCGCCGAACATGGCGGTCGGCAGCTTGCTGGAAAGCCCGGCCACCATCAGCGAGAAGAAGATCCCGATGGACAGCACGAAGGCCGTGTTCTGGAAGGTCGCGATCATGCCGCCGGCCGCGCCGCGCTGGTCCGCAGGCACGGAGTTCATCATCTCGGCCCGGTTCGGCGAGGCGAACAAGCCCGAGCCGAAGCCGTTGAGCACGATGACGAGCGCGAACACCGCGTACGGGAAGTTCACCGGCAGGAACAGCAGGAGGAAGAAGCTCAGCGCGGTCAGCAGCGCACCGCCGACGGTGAAGGCCTTGGCGCCGTACCGGTCGGAGAGCACGCCGGACAGCGGCGCGGAGACCAGGAAGCCGATGGTCAGCGGGACCAGGTAGATCCCCGCCCACAGCGGGGTCCGGCTGAAGCTGTACCCGTGCAGCGGCAGCCAGATGCCCTGCAGCCAGATGATGAGCATGAACTGCATGCCGCCGCGTCCCAGCGCCAGCATGAAGTTGGCGATGTTGCCCGCGGCGAAGGCCCGGATACGGAACAGCGAGAGCCGGAACAGCGGTTCGGCGACCTTCGTCTCCACGAAGCCGAAGACCACCAGCGCCGCCAGCCCGCCGAACATGGCGGTCAGCACCCACGGGTTGGTCCAGCCCATGGGGTGGCCGCCGTACGGCAGCAGGCCGTAGGTGATGCCGACCAGGATGGCGATCAGCCCGGCGGCGAACAAGATGTTGCCCCACCAGTCCATCCGGGCCGGCTTGCGCGTGCCGATGTCCCGCAGCATGAAGTACGCCCACACGGTGCCGAACGCCCCGATCGGCGCCGAGACCAGGAACACGTAGTGCCAGTTGATCGGGCCCAGGACGCCGCCGAGCAGCAGCCCGATGAACGAGCCCGCGATGGCCGCGATGGCGTTCATGCCCAGGGCGGTGCCGCGCTGGTTGGAGGGGAACGCGTCGGTCAGGATCGCGGCGGAGTTGGCGAACAGGAACGCGCCGCCGATGCCCTGCACCACCCGCCAGACGATCAGCCACAAGGCCGCGGAGCTGCCGTGCATCCAGGTCACGGCCAGGAAGATCGAGGCCACGCTGAAGATCGCGAACCCGAGGTTGTACATCCGGACGCGGCCGAACATGTCGCCCAGCCGCCCGAACGACACCACCAGCACGGCGGACACCACGAGGAACCCCATGAACATCCACAGCAGGTAACTGGTGTTGCCGGGGCTCAGCGGATTGAGCCCGATGCCGCGGAAGATGTCCGGCAGCGCGATCAGCACGATCGACTGGTTGATGGTCGCCATCAGCACACCGAGCGTGGTGTTCGACAGCGCGATCCACTTGTAGTGCGGCCCGGGCTGGGCCGCCCGCGCGCCCTTCGGGCTCAGCGCACCGTTCGGGCTCAGCGCACCATGCGGGGGTTGCGGTTCGTGCCTGGGCACGCCAGTCCCCGCCGGACCGGAATTCGAGTTCATTGGGCTAAGCCCCCACAGGCAACTTCGGCATCACCAGAAACTTGCTTGACGTCAACTAACTATAACGTACGGTCCCGGCCAGCCGATCGCCGGCCTACTCCCAGGCGGCCAGGACACCCTAGTCGGCGGCGGGACACATG
>Ga0209656_10002655_pt1 | contig 11557 bp, 10 predicted proteins | sample BogFormECP12_OM2_FD_188239 | JGI IMG/M metagenome (GOLD analysis project Ga0209656, IMG submission 188239) | Bog forest soil microbial communities from Calvert Island, British Columbia, Canada - ECP12_OM2 (SPAdes) (version 2) | ecosystem: Environmental > Aquatic > Freshwater > Wetlands > Bog ... | reverse complement strand
CAGTCCTACCTTCGCCCATTCGCGGCACCGGTCCGCCGGGCCGCACAGCACCGGCCCCCAGATCGCGCCCGCCGCCGCGGACGTGGTTTCCACCGGGGGACTGGCGGTCAGGATGCGGGTCGTCAGGCCGGCCTCGGCGAGCGAGATGGCGGTAGTCAGCCCGACGACGCCGGCGCCGACCACGAGCGCGTCACTATGGGTCATGTCATGACGCTACCCGGGCCAGCGTGCTCGTAATGGTCTGTAGCACCAGGTCAGGCTCGCGCAGGGTCGGCAGGTGGTCCATCCCGGGCACGACGGTCAGTTCGCATCCGGGGATCCGCGCGGCGGCCTGCCGGTCGGCTTCGATCAGCGGCGGGTAGTCCGCGTCCCCCACCAGCAGGGCGGCCGGAACCGAGATCGAGCCGAGCCGGTCGAAGACCGGCGGGTCTTGCTGTTCCAGGTCCCCGGAGCAGATCGCCGCCACCGCCGCCGAGCGCAGTTGCTCCATCACCGCGGGGGTGGGGCCGGCGGCGGCCCAGACGCGCTGCATGACGTCGGCCAGGCCAGCCACGTCGCCGGCGCTCAGCGCGCGCTCGTACTCGGCGTCGAGTTCGTCCGGCTCTTCGCCCGAGTCCGGCTCCTCTGGCCAGGGGTATCCCGGGATTCCCGGGCACAGGAGTACCAGCGCGGACACCCGGGCGGGCTGCTCGACGGCCAGCGCGAGCGCGCTGCCACCGCCCTGGCTGCACCCCACGAGCGCGACCCGGTCCAGGCCGTAATGGTCGAGCACCGCCACCAGGTCAGCGAACAGCGAGAAACTGACCTCCGGCGCCGGAGACCTGCCGAAGCCGCGCGCGTCGTACCTGATCACCCGGTACTCATCGGTGAGCGCGGTGAGGATCGGCTCCCAGAACCGCGAGTCGCCCACGCCCGGGTGCAGCAGCATCAGCACCGGCCCGTTGCCCCCGCTGTCGTCGGCCCACACCTCGCCGCCGTCCACGCGCACCATCGTCGAAGTCATGAGCCCACTATGGCCGGCGCTGATGCTCCCGCGGCGATGTCAGTCACAATCCATTTTCCGGAACGGGCGGTTGCGACTCCCCGGCCGGCACCGTGACTGCCGCGGACTGCTTCGCGTGCCAGCGCCGGCCGTCGGACCGCGGCCGCACCAGCGTGAACGTCTCGAAGAGGGTGTAGTCGTCGGTCGGCGCGCCGCGCTCGCCGGTCGCCGGGTTGACCGGATCGGCGCCGACCGCGTGGTAGTGCGTGACCGTGATCGAGGTCTGGCCGCCCTCCTCGCCGCCCGGGTGCACGTCGAACACCGCGATTCCGTACCCGGTGGCGGTGTCGCGGCGGGCCGACCAGGTGGCGTCCTCGAGCGCGTCCGCGCCCGCCCGCGCGTAGACGCCGGCTGTCCCGGTGGGAGCCGGCCGGTTCGGGCGCGTGAACACCTTCGCGGTGGCCTCGCCGGCCTCGGCGGCCGCGCCGGCCGCGCCGTAGGCGTCGAGGTTCGCGTCGGTCCCGCCGCAGCCCAGGATCAGGTGCACGGTGCCCTGGCTGGTGTCGAAGACCCCGCTGTCCACCGTGGTCACCGGGTGCGGCCGCCTGGTGCCGGCCGGCGCGCCGGCCGCCGACTCGGCGCCGGCGCCGGCGTCGAACCCGCGGACCGGGAACGAGCGCTCGTAGTCGTGGTCGTGCCCGCACAGCACCAGGTCCACCTCGTAGCGGTCGAACAGCGGCAGCCACTCTTCCCGGATGCCCAGGTCCGAGCCGTTGCCCTCGCGCGAGGATGAGCAGGCGCACTGGTGCATCTGCGCGATGATCCAGTCGATCGAGGCGTCCCGGCGCGCCGCGGCCAGCGTCGCCTCCAGCCACTGTGTCTGCGCGCCGCCGGAGTAGCCGCGCACGTACAGCGAGGTTCCGGCGGGCACCGGCGGGTTGCCGGTGGACGCGGCGGGCGTCAGGGCCGCGGGCCCGGCCACGAACGCCCCGGCGTCCTGGTAGACGACGTCGTCGGCGCTGAGCGACACGAACAGCACCGAGCCGACGCGAAAGGAGTACCAGCGTCCCTCGAAGCCCGGTATCCCGTTGTGCGGCAGCGTGTACCTGGTCAGGTAGGAGGTGAACCCCTGCGGGCCGTTGCAGAACTCGATCTCGTGGTTGCCCGGCACCGGCATCCACGGCCGGTACGCCGCCGAGGCCTGGTTGTTGTTGCCGAAGTCGCGCCACACTTCCGGTTGCGCGGCCGGGTTCAGGCCGGCGTAGCACAGGTCCCCGTTGAGCAGGTGGAACAGCGGCTGGAACGACTCCACCGCCCCGACCGCGTACGCGGCCTGGCCGTAGGACAGGACCCAGTCGGTGTTCGGCGTGGCGAGGTCGCCGAAGCTGGTGAAGCGGAACCCGGCCCGCCCTTCGGGCGCCGTCGTGAACGTCGCGCTGAACGGGTCCGTCCCGTTTACGTCGTTGTCCGCCGTGACCGCGTAGCCGTAGGTGGCGCCGGGACGCAGGCCGAGCACGCGCGCGTGGTAGGTCCAGGTGACCTGTCCGTTCAGCCCGTCGGTGTAGACGCGCTCTTCGGCCTTGATGACCCGCTGGCCGATCCGCACCCGGGGCCGCACCGCCTGGCCGGGCGACGCCCACGAGACCACGATGCTTCTGGCCGGGTCTTCCCCCCAGGTGAGGTGGATCTGCTCGGGGGTGCCGTCCCCCGGGTCGGGGCGGCCGCGGCCGGCGGCGCGCGCGGGCCTGGCGGTCGTGGCGGCGAGCAGTCCGGTGCCGCTCACCGCGAGCACCTGCCGCCTGGACAAGCCGGAACCCGAGTCATCTGGCATGTCGAGACAATGCCGTCCGCCGGTAAACGACCGGTGACGATTGGGAAGGTCGTGGCCCCAGATCTTGATGAATATTCCGGGCGGGCTGGTGGCAGCATGGTTAGGTGATGGATTCCTTCACTCCGGACGGCGGGCAGCCGGATCCCGCCACTACGGGCGCCATGCGGGCCTCGCATTCCGACAGGGACCGGGTCGCGGAAGTGATCCGCCTGGCGGCGGGCGACGGGCGGCTTTCCGAGACCGAACTCGAAGAGCGCCTGGAAGCCGTCTACGCCGCCCGCACCAACGGCGAACTCGCCGCGCTGATCGCCGACCTGACCGGCCAGCCGCGGGCCAAGGACGTGATCCGGCTGTCCCCGCACTCCGGCGGCGTCACGCGGACCGGGCGCTGGGTGGTCCCGCGGCGCCTGGAAATCCACACGTCCTACAACGGCCATATCAGGCTGGACTTCACCGAGGCCGTGATCGTCCGGGACTCCCTCCAGCTCAACATCACGCAAGACAGCGTCGGGAGCGTCACGCTCGTCATCAGGCCGGGCATCGTGGTCGATGTCGACGACGTGCACGTGAAGACCGGCGGAATCCACAGTCACACCGACGCCGACCCCAGCGACATGGTCCTGCTGCACATCAAGGTCACCGGTGAGGTCCACAAGAACATCGTCGTGGTCATGCGCCGCCCGACGGCCGGCACCCGCGCGGTGACGACCGCGGTGAAAGCGGCCGACTGGCTGCGCAGCAGGCGGCGCCGATGACCCGGGCACGCGATCCGCGGCCGCCGGGTCGGGCCGCGCGCCCCCGCCACCCCGTCCCCGCCCCGCCCCGTCCCCGTCCCCGCCCCGTCCCCGTCAGCCACTCCAGTCACACCAGCCCCTGGCGAGCACCGTCCCCGAAGATTGTGTGACGTTTATACGGTTATTCCGTCGAAACGTCACACAAACATTCCATCGGCACGCGGTAGTCAGGCCGGGGGGTCTTGGCGGCGCGGGGGACCGGGCGGGCGTTGCTTGATACCGGCGGCGAGCAGGTCTACCACCTCGGCGATGCGTGCCGCGCGCAGGTCCGGCCGCCGGGTCGTCCCGTTGATCCAGCGGAGGTAGGCCCTGCGGTAGAACTGGGCCAGCGTGTCCCAGAACGCCGCGGCGGCCGGGCTGGCCGCGAGCGCGGCGGCGATATCGTCGGCGAGATCGGCGCGCTGCGGTCCCTCCGGGGCCAGTTCGACGATCACCTCCTCGTCGTCGGCCGGGACCTCCGCGTCGCGCCGCCACATCGGGGTCACGGTGAACTCCCACCCGGCGCCGCCCGGCGTGATCGTCCCGCGGACCTGCCTGCCGTTGATCGTGCCGCCCACGGGATGCACGGCCCTGGCACCCCACTCCTCGTCCGGGTCGAACGGGATCGCGATAACCACACGGCCGCGCAGACCGTCGACCGGGCGGGCGGCGAACCGCTGAACGCGCATGCCCTCATCGTGGCACGCCGTGTCAGGCGGTCCCCAGCAGGTAGACGTTCAGGGCCACGATGACGACGGCGACCGCGCAGGCGAAGACGGTCGTCACGCGCCGGTTCGCCAGGCCGCCCATCAGCCGCTTATTAGCCGTGAACACCACGAGCGGGATCAGCGCGAACGGGATGCCGAAGGACAGGAAGACCTGGCTGAGCACCAGCGCGCGGGTGGGGCTGAACCCGACGCCGATCAGCACGAGGGCCGGGATCATGGTGACCGCGCGGCGCGCGAAGACCGGTACCCGGCGGCGCATGAAGCCTTCCATCACGACCTGGCCGGACATGGTGCCGACGCAGGAGGAGGCGATGCCCGACACCAGCAGCGCCACGCCGAACACGGTGCCCGCGTGCGCCCCGAGGTAGCCGTTCATCCCCGTGACGACAGCGCCGAGGTCCCCGCCGGCCGACGCCAGCCCCCGGGAGTTGAAGACCGCCGCGGCGGTGGCGAGCATCGCCAGGTTGATCGCGCCGGCCAGGCCCATCGCGGCGACCACGTCGACGACCTCGAAGCGGAAGATCTTGCGCCTGTCCCCGGGACAGGCGCCGCCGGCCCGTCCCTTGGTGAGCGCGGAATGCAGGTAGAGCACGTGCGGCATCACGGTGGCGCCGACGATGGAGACCGCGAGCAGCGCCGCGCCGCCGGGCAGCCGCGGCTCGAAGACGCCGCCGGCGACCGCGGCGGCCGGCGGGGTGCTGATGAAGATCTCCAGGCCGAACGCCAGCACCACGACCAGGACCAGCGCGGTGATCGCCGCCTCCAGGCGGCGGAAGCCGCCGACCTCCATCGCGAGGACCGCGAACGTGGCCAGCCCGGCCAGGACCGCGCAGCTCCACATCGGCAGCCCGAAGACCAGGTGCAGCCCCAGCGCCGCCCCCGTGAACTCGGCCAGGTCGGTGGCCATCGCGACCGCCTCGGCCTGCAGCCACAGGCCAACGACGAACCGCCGCGGCAGCCGGTCCCGGCAGACCTCCGGCAGCGACAGCCCGGTCGCGATGCCGAGCTTGGCCGACAGCGTCTGGACGAGCATCGCCATCAGGTTGGCGGTCAGCACCACCCAGCCCAGCGTGTAGCCGAACTGCGCGCCGCCCGCCATGTTGGTGGCGAAGTTCCCCGGGTCGACGTAGGCGACCGAGGCGATGAAGGCCGGGCCGAGGAACGGCATGACGGCACGAAGTCCGCGCCGTTCCCCGGCCAGCGCCTCCTGGACCGCGACGGCCGTAGGAACCACGTGTCAGCCGATGGACGGCCCGAGACCCAGCGACTGCGGGGTGCTCGAGTCGGGCGACGGCTGGTGCAGGCCCTCATCGAGCGAACCGTACTCCGTCATCAGGGCGGCCGACCCGCCCCAGGGCGTCTGCTCCTCCGCGACCAGGGTGTTGGTCGTGAGCAGCAGGCCGGCCACGGACGCGCCGTTCTGCAGGGCCGAGCGGACGACGCGCAGCGGGTCGACGATGCCCATCTCGATCATGTTCCCCTGGCGGCCGCTCAGCGCGTCGAACCCGTCGTCCGGACCGAGCTTCGCCGACTGCGCCACGATGTCGGCGGCCGGATAGCCGGCGTTGGCGGCGATCAGCGTGGCGGGCTCGCTCAGCGCGCGGCGCACGATGCCCACGCCGATCGCGTAGTCACCGGTGACGTCGTCGCCGACGTCCCCGTCGAGCGCGCCAACCGAGTGCAGCAGCGCGGCGCCGCCGCCGGCCACGATGCCCTCGGCCATCGCCGCCCGCGTGGCGGACAGCGCGTCCTCCACCCGGTGCCGCAGCTCCTGCAGCTCGGCGCCGGTCGGCGCGCCGACCCGGATGACCGCGACCCGGCCGGACAGCGAGCCGATCCGCTCGGTCAGCACGTCCTCGTCGACGCCGAAGGTGGCCCGCTCCAGCTCGGCCCGGAGCTGGCCGAGCCGGAACTCGACGGCCTCGGCGGAGCCGCCGCCGCCGATGATCGCCGTATTGTCCGCGGTCACCCAGACCTGCCGGGCGCGGCCGAGCTGCTCGATCGTCATCGTCTCCAGCGTGAAGCCCGAGTGCCTGCTGAACACCGCGCCGCCGGTGAGCGCCGCGATGTCCTCCAGCTTGTGCAGCCTGCGGTCGCCGAAGCCGGGGGCGCGGATGGCGACGCACTGGAAGATGCCGTTGACGTGGTTGTGCACCAGCATGGACAGCGCGGTGCCCTCGACGTTCTCCGCGATGATCACCAGCGGGCGCGGCGCCCGCATGACCTTGTCCAGGATCGGCATCAGCTGCTGGACCTTGGAGATCTTCTCGCTGCACAGCAGGATGTACGGGTCGTCGAGCACCGCCTCGAGCGAGGCCGGGCTGGTCACCAGGTACGGCGACAGGTAGCCGTTGTCGAACTGGAACCCCTCGACGAAGTCCACGCCCATCCCGGGGACGGGGGTGTCCTCCACGGTCACGATCCCGCTGTCGCCGACGGTGTGCAGTGCCTTGGCGATGACCGCCCCGACCGCGTTGTCGTCGTTCGCCGAGATCGCCGCGACCCGCCGGTAGTCCTCTTCGGTGGACACCGGGTGCGCGACGCTCTGAAGGTACGCGACCAGCCGGCCGACCGCCAGGTCGATGCCGCGCTTGACGAGCACCGGGTTCGCGCCGGCGTCAATCGCCCGCATACCCTCGCGGACGATCGCCTGGGCGAGCACGGTCGCGGTGGTGGTGCCGTCGCCGACCACGTCGTTGGTCTTGATCGCGGCTTCCTTGACCAGCTGCGCGCCCATGTTCTCGAACTGGTTCTTCAGGTGGATCTCGCGGGCGATCGTCACGCCGTCGTTGGTCACCACCGGCGTGCCGGTGATCTTTTCCAGGATGACGTTGCGCCCCTTGGGGCCCAGCGTCGACTTCACCGCCTCGGCGAGCTGGTCCACGCCGGCCAGCAGCAGTCCGCGCGCTTGCGCGCCGAAGCGCAGTTCCTTGGCCATCGGTGGCTCCTTCTACGGGACTAGGATCGCGCGGCCGCGGACGCGGACGGCGTCGAGGTCGGCCAGGGCGTCCGGCGCGGCGTCCAGGGGGTAGGTCCTGGTGTGCAGGGTGACCTTGCCGGCCTGCGCGAGCGCCATCAGCTCGGCCAGCTCGTTGTAGGTGCCGACGATGTTGCCGATGATGTTCCGCTCGGTGGAGATGATGTCCAGCGTCGGGATGTGCAGCGTGCCGCCGTAGCCGATGACGAAGTACGAGCCGCCGGGCGCGGTCATGTTCCACCCGTCCATCTCCGCCCCCTGCTCGGCCACGAAGTCGAGCACGACATGCGCGCCCGCACCGCCGGTGAGCTCCTTCACGGCGTCCACGTGCTTGCCGTCAGCGACGACCGTATGGTCCGCGCCGAGCTGCTCCGCGAGCTTGAGTGCCTCCGGGTTACGGTCCACCACGACGATGTTCGTCGAGGTAAGCGCGGCCAGGCACTGGATACCGATGTGGCCCAGGCCGCCGGCGCCGATGACCACGCAGGTCGTCCCCGGGTAGAGCAGCGGAAGCGCCTTCTTGACGGCGTGGTAGGCCGTGATCCCGGCGTCGGCGAGCGCGGCGACGTCCTGCGGCCGGGTCTCCGGGTTGAGCTTGACGCAGGCCCGGGCCGAGGTGAGCAGGTACTCGGCCATGCCCCCGTCTCGCGACAGCCCGGGGAACGCACTGTTCTCGCAGTGCATGTCGTCGCCGGCCCGGCACGCGTGGCACAGCCCGCAAGTGACCAGGGGGTGCAGGATGACCGTGTCGCCGGGCTGGACGTTGGTCACGCCGGAGCCGATCTCGTGCACCCACCCGGCGTTCTCGTGCCCGAGGATGTACGGCAGCGGCGTACCCATGGCCGCGTCCCACTGCCCCTCGATGATGTGCAGGTCGGTACGGCAGACACCCGCGCCGCCGATCTTCACGATGACGTCGAGCGGCCCGCTGATCTTCGGCTCGGGCACGTCGTCAACGACGGGCGTGCTGTGAAACTTGTGAATTCGTACTGCTTTCACTGCGTGTTCCTCCCGATCCAGGAACTTTGCTTAGGCCGAGTAGCGGTGGCGGAACATGCCCGAGCAGATGCTCGTGTTCGCGTCGATGCCGGCCTGGGTCACGCGCGCCTTGCGCAGGTGCAGCGGCACCGCGTCCGCGGCTACCGCCGCGCCGGTCTGCGGGTCGATGAGCAGCGCAGCGTCATCCCCGGCGGGCAGGCCGAGCTCCGCGCGGCGCTGGCGCAGGCGGGTGAGCTCCGCCGACGGCGGGACGTCGCCGAGCGTCAGCTCGCCCAGCCGCTCCGGCGCCGTGCCGTCCGCGAGCAGCGGCCGGCACACGATGTCGGTGCCGGCCATGACCGCCTTGCGCAGGAACTGGGCGCGCAGGTCGCCTAGCTCGGCGACGGCCTCGCCGTCGAACGAGGCGACGAAGCCGGCCTGCGCGGCCACGCCCGCGTTGATCGCGTCCGAGGCGAAATGGTCCTCGAGTTCCACCTCCGCGGACAGCACGCCCGGCGTCGCCACGAGGGCGTCGTAGGCGTCGGCCACCATGAGGAACGCGAAGTTGGGCGCGCAGAAGTAGGTAGGCAGGCGCAGCCGGACCCGCGCCCGCCCATCGCGGGAGACCGTGCACGACGCGACGAAGCCGAGGTCAGTGACCGGCTCGTCGAGCTCCGGATCGCGCACGCTGCCGAGCGCCGCGTACGCGGCGCTCGCGACGTCATCGTCGATGGCAGCGGTCATGAGCCCGAGACCAGCTGGGCGTCGTCCTTCGCGGCGGGGGTGCCGGCCTCGTCGGGGAGCTGGTACTCGTCCGGGACCTTGATGTCATAGAGCTTGGCCGCGTTGAGGCCGAGGATCTTCTTCTTGGTGGCGGTGGTCAGCTTCTGGTAGTCCGCGAATGCCGGATCGTCCGGCATCTGCCAGTCGACGAAGCCCTCGATCTGCCACTTCGGCTCCCAGATGCCGTAGTCGCTGCCGAACGTCATCTTGTCTTCGCCGACCCAGAACAGCAGCTCGCCCATCACCCGGGCGAAGAAGTTCGGCCGCGCGTGCATCAGGGCGCCGATGACCACTGACAGGCCGGCGTAGACGTTGGGCTCCTGCGTCGCCATGTAGCAGAAGTCGTCGATCCGCGGCAGGCCCACGTGCTCGATGATGAAGTTCAGCTCGGGGAAGTCGGTCGCGGCGTGGTCGACGTCGTCGACGGCGAACGCGTCCTTGTCCAGCGGCCAGATCGTCGGGCCCTTGTGCACGTGGATGTTCTTGACCCCGAGGTTCTGCGCGACCTCCAGGTACCGGTAGGAGGCCGGGTCGCTCAGCTTGTAGCCGCGCGAGCCGTTGTTCCACTCGGCGGTGTACAGCTTCACGCCCCGCGACCCGTAGCGGTCGATGTTACGGCGCAGTTCCTCCAGGCCCGCGTCGCTGTCGCGCGGGTCGAAGTTGGTGTTCGCGATGAACTTGCCGGGGTGCTTCTCGCCGAGGGCGGCGTTCCGCTCGGTGGTGTTGAAGCCCTCCTTGTACCATTCCTTGAGGTCGGTGGGCTGGAAGATCGCCACGTCCACGTGGCCGTCCTCGAACACGTCCTTCATCAGGTCGTCTTCGGAGTACTTCTGGAACTTCCCGATCGGCCAGTGGGTCTCTTTCGGGCCCAGCCCCTGGTAGGCGTGGAAGCACTCGATCCAGCCTTTGGCGTACTGCTCGGCGCCGGGCACCCAGTTGTCCGGCGCGGCGTTCCAGTAGTGCATGTGCGAGTCGACGATGAAGTACTTCTCGCCGTTCTTTTCGTACAACTGCGTATCCTTTCCCGATCAGTAGGCGCGGCGGAGGAACCCCCCGCCGCGCCAATGGACAGCAGCCTCTAGTTCGAGGCGGGCGTGAGGTCAAAGCCGATGTACTCGGCGGCGTCCTCGGGGTTGGCGAACATGATGGTCCGGTCGTCCTCGTGGATCATCCGGCCATAGTGCGTGGACATGTTCTCCTCGAACTCGGCCGCGTCGAAGAAGCCGGGCTCCTCGCCGAGCGCCTCGGAGATCTCGTCGTAAACGACGTCCATCCGGCCGACCGCGTCCACCCGGATCATGGACGGCAGGGACCGCACGGTCACGTTCGGCTTGGTCGCCATGACCTGCGCGACGACGGCGCCGACCTGGTTGTTCATCAGCGTGAACCCGCACTGGTTGGAGGCCGTGTTGTTGGACTTGAACGGGCTCTCCGGGTGCTTGAACTGCTGCTGCGTTGTCACTGCGCCAGCTCCTTCGGTACGTCCAGGTGCAGGTCGGACACGAGCGCGGCGAACCGGCTCTTGGCGGCGTCCAGGCCGTCCTCGAAGCGCGGCGGCTTGGCGTCGGGCTGGGACCAGATGGGCTGCAGGGTGCGGGCCGCGTGGATGGCGCGCGGCACCCAGTCGCTCAGCCACTTCTGCATGAGCGCCTTGTTGTGGTCGGCGAACTCCCGGTCGGTGGTGAGCAGCTCGAACATCGCCCGGGTGTAGCGAAGGTCGCGCTCGGCGAAGTCGTACTCGGCCGCGCCGACGACCGTCGGCGTCACGAAGTCGCCGTTGCGCGGCGCGGCGTGCTGCACGAGCTGGCTGCGGAACAGCTCGCCGACCAGCGGCTCGAACACCACGTTGCCGGCGAAGATGGCCTCGGCCCAGTCCCAGATCGAGGTGAGCTGCTCGGCGGTCTCCCGCACCCCCTGCCACGCCGGGTCGGAGCTCCAGGTCTCCAGGTGCGCCGCGCCGTCGAAGCCGGGGACCTCCTCGGTCAGCGTGAGGTTGTACAGCGCGAGGTCCTGCGCCGCGCGGATGCGGTGCATGCTGTTGACCGAGATCGCGTTGTTGTGCATGTTCGTGGGGGCCCGCCGCTGCGCGTTGGCGTACAGGTACAGGCCGAGCCCGTGGTCCACGTGCATCCAGGCGCCGACGTTGCGCTCGACGAACCGCACCCAGTTCGGGTTCCAGTCCGCGAAGGCCTTGGACTGGCGGGCCATCTCCACGTTCTGGCTGACCTGCCGGACGACGTTGGAGTTGTAGCGGTACAGGGTGAGTTCCCACTCCTCGTTCGGGTCGCGGAACTCGTGCCAGCCGAGCGCTGGCCAGTCATACCCCTTGCCGCCGGACCCGGGGAAGCGCTCGGGCTCGGGCCGGTCGGAGCCCCAGGCCTTCAGCGCGGTCCAGTTCAGCGGATAGCCGCCGACGCCGTCGGCGAACCCGTACAGCCAGCCCTGGGACAGGTAGTGCCGCGGGTCCGGCTGGACCTCGACGGTCACGTCCTCGTAGTGCGACTG
>Ga0209656_10002653_pt1 | contig 11561 bp, 11 predicted proteins | sample BogFormECP12_OM2_FD_188239 | JGI IMG/M metagenome (GOLD analysis project Ga0209656, IMG submission 188239) | Bog forest soil microbial communities from Calvert Island, British Columbia, Canada - ECP12_OM2 (SPAdes) (version 2) | ecosystem: Environmental > Aquatic > Freshwater > Wetlands > Bog ... | reverse complement strand
CCGAAGCCCCGAACCGCCGCCGCTCGCGCACGATCCACGACCGGCGGCAATATCGCCTCGACCTCTAGCGAAGCGGCGACCTCGCGCTGAGCGATCCGGATGCGCCCGATCTAGCACGCGTCTTCACCGCCAACATCCGCAACCCGCACACGCGCCGCGCCTACGCGCGCGCCTGTAACCGCGCTACTACGGCTTCGGGCGTTGGTCTAGTCAAGCTGTGAACCCTTCGTGCAACAAGGCTTGTGCGGTCTACAACGGCGCGCCCGGCTCTGGATTCGGCAACCAGTTTGAGCCGGTCTCGACCTCCACGCCGTTATTGATGAAGGCGGCGTGATACACCCACTTTCTGGACACTCCCGATGACGTCGCGGGAATCGCTGAAGAGTCAGATCGACAACGGGTTTCCCGTCCTGCCGCGTTTCAGCATGGCGGCCAATCCGGACGCCGCCGCCGGCTCGCCGATCGTCGCCGCGATCGACCGGCCTGTCCGCCGCGGTCTGCTTCAGACCTGGCAGCGGCCGGCCATCCCCGAATGCACACGCATCGAGACAATCATCGGCGAAGAGATCCACGACGCGCTGACCGGGGCGAAGAGCGACACCAGGGCGCTAGCGGCAGCAGAGCGTCGAATTGAAGCAGCATACCGGGCTGCTGACACAGATGTGCGCTCAGCCCTGTTGGAGGCGTGACTGCCCAATCGCGCCCGGTCAAGCCGCGGCGCGCCGGCGGTCGCGCTGATGCGGCATGTTAAAGTCGAGCGTGGGACCGGCTGGCACGATCCGGGTCGGATTGATCGATCCGTGGCTCTGATAGTAGTGGCGCTTGATGTGCCCGAAATCGGTCGTCTCGCGCACGCCCGGGAATTGGTGGAGTTCGCGTGTGTACGCCCACAGATTCGGATAGTCGACGATCCGCCGAATGTTGCACTTGAAGTGCCCGACATAGACCGCGTCAAAGCCCACCAGCGTCGTGAACAGGCTCCAGTCGGCTTCCGTGAGCCACTCGCCACACAGATATCGCCGCGCGGCCAGCCTGTCGTCCAGCCTGTCGAGCGTCTCGAACAGGGGAATGACCGCCTCCTCGCACGCCTCCTGAGTCGTGGCGAAGCCGGCCCGGTAGACGCCGTTGTTGACCCGCGCGTAGATTTCGGCGTTGAGTTCGTCGATCGCGCCGCGCAGATGGGCGAGGTAATAGTCGCCTCCCTTCGCCCCGACGGCGTCGAAGGCCGAATTCAACATGCGGATGATCTCGGAGGACTCGTTCGAGACGATCGTCCCGGTCTTCTTGTCCCACAGGACAGGCACGGTCACCCGGCCCGAATAGGTCGGCGAGGCGGCCGCATAGACCTCGTGCAGCCGACGCTTACCGTTCACGAAATCCGGAACGACACCCTCGCCCGCATCGAACGTCCAGCCCTCGGCGCCCATGAACCAGTGCACGACCGAGACCGAAATCAGATCCTGCAGCCCCTTCAGCGCACGGAAGATCAGCGTGCGGTGCGCCCAAGGGCACGCGAGCGAGACGTAGAGGTGGTAGCGTCCCGGCTCGGCCACGAAGCCGCCGGCGCCGCTCGGGCCTGGGCGTCCGTCCGGCGTGACCCAGTTCCGGAACTGGCTCTCGCTGCGCACGAAGCGCCCGTGCGTGGCGTTGTTGTCGTGGAGGCGGAGAGGCCCTACTGGCCGCGGCACAGCGTGCAGTCGTGCGGAGCCAGATCGACGAGTATGTTGACGACGCTCGCCACTGCACCTGCTGCGGGCAACTTCGGAAGCTGCATGATCGGCGCGCACGCACGCTGCAGACGGGGACCACGCGCTGGAAGCGCCTAGTCTGCACTACATCCCCGTATGCAATAACACGCGATAACAACCCTTCTGGCGTATTATTCCTGACCGAACCCTTTCAGGGCAGCAGCGTCGTTGCTTATCAGCCCGTTGACAAAGTCGGCGGGCGCCATCGCGATGGCAATAAACGAATCCTGCGCGGTGCGATTTTGAATCTATCGTTCGCTTCGGTTGCTGTGTTTGAATCATTGTTGCTCGTCGATGCCTCTCCACTCACTTTTTCAACGGGCTGTTATGGTCGAGCCGAGTTGCACACTCACGTCGTGCCGCCAAGTCGGTCGCTCTGCGACTATCTGATCGTCGTCGTGCCTGACAAGGGCCTGTAAGAGAAGGGCGCTTTTCGTTCGACCTGCGCTGAGGCCGGTTGCCTGCGGCGATCCCGCGTCTTTGTGCTCTCGGTCCGGTGAACGAAACGGATTATCCGTGCCGTCGCCGGACGTTTCGGCTTGCCACGGCCCCCGCGTGGCTGTAGTTTCGATGAGACAACAAGAGCGCCCTCCGTCGGTCGGTTCGCCGCGCCGGCGGCGGCGCCGTTGAATCAGGGGGGACGATGCCTCAGACGATCGGCCCGGGCTCGACCGGAGAGGACGTCAAGCGCGTGCAGCGGGCGTTCGCTCGCCAGTTGCTGTGGAATCCGTTCGGGCCGATCACCGGCGTGTTCGACGCTTCGCTGGAGACATCGGTGAAATCCTTCCAGTCGACCAACGGCCTGCCGCAAACCGGCATTGTGGATGCGGCGACCTGGGCGAAACTGCCGCCCTATCAGCAGGCCTCCCCGACGCTGCGGCAGGGTGACACCGGCCCGGCGGTCGCCTGGCTGCAGAAGGCGCTGCACGGCGACTACGTCGTGGTCTCGTTCACGCCCTACGCCGGCCTGATCGACGGCATCTTTGGCCCGCTCACCAATACGGCCGTGATCGCCTTGCAGACATGGGCCGGTTTGGCGTTGCCGGACGGCGTGGTCGGCGACGACACGTGGTTCATCTGGCTTACCCCGGGCAGCGCGCAGCAACTGACGCTGGAAGGCGCGTGCGGCCTGACCAATGGGCTGATCTAGCCTCGTCGGATGCGAGGATGCCGATGCGCCGGCTGAAGCTTGACGCCGCGCTTGCTACGGTCTGCACCCCGGCACTTGCCTCCGCCTTGCCGCAGGTCCTGGGCACCTGGACCGTCACCAGCATCGTCGCGCGCGGCGGCCCGTGGCCACCAGCTCTCCTGTGACGGCCCTCCCCCGAGACCGACCTCGGATTTGCCTCAGTGGCTACCAAGGGGGTGGGAGGTGGGGGCGAACCGACCCAGGGCCGGAGCCTCCGGGGTAACCCCTCGATAAACTTCAGGGCCGCGGCAGGACGTTGCGCAACGTCATCGAATTACGTTGGCGGGGCGAACATCATGCCGACCGATCACTTATGTGGCTTAAGGCGGAAGCGGGGCGCCTCCGCCGCTTTCCCCTTGAGGCCGGCTTGGATCAGGAGTGCGGATAGGACTCGACTTTGTTCATCGGCTTCTGTGCCATCGCCGACTTGCTCGCGATTTCATCGTCCGGCACTCGATAAAATGCTGCCGCCTGATCGAACAGGGAGGACAAGTTGACTACTGGCGTGTCGCCGATCAGCCGCTCCATCTGGAACTGACCGAGCGCGCGATAGCTTTCGAACTGGCTTTCCGTGAAGAACTGATCGAGTGTTGAGTCGTGCGGAAAGCTCGCGTGGCGGTTTGCGAAGGCTCGCACATCCGCCGGGACATCGGGCAGCAGGCTAGGCTTTACGTACAGGAGCTTGCCATTGCATCCCGTTGCTTCGGGATAGCGAATCGTTGCAATGGCAAATCCGAGCGCATCTGTTGTAGCCGCTTCCTCGTAACGCGAAGCGATGCGCGGCGCGCTGTCGAACATTATACTGATCTGCATATCAATCGCGGCTTTGCGCAACGCGTTGCCGAGATCCTCGAAGCTGCAGCGGGCGTCCTCTCCGCAGTCGATTGCAAGGATCAGGTGACACCGCCGGCGGAGCATTTCGTAAAGGCCGAGATTGTCGAAGTGACCCCCATCCGAAAGGTAAATCGCTTCCGACTTGTCCCCCGCCGCGCCAAGCAATTCGCCGAGCAGGGCTCGCAGGCTGCGCGGCGGATACGCCAGATTGAGCTCCGCGGCGCTATCGACCGCCGCCGGATTGGGCAGCCAGGCACCGAGCCGAACATTGAATAGCGTCATCACAAATGCGACCAGGGGCGAGGAGTGATAGCCCCAGTTGGGACTGACTGCCGCACCAGATATCGTCATCGCAGTGGCAAGCGAAAGCCCACGTGCTTCATCAGAACTGGCGTCCGGATTCTCACGCCCCCCGTAGCTGCCGGTAGGCACGTAGACGCCGCAAGCTTCCTGCAACGCCGGGCGCCCGTCGACCCCGAGCCGGGTCAGTAGCGGCGCGCCGCAAGCGGTTGGGGTGGCGGTGAAGGCCATCGCCTTGCGTTCCGACCAAGCCGCTGCAGCAGCTACGGTCAGATTCAGAGTCATATTCAGGACTGGGAACAGCTTCCGTGGGCCGGGCGCATCGCACAGGGCGGCGAGGGGCAGGTTGTCCTCTGGATCGAAGTTTGTGAGCGGATCGGGGTGGCGGGCCGGCCCCCGCGCCGAGCCAAGAAATGCCCGGATCAGCCGATTGCGGTATACGGCATGCATCGAATAGCGATTCACGTTCACGCGGCGGTTCACCCAGCGCAACGTCAACGCGAGGCCGAGGAGCGCCAGTATTTGCACGAGGAACAGTAACCAATACGGCACCTCTTGGAGCGGCGGGCGCAAGCGCCCAGCCTCGAGCGCCAGTTGCGCCCAGCCGAGCATCGCGTCGGTGGCCAGCCCGAGCATCGCGATCAACCCCAGGATGAACGCGAGGCAGATCAAGTTCAGTGCCAGGGAGCGCAACCGCTGCGAGGTAGTCACCTCCCGTACGATCGCGCCGACTTGCGAACCGGCATGTTTGCCGACCCAGGCTCCTGCCGATCCGGTTACCAAGGTAACGAGCGCGGCGAGCCACGTTGGTCGCGATCCGGCATTGTGCAACAGCCAGGTGAGCGAGAGGGCCGCGAAGGTGAAAGCCGCCCAAAGTATACCAGCCCGCAGCTTTACCGCACTCACGCGGGCCAACCATTCGCGGTCCAGATCGAACAGAGCGCTGTCCCGCCGGAGTCCGACGAAAACTGCGGAATGAATGCCGAACGCCAGCATCGCCCAGAGCGGGCCGAGCGTCGCCAATAGCTGCGCCCGCTCGTCCGCTCCGACCAGCGTTGCGAGCCCGGCACCGCAACCAAGGACTGTGGTCGAAACGATCGTCGCGGCACCGAATGCTAGACTATTGCGGCCGTACAGGTGCGGGGACCTATCGCCCCGTGACAGCCAGAGCGCGGCTCCGAGATACCCAATCGACTGTGCGGCAAAATAGGCGATCAGCAACGTCGCGACTGGTGGCCGCGCGGTGTCGTCCAACACGCCTTGCGACAGCGGTGCCAGAGCCGCCCAGCCAAAGGACGGCCAAATCACCTCGCGCGTGATCTGATCGGGCGCCGCGTAATCAGGTCTGGCGGCGCGGGCCGGCCGATGGTCCGGCAGATTCCGAATCACGAAGAGCGTTTGCACGGCGACGTAGACCGCACCGGTGGCCACGCAGGCAAGCTGTGCACATCTTGAATGGGCGGTTGTCCAGATCGCCGTCCGGAAGAAAATGGCGCCGAGAACCGCAATGACCAGAAGCGGCAAGTAGACCAGCCAATTCAGCAGGACGTTGCGCCCGTAGAGAACGATATCGGCCCAGGTATCAGTGGAAAGAATCCCACCTTGGGGCGCGAGATAGCTCGTGTAATCTCGCAGCCCGCTCACTTCGACGGGCAGTTTGGCCCGCTCACCCAGCGCGTCCTCCGCGGCGGCGGGCGAGCCACGATCGAAGATCATGCGCTGGAGCCATGAGGCAGTATATCCGCCGCCCGAAACGGACGACAGATAATCGAAGCACGATAGCAGCCTAGCTCTGGCTAGCGCCTGGAGCACGCCAAGGCAAAACGCCGCGCTCCGAATGCCGCCCCCGGAGAGGCAAAGCGCCGAAAGCCCAAGCTGATCCGCGAGCTCGTTGAGTTCGCCTTCGCTGGCCGGTAACTGGTCCAACCGCCGTATTGCCGCAAGCTCGGCGCTCAGCGCAGTTAACCTGGTGATCCGTCCAGCTAAGGGGTCAACCCGGCGACTCATCGGGATCTGCCCAAACGGGCTGCTTGCATTCCGGTTCCGGCCAACGACAACTGAAAGTGCTTGATTCCATTGAAAAGACCTTCTGCTCCGAACGACAGCATGACACCGGGCGCGTTCTTCATCAACGTGGCGCGTGTCGCGCTGACCCTAATTCAGCACGTCGCAAATAAGGGTCAATTCTCGTGTTCAAATTGTAATGACATCCAGTGGCAGCGACAGCAAGTTCGGCGCCTCACTCGACCACAAATGCTAACCGAAGCGCCCAAGCCTTTGAAAATGGACCAGAGCCAGTTTGTCGTATATAAGGATCAACGTACCCGCTGATCTGTTGCAGAATAACCGTCAACGGGGCGTATTTTCCGACCACTGAGAATGGCCGTTTTCCTCGAATCCGTGTTGCACAATTACGGCGTCAGCGCGACAATCTGGTCGGCGATCGCTTCGGACAAACCGACCGATGGCGCGTCTGCAAGCCGGGCTCCGCACGTCACGCAGGAGAAGTCAGGCGACGGTGCGGCGAGCGACAGCGGACTGAGCAGGGCGCCACACTGCCAGCACGCATCCATCAGGAAGCAGATCGCGCAGTTCCTGCCGGCCCGTCACGCCCCTCGCGCAATGCGTCCTAAAGCTTCGTCGTAACGCAGCTCGTCAACCGGCTCCGGCGAGGTTGCCCCCAGCGTCAGGCTGTCCAGCAACCGGCTGCGCAGCGGGTCGGCCGCCACCTCTTGTCCGCTGTCCAAGCCGAGCAGAACCGCCTCGGTGTCCAGGACCTGCCGCACCCGCCGGCGCCTGCCCGCATAGGCGACCGAGGCGCCGGCGCGGAACCGTGATGACATCTCACCCCCACGCTGAAGCGCCAAGGGGACCTTAGGTCGCACGCTGAACCCGCAAGGGGACCGTTCAGTGAATCAACAGGGTATCAAGCCGCTGAAATCGCTTCGGTCGCACTGAAATCGCCAAGGGAGAGCGCGACACTCGTGGCGGACATTGAGCAAGTAGATACTGAGGCGTGGGAGACCGCGGCTGACCGAGAAGCAGCGGTGCGACGACTGCTCGGCCCGCCTGAGCTGAGTTCGCATACAGCGGCTGGTGTTGCACTGCCTCGAGGCCCGGCAATACTCAGCGGCGATACTAGAAACCGACTTCGGGACAGCGACGAAACTGGTCAACGTCCGGAACGCGCGACAATGCGAATTCTGTCAATCGCAGGCCAAGCAAAAGATACTTCTAAACCACATCGTTACCGCAACGACTTAGCACATCCCAGACGATCGCCAAATCGGCGCGAACAATCATCTTCCGATAGCCGTCCGGCACCGTGGCGTTAGGCTGAAAGAACTTCGGCTGGTCGTGCCACCCACCAACGTTGCTGGCGGTTGTCAGTAGGTCTATGACTTGGCGATACTCAGCGCGTCTTCGATGTTGACTCCGAGATGACGCGCCGTGCTCTCGATTCTGGGATGGCCGAGCAGAATTTGGAAAGCGCGTAGGCGTGCTGAAGTTTGATCCCGTCAAGCGCATGGTCGTCCGCGATTTTTGTTGCGGTGCCTGAACTTAGATGAGAAACTTGGTCGCCTGAACGTAGTGGGACGGGAGCACTTTCATGTGGAAAGCAATTGTTTCACTTGTGTTACTCTTAGGCACGACGTCGGTGGCCGGCGCCGAGACAATCACGGACCCTACTGAAATTGCCTCGCGTCTTCACTTTTGGGCGCAGGAAACCGGTGAGCCCGTCTACTACGGGGAAGTAAGAAACGTAAACCCACGAAACATGCAAATACTGGGTCACTACCAGTGCTTGGCCATTGCATTCATCAAATACGAGGGTGGCGTATTCTATTACGCTCACAAGATGTGGGCAAAATCATCGGATGGGTCCTGCCACTATGAAGACGTCACGTCAATCAAAGTCGGTAACCATGGTGCTTGCGTAAAAGATACCAATGCGGGTTTCGGCAGCGCTATAGGCACGGCTCGCATGACCAAGGACAACATTGATTACATGCACAGTACCTTTAGAACTATCGATACTAAAACCCGCCGTGTTGGCGAGACAGGGGCATGCATACCGCCGAACGGGGTCGGAGCTGGTCTTTACTCCATCAAGATTGAAGATGGCCGCTTCAAAGTCATGACCACTCGACCTTTGGACTACGAACTGAACATTGATGCTCAAGACCCACAGAAACCCCCGACTAAGCCGGTCTTCTAAGTGTCGGCCCGAGAGCAGATCGAGTTAGTTGGGCGAAGCCGAAGCGTGCGAGCATCATGAGGACCACCGATGCAATCGGGACTAGCTAGACCCCGATCGGGAGCGAAGACACTACGTTGATGACGCATCCGGTGTTGCTCGATCGCCGACAAAATACGTCATAACTGTTGCGTAGCACCATTAGGCTATACCAAGGAGGCCATGCCTGATGGGGAGGTTGAAGAGATGAGCTTTCTTGAATCGTTCGACAGCATGGCCGATCCGGCAGCCCGCACGGCGCTATTTTTCGATGCGCTGCGCGCGGACTGGCGCGCGCTCTTTGCCGAACTGCGCGAAACACGGCCTGTCCTCGATTTGCCGGTCATGACGGTCGTCACGCGTTGGGCGGACGTGGTGGACGTGTTGTCCCGCAACGAGACCTTCCGCGTGACCTACCCCCCGCACATGGACCCGTCGGTAGGGCCGTTCATGCTGGCGCGGGACGGCGCGGTGCAGAACTGGCGGGACAAGGCGGCGATGCGCACGCTGTTGCGCTGGGACGACCTGCCCGCGATCCGCGCCACGGCGGGCGAGGTTGCGTCTGCTGCGCTGCGCGCCGCCACGCAAGGGGCCGGCGGCGAGTTCGACGTCGTCGCGACCGTCTCGCGGCTTGTCCCGCTGAAGACCGTGCAGCGCTGCTTCGGTTTCCCCGGCCCTGATGACGCGACCATGCTCGCCTGGTCCCACGCCACACAGGCGGACATGTTCCACAATCTCACCAACGATCCCGCCGTATTGCAGGCGAACATCGCGGCCGGGCAAACGATGCAGGCCTGGGTGGCGAATTTCGTCGACGCGCGCCAACCCTGGGCCGATGCGGCGGGGGAGGACACCGTCTCGCGCCTGCTGCGGCTGACCGGGTTGGGGCTTTCTGGGCTCGACCGGCAGGGCGTGATCAGCAACGTGTGCGGCTTGCTGGTCGGCGCGATTGAGACGACGTCGCAGGCGATCGTGAACGCGACGGAGCAGATCCTGCTGAACCCGGCGCAAGCGGTCCTGGCGACCCGGGCCGCGCAGAAGGGCGATAACACCACGCTGGACGCCCTCGTTTGGGAGGCGCTGCGATTCTCCCCGATGACAACCTTTGTCCTGAGGGTGGCGGTGGCGCCGGCGGTGATTGCACCGGGCTCCAACCACCAGGTCACGGTGCCGGCGGGGCGGGTGGTGGCGGCAGGCATCGGATCGGCCATGTTCGACGGGGCGGTGTTCCCGGCGCCCGACGATTTCCAAACCCGCCCGCGGAACCTCTATTTGCACGTGGGCTTCGGGATGCATATCTGCCTTGGCCAGTACGTCGCCTACGAGATCATCCCGGAAGCGATTCGGCAGATTCTGCTGGTACCCGGCCTGCACCTGCTGCCGCAGGGCGGGAGCGCCGTGGACAACGCGGGAGGACCGTTCGCCGAGTCTTTCAAGCTCGGCTTTGGAGCATCCTGATGCAGGCGCCGGGCCGGCAGCGGGACACGAGCCGCGACGGCTTGCGCAATAGGGTCGAGGACGTGCTGCTCTCCGGCCTCCGGCCATTTTGGGAAGTCGTCAACAAGACTCCCTGGCTGGCCCGGATCGCCAATCGCCTGATCGTCAACAATGCCGTGCTGAAGGCGCCGTGCCGGCCCTTGGCGCTGAGCACGCAGGCGCCCACTACGAACTGGGCGACGCTGACCGACAGGACCTGGTTCAGCCGCTATCTACCGCCCGCGTCGCAGGACCAGCTGCCGCCGGTGGCGGAGGTGGCCAGCCTGTTCAAGCTGCGCCCGGACCGGCCGCCGGTGCTCTCCGACCGCTCCACCCTGCTGTTCCCGAGTTTCGCGCAGTGGTTCACGGACGGGTTCCTGATGACGGAGGAGGACCGCCGGCGCACCCGCACCAACCATCAGATCGACCTGTCCCAGCTCTACGGGCTGGATCCGACCGTCACGGCGGTGCTGCGGCGACGCAGCGAGCTGGTCGGCGAGAAGGGCAAGCTCAAGTCCGTCACCTCGGGCAACGGCGAGTGGCCACCGCCGCTCTACGATACTGCTGGTGTGCGGGATCCGACATTCGCGCTCGTGCCGGAGCCAACGCATCTGCCTGGCGATTGGCCGATCGAAAAACGCGCGGCGCTGTTCGCGGTCGGGGGAGAGCGCGCTAACTCCACGGCATTCACCGCGGCCATCAACACGCTGTTCCTGCGCGAGCACAACCGCCTGTGCACCATGCTCGAACGGGACAATCCCGGCTGGGGCGACGAGCGCGTGTTCCAGACTGCGCGCAACATCAACATCGTCCTGCTTATCAAGGTGGTGGTCGAGGAATACATCAACCACATCTCGCCCTACTGGGTGAGGCTGCTGGCCGACCCGGCGCCCGCCTACACGGCAAGGTGGAACCGGGAGAACTGGATTCCGGTCGAGTTCAACCTGCTCTACCGCTGGCACAGCCTCGTGCCGACAAGCGCGGTGTGGGGCGGAGCGTCGGTCGACTTAGCTGGGTTGCGCTTCGACAATCGGACGCTTCTGCAGGATGGGTTGGTCACGGCCTTTGCGGGAGCCAGCCAAACCCCCGCCTGGCGGATCGGACTGTTCAACACGGCACCGATGCTGGACGTGGTGGAGGTGGCGTCGATCCAGCAGGGACGGGACAACCGCCTGGCCCGGTACAACGACTATCGGGCGCTGTTGAAGTATCCGAGGGTGACCCGGTTCGAGCAGATCAACGGCGACCCACTGGTCGTGAGCGAGCTTCGCCGGATCTATTCCGACGTGGACCGGATCGAATATTTTGCCGGGCTATTTGCCGAGGAGTTGCCGCCGCGCTCGGCTGTGCCGCCGTTAATTGGTCGGATGGTAGCCGCAGACGCGTTCTCCCACGCTCTGACCAACCCGCTGCTTTCCCCGCGCGTTTATCATGTGGGGACGTTCACGACGGCCGGCATGGAAGTGATTGAGAAAACCGCTACCCTCCGCGATCTCTTGGCACGTAACGATGTGGTGCCCGCTGGAACGCGCATTTCTATGGAGGCCAGCGGCTATCGATCGGTGGCGTAGGCGGCGCGTCCTTCGTTGTTTCGTCTGTCGGGATCGATTAGGGTCGCTTACCTAATCCTACTGCGTCACTCATCATGCCGCGAGGAGGGCTGGCGCATATGCCCGCAGCAGGGACATCGCGGCAATGCGTGGGCGAAGGTGCGTGCGAGACGGATGCGCAGCGTAGCGATCGAGTTCGGCACGTGACGCTGCGAACGCAGGGGCAG
>Ga0209656_10002649_pt1 | contig 11565 bp, 13 predicted proteins | sample BogFormECP12_OM2_FD_188239 | JGI IMG/M metagenome (GOLD analysis project Ga0209656, IMG submission 188239) | Bog forest soil microbial communities from Calvert Island, British Columbia, Canada - ECP12_OM2 (SPAdes) (version 2) | ecosystem: Environmental > Aquatic > Freshwater > Wetlands > Bog ... | reverse complement strand
CCGGGCGGCGGCGCGACGGTCGCCAAGGCGTCCACCGAGTTCGGCAACGGCATGATCCTGAGCTGTGTCTCCCATCCCGGCCTCGAGGCGACGGCCGAGGCCTCGGGCGACGGCTTCAAGATCTTCCAGCTCTATGTGCTCGGCGACGCCGACTGGGTCGACGATCACTTCCGCCGCGCGATCGACGCCGGCTACGACGCCTTCTGTGTGACCCGTCGACACCGACCGTTACAGCCGGCGTGAGCGTGACATCGCCAAGCGATATCAGCGCCGCGGTGCCGTCGTTCGCAACGACACGCGCGTCTTTCAGGCCCGCCACACCTGGCACGATGTCGAGCGCTACAAGGCGAAATTCGACATCCCGCTGATCCTGAAGGGCATCGCCACGGTCGAAGACGCCCGCCGTGCGGTCGAGCTAGGCGTCGATTGCGTTTATGTGTCGAACCATGGCGGCCGCCAACTCGATCACGGGCTCGGCTCGATCGATGTATTACCAAAGATCGTCGAGGCGGTCGGCGGCAAGGCACGCGTCATCGTCGACGGCGGCATCAGCCGCGGCACCGATGTCGTCAAGGCGATGATCCTGGGTGCCGATGCGGTATCGGTCGGCCGGCTCTATGTCTATGGCCTGGCCGCGGCAGGCGGCCCCGGCATCGCGCGGCTGCTCGAAATCCTCCAGCACGAGATCACGATTTGTCTCGCGCTGCTCGGTGTCACGAGTTTCGCCGCGCTCGACAAATCCTATATCAGCCCGGCACGTCCGGTCACCACACCGCACGTGCACAGCGCCTTCCCGCTGCTCGACTTGCCGCGCGAAATGTATTAGCCAAATCGGAGGGGTCGAAGAGGGCGTGGCGGCCTCGGCGGTTCGGCGAGCTACCCGAGGCGCTGCGCGAATTTGGCTGCGTCGATGACCCCCCTGGCGTGCGAGCCGACTCCGATCGCCTTGGCTCCCTCCGTCGCCTGGACCGTAAACTCGATGTGCCTTCCGCTGACCTTGGTCACCTCGGCCTCGGCCGGCACCCGGCGGCCGACCGGCGTCGCGGCGAGATGGCGGATGTTGACCCCGGTGCCGACCGCGCTCTCGCCGGGATCGAGATAGGCCTTGATCGCGTTGAGTGCAGCGTTCTCCATCGCCATGATCATGACCGGGGTCGCGAGCACTGGCGGCAGCATCGCGTCCTTGAACCGGTTTGCAAGATGCTCGGGCTGGACGACCACGGCGAAGGAGCCCTTGGCCCCGAGGGGAATCGGTTTCATGTCGGCTGCGGCATTCGGTCGAGCACCTCGAAATGCGCCTCGGTCGGCTGCATTGCGAGACCATTGATCGGCAGCAGATCCTGCGGGCAGGCGGAGAACGCGACGATGCAGTCCATCTCGGCACGCAGCCCCACATAACTGCCGGGCGTACTGATCGGGGGCCGCATTTCGACCCGGTTGCCGTCGATGACCGGGATGTTCATGAAGAGGTTCAACGGCGCCGGCGTCTCCGGCGGCTGCAGCCCGAGCGCGGCCAGCCCCCCGGCGAGATTGTCCGTGCAGTTGTCGTGATACTCCGTGCAGCCGAGCGTCTCGTAGCGCCAGCGGTCGCAGGCAGCGAAGAGCGTGTCGTGGACCCCACCCGAGGTGTCCTCGACCAATGTCAGGATCGGCCGACGCTTGTTGGTGACGAGCGTGTCGCCAATCCCAGGAATGAGCCGCCCGATCGCGACGCGGCTGTGCTCCATCGACATGAACTCGGGGAGGTCGTCGGCGTTGAACGCCCAGGTGTCGACGACCTGCTGTCCCCTCGTATTGATGACCTTGACCGTCTGGCCTTTAGAGACGCGCACGGCTTTGCCCTGGCGCGCAGGGATCTCAATCATCTTGCTTCTCCACCTGTTGAGCGTCGACGATCCTAGCCCCGCCTGCTAGGTTGCCCAAGCTGCGCAGAGGAGACACGCGTGACCGATCCTCGCTCTCTGACAGTTCGAGAGGCGGCCCGGCAGATCGCCGAGCGCCAGCTGACCGCCGAGGCGCTGACGGCGGCCTATCTCGACCGCATAGACGCGCGCGAGACCATCGTCGGCGCCTGGCAGTATCTCGACCGCGAGCGAGCGCTCGCCACCGCTCGGCGGCGCGATGCCGAGCCGCCGCGCGGACCGCTGCACGGAATTCCGATCGCGGTCAAAGACCTGATCGACACCGTCGACATGCCGACCGCCTACGGCTCGCCGATCTACCGCAACCACACGCCCGCCGCCGATGCCTCATGCGTCGCGCTCGCCAAGGCCGCCGGTGCGGTCGTCCTCGGCAAGACCGTCACCACCGAATTCGCCGCGTTCACGCCGGGCAAGACCGCCAATCCGCGCAACCTCGCGCACACCCCCGGGGGCTCGTCGAGCGGCTCGGCGGCGGCGGTCGCCGACGGCATGGCGCCGCTCGCCTTCGGCACGCAGACCGCCGGGTCGGTGATCCGCCCGGCGGCCTATTGCGGCTGTATCGGCTACAAGCCGAGCTTTGGGCTGATCAACCGCACCGGGGTGAAGCCGCTCGCCGACAGTCTCGATACGATCGGCATCCTAGCCCGCACCGTCGAGGATGCAGCGTTCTTCGCCGGCGTGCTGTCCGAGCGGCCGGCGCTGCGCCATCTCGCTGTGCCGAGCCAAGCGCCGCGTTTCGGTCTCTACCGGACACCGATGTGGGACGAAGCCGAACCGGCGACCGCCACCGCTCTCGATGCGGCCCGGGAGGCGCTGGAACGAGCCGGCGCCGCGGTCGCTGAGCTGGCGATCGCGCCCGAGCATCACAGACTTGCCGAAGCGCAGAATACGATCATGTTGTTCGAGATGGTTCGAGCGCTCGCCTATGAGCGGATCGAGCATAGCGCCGAGCTGTCACCGCGCCTCGGCCAGATGCTCGATGCCGGGATGGCGGTCGGGGCCGAGGAATACGATCGGGCGCTCGCCAGCGCCGCGGAGGCGCGCGTCGGGCTCGATGCGTTTTTCGGCGCGTGCGACGCGGTTCTCGTGCCGGCAGCACCGGGAGAGGCGCCGGTGGGGCTGGGCAATACCGGGGACCCAATCTTCAACCGGATGTGGACCTTGCTCGGCGTCCCCTGCGTGACCCTACCATGCTGGGCCGACAGCGGCTTGCCGACCGGCGTTCAGCTCGTCGGGAGGATCGGGGACGATCCGCGCCTGATGGCATGCGCAACCTTCCTCGAACGGTCGCTCGCCGGATCAGGATGAAAATCGCCGGCGCGATCCTGCTGCTTGCAGCGGTTGCAGGCTGTTCTGCGCTCGAGCCCTATGCAACCTATCCGCGGGCCGCGCGCCCCGGCGAGGACGCCGCTCTGACGCGGGTCGCAATATGTTACGACACTTTCGTCAGCTCCCTCGATCAGGTTCAGGCGGCGGCGCAGCAAGAATGCGTGGCCGACACAGTCGCGACCTATTCCAGTACCGACTGGTATTTGCAGTATTGCCCACTGCTGCTGCCGGCGCGGACGACCTACATGTGCACACCAAAGAAATAGGGCCACAGCCGCGACATGTCGTCCGGTGCAGGCCCCGGAGGATGTGTTATTATGCTGTGGTCTCAGTAACCGTGCCGGCGATGGATTACGAAGGCTTCTTCAAGGATTGTCTGGACGCTCTGCGCGCTGAGGGGCGCTACCGAGTCTTCGCCGATCTCGAGCGGCGTTGCGGCCGATTTCCGCGCGCGTTCGATCACCGCATCGGCGCCGAGGTCACGGTCTGGTGCTCGAACGACTATCTCGGCATGGGCCAGCATCCCGCGGTCCTTGCCGCGATGGAAGGGACGTTGCGGGCGATGGGTGCCGGTGCCGGCGGCACCCGCAACATCTCGGGCAACAACCACCTCCATCTCTTGCTCGAGCGCGAGATTGCCGATCTGCACGGCCGTGAAGCGGCATTGATTTTCACCTCGGGATATGTCGCCAACGATGCGGCTTTGTCGACCCTAGCGCGCGAGCTGCCCGGCACGGTGGTGTTTTCGGACGCGCTGAACCATGCCTCGATGATCGCCGGCATCCGCAACAGCCGCGCCGAAAAGCACATCTTCCGCCACAACGACCCCGCCGATCTTGCGCGTTTGCTGGAGCAAGTGGCCCCCGACCGGCCAAAGCTCGTCTGCTTCGAATCGGTCTATTCGATGGACGGCGACATCGCGCCGATCGGCGAATTGTGCGATGTCGCCGACCGGCTTGGGGCGATGACCTATCTCGACGAGGTGCATGCGGTCGGGCTCTACGGGCCGCGTGGCGGCGGCATCGCCGAACGCGACGGGGTCATGCACCGTCCGTCAGTGATCCAGGGTACCCTCGGCAAGGCGTTCGGCCTGATCGGCGGCTATATCGCAGCCTCGGCCGCACTCGTTGATTTCGTGCGTAGCCACGCGCCGGGCTTCATCTTCACGACCTCATTGCCGCCAGCAGTCGCCGCCGGAGCGCTCGCCAGCATCCGGCACCTGAAGACGAGCCAGGTCGAACGCGACCGCCATCAGGAGCGCACGGCAAGGCTGAAGCGCCGCTTGGCCGAGGCTGAGTTGCCGGTGATGCCGTCGCCGAGCCACATCGTCCCGGTCATGGTCGGCGACCCGGGCCTCTGCAAAGCCGCGTGCGACGATCTCTTGCACCGCCACCGCATCTACGTTCAGCCGATCAATTACCCGACTGTGCCGCGCGGCACCGAGCGCCTGCGGCTAACGCCGTCGCCGTCGCACAGCGACCCCGACATCGAGGCGCTGGTCGCGGGCCTCGCAGACGTGTGGACCCGGCTGACCTTGCCCCGGGCAGCCTAACCGGCGGTCCGTCTTGCCCGAGACGGCTCTGTTGCCCGCGCCGGCGGGTGCGCCTGACCGCACTCGGGATCCTTGCGGAAGGTCCGCGGCCCTATGCCGATCTCGCCCGTAAGGTCGCACCGGCCATATTCTCGGCCAATCGCTCGATCTGATGGGCACCTCGCTCGGGCTTGCGCTATGAGGGTCTGATCGAGGCTGTGGGCGGCACCGGCATGGTAGACAATGCCGAGATGCGGCTTACCCGATCCGGGCATGAGGCGCTGCGAACCTTGCTCAAGACCGGGCTGCGCGCGCCCAGCGTCGAGTTCAGCCAGCCGGTTCTCGCGCTCAAGCTGCGCTTCCTGCCGATCCTCGACGATGTCGACCGTCGCAAGCAGCTGGCCCTGATCCGCGAATCGTGCGCGAGCGAGATCGTCCGCCTCAAAGAGCTGAGCGCCGCCACGACGAGCGCTCGCCGCCGTTTCGCCGCTGGGTCGAGAGCGAGATCGACGTCGCTCGCGAACGTCTCAGCGAGCTCGCCGGCCTCGACGCCGCATGTCAGTAGATGTGCTGGCCGCCGTTGACCGAGATCTCGGTCCCTGTGACATAAGCGGCGTCGTCGCTGCACAGGAAGAAAATCGTCCCCGCTACATCGGCCGGAACACCGAGCCGGTTGAGCGGGATGCGCGGCAGCAGCACCGCGGTTTCGGGCGACAGCATCGCGGTCTCGATCTCGCCAGGGGCGACGGCGTTGACGCGGACGCCGAGCTTGGCGAAGTCGGCAGCCATTTCGCGGGTCAGCGCCGACAAAGCCGCCTTTGAGGTCGAATAGGCCGAGCCGGCGAACGGATGCACGTGATGGCCGGCGATCGAGGTGATGTTGACGATCGCACCCTTGCCCTGCGCCAGCGCCGGGGCAAAGGCGCGGGCCAAAATCAACGGCACAAAGAAGTTCAGCTGAAACACTCTCTGCCAATCTTCGATTTTGCCGTTGAGGGTGCCTAGCCGCTCCTTTGTCGGCGATTTGGGCGAGACCCCGGCATTGTTGACGAGCGCGTGCAGCGCGCCGTCGAGAAACCGTTCCGCCTCGGCGACGAAGCGCTCGAGGTCGGCCGGGTCGCCGAGATCGGCGGTGATGTGGTGGGTCCAGTTCGGGTCCCGCTTGCATTCCGGCGGCACGGCGTCACGCGAGCAGGTAATGATGCGCCAGCCGGCGTCGCTGAAGCGTTTGACCGTGGCGTGCCCGATCCCGCGGCTGGCACCGGTCAGCAGCAGGACCTTGCGCTCGCCGCTCATCGCGCGGCAACCCGCCGCGGAAAATCCGCGCGCGGCTCCTCGATCCCTTCGGGGTCCTGATGAATGATGATCTCGGCGTTCGGATAGGCAGCGCGCAACTTGGCCTCGACCTCGTCGGAGATCTCATGCGCTCGGACCAAGCTCAGCGCGCCGTCCATTTCGATGTGGATCTGGATGAAGGCGGTCGGCCCGGCGACTCGGGTCCGCAAATCGTGCGCCGCGGCGACGTCGGGATGCGATTGCGCGATCGCGCGGATCGTTTCGCGCTCGTCGTCGGGCAGTTCGTGGTCCATCAGCTGGAACAGCGACAGGCGGGCGAGCCGCACGGCGCTGTAGACGATCCACACGCCGATCGCCGCACCGAACAACGGATCGAGGAGCGGCAGGCGGAGGGTGCTGCCGAGGACGAGCGCAAAGATTACGCCGATGTTCAAAACGAGATCGCTGCGATAGTGCAGCTCGTCGGCGCTGACCGCGATCGATCCGGTGCGTCGCACGACGTATCGTTGATAGAGGACGAGCCCGACCGTCACCGCAATCGAGAAAATCATGACCGCGATCCCGGCGCGCGGGTTGTCGACGGGGACCGGCCAGATCAGCCGCCGCACCGCCTCGGCGAACAGCAGCATCGCGCTACCGATGATGAAGGCCGATTGGCCGAGCACCGCGAGCGGCTCGGCCTTGCCGTGGCCAAAGCGATGCTCGCGGTCGGCGGGACTCATCGCATGCCGGACCGCGACCAAATTGACGAGTGACGCGACGATGTCGAGCAGCGAGTCGACGAGGCTCGACAACAGCGCGACGGATCCAGTTTCGAGCCAAGCCCCAAATTTGACTGTGATCAGCACGGCCGCGACCGCAACCGAGGCATACGTCGCCAGCCGCCGGAGCCGGTTGGCCGGCGCCCCATGGATCACGGAAAAAGCCGTTCCCGTCGCCATCCCTCGCCTTCACGAATAAATAACAACCGATCATGCAGCCGAAACGGCCGCTCCTGCCAGAATTCCACGCGCTGCGGCACGACCCGAAAGCCGGACCAGTACGCCGGGCGCGGCACTGTACCCTCTCCAAAGCGGCGGGAAAACTCTTCGACCCGGCGCTCAAGCTGGGCGTGGCTCTCAAGCGGGCGCGACTGGTCCGAGGCCCAGGCGCCGAGCTGGCTGTCGCGTGGGCGGCTGGCGAAATAGACATCCGCCTGGTCGTCCCCGACCGGTTCGACAGGACCCTCGACGCGAACTTGCCGGTTCAGCGATTTCCACAGAAAACAGAGCGCGGCATAGGGGTTGGCGAACAACTCGGTCGACTTCTGGCTCTCGAGATTGGTGTAGAAGGCAAACCCGCGCGCATCGAGCCCCTTCAACAGCAGCATCCGCGCCGACGGCCGGCCATCGGGTGTCGCCGTCGCAAGTGCCATCGCATGCGCGTTGGGCTCGCCCTTCCAGGCTTCGTCGAGCCAGCGGTGGAAGGGCGCGAGTGGTTCTATCTCAGTGATTTCGTCGATCATCGAGTTTACCGCGCCTGAGATCCCCCGCCTACTCCGACTCGGCCTTCTCGGCCACCGACGGAGCCGAGCGCCAGCGGCCGCGCCGACACATTCCAGGATCAAGTGTCTCGGCGATCAGCGACTCGATAGTCACCTGCATCGCCGCAGCTTCAGCCTTGACGATCCGATCCATCGCCGGTGCCACCTGCCGTTGCCATGGAGCCGAGACCTGCTCGGTCCAGCGGCCGGCGAGAGGCAGGTGCAAGGCTTCGTAGAGGTCGTGCAAGGTGGCGCTTTTCGGGCTCCAGGCGAGTACCCAGCCGCCCGACTGGGTGTGCGCCGCAAAACCGGTCTCGGCAAGGGGTTTAACGTGCTCGTCGATCACCGTGGTTGCCACACCGAGCTCCGCGGCGAGCGCCGGCGTCGATCTTGTCTTGCCGCGCCGCTGCGCCCGCGCTAATGCCGCGATCAGGGCCAGGCTCAGACCGAGCCGTACCCCGTCGGCGGGAACGTTGCCGATCCGCTCGTCGATCCGCCAGTTTGGCAAGGCTGCGGCGACGACCGCACCGAGCAGCACCGCCATCCACGCGATGTACATCCATAGGAGGAAGATCGGAATGACGGCGAGCGCGCCGTAGACCGTGCTGTAGAAGGAGGTGGCGCCGATATAGATCGAGAACCCGACCTTCAGGATCTCGATTGTCAATGTCGCGATGATGGCGCCGAGCGCACCGTCCCGCCAGCGGACCGCACAATTCGGTATCAGGCTATAGAGCAAAGTGAGAGCGACGAATTCGAGCAGCGCAGGCACCGCGCGGGCTAATCCGTGCAGCCAGCTGCTCGCGAACCATGCCATCGCTTCCTGGCCAAAGCCGGCTTGGCGCGCTGCAATCTCGAAATAGGTCGAGAGCGACAGACTGACCCCGACGAGGATGGGGCCGAGCGTCATCAATGCCCAATAGGCGAGGATGCGCTGCACCCAAGGACGCGGCGCCGTAACGCGCCAGATTAGGTTGAGCTGATCCTCCACCGTAACGAGCAGGAGGACGCCCGTCGCAGTGATGCCGGCGACGCCGATCGCAGTGGTCTGCGTCGCCGAATCGGCAAAGGTACGGAACCACCACGCCGCTTGCGCGCCGATCGACGGGACGAAATTTTCCAACACCAGCCCCAGCAGCTGATCGCGTACAGGCGCAAAGATCGGAAAGCTCGATAGCGAGCCGAGGGCAATCACCGCCAGCGGCACCAGCGAAACGAGCGTCGTATAGCTGAGCGCGCCCGATGCCGCGAAGCAGCCGTCCGCGTTGAACCGGCGCAACGAATAGAGCGCGAAGGCGGCCGCCGTCGCCATAAGGTGGCGCAGCCTTCCGCGTCCGCTGGTCGACGGGCCGTCTTCGTCGGCAGCCATCATGCGAAAACCTTAGGTGCCTGTGCTTTGCTAAACAAGGCGTGAGACGGCAACTGTTCCCTTCCCGACCTTGATGACCCCTACGCGTTCGTTCGTGTAGGATGAGCGGAACGGCGAGCACTGGGGAAGACGATGCCGCTGATGGCGGGTAAGCAGGGCCTCATCATGGGGGTCGCCAACGAGCGCTCGCTCGGCTGGGGTATCGCCAAGACGCTGCACGCGAATGGCGCGGCACTCGCCTTCACCTACCAAGGCGAGGCGCTCGGCAAGCGCGTGCGGCCGCTTGCCGACAGCCTCGACAGTGATTTCGTCCAGGACGCCGACGTAACCTCCGAAGAAAGCCTCGATGGCCTCTTTGCCGCGCTCGCCCGGCGTTGGGGCCGCCTCGATTTCGTCGTCCACGCGATTGCCTACTCCGACAAGGACGAGCTGAAGGGAAAGTACCTCCAAACGACGCGCGCCAACTTCCTGCGAACCCTGGAAATTTCCTGTTATTCATTCACCGATGTCTGCCGGCGCACGGCGCCCTTGATGACGGCGGGCGGGAGCTTGTTGACGCTGACTTACGCCGGGGCCGAGCGGGTTATGCCCCACTACAACGTGATGGGTGTAGCGAAAGCCGCGCTCGAAGCCAGTGTGCGCTACCTCGCGGTCGATCTCGGCGGCGACAACATCCGCGTCAACGCGATCTCCGCCGGCCCGATCCGGACATTGGCCGCCTCGGGGATCGGGGATTTCCGCTACATTCTGAAGTGGAACCAGCTCAATTCACCGTTGAAGCGCAACGTCACGATCGAAGACGTCGGCGGCGCCGGCCTCTACCTGTTGAGCGATCTGTCGGCCGGCGTCACCGGCGAGGTCCACCACGTCGATTGCGGCTATCATGTCGTCGGGATGAAGGCGGTCGATGCTCCCGACATCTCGGTGGTGTAATGGCGGGCAACTCGTTCGGAACCCTGTTCCGGTTCACGACTTGGGGCGAGAGCCACGGGCCGGCGATCGGGGTGGTCGTCGACGGGGTGCCGTCGCGGCTAGCCCTCGCCGAGCCCGACATCCAGCAGTGGCTCGACAAGCGCAAGCCCGGCCAATCGCGCTATACCACACAACGGCAGGAAGAGGATCTGGTGCGGATCCTCAGCGGCGTGTTCGACGGGGTGACGACTGGCACTCCGATCCAGCTCCTAATAGAAAACACCGACCAGCGCCCGAGGGACTACAGCAACATCGCCGATCGCTTCCGCCCCGGCCACGCGGACTACACCTATTGGAAGAAATATGGCGTGCGCGACTATCGCGGCGGCGGCCGCGCCTCGGCGCGCGAGACCGCCTCACGAGTCGCGGCAGGAGCGATCGCTCGCAAAATCCTCGGCCCGGGCGTGACGATCCGCGGCGCGCTCGTCCAGATCGGACCACATCCGATCGACCGCAGCGCCTGGGACTGGCGGGTGGTCGAAGACAATCCCTTCTGGTGTCCGGACGCCGCAAAGGCTCTCTTCTGGGCCGATTATCTCGACGCTGTCCGCAAAGCCGGCTCTTCGGCCGGCGCGGTTATCGAAATCGTCGCGAGCGGCGTCCCGGCGGGGCTCGGCGAGCCGATCTACGACAAACTCGACGGCGATCTCGCCCGTGCGCTGATGACGATCAACGCGGTGAAGGGGGTCGAGATCGGCAGCGGGTTCGCCGCGGCTGCGCTCAAAGGCGAGGACAACGCCGACGAAATGCGGATCGACGGCGGCCGGGTCGTCTTCCTGTCAAATAATGCGGGCGGCATCCTCGGTGGGATCTCGACCGGCCAAGACATCGTCGCCCGGTTCGCTGTCAAGCCGACGAGCTCGATCCTTCACCCACTGCGCACCGTCGATGTCGACGGCAACGAGGTCGAGATCTCGACCCACGGCCGGCATGACCCCTGCGTCGGCATTCGCGCCGTGCCGGTCGGCGAGGCTATGGTGGCGTGCGTGCTCGCTGACCATCTGTTGCGCCATCGCGCGCTGACCGGAGACATCTGACGGCATGCGCCGCTTGTTGGTCGGATTTTTTGCCGTTATCGGCTTTCTGACCGTACTGCTCGTCCTCGGCGCGGCGCTGCTGATCAACGGACTGAAGCCGGTCGTCACCCCGCTTGCCAACAACATCATCCTGACCGCCGACCTGACGCAGGGGCTCGCCGAAGGTCCCCGCGAGGATCGTCTGCTGCGCCTTTTTGTCGGTGCGGAACCCACCTTGCGCGATGTCCTCGATGGGATCGAAGCTGCTTCGAGCGATCCGCGCGTCAAAGGGCTTCTCGCACGCGTCGGCGGCGACGAGCTCGGTCTCGGCAAAGTCCAGGAGTTGCGCGACACGATCACCGCCTTTCGGGCCAAAGGCAAGTTTGCTCTGGCCTTTGCCGACAGTTTTGGTGAGTTCGGCCCAGGGACGCGGCCCTATTATCTCGCCACGGCGTTCGACGAGATCTGGCTGCAGCCGATGGGGGATGTCGGCCTGACCGGCCTCTATGCCGAGGTCCCATTCTTCAAGGGCGCCCTCGATCTTCTCGGGATCGCCCCGGAATTCGACCATCGCGAAGAGTTCAAGACCGCGATGAACAGTCTGACCG
>Ga0209656_10002648_pt1 | contig 11567 bp, 10 predicted proteins | sample BogFormECP12_OM2_FD_188239 | JGI IMG/M metagenome (GOLD analysis project Ga0209656, IMG submission 188239) | Bog forest soil microbial communities from Calvert Island, British Columbia, Canada - ECP12_OM2 (SPAdes) (version 2) | ecosystem: Environmental > Aquatic > Freshwater > Wetlands > Bog ... | reverse complement strand
GACGTCGTCGGGGACGGCGGGGGGCGCCGGGGGGTCGATCGCCTCGATGTCGTAGGGCTCGCCCCCGGTCTCGACGAGCGCGGCGGGGGTCGCCGCCGGCCGGGCGGTGCGGGAGCGGACCGAGCGCCCCGTGGCCACGGCCACCCTGGCCACCCCGGCGCCGAGCGACCGCAGCGAGGTCCCGGTCACCAGCACGACGGCGACCAGGGCCACCGCCACCAGGACGACGGCGGCACCGGCGGTGCCCAGGCCAAGGGCCAACGAGTGCCCGACGGCGACGCCGGACCAGCCGCCGGCCCCCCGCAGGTCGCCCGAGGGTGCGCCGAAACCGGGCGATCCCCCGGCCAGCTCGGCCAGCCCGACGACCGCGGCCAACCCGAGGAGCGTGCCGAGCACGGTGCGGGCCGGGTCGGGTCGGCGCCGCCCGGCCAGAATGGCCACCCCGGCACCGACGCAGGCCAGCGGGACGAGGTACCGCGGCCAGCCCACCAGCAGGCCCAGGCCCCGGTCCACCCCCCGGCCGACCGGGCCGCCGCCGGTGGCGTAGAGGGCGATGGCCACGAGGATGCCCACGGTGATCAGGGCGAGCGCCGAGAAGTCGGCGGCGTGGGCCGACAGGAAGCCGGGCGCCTCCTCGGCGCCCGTCCCGGACGCGTCCGAGCCGCTCGACCGGGAGGTCCGGGTGCCATGGGCGGCCTTGGCGCGTCCCGAGGAGCGACTCGCCGGCGGGCGGCGTTTGGTCGTGACCACGATGCCCGCAGGCTACTGCCGCCACCGGCGCGACCGGGGACACCGGGCGGGGCCTTCGGCGAACCCGACGGCCCCTTCCATATCGAACGTGTGTTCGCTAGACTCGGGCCAGTGGCGCCCGATCCCGACCCGGTTCCCTCCCCTCGGGGCCCGGCCACCCGGCCGGCCGATCCCCGCGTCGACCGTGACGCCGGCGAGATCGCCACCCCGGTGGCCCTCCGCTGGCGCCGGGCCGAGGACGAGCAGGACGGGGCGCTCTTCCCCGACGAGCGGGCGATGGAGCGCCACGTCGGGACGGGCGCCTACCGGGGCATGGAGTTCCTCCACGTCAACGCCCGGTCGGTCATCAACGCCGTGCCGGCGGCCAGCTCGATGCCGTTCCGCTACACGATCAACGCCTACCGGGGCTGCAGCCACGCCTGCGTCTACTGCTTCGCCCGCCCGACCCACGACTACCTCGGTCTCGGCATCGGCGAGGACTTCGAGACCAAGATCGTGGTGAAGGTCAACGCCGTCGAACGCGTGCGGGCCGAGCTGCGAGCCCCGAGCTGGCGCGGCGATCCGATCGCCATGGGCACCAACACCGACCCCTACCAGCGGGCCGAGGGCAAGTACCACCTGACGAGAGGGATCATCGGCGAGCTGTCGGCCGCCCGGAACCCCTTCAGCATCCTGACCAAGTCGACCCTCGTTCTTCGCGACCTCCCCCAGCTGGTGGCGGCGGCCGAACGCACCTCGGTGCGCCTCGATCTGTCGATCGGCACCTTGGACCGCGAGGTGTGGCGGCTGACCGAGCCCGGCACGCCTCCCCCGGACAAGCGGGTCGAGGCGGTCCGCCGGTTGAACGAGGGCGGCATCCCCTGCGGGGTGCTCATCGCCCCGGTGCTGCCCGGGCTCTCCGACGGCGAGGCCCAGCTGCGCCAGGTGGTGTCGGCGTGCGTGGACGCCGGGGCCGTCTCGATCACACCGATCGGCCTCCACCTGCGGCCCGGGGTCCGCGACCACGTCATGGGGTGGCTCGCCGAGCAGCGCCCGGACCTGGTCCCGCTCTACCAGGGTCGCTTCCGTCGGGGCTCCTACCAGGCGAAGGACCTCGGGGCCCGACTGGCGGCCACCGTCTCGTCGCTCGTGCGCCAGGCGGGCGGTGAGGCGGCCGGGGGTCCCCGACGCCTCGGTGCGGTGGACGGGCCCGCCGGCGAGCCCGACGACGGCCTGGCGGCGCACGTGGCCCGCCACCCGTCGGGCCGGTCGGCGGCGGCCGAGCAGCTGCGCCTGCTCTGAGGGCGCGGTGCGGGCGCCTACCCTGACCCGGTGGGCGACGACGGCACCGTGCGACCCACCCGCCGGAGCGTCGACGTCCGCGGGTCGACCCTCGAGAACTCGGCCCTGGTGGCCCGGACCGGCGCCTCGGCCCTCTCGCTCACCGTCGTCGACAACGTCGCGCTGACCCCGTCGATGCGCCGGGTCCGGCTCGCCGCCACCGAGCTCCCGGGCCTCGCTCACCGTCCGGGCCAGGACCTGATGTTGGCCGTGCCGGCCGGCGGGGACCGCCACTACCGCCGCCGGTACACCATCCGCCGCCTCGACCGGGCGGCCGGCGTGGTGGACCTCGACGTCGTCCTCCACGGGGACGGCCCCGGTGCCCGATGGGCCCGGGACGCCGCCGCCGGGGACCGTATCGAGGCGCTCGGGCCGCGCGGCAAGATCACGGTCGACCCCGACGCCCGGTGGCACCTCTTCGCCGGGGACGACTCGGCCCTCCCGGCCACCCTGGCCATGGTCGAGGCGCTGGGCGACGGAGGGCGGGCCACCGCCGTCCTCGAGGTGGGCGGACCGGGCGACGAGCAGGAGCCCGACGTCGCCCTCGGGGTCGTCGTCGACCTGCGGTGGGGCCATCGCGGCGACCGGGACCCCGGGCACCCCGGCTTCCTGGTCGACGCCCTCGGCGAGGTCCCCCTCCCCGAGGGCCCCGGGCGCGCCTACCTGGCCGGCGAGCTCGCCGTGGTGGCGGCGATGCGCCGCACGCTCCTCGGGCGCGGCCTCGATCCGGGCCAGGTCTCGTCCAAGCCCTACTGGCGCAAGGGGGCGGCCAACGCCGCCCAGTGAGCGCCGCTCAGACCTCGATGATGACCGGCACGATCATCGGACGCCGCCGGGTCCGCTCGCCCACCAGGCGCCCGAGGGCCTTGCGGGCGTGGCGGCTGAGCGACTCGACGTCGCGGGCCCCGTCGATCATGGCCTGGGTGAGGGCGTCGGCCACCACCTTGGACGCCTCCTCGAGGAGCGCCTCGGCCTCGGGCGCATGGACCCAGCCCTTGGTGGCGATCTGGGGCATCCCGCCGAGCTCGCCCTCTTGGAGGTCGACCGTCGCCACCACCATGACCACACCCTCTTCGGCCAGCAGGCGCCGGTCGCGCAGCACCCCGTGGCCGACGTCGCCGACCGTCCCGTCGACGTAGAGGTAGCCGGCCGGCACCGTGCCGTCGCGCTGGAGGCCCTTTTCGTCGAGGCGGACGGTGTCGCCGTCCTCGCACAAGAGGACCTGGTCGGACGGCACGTCCATCTCCCGGGCCAGTTCGGCGTGGTGGACCAGGTGCCGGAACTCGCCGTGGACCGGGATGAACGAGTCGGGCTTGGCCACCGAGATGAGCGTCCGCAGCTCACCCTGACGGGCGTGCCCGCTCACGTGGACCGCCTCGGCCCCCGAGTGGACGACCTCGGCCCCCCGCCGGTGCAGCTCGTCGATGACCCGCCCGACCGACCACTCGTTGCCCGGGATCGGGTGGGCACTGATCACCACGACGTCGTCCGGCTCGATCTGGAGGCGCTTGTTGTCGCCGGTGGCCATGAGCGAGAGCGCCGACATCGGCTCGCCCTGGGAGCCGGTGGAGATCACGCAGATCTCGCCCGGGCTGAACCGGTCGATCTCGTCGATGTCGAAGAGCACCCCGTCGGGGACGGTCAGGATCCCGAGCGACCGGGCCAGCTCGACGTTCTTGCCCATCGACCGGCCGAGGGTGGCCACCCGACGCCCGCTGGCCACGGCGGCGTCGATCACCTGCTGGATGCGGTGGATGTGGCTGGCGAAGCAGGCCACGATGAACCGGCGCCCGGGTCGGGCGATGAACACCCGCCGCAGGGTGGCGCCGACGGTCGACTCCGAGAGCGTGTAGCCCTGCTCCTCGGCGTTGGTCGAGTCCGAGAGGAGCAACCGGATCCCGGGGTCCTCGGCGAGCTCCCCGATCCGCGACAGGTCGGTCCGCCGGCCGTCGACCGGCTGGAGGTCGATCTTGAAGTCGCCCGAGTGCATGACGATCCCCTGGGGAGTGTGGAAGGCCAGGGCGAAGGCGTTGGGCACCGAGTGGGTGACCGGGATGAACTCGACGTCGCACGGGCCGATCCGGCGCCGCTCGCCGTCGGCCACCGGGATCCACGTCGCCCGGTCCCCGAGCCCCGCCTCCTCGACCCGGTTGCGGGCCAGCCCGAGCGAGAGCTCGGAGCCGTAGATCGGCACCCGCAGGTCGCGCAGCAGGTAGGCCAGGCCCCCGGTGTGGTCCTCGTGGCCGTGGGTGAGCACGACGGCGTCGACCCGGTCGGCGTTCTCGCGCAGGTAGGACAGCTCGGGCAACACCAGGTCCACGCCGGGCATGTCGGGCTCGGGGAACATGATGCCGACGTCGAGGACGATGATCCGCCCGTCGACCTCGACGCAGGCGCAGTTGCGGCCGATCTCGCCCAGGCCGCCGAGGAAGACGATCCGGACCGGGGCGGCACGGGGGGGCTTAGCCAACGGAGCCGCCGGCCCCCATGGTCAGGCCGAGGTGCGAGAGCACCATGCGGGCCATCCCCTCGAGCTCGGGCGGCGCGCCGCCGAGCGGCAGCCGGCACTGCCCGACGGCCAGGCCGAGCGCCCGGCAGGCGGCCTTGGTCGGCATCGGGTTGGGGAAGGTCTCCGACGATTCGAAGTCGTAGGACTCGATGAGCATGGCGTTCAGGCGCCGGGCCCCCTCGACGTCGCCCGTCAGGTAGGCGGCGACCATGTCGCCCATCTGGCGGCCCACCCAGTGGGCGGCCACGCTGATCACCCCGACCGCCCCCACGGCCAGCAGCGGCAGCGTCAGCGCGTCGTCGCCGCTGTAGAGCTCGAAGGAGTCGGGGGCCTCCATCAGGAGGCGGGCCGATCCGGCCACGTCGCCCGCCGCGTCCTTGACGGCCACCACGTTCGGTACGTCGCGCACCAGGGAGAGGATGGTCTCGGCGGCGATCCGGCGCCCGGTGCGCACCGGGATGTCGTAGAGGACGACCGGCAGGTGGGTGGCGGCGGCCACCGCGGCGAAGTGGGCCCGCAGGCCGGCCTGGGACGGCCGGTTGTAGTACGGGGTGACCACCAGCACGCCGTCGACCCCGGCGTCGGTGGCCGCCCGGGTGGCCTCGATCGAGTGGGCCGTGTCGTTGGTCCCGGTGCCGGCCAGCACCGGGACGGTCACCGCCTCGGCCACCACCCGCCACAGGTCGGTCGCCTCGGCGTCGGTCAGGACCGGGCCCTCCCCGGTCGTCCCGGCCAGCACCAGGCCGTCGCTGCCGTGGTCGACCAGCCAGCGGGCCAACTCGACGGCGGCGTCGAGGTCGACCGCCCCGGCGTCGTCGAACGGCGTGACCATGGCCGTGACGATCCGCCCGAAACGTGGCGCCTGGTCGTGACCGGTCATCGACGCCAGGGTACCAGCCGCCTCCGAGCAGCCCCGGGGCCCGGGCCGGCCGGGTCGCCGTCGGGACCGGGGGCGGACCGCCGAGGTGAACAGCTCGTGACGACGGTTGACGGACCCCTCCTCGAGTGGTCTCCTGTTCACGGCGGCTGGTGGCCGCCCCGGCGGCGCCCATGGCGGCCGGCGACCAGCAGCGGGAAGAGGTCGACGATGGGCATCGTTCGGAGCGTTCACCGTCTCGGCGCCGGCGTGCGGGACGGGGGGGCGATGGGTACCGGTCGGCACCGTCGCCGCCTCGCCGGGGGGGCACTGCTCCTCGGGTCGATCGGCCTGATAGGCGTCGCCCAACCGGCGTCGGCCGCCGCCACCCCGGGGGTGGTCGGCGTCCTCCCGACCGTGACCTCGCCGGTCTACGACCCCGGGGTCGGGGTCTACGCCGCCGGCCTGGCCTCGGTCGACCTCATCAACGGGCTGTCGGTCACCTCGAGCACGGCGTTGCCCTTCGCGACCGGGGCCATCGGCGTCGACACGGGGGCGAACGACGTCTACGCGCTGAACCAGCCGCTGGCCAAGAAGGGCGAGATCGGCATCGTCCACAACATGGCGCTGGCCACGACCATCGTCGTCAAGGGTGCCCACCCGACGGCGCTCGCCGTCGACTCGACCGCCCACCTGGCGTACGTGACCGAGATCACGGCGTCGGCCGGGCAGGTCGCGGTGCTCGACGGGACGTCGGTCGTCGGGACCGTCCCCCTGGCGGCCCAGCCCTACGCCGTGGACGTCGACCCGTCGTCGGGGCTGGCCTACGTGGCGTGCGGCAACAACACGGTCGTCGTGCTCCACGGGACGACGGTCGTCGGCTCGGTCGCCGTCCCCAACCTCCCGGTCGACGTGGTCGCCGACCCGGTCAACGGCGACGCCTACGTCGAGAGCCTCCCGGGGCCGGCGGCGACGCTGACCGTGCTCCACGGGACCACGGTCGCCGGGTCCATCCCCCTCGGGGCCAACGTGTCGAACGTGGCGGTCGACACCACGTCGGGGTCGGTCTACGTGGGCGACGCCGTCGACGACACGTCGGTCTCGGTCGTCAACGGGACGACGCTCACGACCACCGTCGAGCTCGGCGCCCCGTCGACCAGCATCACGGTCGACCCCGCCGCCGGTGTGGCCTACGTGCAGGTGGGGACGGACCTGGTGCCCATCAGCGGGGGGGTCGCCGGTCCGCCGTTCCCGCTGCCCGTCCCGTCCCTGGTGAGCGTGTCGGGGTTCCTCGGGGGCGCCGCCGACCCTTCGACCGGTGACCTGTACGTCGATCTCGGAGGCCAGATCGCCGTGGTCCGACCGGTCAGCGCCACCACGGTCACCACGTTGTCCAGCGACCACCCCTCGGGGGTGGCGTGGGGACAGCCGGTGACGCTCACGGCGACGGTGACGGCGAGCGACGGGTCCACCCCGACCGGCACCGTGAGCTTCTACCTCAACCTCTTCGGCTACCCGCCGCCGTTGCTCCTGCCGGTGGGGGTCCCGCTGGGTGGTCCCGTGAACCTCTCGGGCGGCCAGGCCAGCGTCACGACCTCTGGCCTGCCGGGCGGCTCGGCCGTGGTGATCGCCGTGTTCACCAGCACCGGGGGGACCCAGGCCCTGAGCGGGGCCGAGTTGACCCAGCCGGTGACCAGCTCGACGGTGACCCTGCTCAGCCCGACCCGGGGCGACATCGTCACGGCCGGCAAGCCGACTGCCTTCCGGGCCCGGGTCTACCCGAAGACCACGGCCGGCACGGTCCAGTTCGCCGTGAACGGGTCCGACCTGGGCGCCCCGGTGACCGTGGCGGGGGGCATCGCCAAGATCTCGACCGCCGCCCTCCCGATGGGCCAGGACCTGGTCACCGCCACGTTCATCAACCAGTCCGACAGCCTGCCCTCGAGCAGCGACACCGTCACGGTCGACGTCGTCCCCTGACGCCTGACCCCCGTGGTGGGGGGTCTCCCGATCCGAGCGGGGTCAGGACCCGGCCGAGGCGGTGGCGTGGGCCGGCGGCGTGTGCGGGCGGAACACGTGGTCGACCACCTTGGCCGCCAGCTTCGACAACCGGGCGTCAATCGCCTGGGCGTGCGCCGCGCTGAGCTTTCCGGCGGTCACCTCGGCATGCACCTTGGCGTCGGCCGCCGTCACGAGCGCGTCGATCACCCGCTGCGAGCTCACGTTGTGCTCGGCGGCGACGTCGGCGATGGACTTGCCGGTGCGCAGTTCGGCGACCAGCTGCTGGCGCGAGATGCCGATGGTCGAGGCGCTCACGGCCACGGCCTCCTGGCGCACGGCCTTGCGGTGCGCCCTGAGCCAGACGGCGAGCGCACCGTGGTGCGGGGCCGGGGCGGTTGCGGCGCCATGGGTTCGGGTCGTCGTCGCGCCGGCGACCGACGTGGCGCCGAGGACGGCGCCGGCCGCCAGCGCGGCGGTGAGGGCAGACGTTGCGAGCAGTCTCTTCAAGGTCCGATTCTCCTGGAGCGTCGAGGATGGGTTGTCACCATCAGTCTGGCGTTCACCTGTGAGCAAACTGTTAGAGGGGTCTTAGCGTCCGGAGCGGTTCTTGTCCGTCGTCCCCCACCTCGAGGAGTCGAGCCGGCGCCGTGCCCGCGGACCGGCCATCGTAGGCCTCGACGTCCGCCCGGGGGTGGTCGGCCTCGTCCGACAACCGGGAACGACGGTCCGGTGCCGAGAGGTGACGCCTCTCAGGACACCATCCGCTCGACCGGGGAGCCGTCGGCGAAGGCGTCGGCGTCCTCGGTGCTGTCGGTCCATTCCTCGAAGGCGATCACCCCGAGCTCGGTGAACTTCTGGCGGAGCCACCCGTCGCCGGCGTCGAGGAGCCCGAGCTTCTTCACGTTGGGGACGATCTTGGAGAACAGCAGGATCTGGAAGTCGTCGCGCTCGGGGGCCTGGTTCATGATCTTGATGATGTCCTTGGTCGGCACGCCCAGGCGGTCCCAGACCTCTTGGAGCGAGAGGCGGTCGCGCATCCGCACCGCCGCCTCGAACGCGAACTCCTGGCGCTCGCGCAGCTCGGCTGCGGTCAGCTCGCCGTAGAGCTCCTGGAGGCTGAGCACGCCGAAGGCGACGTGGCGGGCCTCGTCGGCCATCACGTACCGCAGGAGCCGCTTGAGGAGCGGCTCGGTCGTCGTCATGTGCATGAACCCGAAGGCGGCCAGGGCCAGGCCCTCGACCATGATCTGCATCCCGAGGTACGTCATGTCCCAGCGCGAGTCGGACACGATGTCGTCGAGGAGGAGCCCGAGATGGGCGTTGACCGGGTAGTGCCCCGACAGCTTCTCGTCGAGGTAGCGGGAGAAGACCTCGACGTGGCGGGCCTCGTCCATCACCTGGGTGGCGGCGTAGTACTTGGCGTCGATCCACGGCACCGTCTCGACGATCTTGGCCGTGCACAGGAGCGCCCCCTGCTCGCCGTGCATGAACTGGGAGAGCATCCAGTTCTGGTTCTCGATCCCGAATTGGACGAACTCCTTGTCGCCCCAGGACTGGAGGACGGTGCCGGACACGTCGGTGGTGGCCCACCGTTCCGAGTCCCCGTTGGCCTGGGCGTTGGCCCGAACGACCGCCTCCTGGTCGACCTCGATCTCCCACGGCAGGTCGGTCGACCCGTTCCACTGGGCCTTCTTGGCCTTCTCGTAGAGCTTGTCGAGCTTGGGGCGCGCCCCCTTGGCGTAGTCCCACGTGAACTCGGCCGCGCAGTGGTCCTCGACCCGGTGGATGCCGCCGGGTTCTTCCCGGCCGACCACCGAGAGCACGGCCTCGAGGTCGTTGACCCGGTCCCGGCCGATGATCTCGGCGTTGCTCTTCATGGCGGCGTCGCTCATGTCGGTTCCCTCCTGGTGTCTCGGTGCGGTGTCGTGCTCACGACGGGTGCCCAGCGGCGTCGCGGCTGCGCAGGGCGGCGAGGCCCGGCAACACGTACCGGCCGACCAGGCGCCGGGCGTCGGCCGGGCGCGACAGGTCGGTGCCCGGGCGCGGGTTGGCCAGGAACGAGATGACGAGGCGGGTCGCCCACTCGGCCGCCCGGGCCGCCTGGTCGGGCTCGAGCCAGCGGGCGAAGAACGGGGCGCCGAAGTCGCCGGCCACGAGCAGCACCCGGTCCATCTCGGTGAAGGCCAGGTGGGCCAGCACCACCCCGGGCTCGTGGGCCAGGAGGTAGGCGAGCGCCCGGTGGGCGACGAGGTGCTCGGTGGCCGTGACCATCCCGGCCACCAGGACCTCCTCGAGGTCCGCCGCCTCACCCATCGCCACCGCCAGCGCCGAGAAGAGCCGGGCCACCTCGGTCTCGACGACGGCGGCCAGGACGGCGTCCTTGCCCCCCGGGAAGCTCCGGTAGAGGGTGGCCCGCGAGATGCCCGCCTCGCGGGCGATGTCGTCAACGGTGGTCTTGGCGGTGCCGTGGACGGCCAGGCACGCCAGCGCCCCGTCGACCACCCGGACCCGCGTCGAGCTGCGGTCGTCGGCCCCGAGGTGGTGGACGGTCCCGAGGGGCCGGGTCTCGGCGACGTCGCCCGGCGCCCGGAACTGGTCGGGCGCGGTCGGCACCATCGTTGAGACGATACGACGCCGAATGTCTCAGTGTCAACGGTTCGGGCGCCCGGGTCCCGGGCCCCCGCGCTCAGGCCGGGGTGATCTCCTCGTAGAGCCCGAGGCCGGGCGGCGGCGACATCTGGAGGGCCGGGCTCATCGTGAAGTCCCCCGCCGCATTCATCATGGCGGTGATCACCGCCTCGGGGTCCGGGGCGTCGATCTCGTAGATGGCCAGGTAGCGGTGCGACCCGCCGGGGTCGTAGGCCCGGTAGCGCGAGGCGCCGACGAACCCGTCGATCGCCGTCACCTCGCCGAGGTGGACCTTGTCGTACCAGGCGTTGTACTCCTCGTCCTCCTCGGGGGACGAGGGGTTGGTGTGGACGAGGTAGATGGCCTTGGGCATGCCGTTCCTCCCGGTCGTGGTCCCGGCCTTGCACCGAGAACGCGCTGATCCCGTATCGTTGCACCGGGCCGGGGCACGGCGCCGAGTCGAGCAGGGAGCGGGTTGGACATGAGCAGGCGCAGCAAGGCGAAGCGGGTCCGGGACGAGCGCGACCTGGCCGCACTGGTGATCCGGCTGGCGGTGGGGCCCATGCTCTTCGCCCACGGCTACAACAAGGTCTTCGGCTCGGGCGGGCTGGCGGGCACCGAGCGATGGTTCGCCGCCCTGGGGTTCCGGCCGGCCAAGGTGCACGCCCGCCTGGCGGCGGCGACCGAGATGGCCACCGGGGCCGCCATCACCGTGGGGGCGGCCAACCCGCTCCCCAGCGCGGCGGTCGTCGGGCTCATGACGGTGGCGGCGGCGACCGACCACAAGGGCAAGGGCTTCTTCGTCTTCAAGGGCGGCTGGGAGTACACGATGGTCCTCGGCGCGGTGGCCGTCGCCCTGGCCGGCCTCGGCCCCGGTCGCTGGTCGGTCGACCGCCTCCTCGGACGGCGCAGCCGCGGCGCCAAGGCGGCGGCGGCGGCGACGGTGCTCGGGCTCGTGAACGCCGGCGCCCTCATGGCCGCCTCCTACCGCCCGGCGCCCCCCGAGACCCCCGAGGCCTGAGCCCGCCCGACCCGGCCGGACGACGCCGGGCGCCGCGACCCCGGCTCGGCTCGGTGGGCGGCGACGTCGCCGTCCCCCGTCAGCGGGCCGGGGGAACGACGCCGCCGAGGAGCTCGGCTCGGACCAGCCGGGCCACCTGCCCGGGGTCGTCGAGGTCCCACCGCCCCGGCGAGGCGATGTAGGAGAGCGTCATCCGGGCCAGCAGGTCGGCCGCGTCGTCGACCACGACCCCCGGCGCCAGCTCGTGGCGTTCGAGGTAGGGCACCAAGAAACCGGCGATCATCGCCGTGATCCGAGCGCTCTCGACGCTCAGGGCGGGCAGCAGCATCTCGGGGTCGACGGCCAGCACCCGCTGGAGCACCTCGTGGTCCTTGATGGCCCGGGCGGCGAACGGCAGGCCCCGCTCCATCACCTCCTCGAGGGACTCGGCCGACCGGACCTCCTCGTAGAGGCGGGCGAAGAAGGCCAGCTGCTCCCAGGCC
>Ga0209656_10002647_pt1 | contig 11569 bp, 9 predicted proteins | sample BogFormECP12_OM2_FD_188239 | JGI IMG/M metagenome (GOLD analysis project Ga0209656, IMG submission 188239) | Bog forest soil microbial communities from Calvert Island, British Columbia, Canada - ECP12_OM2 (SPAdes) (version 2) | ecosystem: Environmental > Aquatic > Freshwater > Wetlands > Bog ... | reverse complement strand
TCTTGGTCGGCCAGGCGTTTAAAGATCGTCAACTCCTGCTGGTAGAGATCCAGCGCATCCTGGAGCTTGCCTTGCGCCACCCGCACACTGCCAACCCTTTCGTAAATCACCGCGAGATCTCGCTGCCAACCTGCGTTGGATTTGTCTTGCTCGGCCAGGCGTTGATCGATTGCCAGGGTTTGCTGGTAAGCGTCCAGCGCATCCTGGAGCTTGCCCTGCGGAACGAGCACATCGCCAACCTTTTCGCAACTGACCGCGAGATCTCGCTGCCAGCCTGCGTTGGATTTGTCTTGCTCGGCTAATGTTTGCCCAATCTTCAAGCTTCGCTGGTAGACATCCAGCGCATCCTGGAGCTTGCCTTGCGGAACGAGCACATCGCCAACCTTTTCGTAACTTGCTGAGAGACCGCGCTGCCAACCTGCGTTGGATTTGTCTTGCTCGGCCAAGCGTTTAAAGATCGTCAACTCCTGCTGGTAGAGATCCAGCGCATCCTGCAGCTTGCCTTGTGCCACCAGGACATCGCCAACCTTTTCGTAACTGACCGAGAGATCTCGCTGCCAGCCTGCGTTGGATTTGTCTTGCTCGGTCAGGCGTTGGTCGATCGCCAGGGTTTGCTGGTAGGCATCTAGCGCATTCTGGATCTTGCCTTGTGCCACCAGCACATCGCCAACACTGATGTAAATCAGCGCGAGATCTCGCTGCCAGTCTGCGTTGGATTTGTCTTGCTCGACTAATGTTTGCCGAATCTTCAAGCTTTGCTGGTAGAGATCCAGCGCATCCTGGAGCTTGCCTTGCGCAACCCGCACATTGCCAACCCTTTCGTAACTCGCCGCGAGATCTCGCTGCGAACCTGCGTTGGATTTGTCTTGCTCGGCTAATGTTTGCCCAATCTTCAAGCTTCGCCGGTAGAGATCCAGCGCATCCTGGAGCTTGCCTTGCGCAACCCGGACGTCGCCGAGGTTGTTGTAACTCAACGAGAGAAGTCGCTGCCACTCTGAGTTGGATTTGTCTTGCTCGGCCAGGCGTTTGGCGATCGCCAGGCTTTGCTGGTAGACATCCTGCGCATCCTGGAGCTTGCCTTGCGCAACCCGGACGTCGCCGAGGTTGTTGAGCATAATTATTTGCTGTTTTAGACGCGAGGCGGTTACCAGCTCTTTTGGTAGGCTCTCTAAATATTCTTTCGCCCTCTTGGCGACATCTTGCAGGACATCTAATCGACCAATTGGCTGCAATTTATCGCGCAGGTCATCCAGCATGAAATTAATCAGCCCGTCGGCCGTCCGCGCCTGTTCTTCTGCAAGCGCAGCGGCTTTATCGGCCTGGTTTTTTTCCAGAAACGCGAACCACAGGGTCCCAACGGCAAAAAGCAGGAGCACGCTTACACAAACTAACGCTATTCCGAGCCACCTGCGGTGCCGTCGTTCGCTTGCCGCTAAGGCCTCGGCTTCTGCTTGTTTTCGCCTCGCTTCTTCTGTGCGTCGCTCCGCTTCCCTCGTCAAACGACGCTCTTCCCGCTCTTTTCGTCCGCGAACGACCAGCGGCGCCAGCACGTCATGGGTGATCTCAAGACGCTGAATCCCGCCGCGCTGTTCGGGAGTGAGCAAACGCCGGCTAATCAGAGCGTTCAGAACGCTGTTGGGCGCCGATACGCCCAGTCGCGCAAGCTCGGCAACCGCGTCCTCCCGTGCGACTGGATTCCGGTGGCCTCCCACCGTAACCATCCGGCCTTCGATATATTCACGTACCGCTTCACGCTCCGCGTCTAGAAAAGCGGCAAAACTCTCATCATAGAACCGTTGCAGAATATCAGCTCCTTGGGACTTGACGAGCTCGTGAGAGATTTCCTCCTGCGGCGGTTTCGCTTCAAGCCGGGCGGCGTTGAGCCGCTCGCAGACGAGGCTGATCAAAGGTGGAACTGCCTCGATCTCTTTGAGCGGCGTATCATCCGGCCGCTGCGCAACGAACCGCACAATCTGTTCAGCCACTTGATCTGACACTAGACTTCGACTATCCATGCGACCAGGACGGACCACCGCTTCCAAAGCTTGCGGACCGGTAAGCAGGCGCAATGGCATGCGGTTGCGCATGAGCGAAGGCATCGCGTTCTTCCACTGCTCGAATTGGGCCAGGAAATCTTCTCTGAGCGCGAGTACGACCCGCGCGACCGTGGCCCCAAAGTCGTAGTCGACCGCGCGCTGTGGCTGGGCTTGAAAAAGAACCTGCAAAGCTGCCGGTGCGCGGTTTTCGACCAGGTCGGCGATCTGGGTGAACAGGTCAGTAATTTCGGCAGTCAGTGCGTTTGCTCTCCCAGTCTCCTCACCGCCCAAAGTAAACACTTCCTCAAACTGATCGAAAATCAGCACCGGCGGACGCGCGGCAATCTCTGCCGGTTTAAGTTTTTCGTGTGCATAGATCTCCCACAAACTGCCAAGCGGCGCCCACCGCTGCAGCAGCGTCGCCGCGTCCGAATCGGAATCCGCGCAGACCTTGGCCAACGCCTCTCGAACCTGGTCCGTCAGCGACGGGGAAGTTGGACTGAAATCCAGCAGCAAATGAACCGGCCGGAATCGTTCGACCCGCAACTTCGGAATTAAACCGGCCCGCAGCAGCGAGGTCTTGCCAAGGCCGGAATTGGCGTATAGCACCGTGAGCGGGTTCTCGCGGACACGGAGGAAGATCTCGCGGATCTCCGCGGTTCGCCCGAAGAAGTAGTGCTGGTTTTCCTCGGTGAATGGATGGAGACCCAGCCACGGGTGATCGGGATCCACGGTTGCGCCGGCGGGGCTCTGAAAATGAACCACCTCAGCCATCTTTCAATCCCGGGGTTGGCCCGCCACGCGGTACTCTTCCGTCCACTTTCGGAGCTTATCGGTAAAGATCGGCGTGACCAATCCTCCAATCAAACGTTCAAAATGGATCTTTGCAAAACTCGGCGGCTCCAATGTAGGCTCTTTGGTGTCGTCGATAACGACCGGAATGTAATAGACGAACCCATCGACGTGTCGCTGTGCCGCCCAACGTCGTTCGGTGTGCACGAAGCGAGTCGGATCGGACTCACTGGCCCGGGAGATCACTGACACAAAGAAACTACACCCGCTTTTGACCGCATATTCGAGATTCCTTTGGTAGTTTTCGCCGGCGTGCAGCCGTTGTTTATCAACCCAAACCGGAATCTGGGCGGGGCGCAGCCCGCGCACGAGGGTTCCTACTGCCTCCTTGTCGTCCCTTGAATAACTGATGAAAACTGCGCCCCGCGGCATCTCGTCGGGCATTTGGACTAAAACGTCCTCGCTGGCCGCGGTGGTTGCGTACTCCTTGTTCCAGCGTTCAGTCAATTCCCGCACAAAGTCGGCCGGAGCACCCGGAATAATCCGCATAGTGCCCACCACCTGGTTGAAGAAAAATATCAGCGGTTCTCCCAGATTCTCCGGGCGATCGGCGAGGTAAGTTTGAATATCGTCCTTACGCCGGTCCGTAAATCGGCCTCCCTTCACCAGGAAAAGAAAAAACCGCACGATCCAGTCGTTAAAAGGCGCGCCGAGCAGAAGAAGATAGCGAGTTTTGAGCAGAAGGAAGAGGCGTTCTAACTGGGCATGGTGACGGGTCAGCCCGCAGATGCATTCCAAATAGTCTTCTTCCCAAACCGCAAAGTTGGGGTAAGTCTGGCGGCTTCCGACGATTTGATAAACAAGCGCCGGTTCCATCCTTTCGGGTATGTCCACTGGCCGCTTATAATCGTAGCAAATTACGTGGTCCTGACGCCGAAAACCGGGCCGGACCTTCTCGAGCGCGGTAGCCAGCAGAGAGTCAATCGTGCCGTAAAGATAAAGATCGAAGTCGGTAATCGACGCGAGATCACACAGAGCGGGAGGCGGCGAAGCCGCAAGTTTTTCCAAAATTTCAGACATCTCTATATAGATGGACTTGCGCGACCCACCGGAGAGCAAATATTCGCAAGCAACCCGGTTCAGGGAAATGGGTGTTGCATCTCTGACCGGCAATCTAAGCCTGCTCGCCAGCTGAGGAGCCAAGGCGCGATAAAGCGGTACCTGCCCGTTCCCATTCGGGTCAGGCAAAGTGACTAGTTCCGGACCAATAACGGGAATCACCTGTCGGTAGTGGATCTCCCGCAACAGATCGCGCCAATCATCATCCGAAAGGTAAGAACTCATCCTATTTAAAAGTCGCACAATAACAACTCGAAATCACGGAGCAAAGCTCAGAGTTGGCAAACCAGCTGAAATCCCTTTGGCGAAACTCGCTATAGGCTTTGTGTTTAGTGCCTGAGTACTCGAAACCGATGGTCGCGATCAAGGCGTTGACAGCCGCCGTTAACTCGCCGCTGAAATCGCCCGCCTGAACCCGCGACGCTATTTCGTCGGTGACGATCCGTTTGCAAATTGTATTAGAAAGTGCGCCTTCCAAGTCTAACCCGATCTGGATCCGCATCTTCCTATTCTCAACAAAAATGAAGAGAATTGCACCGTTGTTAATTCCTTTCTGGCCGGGTTTCCATGCGCGGGATAGCATGCGGCGTGAAGTAATTTAGCGCTGTCTGCAGACTCGAGAGGTCCACGCTCTGCTTGACCGCCGTAATGACTGATAAAATCGGACGCCCAACCGGCATGAGAACACTCGCCGCAACGCCACCGAGCTCCAACCAAAAATCGGGTTGGAGAGTGCTGGCTGTACCCGTCAGCTCGTCCAGGTTGAAGGTGTCATTATGCTTGTACATACTATCATTGTTGACAAGCTTGAGCCAGACCTGTTCCAGACCGGACGGATTGATGCTCCAGCCCTCCACAAGCTTTACCGCGTTGACCGAACCGACCGAGGCGCTCGTGATAAGCCCGGGTAGGTAGCCCCGCTTGAAGAGGAAGCGAACGACACCAGCCTCGAAATCGCCCTGAGACGCTCCGCCGCTAAGTACCAGCGCCGCCGGTCGACCAGGCCACAGTCCTACAGGCATACTTCGGTCCTCCTATTCGTTATGACTGTGAAATGCGTAACTCGGCTGCACATTCGCCCCGTAGGTCGATTTGCGCTATCCAGTAATCGTCGCGGGAGAATTGGTCCCCGCTCTGTGTCAGCTTGAGCTATTATCGATTCATTTTGTGGGTTCATCCTAAGGCTCTTTCACTTGACATTCTGATTCGTTCTTTAAGGAACTACTCAATTAGCACCCCACTAGCGAAGCGCTGATATGGAGACAGTACCTGCGGGGAGGCACTTCAGTGGTGACTCAGTTCGGCAGAGTTCCTTTACCACCTACGATCGAGCGATACGCTCGATCGACAAACATATACCCGCATCGGAGGAGAGGAAATCAGGCGAAGATTGTTCGTATTGCCTGCTAGTATTAAATAGGAGACGCGAAACAGTCGTTCCTTTCAAGTTAAAAAGCGAATATAACCCAAAAGGGTAATATTTGAGGGTGTTTTCGCTAAAGCCAACCAAATAAGCGAGAGGATGAGTATAGCGAACAGCATTCCGATTGAAATATATGTATCAGGAAGTTATTCGGCCGAACGTTTGCCGTTAGTATGCTCAATCATTTAATTGAGATAGCATGGGGTGGCGCAGTTGGATGCGAGCGTCTGTGTCAGGCACTTCGAATTGCTCATCAACGAAATCAATGCCTTCAACGGCTTCCTCTGTGAATTTAAAGTCCGGAAAAGTGGAAACTTTGGCTTTCCATTTTACACCGACGACAAGCTTTCGCAGTCGTTCACTAAAATACAACGGCGACCATGAGAAAGAGCCAGGAGTCTCTTTGGGCTTGAAGATTTCGCGGAGTTCGACTTCTGTTTGCCAGTGATAAAAACGCTCATCGTCCACGTCGACAAAGGAGGTTTGACCGAGGAATACACCTTCTTCTGTGACTGGTACCAACGGCGAAGGAATTTGCACTGTAGGCGCCGAAAAACCGCCAGTAGTAGAAACCGTCAAATAGGCATACTTACGATTAGGATTGGCCGGCTGCAAAGACAAACAAGCGCAAGACATCGCGACGGCTGCGGCGGATTCTTATCATTCCATGGATCTTGTTTTGCGTAAATTTTCAGATCCTCGAAACCTCAAACTTCAAACGGCCAGCTGCTTCCGGGCGAACCTTACGAGTTCGTCGTAGGTGGTGCAGACAGCTTTGGCCGCCGCTTGAATCTCATTCACGGTATCTTTGAAGCGCTTCGGATTTTCCCATTCCCATTCCTGTGGAACGGATTGGAAGCCTCGCTCTGTGGACCACGTGTTGAGCGACAGAATCTCCAACAGCGCGTCACATTCCTTGCGGAATTTCCTCCGAGACATCTCCAATTCCGAGTCGAGGAATTCGTGCTCAGGGCCATCGCGCTCATATAAGAATTCCTCGATATTCTTCAACCGTTTCAAGTCGAAAGAGAAACCCGCAAAATTATTCGTTCGCAGAAAACGGATGGACCCGTTGCTAGGCACTGTTTCCAGAAGGTCGCGAAGGATCTTTTTGTCCGCCTCGGCCTCTAGGTATGGCTGGGCCGTTGTCGAACTGTACTTAAATCGTAGAATGCAGTCGTTTACTTGTAGCGACCTGAGAACATAAACGGCTCTGACCGATAACATCGCTCGTTTTCAAACCACATTAAGTGAGAACGAAAGGCCGCTCAAAACCACATTGCGTGAGAATGAAACCACATTAATTGAGAACAGACCGACAACATCCGGACTGGACCAGATTAATGCGAATAGCTACAGCGGGATCCGTCGCCAGCCCGAATAGTCGTCTTGCCGCAATATCGGTCGAGACGCGAGCCAATGCGCATGTCGCAAATCCGAAAAGGAGCAGCCTTATCATAGAAATTGAGACGACTTTTGGCACAATTTAAATGTCGAAATCGCTGACTTTTCGCTGATGAAGCGAGCTGTATCAAAAATGATGGTTTTTGGGAGGCATTGAACTGCGATACTAGCAAGAAACCGTGAAAGCAAAATCAAGCAAACTCATCACACTGGCGACGCTCGCCGTGCTCGCGCGGCGCGCTCGTAACATAGGCGGCGTGGCCTTGGAAAGTGGAGATGTGATCATCACCTCGCGCGTCGCCGATTGGAGCACCGCGGTTCAACCGGTCGAACTCGACGTGCTCGCTGAAGAAGACGCTGCCGCGTTCCTGTTGGAGCGCAGCGAATCGCGACGGAAGAAGATGCTTACAGACAGTGAAGATGCTGCTGCGGTTGCCCATGATTTAGGAGGCCTTGCCTTGGCCCTCGATTGCGTTGTTGCGATATTTCGAACGCGGGGCATGATTTCTCACAGCTTCCTGTCGGCATCGCCGTTGATTTTCTGACAGAACGGGAAAAGCGAGTATTTGGCCTGTAGTCCGTATCACATATGTGCAAAGCGAGAAAACCCCATGAGCTTCTTGAAGAAACTATTCGGCGGTTTGGCTACACCGACGCCAAAAACTCAACCGGCAACCGCCGCCACGCAGGTCAAATTTATTCGCGAGGTGCGTAAGCAGCATCCCTTCGTGACAAACATTCAGACAATTACAAAGACTTATTCTGCTCCAAATAGAGAAGCCGCAGTAGCTTTCCTGCGGAACCAAAATATAACGGAATCGTTTTTGTATATTGAAGTCGTGACTCCATCAGGAATGTTCGGGATAGACAGAATGGGGCAAATTTATGATTCCGGGGGCGCGCTTTCCGGCGACAGTTCAGACTTATTCGGCGGTTCGGCTACGCCGACGTCAAAGACTCTATCGACACCCAGTCAATCGAACACTTCCGAATGGAAAGCTTTGAGTGATACCTTTCATGACGCGGCTGAGAGTGGTGACTTGGAGAAGGTCAAGGCAATGCTCAAAGACAATCCTAATCTGGTTTTCAGCAGAATCTTCAATTTTGGTAGTACGCCTTTGCACGCCGCAGCAAATAACGGGCACAAGCAGATGGTGGAATTGCTGCTGGACAAAGGGGCCGATGTCAATGTCGTAGACCAGAACGACCATACGCCTTTGCACCACACAGCAGGTAACGGGCACAAGCAGGTGGTGGAACTGCTGCTGGCCAAAGGGGCCAATGTCAATGCCAAGATGCATTATGATCTGACACCTTTGCACATAGCGGCAAGTGAAGGCCACAAGGACGTGGTGGAATTGCTGCTGGCCAAAGGGGCCAATGTCAATGCCAAGGACGAGGGCGGCAAGACGCCTTTGTACAAGGCGCATAAGGACGTGGTGGAATTGCTGCGCAAGCACGGTGGCCACGAATAATCGATGAAACCGGTTGCCGTCGGCCCGCGTGCCTTGACGAGCGGGCCGCCAGTTGGCTTTCCAAGCACTTCACCGATTGGTGGCTGGAGCAGAATGGAAACGTGAGAATTTGGCAGGCACCTCTTCCTAATATCTAGCCAGACCGTTTATGTTCTCAAGCCGCAACACTTAGAGCGTTTCTCCAAATGGGTCCCAAATGTCCGCTCCGCATTCTGGGCACTCCGAACACTGGACCCCTCTCTTGAGACACCGGAAGCAAAACGACTTCTTGCAGCTTTTGCAGTGGTGCAACCTGTCATCACCCTCCACGAAAATAATGGCCCCAGGTAACGAGGAATGCAACGATTCCGAGGAGCGCATGAATTCTCTCCGTATCGTCTCAAGCGTTCTGCCGCATTTGTCGCATCGTGGTGACGCCTCCCCAATGGGCTTCTCTGCAGGCGTGGCCGGCGTCGAAGGAGGAATGGGTGGCTGCACAGAAGCGCCACCAAAAAGCTTCTTCCAGAAGCTCATAGTTTTTGTTCCTTTCTCTTTTGGTTTGTTTTCAACCGGGCCTCATGCCCCAGGGCGATAAAGTGTCGCACATTTGGAACAGCGGAATATCACGCCATACTGCTCCCAGCCAACAAGTCATCTCAAAATGCTCACCTTTGGGCTAAATGTTTGCTAGCGTTATTTTACGGCTTCAAGCACCTGTCGAATTCCAGGTCCAGCTACCGCTGCAAATAAAAGATGAGATCAAATCCCTCCGTCAGGGTTAGTACTTGGCACAATTTTGTATCTCCCGTGCTTTACTGCATCCATAACGGCGACCACATCAGCAGTAGTAAGCCCGCCCCAACATTGCATGTGCGCTAGAGTCATGCGGAGTTCGGGCCAAAAGGCCGGTGGGGTCGTGGGCCACGACATTCTCTGCGTGCGTTTTGTTTCGATACCATGCTAGCTTGAACATAGCTTGTTCATCCTCGGCCTCGGGTTCGCCAAGTCCGAGAAGTTTCTTCTAGATGTTCATGTTGTTCTCTCTTGTTGTGTATGTAGCCTAACAACGGTATAGATTGATCCGCATAAGAACCTTTAGGCGGCGACTCTCGTGACCTATCGTGAAAATTGCCATTGAGCTATAACCGGATCTTCCGCGATGACAGGATAAAGAAGGTATCCGTTCAATAGCAAAAGCCACTGGCAACCTCCTTTGGTTGGACAATCTCGAACCGACAATTTTACAAAGGCCTCCTTTTTCTAACCTTAATGCCGTTACTCGAGCGGTTGCCGTCCAGCGCTTGGCGAAGGCTTAGCATCGGTTGTTTTCGACTGCGTTTTCAGCGGTCAGTCAAAACCAGCCACTTTTTGGAACGGAAAACATCTCAGGAGAGCTGGTCTACGATTTAACTGCAAATGACACCGGCCGCATTGTGCTCGAGACGCTTAGCGAGGAGCTGCTCACCAGCTTGGCGATCGGAGCGGGTGACAAAATGAGGCTCTCTCATTTGGATGGACTTGAGCAAGCTCGACTAGATCGCAAATGAAAAAGGCCGCCTTGCTTAGAAAATTTCAGAAAGCTCGTTGACCGCAAGCTGGCCCGAACGGGTGAACGGTCTCTGGATTCGCCAAGAGCGCTGGATTCAGTTGTCGTTTGCATTTAAATCGTTCAGCGGCCCAGGAAGGTGCTCCTCGGGCTGCACAATTAAGTGCAAAAAAAGTTTTGCAGTTAAATCGTACACTTTGCATTTAAATCGTTCAGCAAGTGACCCCCTCATTTGCCGCACGATTAAACTGCAGAAATTTCCTCAGCTTAACGCGTTGATCTCCGCGCCGGCCGAAGCGATCGGCCCAGCCATTCACGAGGGAAAGGAAGGCGAGCAGCACGCCTGAAGACCTGGGTTTGATGGACGCTCTCAGGGGCGGAGCAAGAGCGCATTTGCTGAACGATTTAGATGCAAAAATGGCCGTTTGCTGAACGGATTAAATGCAAAATCCGACCCCGATTGCGTTGCTGAACGAATTAACTGCAAACGACAACAGTCAAGGAAAAGAGGCTATTCGCATTAATGTGGTCCAGACCGGATATTCTCGGTCTGTTCTCAAATAATGTGGTTTCATTCTCACGTAATCTGGTTCTGAGCAGCCTTTCGTTCTCAGTTAATTCGGTTCCGAAACCGCGGATGTTATCGGTTCGCACCGTTTATGTTCTCAGTTCGCTACACCTACCTGGTTCGGTGCTTGATGCGATTACCCAGCATTCGTTCGGACTTGGGCTTTGCGGACCTTGTGAGTTTGGAATCAATTCCAACTTGGCTGGTCTATCCTATTCTGAGACTGGCAAGCGTGGCGCGAATCGGCAAGGCTTGCCGAGAGCTCGGCTTGCAATCAGCGAAATTCGAGGCGGGAAACGAATGGCTCGCTGGACCAGTCTTTACGGCCGCCTTTGGGCAGGAAACCATCGATAGGGTGGCGGCTTACGTGGCAACAGGAGGCTTTTATGGTGACCTTGGGATGTTCGTGCAGGAAAACCCAGGCGTGCTTAAGACGATCTTGTCGTTTAGAGAGAGTCGAGAGGGATCAGAACTCAGAAAAGCGGTTATGTCGAATCTAGCGCTATCCGAGGGGGGTGAAGTTGTGGCCGCAATCAATGGGCGCCTGTCACAGATGCTGCCGCCAGCTATGTTGGAAAGAGCTAAAGCAAAGTTCAGCGAGCTCTATTTGCCAGACACCGTCCGCGATCTGCCGGCTGTTTTCCTCAACAGCAATCGTGATGGCAATCCATTTCTGGCGTGGCGTCGACGGTCTGGACAGATTCTTTCCGCAGTATGCAGAAACCTGAATATTGCGAGGAATTCAGCCTGCCCATGCGGATCGGGCGAGAAGTTCAAGTTTTGTTGCGAACCGCTCATCCATAATTTGTGAGTCAGAAGCGGCGGCAATTGAGCAGGAGGGGATCGTAGAGATATCTATCGGGATCGAGGGGGTGTGCTAGCCTCTTGACCTACGGTAGGCGAGCGATAGCTCTGAAGGCACCAGACTACCCTGCCGGATTACCGGGCGCCAGCCTTAAGCTTTCGGTTTTGAGTTATTAGGTTAGTGTTGCCATTAAGCGTTACCACGCAGCAACGCCTTACACGAAGGGATTCGAACTAGTGCAACGAACACGGGCGCTGCGCCGATAAACGCCAGAAATAAATGTATGGGTAAACTAACCAATGAATTTGTGGAGGAGTGCCTGGATCGGCAGGACGGTGACGTTCCGCAGTTGATTCTGGCCATCGGCGAAGGCGCCAATCCAGCCGATGCCTTGTTAAAACGTATCAGCCGGGAAGAAATAC
>Ga0209656_10002646_pt1 | contig 11570 bp, 11 predicted proteins | sample BogFormECP12_OM2_FD_188239 | JGI IMG/M metagenome (GOLD analysis project Ga0209656, IMG submission 188239) | Bog forest soil microbial communities from Calvert Island, British Columbia, Canada - ECP12_OM2 (SPAdes) (version 2) | ecosystem: Environmental > Aquatic > Freshwater > Wetlands > Bog ... | reverse complement strand
TGAGAGAGTCGTCCTGCTGTTCTACCCCGGCGACAACACGATGGTCTGCACCAAACAGTTCTGCTCCTACCGCGATCGCGCGGCGGACTTTGCATCGCTCGCCGCCACGGTCGTGGGCATCTCTTCGCAGGATCTCGACTCGCACGAGGCGTTCGTCGCCAAGCACGGCCTCAACGTACCGCTGCTCGCCGACGCCGGCGGCGGTGTGGCAAAGGCCTACAGCGCCTATGGGCGCATGGGCACGAAGCGCGCCGTGATCGTGATCGACGAGCAGGGGGTCGTCCGCCACCGTCACGACCACCTGATCGGGCTCGACTATCAGTCGGTGGAGGAGCTCGCGTCGGCGCTCGAGGGCCTGCCGGCAGTTGCGTCCTAGTGGCCGAGCGTGGCGCTCGCCTCGCGCTCGCCGCTCGGCCAGTCCTCCCCGGCTCGCCTGGCGTACAGCTCAGCCAGCTCCAGCTGCAGGTTGCGAGGGGGCTCACCCGGCCCCGGTGAGCGCCGATGCCAGATGCCGTCGCCGTCGAGCTCCCACGAGCTCTGGTTGTCGGCGAAGCCGCGCTCGAGCGTGTCGAGCAGTTCGGCGCGCAGTTCGGGGGACTCGATCGGCACGGCAAGCTCGACGCGGTGGTCGAGATTGCGAGGCATGAGGTCGGCGGAGGCGATGTAGATCGTGTTCTCTCCGCTCCGTTCGAAGGCGTAGACGCGCGAGTGCTCGAGCAGCCGCCCCACGATCGAGACGACGCGGATGTTCTCTGACAGTCCCGGGACGCCGGGTCTAAGACAGCAGATGCCGCGGACGTTCAGATCCACCCGCACTCCGGCCTGCGAGGCATTGTAGAGCGCGCGGATGCAGCGACCGTCGACGAGCGAGTTCATCTTCATTGCGATCGCCGACGGCGAGTCCGGCGAGTGGGCCGCGACCGTCTGCTCGATCTGGGCGATGATGCCGTCGCGCAGGGCGTCGGGCGCCATCAGAACCTTGCGATAGTGCAGTGGACGGCCGTAGCCGGTGAGGTAGTTGAACATGTCGGCCACGTCCGCGCCGATCTGCTCGTCGGTCGTGAAAAGGCCGAAATCCGTGTACAGCCTCGCGGTGGCCGAGTGGTAGTTGCCGGTGCCGATGTGTACGTAGTTGCGCACGCCGTCGCCCTCGCGGCGCACGACCAGCACGCACTTGGCGTGCGTCTTCAGCGCGGGCGGACCGTAGACGACATGCACGCCGGCCTCCTCCATGGCCTTGGCCCAATGGATGTTCATGCGCTCGTCGAAGCGGGCCTTCAACTCGACCAGCGCCACGGCCTGCTTGCCCCGCTCGGTGGCGTCGATCAGCGCCGGCACGAGCGGCGAGTCGTCGCTCGTGCGGTACACGGTCTGCTTTATCGCGAGCACGTTGGGGTCGGCCACCGCCTGCTCGACCAAGCGCTCGACCGAGGTGGCGAAGGACACGTACGGGTGATGCACGAGCACGTCGCCTTCGCGCATCGCGCCCAGCACGTCCGTGCGCTCCCCCTCCTGGCGCAGCAGGCGCGGGTGCGTGATCCCGACGACCGGCTCTTCGCGCAGCTCCGCGTGGCCGGGCAACTTGACGAGCTGCCACAACGCACCCATGTCGAGCAGCCCGTCGACCGGGTAGACCTCGTCGTCCTCGACGCCCAGCAGTCCCGCCAACTCCTCCCGCAGGCGCTCTGAGCAGTGGGCGCCGACCTCGACCCGCACGACCTCGCCGAAGCGCCGGCGCCGCAGCTCGTCCTCGACCGCCTGAAGCAGGTCGGCGGCGTCATCGGAGACCTCGAGGTCCGCGTCGCGGGTGACCCGGAAGAAGTCGTAGTCGGCGATTTCCATTCCCGGGAACAGCGCGCCGAGGTGGTGTGCGATCACGTCCTCAAGCGGCACCAGCAGCGTCGGGGAATGCGCCGACACCCGCAGCGTCACGAAGCGGGGCAGGATCTCGGTCGGGACCTTTACCCGGGCGAACACCGTCTGATCGGTGACCGGGTCGCGAACCAGCACGGCCAGGCTCAACGACAGGTTCGAGATGTAGGGAAAGGGCCGGCCGGGCGCTACCGCGAGTGGCGTGAGCGCCGGGAAGATCGCCTTCTGGAAGTGCCTGGCCAGCTCCAGGCGACGGTCCTCGTCGAGCTCGCGCACGTCGACGATGTGAATGCCGTGCTCCGCGAGGGCCGGCCGCAGGCGTCCTTCAAAGCAGTCGGTCAGTCGCGTGCCGAGCTCCAGTACCCGCTCGCGGATGAGCGCGATCGTCTCCGAGGGCAGGAGTCCGTCCTGACTCGGGTTCTCGACTCCGGCGTCGATCTGGTCGCGCAGGCCCGCCACCCGCACCATGTAGAACTCGTCGAGGTTGGTGGTGTAGATGGCGCAGAACTTCACCCGCTCAAGCAGCGGCAGCCGCTCGTCCTCGGCCAGCTGGAGCACGCGCTCGTTGAAGTCGAGCCACGAGAGCTCCCGGTTCAGATAGAGCGACGGGTCGGGACGAGCGTCCTCGCCCGCGGCGCCCCCCAACCGGCCGTCCATGCCGCTCATAGCCCTTCGGCTGAGCTCTTGGGGTTCGGGATCGCCACTCATGTGCTCTGAAGCTAACACCCTCGGACGCGTTCCCGCACCGAGGGTGTCACCCTGTAGGCTGGTGGGGGAGAGGCAATGGCTCGTCAGCTCTGGTTACTACGTCATGCAGAGGCCGAGCCGCACGGCGCGCGCGCCGATGCCGATCGCCGGCTGACGGCTCGGGGCGAAGCCCAGGCACGCACAGCGGGCATCGCCCTGGCGCGGCTCAATGCGACCTTCGATGCGGTGTTCTTCAGCCCCAAGGCGCGTGCGCGCCAGACCGCGGAATTGGCCGCGGAGGCCTGGAGCGAGCAGCAGCGCGAAGCGCTGCAGGAGCACCCGCCACTGGCTCAGGGCTTCGATGCCGCGCAGGCCCTCGACGCGCTGCGCGCCGTGCCGGCCGAGGGGCGTGTCCTGCTCGTCGGGCACGAGCCGGACCTCTCTCTCCTGGTCGGAGAGCTCACCGGGGGGCGTACGGACCTGAAGAAGGGCGGCTTGGCCGTGGTGCGCCTAGAGGGCGTCGGTGGCGAGCTCGTGGTTCTTATGCGCCCCCGCGAGCTTGCTCTCCTCGCCGGCCGGCCCCTCGGATCCGCGAGCCTCCCAGTCGGCGGGCAGTGACGAGGGCACCTCGACGTCGGTTTCGACCTCGAGCGATTCTGCGGCGAAGCGGTAACCGATGCCGAAGTGCGTGTGTATGTAGCGCCACTTGGGCGAGGCCTTCTCCAGCTTCTGGCGGAGCTTGCGCACGAACACGTCCACCGAGCGGTCGCCGCGCACCATCGCGTAGCCCCAGAGGCTCGAGTAGATGTCCTCGCGCTCGAGCACCCGTCCCTCGGCCCCGGCGAGCAGCTCGATCAGCTCGAACTCGCGCCTGGTCAGGTCGATGCTCTGGTTGTTCACGAATGCCTGGAAGCGATCCGAGCGGATTTCGACTTCTCCGGCGAGCACCGGCTTGGTCTGGGCCCTGCCCATCGTGCGACGCCGGCGGCGCACGACGCCCTGCACGCGGGCGATGACCTCCTCTGGATGGCAGGGCTTGGTGATCCAGTCATCGGCTCCCAGGCGGAGTCCCCGGACGCGCTGCGCCACCGTGGAGGGTCCCGTGCACACGACGATGCCCAGCTCCGGCAGGGCGCCACATAGCCGCTCGAGCCAGGACCACGCCTGCGGACCCAGCACGGCCAGGTCGACGATCAGGGCACTCAGTCGCATCGACACGATCGCGTCGGTGGGAACGGGGCTGGCCAGTACTCGGTGCTCCCAGTCCAGGCGGTCCAGCCGCTTGCTCAGGACCTGGATGAACCCGCTGTCGCGGTCCAGTACGGCGATGCGCAGGGCCGAGGACGGTCCCCCCGTACCCGATGTGCTGGGTTGCGCCGCCTCCTCCCTGGCGCCGATGGTCTCCGTCATCGACGCGAAGTCTAGGGGAAGGAGATGAGCTCGGAGTGAGCCCGTCCCCATCATCACAGGATGTTTACATTGACGATTCGCAGGCGGGGGCCGTCCCGGAGGCCGTCGTGAGGGCTGGGTCGAGGCGTCGCGGAGCTTTAGTTCGGAGCCGAGTCCGGCCGTGCGCCCACGGCCGCGGAGTCCGAGTACTCGCGGAACAGTCCCGTGACGACGAACGCCACCTGCTCGCCAATGTCAACGGCGTTGTCGCCGATGCGCTCCAGCGCGCGGGCGACGAGGATCATGTGCATCGCCCACTCCCGCGTGTCCGGATCGTCACCGATTTCGATCGCGATGCGGAAGATCTCGCGGTTCAGGCGATTGATCTCGCGGTCCTGCCGCACGAGGTCCTCGGCCAGACCCACCTCGCGAGCCGCGAAGGCGGCCTTGCACTGCACGACCTCCGACCGCGCGTATGCGCCCATTTTCGCCAGCGCCTCGAGCATCTCCCTGCGCACCGGCGGCTCGTGTCCGGAGAGGGGTATGAGCTTCGCGATGTTCACGCACTGATCGCCCATTCGCTCGATGTGCTTGATCATGTGCAGTAGCGCCGCGACCAGCCGCAGGTCTCCCGCCACCGGCGCTTGCAGGGCGAGCAGCGAGAGGATGCCCTGGTGGACCTCCAGATAGCGCCCGTCCACGCGGTCGTCGTCGGCGATCACCATCTGCGCGAGCTCGACGTCCTGATGCTCGAGCGCCTCGAGCACGCGATCGAGCTGCTCGACGATCAGGTCTAGGCCGCCAAGCGCATGGTCCTCGAGCTCGTGCAGCTGGGCCTGGAAGTGGGCGCGTCCTTGCGCGTGCGCCTTATCGTGCGCGGCTGGGACGTCAAGCGACTCCGTGGCCATGTCGGCGGGCGAAGCGTCCTCGTCAGCCGAACTTGCCCGTGACATATTCCTCCGTCCGCGGGTCGGCGGGCTTAGTGAAGATCTCCTGCGTCGGGCCGACCTCGACGAGCTTGCCGTCGAGCATGAAGGCCGTCCGGTCGGCCACGCGCGCCGCCTGCTGCATGTTGTGCGTGACGATCACGATGGTCACGCGCTTCTTCAGCCCATCGATCAGCTCCTCGATCTTCAGCGTCGCCACCGGGTCCAGGGCCGAGCAGGGCTCGTCCATCAGGATCACCTCGGGGTCGACCGCCAGCGAGCGCGCGATGCACAGCCGCTGCTGCTGGCCGCCCGACAGGCCGGCTCCCGGCTCGTCGAGGCGATCGGCGACCTCGCTCCACAGCCCGGCGCTGCGCAGCGCCGCCTCCACCTTCTCGCGAAGGTTGCCTCCGCGACTCGAGCTCAGCCGCGGCCCGGCTGCGACGTTGTCGAAGATCGACATCGTCGGGAACGGGTTGGGCTTCTGGAAGACCATGCCGATGGCGCGGCGTACCGCGACGACATCGACCGACGGGTCGTAGACGTCGAGGTCGGAGAGCATCACCCGGCCCTCCGCTCGGGCCCCAGGGATCTCCTCGTGCATGCGGTTGATACAGCGGACCATCGTCGACTTGCCGCACCCCGACGGGCCGATGATCGCCGTCACCTCGTTAGCGCGGAACTCGAGGTCAATGCCCTTGACCTGTTCGGCGTCACCGTAGAAGGCGCGGAGCTGCTCGAGCTTGACACTCAGCCCCGCCTTGGACGCGACCGGCGTCGCGTCGCTTGTCACGGTGGCGGAGGGCGCGGCCCTGATGTCTCCGACGGGCGGCTTGGAGCTGGGTGTGGAAGCACCCAGCTCCACGCGCTCGAACTCGGAGGGTCCGTCGGGGTCCACGTCAGCCAGCCGGTAGGGGGGCCGGGCGGATGTCATGCAAGACGACTCCTCCGCGAGATCAGACGGGCGATGAGGTTGAGTATCAGGATCATGACGACAAGGGTCAGCGCCGCTCCCCAGGCCCGTTCCACAACAGCTGCGGTTGGCGAGGTGACGTCGTTATAGATTTGCACAGGCAGCGAGTTCATGAACTGGCTCAGGTTGAAGTTGGTCTTCATCGTGTAGGCCGCCGTGAACAGCAGCGGCGCCGTCTCTCCTGCTGCGCGGGCGACCGCCAGGAGCATGCCGGTGACCATCCCGGGCAGCGCGGTCGGCAGCACGATGCTGAAGATCACGCGCCAGCGTGGTGCGCCGAGCGCCAGGGCGGACTCGCGCAGCGCGTGGGGGACAAGCAGCAGGATGACCTCTGCCGATCGGATGACGATCGGCAGCATCAGCAGCGAGAGCGCGATCGAGCCCTTGTAGGCAGCGTAGGTGCTGCCGGTGCCGATGATCAGCGCGATGTAGACGAACAGCCCGAAGATGATCGAGGGGACACCGGTGAGCACGTCGACGAAGAACCTCACCACCTGCGCGAACCAGCTCGCCCGACCGTACTCGACCAGCCAGATCGCGACTCCGATCCCGATCGGGATCGATATCAGCGAGGCGAGGGCGACCATCTCGATCGTCCCCAGGATCGCGCTCTGAATGCCGCCGATCGAGGAGTTCTTGAAGAACGTGTTGCCGGTCGGGTCGGTCGTGAAGAAGCTCCAGCTCCATGAGCTCAGCCCCTTGCTCAGCAGGTAGTAGATGATCAGGGCCAGCGGAACGAGTGCGATCAGGGTGGCGGCGAGGATGGTCGCGCGGGCAATCCGGTCCTTGCGCCGGCGCTTCGGGCTGACCGCGAATTGCGCCAGCAGATCGGCCGATGTCCCGTGCGTGCTCATGCGCCCGCTGCGGCGTCGGCCAGCAGGCCTCCCGCGCCTCCCTGCTCGACAGGCGGCGCTTGGCGCTTCCCGCGAGCTGCCCGCACGACCAAGAGGCGCGCGAACCCGTTGACCAGCAGCGTCAGCACGAACAGCACGAGTCCGGCGGCGAACAGCGCCGAGCGGTGCAGGCCCTGGGCCTCCCCGAACTCGTTGGCGATCGCCGCCGCGAGGCTGTAGCCCTGGCTGAACAGGTGGCCGCTCAGCTGGGGGGCGTCTCCGATCAGGATCGTCACGGCGATCGCCTCGCCGATCGCGCGGCCGAGGCCGAGCATCGCCCCGCCGACGATACCCGAGCGGCAGTAGGGCATGACGGCGATGCGGATCATCTCCCAGCGCGTGGCCCCCAGCGCCAGCGCCGCCTCCTTGTGGTCGCTGGGCACCGTCGTCATCACCTCCCTGCTTATCGCGCTGACGATCGGCAGGATCATGATCGCGAGGACGAGCCCGGCTATGAAGTAGTTGGGGATCGTCACCATCCCGCCGCCGATGAACGGGATGAACGACAGCCGGTCGGCCACCCACTGCTCGGCCGGCTGCAGCTTGGGGGCGAGGAAGAAGATGCCCCATAGGCCGTAAACGACCGAGGGCACGGCGGCGAGCAGCTCGACCAAGGCCGTCAGCGGTGCGCGCAGGCGCACCGGGCACATCTCGGTCGCGTAGATTGCGCACGCCACCGCCACCGGCACACCGATCAGCAGCGCCAGCGCGGAGGTGATGAGCGTTCCCACCAGCAGCGGCAGCGCCCCGAAGTGTTCGGCGTTGACGTTCCAGTCGTTGCCGAACACGAAGCCGAGCACGCCTTCCTTTTCGAACGCGGGCCTGGACTCGCCGAACAGGCGGATGAAGAAGTAGACGATCAGCGCCAGGATGAGCGCCGCCAGCGCGGTCAGCCCGTACTTGAGTGCCCGGTCGGGCAGGCGCGCGAGCGGTGACCGCGCGAGCGTCGCGCGGTCACCGCCTGGAATCGAGGCTGCCTCCACGGCTCCTGCTCTACCGGATCCGGGGCGCCAGCGCCACGGTCAACTCGCGAGCGTGGTGCCGTTGCACTCCAGGCCCGCGACCGCTTCCTTGGACTTGGACAGGATCGCGGTGGGCAGGGCGGCGTAGTCGGCCTTGGAGAGGATAGTTTGCCCTTCGCCGAGCCCGTAGTCGAGGAACTTGACGACGCCCTTTGCGGCACCTTCACCGCCCGGTATGCCGGCCTTGCAGAGGTCCTTGTTCACGACGATGAACGTCTGCGAGGTGATCGGGTAGGCGGTCGGCTGCGGGGAGTTGATGACTTTGATCCCGAGGTTGATCGGTACCGTCACGCCTTCGCCGGCCGCACTCGTCGAGGCCAGCGTCGGCGCCACGAAGGTCCCCGACTTGTTCTTCACCGACGCGACCGTGAAGTTGTGCAGCAGCGCGTAGGCCTGCTCGACGTAGCCGACAGCACCGCCGGTCTGCTCGACTGCCCCGGCGACCCCGGCGTTGCCCTTGGCGCCCGTCCCAGTGGGCCACTGCACGTCCTTGCCTTCCCCGACCTTGCTCTTGAATTCCGGGTCCACGGCCGAAAGGTAACTCGTGAAGCCGGAGGTCGTGCCCGAGGAGTCCGAGCGGTGGATCACGGTGATCGCGGTGCTCGGCAGCGACACGCCGGGGTTCAGAGCCGCGATTTCCGGGTCGTTCCAGGTCTTGATCTTGCCGAGGAAGATGTTGGCGATCGTCTTGCCTTCGAGCTTCAGGCCCGTCTTGACCCCGGGCACGTTGTAGGAGACCGTGATCGCGCCCAGGAACATCGGGATCTGCACCGCGGGGCTGCCGTTCTTGGCGATCGCTTCTTCGTCGGCGGGCTTCAGCGGCGGATCGCTGGCGCCGAAGTCGACGGTCTTGCTCTCGACCGCCGTGAGACCCGCGCCGGAGCCGACGGCCTGGTAGTTGACGGTCAGGGGCGAGAGCGATGAGCCCCACTGCTCATAGACGGGTGCGGCGAACGTGGAGCCGGCCCCCGAGATCGTCCCCGAAACGCCGCTGGAGGAGCTCGTGCTCGAACTGCTCGACGATGTGGAGCTGCTGCCGCATGCGGTGAGGCCGAACGCGAGCACTGCAAGGCTCGCAAGCGCGCCGATCTTGTTCATGTTCACTGCGTCTCCTCTGGCTTGATGGCTTCTTGAAGATGGTGGAACTGGCAGGAGCCCTCTGGAGGCCGTGGCGCGACGCTCTTGCGGTCGGCGTGGGGCTCGCGAGAGTTCCCTCCTGGCCGGGTGCCCGGCTCTGTGCGTCGCCCTAGTGGAGTCTGTTCAAGCACCGGCCGGAGTAATGTAAACATCTTGTGAAGACATGCGTGTCTCCGCGTGGAGGCTCTTCCGGCGGTTGTGCCGCCCGTCGAGGGGCTCTCGTGCGGGCTGGGGCTGGAAGCGGTAGCCGAACCTCGGATGCGTGTGTATGAAGCTCCGGTCGGGCACGGCCCTTTGCAGCTTTCCCCGTAGCTTGCTCACGTACACGTCGATCGAGCGGTCCCCTGGGCGCAACTCGCCACCCCACACGCTCCCGTACAGCTCCTCGCGTGTGACGATCGCGCCCATTCGCATCGCCATTGCGACCAGCAGCTCGTACTCCCGCATCGACAGGGTGAGCGCTCGGCCCGTGGCGAGCACGAGCTTGTCGCCCAGCCTGATCTCGAGCTCGCCCGCGTGCAGGACGTCTGCGCTCTCCGTAACGGTCGCCACCACGCGTGAGGATTTCAGCAGACCTCTGCACGGGGGTTGAAAACTCGTAATCGAGCCGTGAAGAAGCCGTGAAGGGTAGGCGGCGGGTGCGACGGCTCAATATCCTCGTCCGGTGAGCATCCTGCACCGCGGCGTCGACAGCACCCTGATGGCCCTCGTCGAGGAGTCCGGGCGCAACGTGCAGCGCTGCGGGCTGCTCCTGCACGACCTGCTGGTCGACTATCCAGAGCACGCGACCCTGGCCCAGGATCTGAAGGTGTGCGAGCAGGAAGGCGACCGCATCACCCACGACATCATCCACCGGCTCGCCGGGCGCGGGCGGGTACGAGCGCCGTTCGACGCCGGCGACGGCTATGCGTTGGCCACTGCTCTGGATGACATCGTCGACCACTCCGAGCAGGTCGCCGCGCAGCTCGTGCTTTACGGCGTGGAAGCGCCGATGGAGCAGGCCGTCGAGTTCACCGAGGTGCTCGTGGGCGCCGGCGAGCAGATCGCCCAGGCGCTGCGCTGCCTGCGCACCGGCACCGAGCTCGCGCCGCGTCTGGTCGAGATCCATCGCTTGGAGAACGAGGGCGACCGCCTGCAGCGTGATGGCGTCGCCTCGCTGTTCGCCGGGGGCATCGATCCGATGGTCGTGATCCGCTGGAAGGACATCTTCGAGTCCCTCGAGGCCGCCGTGGACGCCTGCGAGACCGTCGCCCACGTGCTGGAGGGCATCACCCTCAAGCAGCGCGGACGACGACACCGCTGAAGGCGCGCAAAGGACTCATCCAAGCGAGCTCGGCACGGCGCTGGCTTCGAGCTTGGCGCCTTCGGGGGCTCCCACCAGGAACGTCTGAAATGGAACGGATGCCCCCGCCGCCACTTCGGGCAGCACCGAGCGGCCGGCTGCGACGATCGAGCCGCCCCGGAGGGCGAGCACGTCCACCACGAGGCTCTGCTGGGCTACGCCCGAGCGGTTTCGCACGGTGCCGGCGGCCCCGGGGCTGCCCCCTTCTTCAGTCGGGTGAACGCCCTGCACTTCGATCGTCGGGACGGGCCCGTTGGCCACAGGCGCTTCGCCGACGATCGCACTGACGTCCGTCGGCGTGCCCGACAGCTGCACCTGATCGTCGATCCACGTCGCTTCGGTGTGGGCCGGCAGCGAGGAGATCGAAACGAGACGAGCTTCCAGGCCCCGCGCGTTGTTCTGGAACAGGGTCCGGCCGCTCGCGTCCTTGACCGTGATCGCGATCGGCACGTTGACCAGGGTGTGCGGCGAGATGTTGCGCACCATCACGACGGCCGCGCTCCCTTCGCTGCTGTGCACGACCGCGGTCTTCACCACCTTGACATCTGTGCTCGCGTGCGTGATCGACAGGCCCGCCTGGAGGTGGTGCTGATGGTGGGCGAGCTTGGCCAGGTGGGCGCTCCGTTCGATGTTGTTTTCGCAGCCCCCGAATACCAGTGCCAGCAACAGCAGGCCGGCGGCGGGCCTCACCCGAACGCCCCGCTGATGTAGTCGCGAGTGCGCTGCTGGGTGGGGCGGTCGAACACCTGCTCGCTGGTCCCGTACTCGACGAGATCCCCGAGATGCATGAAGGCGACGTGATCGGCGACCCTGAAGGCCTGCTGGAGGTTGTGGGTGACGATCACGATCGCCACGTGCTCGCCCAGCGACACGATCAGCTCCTCGATCGTCGCTGTAGAGATCGGGTCGAGCGCCGAGCAGGGCTCGTCGAGCAGCAGCACGTCAGGCCGGGCGGCGAGAGCGCGGGCGATGCACAACCGCTGCTGCTGGCCTCCGGAGAGTCGCAGCGCGGGGTGGTCGAGATTGTCCTTGACCTCCTCGTACAGTCCGGCGCGGCGCAGTGCGTCCACCACCTGCGGGTGCAGATCGCCACGGCGCGACCGGCGCCAGGAGCGACCGGCCGGGCGGTCCTCGCGCAGCGCGTATGCCACGTTCTCGAAGATGCTCATCGGAAACGGGTTGGGCTGCTGGAAGACCATCGATACGCGCTTTCGCAGATCGGTGACCTCGATGTCTCCGATCTCCTGCCCGTCGAGCGTGATCCGCCCCGCCCGCGAGGCGGAGGCCGTGATCTCGGTCAGGCGATTGAGCGCGCGCAGGAGCGTCGTC
>Ga0209656_10002645_pt1 | contig 11571 bp, 12 predicted proteins | sample BogFormECP12_OM2_FD_188239 | JGI IMG/M metagenome (GOLD analysis project Ga0209656, IMG submission 188239) | Bog forest soil microbial communities from Calvert Island, British Columbia, Canada - ECP12_OM2 (SPAdes) (version 2) | ecosystem: Environmental > Aquatic > Freshwater > Wetlands > Bog ... | reverse complement strand
CTGACGGCATCCTCGACCGTCTGGTTCACAACGCTCATCGCATCGAAATGCGCGGCGAGTCCATGCGCAAGAAACGCAATCCGCCGCAGGACGAGAAGAAGGAATGAACCGAAGTCAAAATCTTTTGAGTGCGAGATGGCGATTTATCAACAGGCATCATGTACCTTCGGTGCACCACGTTCTGGACGAGTTGACGCACAAAAGCATCCACAGGCACCATCCGCTCGGTTTGCAGCTTGCCGAGCGGCACATGAATCGCCCATTGATCCGGGCCGGTGGAGTGCAGGCAATCGTCGGATAAGTCGGCGCACTCGCCGATGCGCATCCCCGTGTGGCGAATCAACAGAAAGACGTTGCCCCCGAGATCGTTCCGGCGGAGGAACTCCCGCTGCAGAAGATCATCCTGCTGGGCCGTGAGCGGCCGTGGGAGTCGCTGCGGGAGGCGCGGGATGTCCTCGCGGCGGATCAGATGGGCGAGTTCAGAAAGCTGTTCCGTCCAAGCCAGTTCGTTGCAGATGGACCGTAGGGCAATGAGGAGGTTGACGTAGGATTCGGTCGCCAGGGGTGGAGCTTGCGAGTGCAGGTGGGACATCCACTCCAGGATGTGGGGCTCACGACACAGTTGGTCCAGGCGGTTCACCTCGGGGTGATGGGTACCGAGATAGCCCAAAAAGTTGCGCACTGTCCCGTGGTAGTGACGCGTGGTTTCAGGACTGAGGGCAGCGCCCAGGGAATCGATCGCGCGGTCAAAGACAGGGGCCAGACGATGCAGGAGCGGAGGGTGGCGCACGCGATTCATGATGAGATCTTGGGAAGGGGGCGAATGCGCTGCGCCACCGCACGTGCATACTCAAGGTAGACGTCCTGTGGGGTGACTTGCACATAGCGCAGGGTAGTCTGGATGTCAGAGTGACTCATCAACCGCATGAGCGCGGGCAAACTCATGCCGGCGCGGACCATGTCGGAGGCAAAGGTGTGGCGAAACCGGTGGGGATGGGCAAGCTTAATGCCCGTAGTCCGACGATGGTAGCGGAACAAGGAGCGTAATCCGGCCGGGGTCATGCGTGCACCGCGCGCGGCTCCTTTCAACAAGACAAACAGAGCGGCGGTACAGGGATTGGGCCGTTCCAGGCGCAGATAGTGATCGAGCAGTTGAATCGTTTCCGGCGCCAGCGGGAGAAGGCGAAGTTTGCCACCTTTCCCGCGGACGCGGAGCTGGGCTTCGGGAAGCAACACATCGTCTCGATTCAAAGCCAAGACTTCGGCGGAGCGGAGCCCATGCAGGAGCATCAGCCCCACGATGGCCAAATCGCGGTCGGTGCGGAAACTAGACCAGAAGCGCGCTACTTCATTCACCGAGAGTGGCACGATGTTGAGTTTAGGAACTTTCACGCGCAACCGGCTCATGGCCAGGCGTGGGCGACCCAGGCCCATCGGCCTACGCCGTAAGAAAGCCTGATGAAACCCACGAGCGATCTGACAGGGAGCATCCGGGAAAGCGTTGCGGAGGGCGCGATCGGCGATGGCAACGCGATCATTGATGGTAGAGCTGGAAGGCCGCGGTTGTTGGCTAGTCTGAAAGCGCACGTAATCCAGCAGAGTTGACTCGGTAAGGTCTGCCTCCGCAATGTCGCCGGTGTGGTGAACACTCTCCCACCAGCGAACAAAGTGCAGCAGGTTGTGGGCGTAGGTGCGCAAGGTCGTGTCCGCTAGGCGACGGACATATTCGCGGTCTAGGTAACGATTAATCCAGCCGACCTCACGGCCGCTGGTTGACTCGATGAGGTGAATTGGACCTCGTGCGTTGTGGGGAGTCTGCTGATAGATCACGCGGAACTTCATGGCTGAGCGCCCTCCAGCAGAGACTGGAACTGCCGCGCATCAGCGCCCTGGACGAAGAAGGAGTTGGGATCGTGCCCCGTGGGCAGGAGCACCCGGCGTGTGGCGATGCCATGCGCCCGGAGACGATGTGCTAACCGCTGCGCGGCTTGTTGGCCGCTGCCATTGGCATCGCCATCGAAGGTGAGATAAACGGTGCGCTGGCCGTCGCACAGCTGGCGAAACTGGCAGGCGTTGAGATGGGTGCCCAACGAGCAGGTGAGGTGGTGGAAACCCGCCTGCCACAACACCGCATAATCGAACAGTCCCTCGACCAGAATCACTTCGGGGCAGTGCTGCACTTGATCCCAGGCATACAAGCCACCTTTGGGGCCGGGGAGGAAACGATGGGCGCAGTCGTCAGCGAGACTGCGGCCGTAGAGATTGACGATGCGTCCGGCTTGGATTAGTGGGAAGACGACGCGTCCGTAGAATGTGTCGCGGCCTTGCGAGTTGAGCAGGCCGAGCCGCTGCAGCAGCTCAAAAGAATAACCTCGCGCCATGAGATGACGGCGCAAGCTCCCGCCGGGGGCGTAGCCGATCCGCAGTTCTTGGATCAGGGTGGGATCGCGCAATCCGCGTTGCTGAAGATACTGCAGCGCTTCGGGGTAGCAGTCGAGTTGCTGTTGATAGAACGCGGCAGCCTCCTCAAGCACGACGGCAGAGTCGACAGGAGGAGCGCTTTGCTGCTTGAGGTAGGCGAGGCTTTGGCAGAAGGACAGATGGCGTGACAACTCGACAAAGCGAATCAGATCGCCACCCTGGCCACAACCGTGGCAGTAGAAGAGATTCTTGCTAGCCTTGACGTAGAACGAAGGCCGAGTTCCTGGTGCAACGGACAGAGGCCAACGAACTCGGAGGAGCCGCGAGCTGCAGGGCTGGCGTCCCAGTTTTGCTGCCGCAGATAATCGAGCAGCGGCTGGTGCTGTTTGAGTTTTTTGACGTCCTCGTTCACGGTTACTGTTCTCGTCCGGAACCGAGCGTAGGAGAACTCTGCCAGCATTCCCAGGCGAGGATGGTGGGTGGGAGAAGATACTTCTCTCTCAGAGACGCAAGGGCGAGAGAATTTGCACAATCGGAATTAGCCAAGACAAAAGCCAAGCTTGCTGCTCGAGCTGATCGCTGCCTGCCAGCCAGTGAGCCACGCGGGCAAGCGTTTGGCGCAGAAAGGAAGGGCCCAGTTGGGCAAGATTCAAACCGCTCGACCAGCGGCGAAGTGTGGAAGGATCCGGCATGCGATTAGAGTCTTTGAGCGTAGCCGCGGCCTCTTCCCAGGAGCAGTGCTCCACCCATCGCCGCCGCAATGCCTGACAGCGTGCCAGCAAGCTGTAATGGGTGTAAGGAAGAGAGGGCAACGGAAGGAAAGTGAAGGTCTTCCCGCAACCCGGGCAGCGACCGCGACGAACCTTAATCCAATCGTGATGCTCATCGTGCACCTGCTTGCTGCGACATCCATGGCCGATGATCGAATCCCGTTCACATGCAGGGCATCGCCGCAGGATCATCTTGTCGCAGTCTCTGGCCCAGTCAGTTTCAAGCTTGTACGATGGAGCAGAAAGTGGGATAAAGAGAATCGTAGTTCGTTGGGGCTCTGCCCACGGCGTTGACCTGCCAAGATCTGAGCCGGAAGCAGAGCTCCTTCTCCTAAAAAATCCAACCCCAAGAGAATAAAGCTTTCCAGCAACGATCTTTGAGGAGTGTTCTCTAGAGAGTTAGCCGGTAATTACCGACTACCCACCAATTGACCGGCGAATTGAAGTTCCGATCGTCGCTTAGACCCGGCTCAGGGTCAAGTGGGCATCCGTGCTCTGATGCAGGAGGACGCCAGCGCGTCCACGCTTTGCGTGCACAGATCACTGACAAACCTGGCGCGATGTAGAACCATAAGCACCAGGGGCATCGCGGGAGCTGATTTGCTCTCACCGGCTTCCAATGAAAGGACAAGCCATGCTGACCGCAATCCACGTCCTGCTCACCTATCAATGCACAGGCGAGTGTGATCACTGCTTTCTGCACTGCGGGCCACAGCGCCAGGGCACGTTCACCCTCCGCCAACTTCGCGAGCTGCTGCGAGAGATCAAACAGATCAAAACCATCGACACGGTTTACTTCGAAGGTGGCGAGCCATTCCTGTTCTACGCGGTCCTGCTGGCAGGACTGCGAATGGTGCACGACGCGGGTTTGCATTCCGGCATCGTGACCAACGGTACTGGGCGACCTCGCCGGAGGATGCGGAGCAGTGGCTGCGTCCGATGCTCGACTTAGGCATCGCCGACTTCAGCGTAAGCGATGACGAGTTCCACAGCACCAAGGGCGACAGGAGTCCCGGAGCCATTGCGTACCGCGCTGCAAAAGAGCTTGGCTTCCCGTGCGCGAAGATCTGTATCGACCCACCGACAGTCGTGCCGGTGTCTAATTCCGGCGCGGACAAGGGCCAGCCCGTAACGGGTGGCGGAGTTCTCTTCAAAGGCCGCGCTGCGGAAAAGCTCACCGATGGTCTGCCGGTGCGACCGTGGCGGGAGTTGATCACGTGCCCTCATGAAGAGCTTGCCCACCCCGAGCGGGTACATGTAGACGCATACGGCAACGTCCTTGCGTGCCAAGGGGTCAGCCTCGGCAACATCTGGACGACGCCGCTCTCCGAACTCGTACGCGACTACGACGCGGCCAAGCATCCAATCGTGGGCCCTCTGGTCGAGGGCGGCCCGGCGCGGCTCGTCGAGCGGTTCGGTCTAAACGTGGCCGACGCTTACGTTGACGAGTGCCATCTCTGCTACATGGCGCGGAAGTCATTGTTGCCAGCTTTTCCGCAGTATCTCGCACCACCACAGGTTTACGGCTTATGAGGATCTCTATGCGCAAATCGGCCTTACTCCTTACTCTGGTTGTCTGCATCGCCGTCCAAGCCCAAGATCTGAAACCGATCCAACTGCCAACGGCACAGACGCAGGGTGGCCATCCGCTCATGCAGGTGCTTAAAGAACGCAAAACTCAACGGGAGTTTAGTCCCGAGAAGTTGCCCATGCAGGTGTTAGCTAATCTGCTTTGGGCTGCGTTCGGAATTAATCGTCCGGATGGTGGACGCACCGCGCCTTCGGCGATGAACTGGCAGGAAATTGACATCTACGTAGCTCTGGGCGATGGCCTTTTTCTGTACAACGCCACAGCAAACCGTCTTGAGCCGATCTTGGTCAAGATGTGCGGGCCGCCACTGGAACACAAGCCTTTGTCGCCGCCGCCGCACCTTTAAACCTGGTTTACGTCGCAGATCTCAGCAAGACCGGACCATCGAGGAGTGAGGCAGAGTTTTTCACTGCCGCCGATGTAGGTTTCATCAGCGAAAACGTTTATCTATTCTGTACCTCAGAAGGATTGGCAACGGTCGTCCGAGGTTCTGTGGATCGCGCCGCGCTGGCCAAGATCATGAAGTTGAGGCCAAACCAGAAGATTCTGCTGGCGCAGACGGTTGGCTATCCAAAGAAGTAGGGTACTGCCCGTGCGGAGGAGCTTTCGGCGGGTGTGGAGTCGGCAAGTCTCATGTGCTTGGCCATTCGTGACCCTTGGCGATTGTGCCAGGCTGACGGACAAATCGGAAGTTACCAGCCGATGCGGTTGTGCATGCGACCAATCCGCCCGTTCAACGGCGACCCACACTGGATGCTGGCAGTAATAGCTGTCCAGAAGTCCGCTTCTGTTCCCTTGGCAATGTTCTGGCGTCGGCGGAGCCGATGATTTCCCCGAACCCGTTTGTGGACCGCGAGGACAAAGCGCTGAAGGGCTCCCGGAATGCTTCCGCACTATAGACAAACCGCCAGTCTGACTACTCGAGTACGTGAAAGCACGACATCCCAAAGAAGAGCGCACGCCGGCCACAGCCACGCTTAATTCGGAGCTACATCTTGGCGGCTCGTAGAATAATGCTTATTGCAGCTTGGCGTATTCTGCTTTGGCCTGTTGCAGTAGCGGAATATCAGCATCCGCGTTCTTCCACTCAGCCAAGAAATCCTGATACGACTTGCGCGCCGCCACATTGTCGCCCATCATCGCCAGGGCCCGCGCCAGTTGCAGTTGTGACAAGGCCGCGAGCGGGCTGTTCTTCGCGATGCCACGGTGCGTCAAGATCTTCTTGAACTCCTCTGCGGCCTGCTCTCCCTGCTTTGCCTTCAAGTACGCCAGGCCCCGAACATAGACGGGATACAAGATGCCGTAACCCTGGTTGCCCAGTTCATAGGCTTGCGCCGTCTCCAAGGCCTTTATGGCTGCCTGCGGGTCATTGCGCTGCAAAGCGATGGAGGCATGAATAGTCGGTAGCCAGTAGGTTTGCACGATAGTGTCAAGCGGAAGCTCCTGATTCAGCTTGTCGGTAAGCTTTTGCGCCCCGGCCAAATCGCCGGCGCGGGCAAACGCAAGCGCCGCGCCTATCATCTGGTCGCGCCCCGCCTTTAGCGCCAGCGCATCGGCCGCCTGCTTGCGAGCCAGCTCGTGGTTACCGAACTCGGCTTCGCGGGCCGCCGCCTGCACCATGATGGATGCAGCCAGTTCCGTGTTTTGCGCCTCTCTTGCCCGCTGCCCGGCCCTTTGCACAAGGTCACTGGCCTTGCTCAGCTCTCCGCGATACGCTGCCGTCTCCGATTCGGCCAGCAGCATCGGAGCAGCGTCCTCCGGCCTGCCCCGTGCCCACTCCGCCTGCTGCTGCATGGTGGCTTCATCGTGCTGGAGAAATGCAATGTAGTAACGCTGCTCATGAAACCATTCATTGTCCTTGTGGATGGCAACGGCCTTGTCATAGGCGGCCTTCGCTTCGTCCAGCCGCTCCAGGCCGAGGTAACCACTCAGCATTTCGCCGTAGCCCGCGCCAGAATCAGGATTCAGCCGCACCGCCTCCAGCGCCGTTTCCAGCACCTTGTCGTACTCCCCCATCGAAACCAGATTGAGGGGCAGGTTGGCGTACGGAACATAGTCGTTGGGATACGCGGCCATCCAATCGCGATAGGTCTCGTTTGCTCTAAGCAGATCTCCTGTGACGAAGCTGTAATAGGTGGCTTCGATGTAGTACCGTTCGCGCTCGCTCACGCGGTCGCGCAACTCGAAGGCCCTGGTGAAACTCTCCCGCCCCATGCTGGCCTCGCCAATGTTGTAGTAAGCCATTCCCAGCGAGGCATGGGCGCGCGCGAAATTGGGATCCAGTTCCACCGCCCGCTTGTGCAACGGGATGGAAGCGTCATCTCCCTTCTGCCACTGCAAGGCCCGGCCTTCGGTGAAGGCCTGTAGCGCCTCCAGCGAGGTGGTGGTCGCCTGTTCCAGCGGCTTGCTGTAGCGCTGCACCGACGCCAGCGACTCGCCTAGCTTCTCGCGTATCCCGTCGCCCGCCTGTCCCAGGCGCTTCAGGACGGCATCGCGGGTTTCAGCCTCGGACGCCACACTCGCCAGGGTGTCACCGGTGTGGCAGTCAAGTGCGCGCAACCCGATCATGTAGTGGGTACCCACGCTGCTGATGGAGCCGTTCAGCACCACGTTGCTGTTGCTGCGCAGGCAGACTTCGCGCGCCGTGTCGGTATCGAGGCGCGTGTCCGGCGGCCGATCCATGAGCTTAAGCGTGGACCGCACCCTCTGGTCGGAAAGTAGGCTCAGGTACGGCGACTGCTCCAGTTGGATCGCCAGCGCCTGCTTCAAGGTCCCGTCAAACACGCTCTCGCCCGTGGTGTTGGTAAAGTCGGCGAGAACGACGGTGTTCTTTTCGGTTAGCGATGGCCGGCGGGTGGAGCGCCACTTAAGAAACCCGATGGTCCCTGCCACCACTACCAGTGCCAGGACCGCCGCCAGGATTTTCCCGCGTCGCCACAGCGGAGCGGCCGCGACGGTTTTCTGCGAAGCGTCAGACGCAGCCTGAGCGGCCGCCGAGGAACCTGAGGACGTGAAGGCCCGCTCTGCGACCCGGCTTGCACTGCTCGTCAGGGCGACGTTTACTTCTGAGTCCCGCTTCAACCGCTGCAACTCGGCCCGGATATCTGAGGCGTGCTGGTACCGCAGTTCGCGTTTCTTTTCCAGGGCCCGATGGATGATCTCCTCGAGGCGCGGCGGGAGCATGGGGTTCAGTTGGGATGGCGGTACAGGTTGTTCGTGCAGAATCGCCCCGCAGATCTCTCCTGAGCTGCCACCCTCGAACGGCATCTTTCCCGTGGCCATCTCATACAGCACGGCTCCAAAGGAAAACAGATCGGTGCGCGCATCCACCTCGCGCGCCCTCACCTGCTCGGGAGACATGTAGGCGACCGTTCCCAGCAGTGCTCCAGGGCTGCTCAGGTGCTCCGGTTCCAACTGCGCGATCATGGTCTCAGAACTGTCGGACGCTGCACGCGCGTCCGTCACCTTCGCCAATCCGAAGTCCAGGACCTTGGCGTGCCCGCGCTTGGTGACAAAAATATTGGCCGGCTTGATGTCTCGGTGGATGATGCCCGCCGCATGCGCGGCATCGAGCGCGTCGGCGATCTCGATGCCCAGCGAGACCATGGTGTCCGCCTCCACGGGCTTGCCCGCGATGTAGTGCTTCAGCGTCACCCCTTCCAGGAATTCCATGGCAATAAAGTCCTGGCCACCCTCCTCGCCGATGTCGTAGAGAGTGCAGATGCTGGGATGATTCAGCGCCGACGCAGCCCGGGCTTCGCGCCGGAAACGGGCCAGGGCGGTGGGGTCTTGCGCTACATCTGTAGGGAGGAACTTGAGCGCGACAAAGCGGCCGAGGCGGACGTCCTCGGCTTTGTACACCACTCCCATCCCGCCACCACCCAACCTCTCGATGATGCGGTAGTGTGAGATTACCTCGTCAATCATTGGCCCCAGTGTTGTGGATACCTGATCTTAGGGTCGTATCGGACCCTAAGTCAAAGCTTTCAGGACATTCGCTTGGACGGATGACGACCAAGACTGAAGCCATGCGAAATCAGGGACTGGATTGAACTGGTAGTTGGCGGCCCGGCGAGACGCAAAGCTCCCCCGAAGTCCTCTTGGAGGACATGTGTCGTGACGGAGCGCTGCTTGCACTCCGATCTCTTCGAAGCCGGTTTCTAAATTAGACCGATACACGAAGCGCTGAAGGGCCCCCGGATAACAGGCGGACCAAAAGTTGGCGCAGGCGTTCCTGGACATGTGCAGAAGCCCTGCCATTGAATGAAATCGCCAACATGTTCTTGCAGCTAGACTGCAGAGATGCCGAAGAAAGGAATTGGCCAACTGCCCCCTCGCTATTCGTTCCTGCTCAACCCGCATGCAGAATTGCGACTCAGTAAGTGTCCGAAGTGTCAGCAGGCTTCGCATTTGAGGAAGTTCGCGCTCTTTATCCACGTTGATGGGTGGGGCGCGATCGCGCTCGGCAAGACGTGTCGCTATTGTTCCCATTGCGAAATGATTATGGTGCATCGGGACGAGTTAGAGGAGCAGTTGGCGCACAGCTTGACCCAGATGGCACCGAAAGCCGTCGGGAACGAGTATCTGGTGCTTGGCACCATCGAGAAGAAGGTGTGGCAGGAAGGGACTCCGTGGTTCTGAGAAGCAGCCAGCAGCGATCTTGAAACACGTAGCCGATTTCAAGAACGTCTACGAACTTGAGTATGAGCCTGGCGGATGGTATCCGCGCTGACCAAGGGCTAAGAGAGCCTGACGAGAGCGGCCAGCGAAGTGGCTTTCGATCCTGTGTTGTGACTAACGCGTGGAGATTCCCCCTGGGCAACCCAACCGGGGAAGCGTCGGCAGCTTATGACACCCCTTCCACTGCCTGTAAGCACATAGTGACCAGCTATCCACATGCCAAGACCGGTCGGGCAACCCGAGCTACCATGTTCTCGTTTCACCTCAATTCTCCGACATCCCCAGTTGCCGGACATTACAATTCCGGGTTTACTTATGTCATAACCACGGGGGTAGCACGAGCATGGCGACGTGGCAGCAATGGGAAGGACGTGTCATTAACGAGAGATTTCCGCTGCGCCAGTATCTTGGCGGCTCGGAAGAGAGCGCCGTGTACTTGACAGAGATCAACGGCTCGAAAGCGGCTATCAAGTTAATCCCATCGGATGCAGCGCACTCCCAGATCCGGGTCTCACGGTGGGAGTTGGCGAGCAGAGTCTCTCATCCCCACCTTGCCCAAATTCTCCACACAGGTCGCTGGCGAGCTGACGATGAACGGGACATGCACTTCGCCGTTATGGAATACGCTGACGAGAATCTCGCAGAAATTCTTCCTGGCCGGCGGTTGACGCCGGCCGAAGCCCGTGAAATGCTGCTCCCCACTCTGGATGCGCTCAACTACCTACATGAGCGCGGCATGGTGCATGGGAATATCAAGCCGGCAAACATCATGGCGGTCAGCGATGAGTTGAAACTCTCGAGCGATGGAATCCGTCCGATAGGTGAGTCGAAGGAATCTGCCGATACGCGCGACGCGTATGATGCGCCCGAGAATATAAGCGGCGCGATATCGCCGAGTGGCGATATCTGGTCGCTCGGTATGACGCTTGTCGAGGCGCTCACGAATCGCTTGCCAACGTGGCACAGAACGACGGCAAACGATCCCGAGTTGCCGGAGAACATACCACAGCCATTCGATGACATTGCAAAGCATTGTTTAAGTTGGGATCCCGGACGCCGATGGTCCACCACCGAGATCAGAAAGCGCCTGGACGGGGCGACGGCAGCGGCCAGGGGAGACGTCGAGAAGCAGGAGCTATCGGCGGTTGATGAAGTGCGCGGGTCTCCTGCATTGGCAGTAGCGCAGAGGAGTGTTCCATCGCCTGAGGCAGGAGAGATAATCGTCGAATGGTCGCGAAGGAAAGGGAAACTTCGCGGTAGTCGAGTGGCGGCCTCAGTCATTCTTGCCCTTATTGTGATTGCAGCGGGTGTCCAACTGTTGCGACACCGTTCACAAACTCCGCAACCTGCGTCGACCACCTCAGCACAACGCAGTGCCGAATCTCTCGTCCAGCCAGCGACGAATGACAGTTTACGCGCTTCTAAGACGAAAGCCGGTAGCGTCAATGGCGGGGTTGTGACTCACGAGGTTTTACCGGATGTGCCCCAAAAGGCAAGGGACACAATAAGCGGCACCGTCACCGTGAAGGTGAAAGTCGCTGTGGACACGGCGGGCGCGGTGTCGCATGCAGCTTTGGTTTCCGCCGGACCGAGCGGATACTTTGCCAATCTAGCAGTGCAAGCTGCGCGCAAGTGGACGTTTACAGCGCCAACAGTTGACGGAAAGCCTATGCCGAGTGAGTGGAACTTGAGATTCGAATTCAAGAGAAACGGCACCAGAGCAGTGCCACAGCGCCTTTCGCCAAGCCTGTAATCTGCGCGGCGTCGTAAAGATAGTCCGAAGGGACTGCCTGTTATGCCAATAGCCACCGAACCCATTGCAGGCATTCCGCGACCCCCGCAGCTCCTGTCCGCGATGAGTTGCGCGTCGTGCAAAGCGAGGCATTGCGCGAAACGATTGCTCGTTTGGAAGAGACTGGCTCGCCCGTGATTACGGACGGTGAACAGACGGAGCCTAGCTTCGCCACTTACCCGCTGGCCGGTGTTGGGAATCTGACGCCAAACGGTGTAGTGATCCCTTCACGGAGCGCTCGTCAGCCTGCCTTGACGATAAATCGCTTAGCAGGGGCGGACAAATGGCGATAGCCGACGAGAAATCTGAGGAGCCTG
>Ga0209656_10002641_pt1 | contig 11590 bp, 10 predicted proteins | sample BogFormECP12_OM2_FD_188239 | JGI IMG/M metagenome (GOLD analysis project Ga0209656, IMG submission 188239) | Bog forest soil microbial communities from Calvert Island, British Columbia, Canada - ECP12_OM2 (SPAdes) (version 2) | ecosystem: Environmental > Aquatic > Freshwater > Wetlands > Bog ... | reverse complement strand
GACGAGATGCGGGACGTTAAGCCCGGCGAGGTCGGCGAGATCGTGCATCGCTCGCCGCATCTGATGACGGGCTACTATAAGGACGAAGAGAAGACGGAGGAGGCGTTCCGCGGCGGCTGGTTCCATTCGGGGGACCTCGCGACGATCGACGCCGAGGGCTTTATCAGCGTCGTCGACCGCAAGAAGGACATGATCAAGACCGGCGGCGAGAATGTCGCGAGCCGCGAGGTCGAGGAGGCGATCTACCGGCTCAAGGGCGTGTCGGAAGTCGCGGTGATCGGTGTGCCGCACCCACACTGGATCGAGGCCGTGGTTGCGGTCGTCGTCACCGATTCCCGCAGACCCTGCTCATCGAGCCAACTCTCGAACGTCGAGCCGACGTGCGGATTTTTGTCTTTCATGACGGGAGCTGTACCATAATCGGTACGGGCCGCAAGACGGCGGACGAGCGTGGATCAGCAACGCCTAAATCGGGCCCTATTGGTCGAGGCGCATCACCATCAGCGCGCAAGGTCCGAAGCCCGGCGGTTCGTATTCGCGGACTTTGCGGAAGCCCGCCTTCTCGAAAGCCCGCTGGGCGGCGGCGTTCAGGACCGAAGTCGTGAGGCCGAGCAAGGGAATCGAGCGGTCCTGGCTCAGCGTCCTGACGAGAATCGACAGCGCCCGCGGACCGAGGCCGCGCCCGAGGCAATCCGTTTCGCCGATCAGGATATCGATGTCGACCGAGCCTTCGGGGATCTCGGTGAGGCTGAGCGAGTCGAGCGTCTCGCGGGTGACCTTTTGCCAGCGCAGGCAGCCGATCGGCCGGCCATCCCAGTCAATCGTCAATCAGCGCATGGGCGCCCCCTTGAGGCGGGTTCAAAGCCCAGCGCAGCCAGGCGCCGGGATCGGGATGCCAGAGCGCGACATGCGGGCGCGCGAGCCACTCGGCAAGCAGCGGCGCCTGGCTTCGATCAAAGGGGACGAGCGAGACGGCGTCGTCGCCGCTCACGGCGCCGGCCGCTCGTCGGCGATGATCTTGCCGTCGTTCGGCAGCGAGCCGGGCGCGACGAGCGCGACCTCGCCGCGGAGCTTGGTCAGCGCCTGCAACGTCGTGGCGACGGCGTTCGAGAGCGTTTCGCTTCGGTCCGCGGTCTCGGCGAAGAGCGTTATCGCGTCCTGCTCGCCTTCGCGGCGCACGGCGAGCCGGAGCGCGCCGAGCTCGCGGTGGCGCTTGCCGATCTCGACGATCTGGCCCGGATGGACAAAGAGGCCCTTCACCTTGGCCGACTGGTCGGCGCGCCCCATCCAGCCCTTGAGGCGCCCTGGCGCCGCCCAGGCGGAAAGGTCGCCGGTCGCGAAGCGCAAGAGCGGATAGTCGCCGGAAAGGCGCGTCACGACGACTTCGCCGACCTTGTCCGGCGGCGCCGGATCGTCCGACCCCGGCGTCACGATCTCGACCAGACACTCGTCGTTGACCAGCATGCCGGGAAGGAGCGAGCCGCTGGCGTCGTCGGTCTCATAGGCGATGACGCCGAGATCGGCGGTGGCGTAGGCCTGGCGCGTCCTGACGCCGGAGCCTTCGAGCTCGGCGCGCAGCGATGGCGGCAGCGCCGCGCCGGAGACCAACGCCTTCCGGATCGAGGAGACGTCCGCGCCCGCCGCGCGAGCCCTGTCGAGCACGATCTTCAGGAAATCGGGCGGCCCGCAATAGACGCTGGGCTTCAGATGCGCGATCGCGGCGATGAGCTGCTCGGTGTTGCCGGGGCCGGCGGGGATGACGGGGCAGCCGAGGGCGAGCGCGCCGCTTTCCAGAATTCGCCCGCCGGGCGTCAGATGGTACGAGAAGCAGTTGACGACAACCTCGCCCGGGGCGACGCCCGCGGCGGCGAACGCCTTCGCCGCGCCCCAGGGATCGCGGCCCGACAATTCCGGCTCGTAAATCCCGCCGGGAGAGGCGAAGAGCCGGGCGAAGGCGCTGGCCGGCGCCGCGGCGAGGCCGCCGAACGGCGGCTCGGCGGCCTGCAGGGCGGCGAGGTCCGATTTTCGCATGACCGGAATGAGCGCGAGGTCGGCCGGGCCGCGAAGATCGCTCAAATCGACGTCGCCGAGCTGGCGGGCGAGCGCATGGCTTCGCCCGTGCAGCTCGCCGAGCCGGTCGCGCAAGGCCTCGAAGCGGGCGTCGTCGATCATCGTTTCACCTGTTTCACGCCAGCCAGCGCTTGCGGCGCTTGTAGGTCTTGACGTGCTTGAAGGATCGTCGCCCGCTCTGGGCGACGCCGAGATAGAATTCGCGCACGTCCTCGTTGGATCTCAGCGCCTCCGCCGCGCCGTCGAGCACGACCCGCCCCGTCTCCAGAATGTAGCCGAAGCTGGCGTAGCGGAGCGCGATGTTGGCGTTCTGTTCGGCGAGCAGAAAGGACACCCCGTCCCGCGCGTTGAGGTCGCGCACGATCTCGAAAATCTCTTCGACCACCTGCGGCGCGAGCCCCATCGAAGGCTCGTCGAGCAGAATGAGCTTCGGGCGCGACATCATGGCGCGGCCGATCGCGCACATCTGCTGTTCGCCGCCGGAGGCATAGCCGGCCTGTGTGCTGCGACGCTCCTTGAGGCGCGGAAATGTGGCGTAGACGGCTTCGAGATCGCGCATCGCCGCGGCGCGTCCGTCGCGGCGGGTGAAGGCGCCGGTCAGAAGGTTCTCCTCGATCGTGAGGTGGCCGAAGCAGTGCCGGCCTTCCATGACCTGGATCGCGCCGCGCCGCACGAGTTCGTTCGGCGAGAGCCGGTCTACCCGTTCGCCCTCGAACAGGATCGCGCCCTTGGTGACCTCGCCGCGCTCGGCGCGCAGGAGGTTCGAGATCGCCTTCAAGGTCGTCGTCTTGCCGGCGCCGTTGGCGCCGAGAAGCGCCACGACGCCGCCCTTTGGTACGTTCAGCGACACGCCCTTCAGGACGAGCGCGATGGCGTTGTAGACGACCTCGATGTTGACCACGTCGAGGATCGGGGCGGGGGAGGGCGAATTGGTCATCGCGCGTACCCTCACCCCGGCCCTCTCCCGTGAATGGGAGAGGGGGCGCTACCCTTCTCCCGTTTACGGGAGAAGGTGGCCCGAAGGGCCGGATGAGGGCAGGGCCTCACTTGTTGTCGCAGGGCTCGCTGCGCGCGGGCCAGCCGGCGTTCTTTTCGGCGTAGGCTTTGGCCGCCTCGTCGATCAGCGGCTCGACCTTCGCTGCGTCCGGGCTGATGAGGTCGCTGACCTTCGTCCATTTCGCGCCGTCCCACTGCTGCACGAAGGTCGCCGAATGGCTGTTGTGGTCGGCGCAAGTCGTCTTGAACGGAACCGCGAAACCATCGAGGCCGATCGCCTTGAGGCGGGCGGCGTCGATGTTGAGATTTTCGAGGCCCCGGCGCACGTCCTCGCCGGTCACGACCTTCTTGCGGGTGATCTTCTGCGCCTCGGCGATGGCTTCGGCGATCAGCATCGAATTGTAGACGCCGCGATTGTAGAGCACCTGGCCGAACTCGTCCTTCGGCGTCTGGCTCTTGCCCGCGTCGATGACCTTCTTCTGGATGTCCGCCAAGGCGGGGAAGTTCGTCCCCGTGCCGTGCCAGTTGAGCATCTTGAAGCCCTTGGCGCCGTCGCCGGCAGAGGCGGCGTCCGCGTCGTTCGGCCACCAGATCGAGACGAGCTTGTCCATCGGAAATTCCGCCTTGACCGCTTCCTTGATCGCGGTCGGGTTCATGGCGCCCCAGCCGTAGAGGACAAGGACGTCGGGTTTGTCGCGACGGATATCGAGCCATTGGGCCGACTGGTTCTGCATATTCGCCGGCGCCACCGGATAGAGCTTGAGGTCGAAGCTGACCTCCTTGGCGAGCGCCTGGAACATCGGGATCGGCTCGCGGCCGTAGCCGGCGTCGAAGTAGAGATAGCCGATCGTCTTGCCCTTCAGCGCATCGATCGAGCCGCCGCCGGCGTATTTGAGGATCTCGGAAAGGCCGTCCCAATAGGTGGCGGGCGGGTTGAAGATCCAGGGAAAGATATCGCCTTTGGCGGACGCCGAGAGGCCGTAGGCCATCGAAAGGATCGGAATCTTGTCGACCTCGGCCTTCGGGATCAGCGACAGCGTGATGCCGGTCGACCATGGATTGACGATCACCGGGTTCTTCGGCTTCACCGAATCGTAGCACTCGAGGCCCTTCTTGGTGTCGTAGCCGGTCTCGCACTCGTCGACGACGAGCTTGACGCCGCCGATGCCTCCGTCGCGCTCGTTGAGCATCGTCAGGTAGTCATGCATACCGTCGGCGATCGGCGTGCCCGATCCCGCAAAGGGGCCGGTGCGGTAGGTGAAGAGCGGCACGTAGATCGAGTCTTCGGCGACGGCCGTGACCGGCAGCGCGAGGCTCAGGGCCAGCGCGCCGATCGTGCTCTTGAACAGGGTCATCGTTTTCATTTCGTTTCCTCCTATAGGTTTTCTGGCGCGTCCTCAGTATGGGAACGGCCAGACGCGCAGTTTCTGCTTCGCGGTTTGCCACAGTCGCGCCAGGCCGTGCGGCTCGGCGATCAGGAATACGATAATCAGAATGCCGGTGATCATGAAGGTCAACTGGTCAATTCTCGCCGCGTCGATCGAGAGGCCGACCATCGCGGGCAGGGCGCGCAGCGCAATCGGGAGGAGATGGATGATTGTGGCGCCGAAAAAGGCGCCGACGATCGAGCCGAGACCCCCGATGATAATCATGAACAGAATTTGGAACGAGAGGTCGATATTGAAGGCTTCCGCCTCCGCCGCGCCGAGCCACAGAAACACCATCAGCGCGCCGGCGACGCCGATGTAGAACGACGAGACGGCGAAGGCGAGAAGCTTCGCGCGCAGGAGGCGGATGCCGATCAATTCCGCGGCGATGTCCATGTCGCGCACCGCCATCCACATGCGCCCGATCCGCCCGTGGACGATGTTGGATGCGATCCAGGCCATAGCGGCGACGATCGTCAGGACGACGAGATAGCGCGTGACCGGGGTCGCCGTCGGGCCGGTGACCGGCAGGCCGAACAGGGTCTCGCTCGGCACTTCGATCGCGCCGGAATCGTTATAGTTCACGAGCCACGGCGCCCGGGCGAAGCACCACTCGAGAAAGAATTGCGCCGCTAGCGTCGCCACCGCCAGATAGAAGCCCTTGATTCGCAGGCTCGGCAGGCCGAAGGCGACGCCGACGAGGGCGGACACGAAGCCGCTCGCGACAATCCAGACGAGAATGTTGACCTGAGGGAAAAACGTCTCGAGCTTATAGCAGGCGTAGGCCCCCACGCCCATGAAGGCGCCGGTTCCTAGCGAAAGAAGCCCGGTATATCCCGTCAGGAGATTGAGCCCGATCGCCGCAAGCGAGAGGATCAGGAACGGGATCATCATCGTGTTGATGAAGAACTGATTGCCGAACGCCGGGATCGCGACGAAAGCGATGAGGAGGATCAGCGCGAGGCCGTAGCGGTCCTGGCGGATCGGAAAGATCGCCATGTCGGCCGCGTAGGTCGTCTTGTATTGACCGGCTTCGCGGTAGAACACGTCAGCGCCGCCCCTCATCCGGCCCTTCGGGCCACCTTCTCCCCGCAAGCGGGGCGAAGGGATTCGCTTCAAATTCGCTCAATGATTCTCTCCCCGAACAGGCCTTGCGGGCGGAACAGCAGAAAGGCGAGGGCAATGAAATAGGCGAGCCAGCTCTCGATGCCGCCGCCCAGCAGCGGCCCCCAGTAGAATTCGCCGAGCTTCTCGCCGATGCCGATGATGAGCCCCCCGACGATCGCGCCCGGAACGGAGGTCAGGCCGCCGAGGATCAACACCGGAAGAGCCTTCAGCGCGACGACCTGGAGGGCGAACGATACGTCCGAACGCGCGCCCCAGAAGATGCCGGTCGCCAGCGCCACCACGCCCGCGGTGAACCAGACGATGACCCAGATCTGATTGAGCGAGATACCGACCGAGAGCGCCGCCTGATGATCGTCGGCGACGGCTCTTAGCGCACGGCCGATGCGCGTCTTCTGGAAGAAGAGCGCGAGCCCTGCGACCATGATCAGCGCGATTGCCGCCGCGGCGATGTCGAGCTTCTGCAGCTGCACCCTGCCGCCGAGTATGTGCAGGTCGATCGAGCCGCTCGGCAGAAAGAGCTCTTTCGTGATCATCGATTTCGGATTGCCGCCGAACACGAGCTCGCCGAAGCCGATCAGGAAATAGGTGATCCCGAAGGTCGCCATGAAAAGAATGATGTCGGGCTGGTTGACCAGCGGCCGCAGCACCAGCCGCTCGATGCCGACCGCAAGCGCATACATCACCGCAATCGTGAGGATGAGCCCGACCCAGGCCGGGACGCCCTTTTCATGCAGCCCGACGAGCGTCAGCGCGGCGAACACCATCATGATCCCTTGGGCGAAATTGAAGACGCCGGAGGCTTTGAAAATGAGCACGAAGCCGAGCGCGATCAGCGAGTAGAGCACGCCGCCGACGAAGCCCTCCCAGATCGTCTGCGCCAAAAGATCGGGCGAGCCGATCATCTGGGCGAAGGGATCGATGAATATGGCGTGCAGGAGGTCCATCGCTGCGCCCTACACTTGAGTGGCGCGCGGCAGCGACCCCCGCCCCCCTTGTGGGGGCGGGCAGGGGTAGGGGGTCGCGCCGACCATGGAAAGTTTGATAGTTGCACGAGGCCTGCCTCGACCAGCCCCTGCGGCCATAAGACTGAGAGCGATAGAGGCATGGCGCGACCCCCCTCCTTTGTCCTCCCCCACAAGGGGGGAGGAGAGGGCCTCTCCGAACTCGGTCTTCCCTAAGACCCGCATGGATTCCATCGCCTAATGTCCCGCGCCAAGGTAAGCGTCGATGACCTTCTGATCGGACTTGACCACGTCGGGGACGCCGTCCGCGATCTTGCGCCCGTATTCGAGCACGACGACGCGGTCGGAGAGATCCATCACCACGCCCATGTCGTGCTCGATCAGCGCGATCGTGGCGCCGCGAAGGCGGTTGGCCTCGACGATGAAGCGGCTCATGTCCTCCTTTTCTTCGAGGTTCATGCCAGCCATGGGCTCGTCGAGCAGCAGCAGTTCCGGCTCCATCGCGAGCGCGCGACCAAGTTCGACCCGTTTTTGCAGACCATAGGGCAGGGCGCCGACCGGCGTCTTGCGAATATGCTCGATCTGAAGAAAGTCGATGATCTCCTCGCACACGCGACGGTGCTCGATTTCCTCGTCGAGCGCCGGCCCATGCCGGAGCGCCTGCCAGAAGATGCTGCGCTTCATGCGCAGGCTGCGTCCGGTCATGATGTTGTCGAGCGTCGTCATGCCCTTGAAGAGCGCGACGTTCTGGAAGGTCCGGGCGATGCCCTGCTCGGCCGCTTCGTGCGGCTTCATCCGGGCGCGGGTGCGTCCGCGATAAGTGATCTCCCCCTTCTGCGGGCGATAGAAGCCATTGACCACGTTGAGCATCGACGTCTTGCCCGCGCCGTTCGGGCCGATGATGGCGCGAACCTCTCCTTTGCGGATGTCGAACGAGACGTCCGCAATCGCCCGGACGCCGCCGAAGGACAGCGACACGTTCTCGACCGAAAGAAGGATGTCGCCGCTCATGCCGCGCATGCCTCCTTCGCGCGCGGAAAAGGGGCCATGTCGACGATGCGCGAGGTTCCGACGAGCTTGCCCTTGCGCCCGTCCTCGAATGTGATCTCGGCGGCGATCGAGGCTTCGCTCGCGCCGTTGTACAAACCTTCGACGAGAGGAGCATAGCGGTCGGCGATGAAGCCGCGCCGCACTTTTTGCGTGCGGGTCAGTTCGCCGTCGTCGGCGTCGAGCTCCTTCGGCAGGATGAGGAAGCGTCTGATCTGCGCGCCCGCCATCACCGGCTCCTCGCTCAGCGAGCGGTTGACCGCATCAACGTGTTTTTCGATCATCGCATAGACTTGAGGATTGGCGGCGAGCTCCTGGTAAGAGGCGTAGGAGACGTTATTGCGCTCCGCCCAATTGCCGACCGAGGCGAGTTCGATGTTGATCATCGCGGTCACGAAATCGCGTCCGTCGCCGATCGCCACCGCCTCGCGAATGTCGGCGAAGAACTTGAGCTTGTTCTCGATATATTTGGGCGCGAACATCTGCCCGTTGCTGAGTCGGCCGACATCCTTCGCCCGATCGACGATCTTGAGCTGGCCGTCGGGCTCGAAAAAGCCGGCGTCGCCGGTCTTGACGTAGCCGTCGTCGGTTATTGCCTCACGCGTCTTGTCGGGTTCGTGGAAATAGCCGACGAACATGCCGGGCGACTTGAATTGCACCTCGCCGTCGGGCGCAATACGAAGATCGACGCCCGGCGCGGGCGGACCGACGGCGTCGGAGCGCACGGCCTGGTCGGTCTGCGCGGTCACAAACAGAAAGGCCTCTGTCTGCCCATAGAGCTGTTTCAAATTGAGGCCGATCGAGCGATAGAAAGCGAAGAGGTCAGCGCCTATCGCTTCGCCAGCTGTGTAGGCCACGCGGATGCGGGAGAATCCCAGCGCGTTCTTCAGCGGAGCATAGATCAGAAGGTCGCCGAGACCGTAGGCGAGGCGCGCGCTCCAGGGAATGCGCTCGCCGTTGGCGATCTTTTCGCCCCAGCGCTTGGCGACCGCCATGAAACGGCGGTAGAGCCAGCGCTTGAACGCGCCCGCGTCCTCCATCCGAATCTGCAAGCGCGTCAGCAGCGCCTCGAAGACGCGAGGCGGAGCAAAATGATAGGTCGGGCCGATTTCGCGCAGGTCGGTCGCGGCGGTGTCGGCGCTTTCGGGGCAGGCGATGCAGAAGCCCGCGACAAAGCCTTGCGCGTAGTTGAGATAGTGGTCGCCGACCCACGCGAGCGGCAGATAGGCGAGCGCCTCGTCACGGTCGGTCAGTTTGTCGTAAGCGACAGTGTCGCGCGCGGCGGCAATGGAACGCTCGCCGCTCAGGACCACACCCTTCGAGCGGCCGGTCGTGCCTGAAGTATAGAGGATGACGGACGGATCCGCGCCAACGCCTTCGTCGATGCGCCGGTCGAGTTCGGCCGCTACGCGCGCATCGGAGAGCGCGCTGCGGCCCTTGGCCATGATCGCTTCCAGCGCGTGAAGGCTTGGGTCGTCGTAGTCCGTCAGGCCGCGCGGCTCATCGAAGAGGAGATGCCGAAGCCGCGGCAGCCGGTCCCGGACGGAGAGGATCTTGTCGACCTGCTCCTGATCCTGGGCGACGATGACCGCGGCCTCTGAGTGGCCGAGCACGGCGGCGATCTCGTCCGCGACCGAATCGGCGTAGACGGGCACAGGGACGGCGCCGATCATCTGCGCCGCCGTCATCGACCAGTAGAGCCGGGGGCGATTGGCGCCAGCGACGGCGATTGTGTCGCCACGGTCGAGGCCGAGACTAAGCAGCCCTTGAGCGATCGCGCGCGTCTGCTCAAAGACCTCAGCCCAGGTCCAGGTCTGCCAAATGCCGAAATCCTTGTGACGGAAAGCCGGACGCTGGCCGCGCTCGGCGGCATGCGACCGCAGCAGCTTGGCGAAGGTGTCATTCGCGTCTCGTCCTTCGCGCGCCGACCCCACGCTGCTTCTCTCCCCAGTCGCGCCCTTTGTCATCGCGCGGAACGCAAGCCGCTTCCGCGCGGCGGACCTTCAATCGCGGCAGACTATTCAGCAGGGCGGCAGGAATTACAACAGCCCTACGTTCGTCGAGGAGGGGCGAGCGCATCGTTGGGGGCAGCTTCAGCCTCGGCCAAAGACCATGCTCAGACGCGGCAACCGAACGGGCGCCGTAGCGTCCCGCTCGCGCTGGAAGCTCATCTCGGCTCGAGGCAAGCCACAGCCGCCGTTAACCTTGATGAGCCGTCAAGACAGCGTACGAGGCCGCGCGGCATTGACTGATGTTAATTTTTATGAAAAGATAAGATTAATAAATACCCTTAGGATGCGGCGATGAGAGATGTGACAGTCGGGGCGGCGGCGCCGCCTCCGGATGCGATTCTGCGCCTGCTCGACAAGGCCAAGCGCCCGCGTCGCCGTCCACCGGAAGGATCGGTCGCCGCCGCCCTCGTGCAGTCCTTCAATTCCTGGGCTTTCAAGCGCGAACAGCCTGACAATCTTGAGAAGCTGAAGCGCGTCGCCACGGCGGCGATCGAGCGCGAATCACCGCTCGCGTTTGTCCTTTATTGGGGCCGCGGGCCTCGCGCCCATGTCGCGGTGCCGGAGCTTCAGTGCCTCGATTTCCTCGCGGGCCTCGCTGATCGGGTGCGGAGCCAGCATGGCCCGGGCGCCGAGGTGACGATCATTTGCACCGACACCCACGCCGGGCTCAACGGCCATCCACCGCTGTCTACGCGCCGATATTTCGTTGAGGTTCAGCGAGAGGCGGCTCAGCGCGGCTTCCGCGCGCGCCTCCTCAGCGATCTCGTCGCCTGCGGCAAGGACCGCATTGATGAAGCGCGAGCGCTCGAACGCCCCTCGCCGGAGATTTTGCAATGGCTGACGGCCTCCGCCGCGAAGTGGTATGCGGGAGGGCGTTCGGCGGAAGAAGGGGCGCGGCTCTACTACCGGGCCAACATGATCGAGAAGCAGGCGGTCGAAGCCGCCTTTCCGGACGCGATTTTCGTCACATTCAACGGAAGCGAACTGCGTCCGCTTCTCCCCGACCGCATGCCGATCTTCTACATGTACTCGGTTCGTCGCGGCGTGGCGGTCAAGCCGTGGTTCATGCCGGCGGAGCGGGAGGAGGCGGCTCGGCAGCCCGAGACGGTCCGATGATCCGGCCGGCGCTTGCCGAGACCACGGGGGAGCAATGCCGAATCCTCGCCAATGGCGATGCGGCGCTGGTGGCGGAGTTCGGCGATCGGATTGACTTGACGCTCAACGAAAGGGTCCTCGCGCTCGCCGATGGGATCGCGGCCGCAGCGATCCCCGGAATCCTCGAAACCGTCCCGACTTTTCGATCGCTGATGATCAGCTTCGATCCCTCCCGGATCGCGTACGGCGCGCTCGCACGGCGCGTTCTGGTCCTGCTCGCGGACGCCCAGGGACGCCAGCATTCGGGCCGGCTCTGGAGGCTGCCGGTCTGCTACGAGCCCGAGTTCGCTCCCGACCTCGCGGACGCAGCCCGCCGCGCCGGCATCTCGCCCGAAACCTTCGTCTCCCGCCACTGCGGCATGATCCATCATGTCTATATGCTCGGGTTTCTGCCGGGCCAGCCCTATCTCGGCGATCTTCCGGCCGAACTGGCGCTTCCCCGCAGGGAAACCCCGCGAATGAAAGTCGCCGCCGGATCGGTCGGCGTCGCCTCGCGCATGACCTGCCTGTTCCCGAAGGAGACGCCCTGCGGCCTCAACATCATCGGGCGCACGCCGGCAACCCTCTGGGACCACCGCCGTCGCGAGGCGGCGCTGTTGGCCCCGGGCGACCGCGTCGCGTTCGAGCAGGTCGGGCTCGAGGACTTTCGGAGGCTCATGGAGCTTGCGGCGCGCGATGAACTCGTCCTCACGCCGTCCGACGCCGGAGGACCGGCGGAGACCGCACGATGAGCGCGGCCTTGCGCGTTCTCGCGCCTGGCCTCATGACAACCGTCCAGGACCTCGGCCGGATC
>Ga0209656_10002640_pt1 | contig 11591 bp, 9 predicted proteins | sample BogFormECP12_OM2_FD_188239 | JGI IMG/M metagenome (GOLD analysis project Ga0209656, IMG submission 188239) | Bog forest soil microbial communities from Calvert Island, British Columbia, Canada - ECP12_OM2 (SPAdes) (version 2) | ecosystem: Environmental > Aquatic > Freshwater > Wetlands > Bog ... | reverse complement strand
GTCGGCCAGCGGTCGGGCCTGATCGTTGCGGTCTCTGGCTACGTCGGGGTGACCTACACCTATGGCGTTGTGTTCGGGATGTGCAAGACCGCGGTCGACCGAATGGCGCGCGATATGGCCATCGAGTTGCAGCCACACCACGTCGCGTCGCTGTCGTTGTGGCAGGGATTGACCTCCACCGAACGGGCGCAACGCAACTTGGCGCGCAACCCAGCCATGCAGGAGCTGACGGTCACCAAGCCGGCCTTTGGCTGCTCGCCCGAATTTCCGGGCCGGGTGATCGCAGCACTGGCTGGTGACCCCGACGTGATGACGCGGTCGGGAGGCACATTCATCACCGCCGAGGTTGCGCAGGACTACGGGATCACCGACATCGATGGGCGGGTGATCCCGTCGCTGCGGGCCGAGCGCGGCTCGCCGATCTGGGGACCGATCGCGGAAGCCGCCCATGGACGCTGAACGTCTTGGGTGGCTACTCGACCGGCAGGACATCCTGGACTGCCTGACGCGGTTCAGTCGCGGCATGGACCGCTTCGACCGGGAACTTCTGCTGTCCGCCTTTCATCCGAACGCGGTGATCGCTGCGGGCGACTTCGTTGGCGGCCCCGCCGATCTCTACGACTGGGCTTCGGCTATGCATGAGCAGGGCCAGGTGGCCACGCACCACAATCTGCTCAACAACACCTGTGAGATCGACGGCGACACCGCGCACAGCGAGACGTATTACTTGTTCGTCGGGCGTAACCGCGACGAGACGAACTGGATGGCCGGAGGCCGCTATATCGATCGGCTGGACCGGGGTGATGGAGCCTGGCGGATCGCGTTGCGTACCAACATCATCGAATGGTCAGGCATGGTCCCCACCCTGCCAATCCCATTCGCGGATGTGCCCGACATCCACGGCAACGGCGCGCCGTCGCGCAGCAAGGGGGATCCGTCGTATCAGCGGCCGCTCCTCAATCGGCGGGCGAGGCGGCAATCCGCTGGTGACAAAGGCGATCTCGGGCCACACGGCCGAGAAGACGGTCGATTAGGTCGGTTATCACGTTAGAAGGAGATGATTTCATCGATGTTTTCAGCAGTTTTGATCGAGAAGGGTGAGGCGGGACAGACGGTTGGGGTCACCGAGCTGGACGAGGCGCAGCTGCCGGACGGCTCGGATGACACGGTCAGCATCGACGTCGAGTACTCCACGCTGAACTACAAGGACGGCCTAGCCATTACGGGTAAATCGCCTGTGGTGCGCAAATTTCCGATGGTTCCGGGTATCGATCTCGCTGGCGTGGTGACCGAGAGTAGCCACGCCGACTGGGGCAAGGGCGACCGTGTGGTGCTCAACGGTTGGGGCGTCGGCGAGACGCATTGGGGCGGCCTCGCGCAGCGTGCCCGCCTCAACGGCGATTGGCTGATAGCCCTGCCCTCCGCTTTCACCGCCCACCAGGCGATGGCGATCGGCACCGCAGGCTACACCGCCAGCCTTTGCGTGGATGCACTGCTGCAGCACGGGGTGTCTGCGGATCAGGGCGAGATCCTGGTGACCGGCGCGACCGGCGGTGTGGGCACCGTCGCGATCGCGTTGTTGTCCGCAGCCGGGTTCAAAGTGGTTGCCGCGACCGGAAAGTCGTCGGAAGAGCAGTTCCTGCAGCAGCTCGGTGCCGTGACGGTGTTGGACCGCGCCGAATTCAGCGAGGCCGGCAAGCCGCTGCAGAAGGAGCGGTGGGCGGGTGTCGTCGACGCTGTCGGTAGCCATACGCTGGTCAACGCCTGCGCGCAGACCCGGTATGGCGGCGCTGTGGCCACCTGCGGCCTGGCTGGCGGCATGGACTTTCCGGCGACGGTTGCGCCGTTTATTCTGCGTGGCGTTTCGCTGCTTGGTATCGACAGCGTGATGGTGCCCAAGCAGCGACGTTTGGCGGCCTGGGAAAGACTGTCGCGCGATCTGGATGCCGGCGCTCTCGATTCGATCGCTCAGGAGATCGGACTGGGTGAGGCGATCGCTTCGGCGGGGGAACTGATGGACGGCCGGGTACGTGGCCGCATCGTAATCGACGTCAACCGCTGACGGGAGCGCTGATGACCAAGAAGACGACTCAATCACCAACCGCCCAACTCGATTTATCCGACGTCGATCACCGGGTGGGCAAGCCGATCGGCGGCGGCCAGTTGTGGGACCCGTGTAGCTCATCCGACATCCGGCGCTGGGTGATGGCGATGGATTACCCCAATCCGCTGCACTGGGACGAGCAGTTCGCCCGCGACTCGAAGTACGGCGGCATAGTCGCACCGCAGTCCATCGCGGTGGCCCTCGACTACGGGCACGGCGCAGCGCCGGCGTGCGTGGGCCATATTCCGAACAGCCACTTGATCTTCGGTGGCGAGGAATGGTGGTTCTACGGCTGTCCGGTACGGCCCGGGGACAAGCTGTTCCAGGAGCGCCGGTTCCACGACTACAAGGTGACAGAGACGAAGTTCGCCGGCCCGACGATGTTCTCCCGCGGTGACACCGTCCACACCAACCAGCACGGCACCCTGGTGGCGCGCGAACGTTCCACCGCGATCCGCTATCTCTACGATGAAGCGACCAAGCGCGGGATGTTTGAAAATCAGCTTGGCGAGATCAAACGGTGGACGCAAACCGAGCTCGAGGAAGTCGAGAGGCTGCGGCGTGAGTGGCTCGAGTCCAACCGCATGGGCGTCTCGCCGCGCTTCGATGAGGTAAAGGTTGGCGATACATTGCCTCGTCGGGTGATCGGCCCGCACAGCATCGCCAGTTTCACCACCGAATACCGGGCGTTCCTGTTCAACATCTGGGGCACCTTCGAGTGGGTGGCGCCGCCGGGCATTAAGGATCCGTGGGTCTATCAGGATCCGGGCTGGGGCAAGGACTTCGCTTTCGACGAAGAAGACGCGAAGATCGATCCGCGCAAGCGCGACGGGCTCTATGTCGGCCCATCGCGCGGGCATATCGATGCCGAACGGGCCAGCGAAGTCGGCATGGCGCGCGCCTATGGGTATGGCGCAACGATGGGCGCGTGGTGCACTGACTATCTCGCATATTGGGCCGGCCACGACGGGATGGTGCGCCATTCCAAGGCCGACTTCCGTACGCCCGCGTTCGAGGGTGACGTGACCCATTTCGATGCCGAAATCGTGGAAAAGCAAGCGGAATCGACCTGGGGTGTGCCGCTCGTGCAGGTGAAGCTGCGCCTGACCAACCAGAACGGAGAAATGCTGGTGGGCTGTACGGCCGAGGTCGAACTGCCGTTGTAGTCATGGGCGAGGAGACGGGTTCGCAAGCCGCACAAGGGCTTTCGATCATATCCGGGCCGCCCCTTGCGGATGAGCCTGGGCTGGGGTCGCTCACGCTGCCGGGCTTCCTGCGCGACGTGACGCAGATGTACGGCGAGCGCGAAGCTCTGGTATGGCGCACCGCCGACGGCGCCACGCGCTGGACGTATGCGCAGCTCTGGGAAAGTGCGATCGAGGTGGCGGGTGCGCTGCGGGCGTGTGGCGTGGGCAAGGACGCCCGCGTCGGCGTTTTGATGACGAACCGGCCGGAATGGCTTGCCGCGGTGTTCGGCACGGCGCTGGCCGGCGGGGTGGCCGTAACCCTCAGTACGTTTTCCACACTGCCCGAATTGGATTACCTGATCCGGGCCTCCGCCGTTTCGGTGCTATTGTTCGAGCGCTCAGTGCTGACAAAGGACTTCGCGGCCATCCTGGGTGAGCTGGAACCGGCGATCGGCACGTCGCGGCCGGGCACACTGGAATCGGCGAAATACCCCTTTCTGCGCCGGCTCGCACTACTGGGCGAACCGCTGCCGGGCATCGAAGCCTGGGACGAGTTTCTGGCGCACGGCCACTCGGAGCCCCGCGCAGTGGTCGAGGCGACCGCCGCCGCGGTGCTTCCCAGCGATGCCGCGGTGTTGTTCTTCTCGTCTGGCTCCACCAGCAAGCCGAAGGGCGTCCTCAGCGCGAATCGCGCAGTGGGCATCCAGCTGTGGCGCTTCCGGCGGATGTACGGGTTCAGCCCTAACGACCACGTTCGCGGCTGGACCGCCAACGGCTTTTTCTGGTCCGGCAATTTCACGATGGTGCTCGGATCTACCTTGGCCAGCGGCGGATCCCTCGTCTTGCAATCGACGTTCGACGCCGCAGAGGCGCTTGAGCTCATCCAAGCCGAAAGGGTGAACTTTCCGTTCGCGTGGCCCCACCAGTGGGCCCAGTTGGAAGGCGCACCTAACTGGGGCCAAGCGGACTTGAGCAGTGTGAGGTTCGCGGATTTCAAGACCCCGATCGCACACCATCCCACGGTTTCGGGCGAGTGGCACGAGCCGGGACACGCCTACGGCAACACGGAAACATTCACGATCACAACCGGTTACCCGGCCAACACTCCGCCCGAAGTCCATGCGGACAGCTTCGGGGTGGCGCTGCCCGGTGTGACACTCAAGATCACCGATCCGCTGACTGGGGACATCGTCCGGCGCGGCGAGGCGGGCGAAATCAGCGTCAAGGGGCCCACGCTCATGCTCGGCTATATCGGCACTCCACTTGACGAGACTCTCGACGGCGAGGGGTTCTTCCCTACCGGCGACGGTGGCTATCTCGATGACGCCGGCCGACTCTACTGGCAAGGCAGGCTCACCGACATCATCAAGACCGGCGGTGCCAATGTCTCGCCACGCGAGGTTGATGAGGCCCTCATCGCCCATTCCGGCGTAAAGGTGGCACAGACCGTCGGCGTTCCGCACCAAACGCTCGGAGAGGTCGTGGTGTCCTGCGTCGTGCCGCACAATGACGTGATCCTTGACGCCGAGCAGCTCCTCGCGTTCCTGCGGCAGCGATTGGCGAGCTACAAGGTGCCGCGCCATTTGCTGTTTTTTGGCGAGGACCAAGTGGCGCTGACGGGCACTGCCAAAATCAAGGCCGGCGAGCTTCGGGAACTAGCGGCCAAGCGGCTGGCCGGCAACTGAGCCGGGCCGGCCCACCATCAAGGAGGTTGCAATGAAGTGTCGTGCCGCTGTGCTGCGCGGGGTCGGCGAGGACTGGGAGATCCGCGAGGTGGAGCTAGACCCGCCACGCGACGGTGAAGTCCTGGTGCGCATGGCCGTTGCCGGCGTTTGCCACTCCGATGACCATCTGATCACCGGCGACGTGGTGCCGACCCCCGAGGTGCTGGCCGCGACCGGCATGCCTGCACCGGACTGGTTCCCGTTGCTTGGTGGTCACGAGGGCGCTGGTGTCGTCGACGAGATCGGGCCGGGCGTGACGACGGTGCAGCCCGGGGATCACGTGGCGATGTCGTTCATTCCCGCGTGCGGTAATTGCCGGTTTTGTGTCAGCGGTCAGAGCTACATCTGCGATTCCGGCGCGAGCCTGTTCGTGCGAGAGATGCCCACCGACGGAACGTGCCGCCGGCATCTCGGCGACGAAAACCTCTTGGCCTATGGTCAACTCGGCACGTTCGCGGAATATGCGGTGCTGACGGAAAGGTCCGTCATCAAGATCGACGACGGTATCCCGTTCCATGCCGCCTCACTCGTCTCGTGCGGTGTCAGCACCGGTTGGGGCTCGGCGACGGTCTCGGCAGGCACCGAGCCCGGTGACACCGTCGTCGTCATCGGAACCGGCGGTGTCGGAATGAACGCCCTGCAAGGAGCGCGCGCGGCTGGCGCAACCTATATCGTTGCGGTAGATCCGGTTGAGTACAAACGTGATTCGTCCAAGATCTTCGGTGCCACGCATGCCGTCGCCTCCGCGGAGGATGCGATACCACTGGTGAAAGACATCACCGCCGGCGTGATGGCCGACCGCGTCATCTTGACTCCTGGTGTTCTGCACGTGGACTTGATCGCGTTGGCGATGATTCTGCTTCGCAAGGGCGGGACGTGCGTCGCCACCGGCATCACCCCTTACAGTGAGCCCCTGGTTCCGCTGATCCTGCAGGAGATGGTGCTCTCGGCCAAGCAACTCAAGGGAGTGCTTTACGGCGGGATGAATCCGCGCACCAGCGTGCCGAAGCTGTTGTCGATGTATCAGGCCGGCGTGGTGAAACTCGACGAGCTGGTCACCCGGCACTACCAGCTCGACCAGATCAACGAGGCGTTCGCGGACCTGCGCGAAGGACGCAACATTCGCGGCATCATCGATTTCGCTGGCCACTGAACCGCCGGGGCACAAAACTCTGTAAACCCGCGGGTACAGGATCGCTTCCGTCAGACGGTTTGGGAACCCACACTGGGCGCTGACACAGAAGCCGCCGAAAGCCGCGGCACGGCTCGGCATAGTTCAGCTTTACCGCGTCGTGTCTCCCGCTGATGCGGTCTGGGCGCACCTAAACTGACGGCTTAACCGGCAGGGAGGGCATCGACGCATCGGCGGCAACTACGGCTCCGGCCAGGCGAGTGGCCGGAGCGCTGCAACGGCGAACAAGGAACCGGCCGGGGTCTACCCCGCGCCGGTTCGCTCTGCTCGGCGTCCCCGATGGGTTGCTCCGCCGGTTACCCGCCCGAGCACCACTAGACGTAGCGACGGTGATGGACGGTCGACGCGCCGTCTCGGTATTCCCGCACTTGATGGCGTGCGTGCGGTGGCAGTCACACTGGTGCTCGCCGACCATGGTGGCATTCCCGGCATGGGGGGCGGATTCCTGGGTGTCGACGTGTTTTTCGTGCTCAGCGGTTTCCTGATCACCTCGCTGCTACTCGACGAGCTGGGCCGAACCGGCCGTATTGACCTGGGTGACTTCTGGATTCGGCGTGCCCGCCGGCTGCTGCCGGCGCTGGTGCTGATGGTGCTGACCGTGGCCGTCGGGCGCCAATTCTTCCCACCCGAGGCCGTCGCCCGGTTGCGCGATGACGCCGTCGCCGCCTTCTTCTGGGTGGCCAACTGGATGTTCGTCGCCGACAAGACCGACTATTTCAGTCAGGGGGCTCCGCCGTCACCGTTGCAGCACGCATGGTCGCTCGGCGTCGAGGAGCAGTACTACATCGTCTGGCCGCTGCTGCTGGTCGCGGTGGCGGTGGTGTTGGCCGCACGCGCGCGTCGTCGGCAGGGGTGGGCCACGGTGGGCGGGGTCCGCTTCACGGTGTTCCTGCTGGCCGTGTTCGGCGCACTGGGGTCCGCCGCGGCGGCCATCCTGCTCGCGTCCAACGCCACTCGTGACCGGGTTTACTTCGGCACCGATACCCGAGCACAGGCACTGTTGGTAGGTGCCGCCGCGTCGGCTCTGTTGGTGCGCGATTGGTCGGCGTTGAACCGCGGATGGTCGCTGATCCGGACCCGGTGGGGGAAATGGACCGCACGGGTGCTGCCGGTCATCGGGTTGGCGTTGTTGGGGGCGGCCACCCATTACGCCACCGGCAGCGCGCGCGAGTTCCACGAAGGTCTGCTGATTGCGGTGGCAATCGCGGCGATGCTGGTGATCGCGCCGGTGGCGCTCGACCAGCGCGGACCCGTCGCTGCCGTGCTGGCGTGGCGTCCGCTCGCCTGGCTGGGCACCATCTCCTACGGCGTCTATCTATGGCACTGGCCGATCTTTCTGGTACTCAACGGCGAGCGCACTGGCTGGTCTGGGCTCTCGTTGTTCGGTGTCCGGTGCGCCGCCACGCTGGCGGTGGCAGGCGTGTCGTGGTGGGTGATCGAACGGCCGGTCCGGAGATGGCGACCGGTGCTGGTGCCGTTGTTGCCGCTGGCCGGGGCGACCGCCGCGACCGCTGCCGCGGTGACGCTGCTGGTGGTCCCGGTCAGTCCCAGGCCCGGCGTCGGACCACTGAGCGGCAGCCTGCCCCCTGGCGTGTCGTCGGTCGCCGTCGTTTCGCCGTCCCCGCCGAAGGGACCCACACCGGCGCGCGCCGTCGCGCAGCGAGATCCGCGGCGACCATTCACCGTGTCGGTCTTCGGTGACTCGATCGGCTGGACGTTGATGCATTTCCTCCCGTCGACGCCGGGGTTCGATTTCGTCGATCACACCGTCATCGGCTGCAGCTTGGTGCGTGGCGGCCCATACAGCTATCTCGGCCAGACATTGGATCAGAAGAGCGAATGTGAGTCGTGGCCGGGCAGATGGAGATCGGAGATCGCCGCCGACCGGCCCGACGCCATACTGCTGATCGTTGGCCGCTGGGAAACCGTGGACCGGGTCAACGAGGGACGGTGGACCCACATCGGTGACCCCGCCTTCGACGCGTATCTGACCGGTGAATTGGGGCGCGCGGTCGACATTCTCAGCGCCGGCAGTGCCCCGCTGACCGTTGCTAACCTGCCCTACAGCCGGCGGGGTGAACGCCCGGACGGGAGCCTGTGGCCGGAGGATCAACCCGAGCGGGTCAAAGAATGGAACACGTTGTTGAGCCGGACAATCGGCCAACGCGCGGGCGTGCGGATACTGGACCTGAAGAAAAAGCTCTGCCCGGAAGGTGTCTACACCGCCTCGGTCGACGGCGTCCAGGTCCGCAGCGACGGCGTGCACCTAACCCAAGAAGGCGTGAGTTGGCTCACGCCATGGCTCGAGAAATCGCTCAGATAGTGGCGGCTATGTGCCGACGCGGCAGCTGATTTCCATGCTGTCGCTCTCGCGGGCGGCGAAATTGACGCTCACGTATCCGTTCTCGGCGTTGCGGACGTGGTCGAGGTAGGGCTTCGCGTCGGCCATCTCCGTGTTGTCGGCGACGACGAGGGCGCCCGATGACAGACGTGGTTCGAGCAGCTTGATCACCGGAACGTACAGCTCCTTCCAGCCGTCGAGCAGCACGAAATCGACCGCTCCATCCAGATCGGCAAGCGTGGAAAGCGCAGTCACCTTCAAGGATGGTGATCAGGTCGTCCAGCCCGGTCTCGGCGAATGTCTTTTTCGCGGCGGCGATCTTGTCGGCGCTGAGCTCAGTGGTCAGCACCCGGCCGCTGCCGTTGTCGCGCACGCCCGACGCCAGATGAAGCGCCGAAATGCCAAACGACATACCGAATTCCACGATGGTCGCGGGACGCGTCGCGCGCACCAACGAGTACAGCAGCCGCCCGGCCTCCGGAGTCACCGGGATGTAGAAAGTGCTCATCGCGTCGGCACGTTCCTGCGCGGTCCGCGTTTTAGACATCTGATCGCGCATATCGCGCAGCTTCGGCGTTTGTTCCCTTGTCTCGGCGTACATCCGATCAAGGGCTGCTGCGACTCGCTGATCCTGCAATGTGGTGGACATACGTCGAGCCTAGGTGGCCGCGACCGAAAGTGGTGTGGCCCTATGGCCGGGACCCGCGGTGGACTCCCGCCGCGTGCGTTCTGATCTGCGCCGGTGCTGTGCTGACGTTAAGTATTTTTCGATCATGTTTGACCTGCACCGCTTCTGGTGCCAGGATGGACTGGCAAGCACCTCGGTAGGTGAGGCGTCTGCACGGATATAGGCCACTGACCCCGAACGTCGAGAGATGCCCCGGGTCAGGACAGCTCTTCCCGGACTAAGGGTTGAGCCCAAGTGGCTTCCGGACGAAAATCCGGATACGCCGTGCAGTGCCGAAGCTCCGACGAGGGGGTGCAGGTTCGTTCGCCAGCCGGCGGGCTCCACACCCCTCCATGTGCGTGCACTGGGTGACACCCGCGTGTGTCCTGGCCGTGAGGAGGTGATGGGCGAAATGAGTCCGAGCGACAGTCCGCATCCGTATTCGAAATCCGTTTCGTCCCGATCCGTTCGCGGCATTCCTTCTGCTGCCTGAGCCTTTCTCGGACGCGACTTTTGTTGGGCCTGCGCGTAACTGGTGCGTAGGGTAGCGACGCGTGCGCGAAATTCTTCGGCGGCTCGAAATGTCTTGCGGTACCGATTGGGCTTCCCACAGGAGACGATCATGGAACTTGTTGTCTCACAGCCAGATCAAAGGGGCAGCCATGGCACGGCCTAATCCCGAACGGCAGATCCACCGGGCGTGCGGAGACGTCCGTGCAGCCCTTATCGAAGCACTGGAGCTGCTCACAGTAAGTTCAGCAAGCAGCGTTCCCCAGGCCACCTGCGACGACATGTTCAAGGCCTTCAGCAACTTGGGGCGTGTCCAGCGTCACGTCGCCGTTGCGTTGCATGCCACCAACTTGCTCGACCAGATGGTGGGCCTCCCGGAAGAGCAGCGTCCACCCTGGTCGTATTACCGCAGCCGAGTTGGCAAGAAGCCGCTATATGTCGTGAACTCCGCCGAAGGTGATCACGGCATCGCCAGGCGGGCATCCGCCTCCTAGCGCGCCGCACCGCTGTCGACACGCCGCGCATGCGCACTGCGTCGCGCGACGTATCCGGCCGCCCGAAAGCTGTCGCGTCCGCGAAACTCCGACATTCCAACCCTTTCCAGAGAGCGAGAGGCTGATGACTTCCATCTCCCCTCAGACCACTGTCGGCGTTCCGCCGACGATCAAGGACGGCACGCACGATGCCGCTCCCAACGGTTCGGCTGTGCTGGATTCGGCGCACGTCGGCGACATCGTCGGCGCATTCGGTCGTATCCGGATGGACGCCGCCGGCCCGGGTCGTAGTTGTTGGCAACGGCTTCGGATGCTGTTGGTGATCACCGGACCCGGACTGATCGTGATGGTCGGCGACAACGACGCCGGTGGCGTCGCGACCTACACGCAGGCCGGGCAGAACTATGGCATGAAGCTGCTATGGACGCTGGTACTGCTGATCCCGGTGCTGTATGTCAACCAGGAGATGGTGCTTCGGTTGGGCGCCGTCACCCGAGTTGGCCACGCGCGGCTGATCTTCGAACGGTTCGGCAAGTTCTGGGGCGCGTTCAGTGTCGGAGACCTGTTGATACTGAATGCCTTGACGATCGTCACCGAATTCATCGGGGTCGCCCTGGCGCTTGGATTCCTGGGCTGTCCGAAGGCGGTGGCGATACCGGTCGCCGCGGTGCTGCTGTTCGCGGTGGTGGCCGGTGGCTCGTTCCGTCGTTGGGAGCAGCTGATGTTCGTGCTGATCGCGGTGAACATCGCGATCTTTCCAGTCGCGCTGTCGGTACACCCCACCGTCGGCGCCAGCGTGCATGGACTGATTCCGTCGTTGCCCGGCGGGCAGGGCTCTGCCGTGCTGCTGCTCATCATGGCGATCGTCGGCACCACCGTCGCGCCTTGGCAGCTGTTCTTCCAGCAGTCCAACGTCGTTGACAAGCGCATCACCCCGCGCTGGATCCCTTACGGGCGTGCCGATTTGGTGATCGGCATCGTCACCGTGATGTGCGGGGCGTTCGCGCTGATGGCGATCACGGGATTTGGGCTTGCCGGAACCGGCGCCGTCGGCAACTTCACCGACGCCGGGGCGGTCGCCACGCACTTGTCGGACCACATCGGCCACACGATGGGCGTGCTGTTCGCGATCATCTTGCTGGACGCGTCCTTGATCGGTGCCAACTGTGTCGGACTGGCCACCACCTACGCGCTGGGCGACGCGATGGGTAAGCCGCACTCGCTGCACTGGAAGATCACCGAGGCGCCGCTGTTCTACGGCAGCTACGCGCTGCTGCTCGCGGTGTCGGCCAGCGTCGCGTTCAGCCCCGACCACGTCCTCGGCCTGATCACTCAGGGTGTGCAGGCGCTCGCCGGAGTGCTCTTGCCGTCC
>Ga0209656_10002639_pt1 | contig 11591 bp, 11 predicted proteins | sample BogFormECP12_OM2_FD_188239 | JGI IMG/M metagenome (GOLD analysis project Ga0209656, IMG submission 188239) | Bog forest soil microbial communities from Calvert Island, British Columbia, Canada - ECP12_OM2 (SPAdes) (version 2) | ecosystem: Environmental > Aquatic > Freshwater > Wetlands > Bog ... | reverse complement strand
TGCGCCGGGCGCGCCGTTTCCCGGCGCGGTTCACGACTCGGCAACGCCGCGCACGGCCACGGCGGCGACCGCCATCGAAATTCATGGCGCGCGTGAACACAATCTCAAGAATGTCGACGTGAACCTCGGGCTCAATCGATTCACCGTGATCACCGGCGTGTCCGGCAGCGGCAAGAGCACGTTGGCGTTCGACATTCTGTTCGCCGAGGGACAGCGGCGTTACCTGGAATCCCTCAACGCCTACGCCAGGCAGTTCGTGCAGCCCGCCTCGCGGCCGGATGTCGATGCCATCTTCGGCATTCCACCCACCGTGGCGATCGAGCAGCGCACCAGCCGCGGCGGACACAAGAGCACCGTGGCGACTCTGACCGAAATCTATCATTTCCTGCGCCTGCTCTATGTAAAACTGGGCGTGCAATACTGCCCGGAGTGCGAAGCCCGCATCGAACCGCAATCCGCGGACGCCATCGCGGCACGGCTGCTGAAGGATTATCGCGGCAGGGAAATTACCCTGCTGGCGCCGCTCATCGTGGCGCGCAAGGGTCTGTATACGGCGCTCGCGAAATGGGCTCGCGGCAAGGGATTTGGCTCGCTGCGGGTCGACGGAAAGCTGCTGCCCACCGCGAAGTGGCCGCGGCTGGACCGATTCATCGAGCACAATATCGAATTGCCCGTGGCGACGCTGCGTGTGAGCGCCGCGCACGAGACCGAATTGCGCGAGGCGCTCGAGTCGGCCTTGGAGCACGGCCGCGGCGTGGTGCACGTCGACGGCGGCGTGTTCTCCACCAAGCGCGCCTGCCCCAACTGCGGCACGGGCTTTCCCGAGCTCGACCCACGCCTGTTCTCATTCAATTCGAAGCATGGTTGGTGCAAGAGCTGCTTCGGCACCGGACTGCAATTGCAGCAATTCGACGCCGAGCAGAGCGGCGAGGAGTCGCTGTGGCGGGAAGCCGCCGACGCGCCTTCCGCGGTCTGCCCCGACTGCGCGGGCCAACGCCTCAATCCCGTCGCGCTGCACGTGTTGTTCCGCGGCCAGTCGATCGCCGCGCTCGCCAACCTGCCGGTGCGCGAGTTCTCGGCCGCCGTGACCCGATTCAAACTTGCCGGGCGCGAGCGCGACATCGCACATGACCTGTTGGCGGAGCTCTCCGCCCGGACCCGCTTTCTCTGCGACGTGGGCCTGGGCTACCTGCAATTGAACCGGGCGGCGCCGACGTTGTCCGGCGGCGAGGCGCAGCGCATTCGCCTGGCCGCGCAGCTCGGGTCCAATTTGCAGGGCGTGTGCTACGTGCTGGACGAACCCACCATCGGGCTGCACCCGCGCGATAATCTCGCGCTCCTGGATACGCTGGATCGGCTGCGCGCCAAGGGCAATACCCTGGTCGTGGTCGAACATGACGAAGACACCATTCGCCGCGCCGATCACGTGATCGATTTGGGTCCAGGCGCCGGCTCGCGCGGCGGCCGCCTGGTGGCGCAAGGCACCGCCGCTGAGCTCGCCCGCCTGGGTAATTCCGTGACCGGCCGCTGCCTCGCGGCGCCGCTGCAGCATTCAAGGTCCCGCCGCCGCGCCGTCGATCGCGATACTCCCGCGATCGACATCGCCGGCGCCGCGCTGAATAATCTTCGCAAGGTTGACGCGCGAATTCCGCTCGGGCGCTTGACCGTGGTCAGCGGCGTGTCCGGATCCGGCAAGTCCTCGCTGGCTCGCGACGTGCTCTTGAGCAATCTGAAACGCCTGTTGTCGCGGCCCGGCCGCTCCGGCCGCGCCCGCGAGGCCGAGGGGCTCCCGAGCGGCTGCGATGCCATCACGGGATGGCAGGCCATCACCCGCGTTCTCGAAGTCGATCAGACACCCATCGGCAAGACCCCGCGCTCCTGCCCGGCGACCTACATCGGATTCTGGGACTCGATCCGCCGCCTCTACGCGGATACCACCGAGGCGCGCATGCGCGGCTTCACCGCCAGCCGGTTTTCGTTCAACACGGCCGGCGGCCGCTGTGAAGCCTGCGAAGGCCAGGGGATGCAGCGCATCGAGATGAGCTTCCTGCCGGACGTTCAAGTGCTGTGCGATGTGTGTGCCGGCAAGCGCTTCAATCCCGACACCTTGGGCGTTTTATTCAAGGGCAAGAGCATCGGCGAGGCGCTCGCCATGAGCGTCGACGATGCACTCGATTTCTTCGCCGCCCAGCGCAGCGTGCATCACCCGCTAAGCCTGCTCGCCGATGTGGGACTCGGGTACTTGAGCCTGGGTCAGCCTAGCCCCACGCTGTCGGGCGGCGAAAGCCAACGAATCAAGCTGGTCACCGAACTCGCGAAGGTGCGCACCGACGCGCTCGGGATCGACACCGCGCGCCGCGAAGGACAGCGAACGCTGTACGTGCTCGATGAACCGACGGTCGGCCTGCACATGGCCGACGTGGAAAAACTCATGCGTGTCCTGCATCGTCTGGTTGACGCCGGCAACACCGTGGTCGTGATCGAACACAATCTGGACATCATGGCCGAAGCCGACTGGCTGGTCGACTTGGGCCCCGAGGGCGGCGACGGCGGCGGCTGCATCGTCGCGCAAGGCGTGCCCGAGGCCATCGTTCGCCGGCCGAACAAGAGCCATACGGCGAGAATCCTCGGGGAGTTCCTGGCGGAGCGCGGGGTCGACTGACGCGTTACGTCAAATCCCGCAATGCGGGTTAAAGGTCGCGCCGCTGCGGCCGATAGCATCATCGTGAACGCTTCTCCCAGCAGCACCAATAGCGAGTCGAACGGCTTCGCCTTCGTAACCATGTTGGCCGGCCAATTGTCCGCCGGTAAGATCGAACTGCCGAGCTTTCCCGACGTCGCGCAGCGCGTGCGCAAGGCGCTCCAGGACGAGGCCGTCACCGCCGAAAAGATCGTGCGCATCGTCGGCGCGGAGCCGGCGCTCGCGGCCCGGCTGCTGCGGCTGGCGAACTCGGCGGCGATCAATGCCAGCGGCAAGCAAATTACCGACTTGCGGGTGGCCATCGCGCGCATCGGCTTGAATCACGTACGCAGCAGTTCGATCGTTTTCGCGATGGCGCAGCTGGAGAAGTCGGCGGAGCTGCGCGGCGTCAAGGAACCCCTGCGCCAGCTTTGGCAGCGCAGTGCGCTGGTGGCGGCGATGGCGAGCGTGGTCGCCAAGCGCATGACCAAGGTGAACCCGGATGCCGCCGCGTTGGCCGGCATTCTGCATGGCATCGGCAAGCTGTATATCTTGGTGAACGCGGTCAAATTTCCGACGCTGTTCTCGGATCCTGAAACATACAAGAGCATCGAGCAGGACTGGCATGCCAACATCGCCAAGGCCCTGCTGGAAAACTGGGAAATGTCCGACGATGTCGTCGCCGCAGTCCATCTGTACGAGGACTACGACTACACGCACGATGACGAGACCGATCTGACCGATGTGCTGATGATGGCCAATCTCCTGGCCACCTACCGCGAGCATCCCGACGACATCGAGCTCAATTTACAGGGCGTCAGCGCACAGCGGCGATTGCGTCTCGATGGCCCTAGCTTCAAGAAGCTATTGACCGAATCGGGCTCGGAAATAGAAGCGCTGCGCGCCGCACTCGGTAGTTGAGCGCCGCGCCCGGTAGTTGATCCCGCGCTCACTCTCCCGCCGGCGTGTCGGGCGGCAGCTCCTTTCGCCGGCCCGTCGTACGCAGCCCCTCATCCTCGATCAGCCGCTTGCGCACGTATAGGAAGCGGATATTTTCATACTCGAACGGCGAACCGGTCGAATAATATCGAAAGCTGACGTTCGCGCGCTGATCGACCGCATTGACCAGCCCGAGCCCCCATGACACGTTGCCGCGGTACAGCTTGGCCACATCGATTGCATACGAGGTACCGTAGTCGCCGAGAAAACCCAGGCCGTCGCGCAACGTCGACGGACCGAGGAGCGGAAGGATCAGATAGGGGCCCGGATGCATGCCCCACTTGGCGAGTGTGGCGCTCAAGCCGGTAGGCGCGCCGGGGAGTTTGAGCTTCGAGGCGACGTCGACGAGACCGCCTACCCCCAAGGTGCTGTTGATCACGAATCGGCCCAGACTGCGCGCGCCCAGTTTCAGGCGCCATTGCAGGGCGTAATTGATCACGCTGTCGACCTCGGCCAGATTGCCGAAGAAGTTGTGGACGCCCGAACGAATCGGCGACGGAACGCGATGATACGCGTTCGCGACGCGCAGAAACACAGCTTCGTCGAAGCGCGCATTGAAACGATAGGTGAACCGGTTCATGCGCTCCCAGGGATCGTACGTATGCATGGACGGCGCGTCCGCCGCGGTCAGCGGCGGCGACCAGGACTCCGCGAACGCTTGACCCTCTTGAGCCCCCGCGGTCGCCGCGGCACCGGCTGTCGCCGCCGCGGCGGCGAAGGCCGCCGCGCTTTCCACGGCCGCCGCATTCTCCGCCGCCGGATTTTCGGCCGGCAGGCTGCGAATGCTCACGCTTTGCGAGGCACAACCGCCGAGCGCGCCGGCACACAAAACGATGAGGACGGCGACTCTCATTGCGCGGCGCCAATCCAGCGGCCGGCCAGCATGTCGAGCATGTCCGCGACTTGCCGGCGATCGCCGACATTTCCGAGGTGGCCGCCATGGTCGTAAACCGCAATTCTGGATCCGAGAGTGTCCCGCAACCACGCCAGTTCGCGATTGTCGAGAATCAGTTCGTCGCTGTTGGTCTGCGCATAATAATCAGGGTCGTTGCGCAGCGAGGCGCCGATGATCTCGAGGTCATTGCCGGCGATCAGGGACGCGGCGGTTGAATTCGGGCGGTGCTGCAAATAATAGGGCGCGAACACCTTCGTGAAATATTCCGAGAACGGCTTGTTGCGCAGGATGCGCTGGACTTCCTCGAGCGAATCGCCGACCTTGGGAGGATGCCTCGAATCGACGACCGCGCCCGTGCCGGCGTACAGGTCGCCGGCGAAGAACATGTTGACGAGATCGATGCGGAAACTCAACGCAATTGCCGCGGAAAATTCCGCGTCCGTTTTCAGTACGCTGGCGGCGGCGCCGAGAAGGAAATCCTCGTCGATCTGCACGCGATCCGATGCGCGGTACAGGTTTGCCAGCTCCGCATACAACCGCCGATACAGCCGTTCGAGCGCATCGTCGTCGGTGCCGATGCTGATGGCGAACAGCTTATCGAGCCGTCCGATCGAGGAGAACAAGTTGACCGGGGGATCGATCATGACCGCACGATGGATCTTGAGCTTGCCCTCCGCCGCATCGATCGATTTCACGATGGCGGCATTGGCGCCGCCAAGACTATAGCCGAGCACATCAATTTCGGTGACGCGGACCTTACGCGGCAGGTGCGCGACGATCTGCTGTATGGCGGCGTAAAGATCTCTGCCGTCCTGCATCAAGTCGCCCGCAACCCCGGTGCTCGAGGCGGACACGATGAAACCCGGGAAGGTCGGGGACGGCATGGTCAGGACGTGGTAGCCGGCGCCATACAGCGCTCCGCGCAGCACAGAGAGTTTCGCCGTGTTGCCGTCGCTGCCGGTGCCGGATATGACGATGGCCAAAGGCGCCGGCTTGTCTTGCGCGGAAAACCAGACGCGCAATTTGCGATCGAACCAGAATACATCCGGCACCGGCCGTGCCCACGGCAGCGCGATGTTGATTTCGGCCAGCGGCACTCTTCTCGGCATCTGCGCCATGTCCTGCGGCGGCGTGCCGAATACCGTGGCGCGCAGCCCCGCCGAATCGGCAAGGCCCGTCGCAGGTCCGGGCGCCGGCGGCGGCGCAATGTCTGACGTTGCGGGCTCCGCTCCCCAGGCATACACCGCGCCCATCAGCACGGCGCCTAACACAGTTCGCACGAGGCGCCGCTGCGCTCGGCCTCCCGCACTCCAGCAGGTCTCCTTCAACTTCATCGATGTCATCATACCGGTCGGGCTACACTTGGCGCATGAACGATGAGGCGCTGGAACAAATCCAAACCAAGATCGCCTTCCTGGAGCGCGCCGCCTCTGAGTTGAGCGACACGGTGTTTCGGCAACACAGGGAAATTCAGGCCCTGGAAGCGAAGCTGAAGGCCGTCATGGACCGGCTGAACGGCTCCCAAGCCGACGAGTCCCACCGGCCGCAGGAGCAGGAACGGCCGCCCCACTACTGACGCTCCGGCGCGGCCCCCTGAAAGGCGGGGATTTCCCGGCAGGCGGCGTCGATCGCGACAATGCGGGGGTACGGATCCAGGTTCACCGCGTAGCGCCGTGCGTTGGCCACCTGGGGCACCAGACACACATCCGCCATGGTTGGCGCGTCACCGTGGCAGAAGCGTCCGGTCGCCGCGTCCCGAACCAGCCAGCGATCGAGTGCCGCGAATCCAAGCTGCACCCAATGCCGGTACCAGATCTCGCGCGCCGTCTTGTCGATGTGCAGGTCGTTCTCGAGATATTGCAGTACGCGTAGATTGTTCAGCGGATGAATGTCGCAGGTTATCGCCTGCGTCAGCGCTCTCACCCGTGCACGCTCCAAGGGCGCTTGCGGCAACAGCGGCGGGTGCGGATGGATTTCATCCAGATACTCGATGATGGCCACGGATTGAGTCAGCACCGCACCGCCGTCCAGGGCCAAGGCGGGCACGAAGCCTTGGCTGTTGATCTGCAAGAATTCCTCCAGCCGCTGCTCCCCCGCACGCAAATCGAGCAGCATCGGATTGACCTGCAATCCCTTGAGGGCCAGTGCGATCCGCACTCGGTAGGAGGCCGAACTCAGCGCATGGCCGTACAGAATCATCTTTGGATCCCGCTGGAAGTTCTTCGAAAGCGTCAATCTAGCCGAAATCCGCTCCAATGGGTGAAGGTGAATGTCGGCCACGCCCGCCGCCGGCTCGCCGGCCGGGACCGCTCACGCGTAGCTCCGGCTTACGAACCAAAATACACCCAAGGCCACCAGAAAGGACGAGGCCACGTCGACGACCAAGGGTCTGGGAAGAGTGAATCGGTACTTCGCCATCAACCCGACCAGCAGCATCGCGCCGGCGACCAGGGTTAACTGCCCGATTTCCACACCGACATTGAAGCCCAGCAAGAGTTCGGCGATGCGCCCGGGGGGAAGTTGCAGCTCGAGCAGGTCGGCGGCGAACCCGAAGCCATGGATCAAACCGAACACCAAGGTGATCAGTATCCGCAATCGACCCGCGTCGCGCAGTCGGCCGGAAATCATCAGGTAGTTGGCGGTGAACAGACCGGCGCCGAGCAACAACAGACTTGGCAACCCGCCGAACCCCAGGGATTGCAGCAGGGCCATCAGCGCCAGCGAGCCGCCGACGGCGAGTGCCACGAGCGTGGGCTTCTGGGTTTGCACGACGATGTTTTCCGCGCCGATCAATGCAATGGTGAGGGCCACCAAGGCGTCGATGAATTCGGCGTGCGGGCGCAGCACCCCGGTCACCGCGAGCGCCAGGGTCAAACTGTGACCGATGGTAAAGCCGGTGACGACGAACACCAGATCGCGCAGCCGCCGCGAAATCAGCACTAGTCCCAGGAGAAAGGACATGTGATCGACACCGGTAAAAATGTGCATCATCCCCATGCGGATGAACTCGACGAAGCGCGCGCTCTTCAGGCGGCTCCCCTCGCCTCCGGTCACCTCCACCGTCTGGTGTTCGGCCGTGATCAATTGCTCGATGAACTCTCCGCTCACCGCATTTTGCACCTGGGCAAAATTGGTATGGCTGGCGACCAGGTCGAAGAAGGCCGCGGAATGGACTTGCAGGTCATTGGGCGTGTCGCATTTGAACGTGAAGTCGAATTTTCGATAACCTGCGGCCGCGGACAGGGTTTGAACCGGCGGCACCAGGGCGCAGCGCCTTGCGCCGGCCAATGGGTAAACGCGCTCGGTGAGGTAGGCCTTCAAGCGATCGTCGGACGGCGCGCTCTGATCGCTCGTCAGCCGATCAGCCTCCAGCGCCGGGATCGTCATCACCAGATCAACGTCGGTGCCTTTGATTTCCCATACCGAATGTGATTGGCTGCGCGTATGCGCGCCGGCGGCAGTCGCGCCGAGGACGGTCGCGCCCAGGACCGCAGCCGCCAAGGCCCATTTCAGCGGCCGCCGCATCCATACACGCGGCGCCCTCATCGGCCGTCGTGCCGGCTTCACCGCCATGTCTTCAGCGAACGTCATCTGCGATCAGGACATTCGCACGCTTGCGCAGAAACGCCTCGTCACCGGTGCGCAGATGACCGATCGCGTCGTTGCGCAAGTCGTTCAATACGCGGTCGCGGGCGGCGTCGAAATCGAAGGGAACCGGTTTCTTGTTCTTGAACATGTACAGAACGTGAATCGCGTCCGAACCGACGATGGGGACCGAGGCCGCGCCGTCGGGCAGCGTGGAGGCCGCCTCGAACAGCGCCCCTCCCAGGTGGATCTTGACCGCAAAATAAAATTCCTCATCCGCGGCCTTGCCGGAGTCCACCCCGTGCCACCGGGCGAGGAGCGCCGGCGTCGGGATATTCGCTCTTAGCGCTTCGGCCGCTTCGGCGGCGCCCTGCGATTCACTCAGCGGAAACACGTAATCGCGCACGCTCATGATGCCTTCGCTCGCGTAGCGTGCACGGTGTGCGGCGTAATATGCGTGCAGCTGCGTCTCGGTGGGCTGGGCCGTGGTGGCGTCGGCGGCGATTTCTTGTTCGACCGAATTGACCATGGCGGCACGCACGTCCGGGTCCGTGGACGCAACATCCAGCTCCTTGCCCCTCTGTACGAACAATTCTTCGCGGATCATGTCGTCCAGCACCGTGCGGCGTTGCGTGGCCGTCGCGTGCCGCAAGTCAACGCCGTACAGGGTCTGTAGCTGCTGCAGATAATCGAGGCGCGAAATCGGCTGCTGATTGACCAGGGCCACATCTTCGGGCGGTACGACCAGGGTCGAAGTGCCACGCGCAGTGAACAGCGAGTATCCCGCCATCAGCAATCCCAGCAGCGCGCCGCAGCCCATGAGCATGAAGGATCGCCGGCTGCTCACCTGAGTGATATTGCCCAGCGCCATCGTCAGCCGCTTGCCGCCGCCGCCGCTGCTGCTGCTGCCGCTGCCGCTGCCGATGCTGAGTTCGCTGCCGGCGCTTGCGGGCGGGCGAGTGAGTTCGGGTGGGACAGTGAGTGGACGAATAACGCTGCTTCGCGGATTCCCGCGGGACTGATGCGCCCCACCCACGCGGGACACAGTCCTTGCCGGCCATAAGCGATGGACATGAACAGGGATTCGCGGCCCCCGTCGCCATACAGCGTGATTCCATCCGTCAAATTCGGCGCACCGATGGCCGCGTCGCCTTTGCCGTCAACCGCGTGGCAGTCGTAGCAGCCGCCGGCGCCGGCAAACAGCCCGGCGCCGCGGGCCGCTGCCGCGCCATCGGCGCTTCGGCCCTGTTCACGCATCAGGAACTCGACCAGGTCCCGGATGTTTTGCGGAGACAGCGGCGGGATCTTGCCGTCCCGAGCGCTGGGTCGGGGGGTGGCGTAGGCGGGCATGATGGCCAGATTCCAGGCCTTGGGATGGTGGGAGCGGATTCCGTACTTGATGACTTGCTCCACATCGCTCACTGATCCCGTCCCATACAGCCAATCAGCGTCGCTCAATGTCGGAACACCGCGCCTCGGATCACCCTGTCCTGCGAGACCATGACAGGTGGCGCAATGCGCCTCGAATAGCGCCCCGCCTCGCTGCAACGCGAATCCCATCAGAGCCGCGTTGGCGGGGATCGAGTTCGGCTCGGTGCGCAGCAGACGCCCCTCGAGCTGCGACTGATGCAGCCATACCGCGGCGATGAGGCAACCCGACGCGGACAAGAGAACGGTGATGCGCACTGACGGAAGGGTACTTCACCGGCCCGGAAAAGCTCAAGCGAGGGCCGGCTCTTTCGCGACAAATGCGCCGGTTTTACCGCTTGACGCACGCGGCGGGCGGTGGCGATATGTGAAGCTCAGCGGCCCCCTGCTCCCGCCCGAGGTGACAGAACCTGAGGATATCGTCGGAGCGAAGTCGAACGGCCGGCGAGCTCTCCGAGAGGCGCGAGACAGAGGATTGCCGGGGTGTACCTCGCCCCCCTCAAGCTGTAGAAAATCGCCGCCGAGCTTCCACTGGTGTACGCACTGGGTCGCCGCCCTGAATGTCCGTTTCCAGGAAGACGAATCACGAACCGCCTCCTTCGCGACAGGCCGCTATTGGGCGGCAACCGCAAAGAAGCTGGCGAAACTTCCCAGTTACCGGATCAGCCCTGCAAAGAGTTCCGGCTTCATCGCGATGAATAATGCGATCATGAGGCCAAGGGCCAAACCTACAATCGTGCCAGCAACCACTCCGCGCCAAAGCACCTTTTGTTCCCCGTTTGTCATTTTACACCTCCAAGGGCTACCGCCACGCTACCACTACCCTAGGGCAAACGACCAGCAGCTACAGGTCCTGGGCGAGTGCTCACTCTCGGACCCGTTTGAGTCGCTCACGACCGGCAGATAATGCTGAATTCTACTTGGGCTCCGGGAGGCTCCTCGGGAGGAAACCGCCAGACTGCCACAACTCGTGAATTCGGAGCCTTGTTAGATCAACTGTGCACACGAGTTCACCGACCGCTTTACCTGAACCGTTCATGAAAAGTTCGGCGACCATGTCGCAGTGGGCATCACGATAGGCTCTCCATGAAGTTTGCGCGTGCTCCACGCTGACATGCATGACGCCGACTTCCTGGCCCGCTGGATTTTTGCTTTTTACGTGACTCGCGTAGCTCAGGCCGGTCTCTTCAACAATCGGCAACGCGTCCAAGTCGGTACGAATTAGCAACCGTGGGCCGGGACCATTTTCGAGTATTGCGACCACGCCATAAGCCTGTGATCCGTCCGAATACTTGCCAACGTGCTCAGTGACCGCAAATCCAGCCTTGCGTAGCTCGGTCGCCAAGAGAGCCGCCGTCATTTCTTCATGGTGAGACAGTTCCGGGTGGGAGTGTAAGCCCTTATAGGTGCTTACCAATCCAGAAATCTCGCCATCAACAAACCGACCCAGATCCTCCGCTACGACGACGGGCGCGGTGAGTACGCAGACGAGAGAAGCGAATACTGCACGCGCAATGATCGGTCGAGTTGTTTTCATCTGGCGACTCCGTGTCTGCGCAGGGGATCCCTTCAGCCTTAGGGTATCGCAAGCTCCGAATGTCCGCTATGAGGCGCCAAGTTTCGTATCGCGAATGGCTCTTCATGGCCGATCAGAGACCGATTCTCCGCTCCGAACCGGCCGTTCCGCGAAATTTAACAAGGTAAACTTAGGTGGTCGCCGGCAATGTGCCAAGTCGACCCGAAGGAGCCCGTGGCGAAGGTCCGCTGCATGACACCTCAGTTACTCGCCGTCAATCTCGCCACTACCCTCGCAATCGCAATTGAATCGCTGTCCGCCACATCCAGCGCATCGTTCGACATCGCAACCTTCGACATGTAGCTCGCTTTTCAGTACCCCGCAGTCGTGGCAAGGGCGCGTATTGGCACCCCAATCGTCCTCTTCTTCGCCATAGCGAACCCTAGACAGTTCCGTTCCATTTATTTCGCAAGTCAAGATCGCTTGCG